>Ga0315285_10002199_pt1 | contig 20373 bp, 16 predicted proteins | sample YL17G09_36_MG_FD_203698 | JGI IMG/M metagenome (GOLD analysis project Ga0315285, IMG submission 203698) | Sediment microbial communities from Yellowstone Lake, YNP, Wyoming, USA - YL17G09_36 | ecosystem: Environmental > Aquatic > Freshwater > Lake > Sediment | place: USA: Wyoming | collected...
GCAAGTACTAGGCCGCCCCCGAGGACGGGGGCGACGAGCAGTGCAAGTACTAGGCCGCCCCCGAGGACGGGGGCGACGAGCAGTGCAAGTACTAGGCCGCCCCCGAGGACGGGGGCGACGAGCATAGCTGGAAACTACTAGGGGGGTTGGGAATATGGCAAAGAAGATGCGAACACCTGAGGAAGCCAGCCGGGACGCGGCCGCCGTTGCCATGCTGGAGTGGGCGTGTGAGATCGAGGCGGAGACGGCCTTTGCGCGGGCTGACGCAATGGCGGCCTGTAACATCGGCGGTGCGGGCCTGTGCTGCAAGAACTGCGCCATGGGGCCCTGCCGGCTGGTGGGGAACACCGTGCGCGGCGTGTGCGGAGCGACGGTAGATACGATCGCGGCGCGCAACTTTGCCCGCGCGGTGGCGGCGGGCGCGTCGGCGCACTCCGACCACGGGCGAGGGCTGGCCTACACGTTGCTGGAGGCGGCAGAAGGGCACGCGCCTGATTACCGCATCCGTGACACGTTCAAGTTGAAGGAAGTGGCCGGACACCTGGGCGTCAAGACGGACGGGCGGCCGGTGGAGGAGATCGCGCGGGACGTGGCGCTGAGTGCACTCTCGGAGTTTGGCAAGGCGCAAGGGGAACTCGTCTATTTGAAGCGTGCGCCGGCCAGGCGGCAGCAAATCTGGAGCGACCTGGGGATCGCGCCGCGCAGTATTGACCGCGAGGTGGTGGAACTGCTGCACCGCACGCACATCGGCACCGACCAGGAGGCCGAGCATATCCTGGACCAGACGATGCGCTGCGCGCTGGGCGATGGCTGGGGTGGCTCGATGTTGGCGACCGACCTGGCGGATATCCTGTTCGGTACGCCTGCGCCGGTGCGCAGTGCAGCCAACCTGGGCGTACTGCAGGAGGACAAGGTCAACATCATCGTCCACGGCCACGAGCCGACGCTTTCGGAGATGATCGTGGCGGCGGCGCTGGACCCCGAGCTGGTCGAATATGCCAGGAGCAAGGGGGCCACGGGCATCCAGTTGGCCGGCATTTGCTGTACGGCCAACGAGACGCTGATGCGACAGGGAGTGCCGTTGGCGGGCAACCTCCTGCAGCAGGAACTGGCCATCCTCACCGGCGCGGTCGAGGCCATGGTGGTAGACATCCAGTGCGTCTTTCAGGGGTTGGTGCCGCTGGCGGAGCGTTACCACACCGAGATCATCACGACCTCGTCCAAGGCCAAGATCGCCGGTGCCACGCACATCGAGTTCGACGAGCGGAGGGCGCTGGAGATCGCCAGGCAGGTCGTGCGCCGGGCGATCGACCGTTTCCCGCAGCGGGGTGAGACGCACATCCCCAACGTAGTAAGTCCGCTGGTGCCTGGCTTCTCCCACGAGTATATTGACTACGCGCTGGGCGGCATTCACCGCGGCTCCTTCCGCCCGCTCAACGACGCGATCATCGCCGGGCGGCTGCGCGGCGTGGTGGCCAACATCGGTTGCAATAACCCTCGCGTGTGCCACGACGAACTCCATCGCTACGTGGTGACCGAGTTCCTCAAGAACGACGTCCTGGTGGTGGAGACCGGTTGCGGGGCTATCGCCAGCGCCAAGCAAGGGTACATGACGCCCGAGGCAGCGCTTGAAGTGGCCGGCCCCGGGCTGCGCGAGATCTGTGAGACGGTGGGGATCCCGCCGGTGCTGCACATGGGTTCCTGCGTGGACAACTCCCGTATCCTCACGGTTCTTTCGCAGATGGCGTCCGAGGGAGGCCTGGGTGACGACATCGCCGACATCCCGGCCGTCGGTATGGCGCCGGAGTGGATGAGCGAGAAGGCGCTTTCCATCGCCACCTACTGCGTGGCCTCTGGGGCCTACGTCATCCTCGGCGGCAGCGATGGGCCTGTCTCCGGCAGCCCAGATGTGTTGCGGATCATGAGCGAGGTGTGGGAGAAGAAGGTCGGCGGCAAACTGGAGTTCATCGAGGATGCCGAGGAGATCGTCCGCCGGTCGTTGGCGCACATTGACAAGAAGCGGGCCGCGTTGGGGTTGGCCGAATACAACCCCGCCAGGTGGGGCAAGAGCGGCGACCGGCGCATGCCGGAACTGCTCGCGCTGCCTTTGGAAGAGCGCATCGAAGCGGTCTACGGCGCTAATCGCTAATCGCCTATCGCCAATCGCCAATCGCTAATCGCGGATCGGAGGGGTGAGGCGTGGCTTTCAGGTTCGAGGGACTGGAGATATGGCACCTGGCGCGGGAGTATGCAGCGCATATTTACGAGATCACGGCGCGTTTTCCGAAGCACGAGCGGTATGCGCTGGCCGACCAACTGAACCGCGCAGCCAATTCTGTTGTCCTGAACATCGCTGAGGGATCAGGACAGGATACCAACGTCCAGTTCAACCGCTACCTGGGTATCGCGAATGGCTCTGTCTGTGAAGTGGTCAGCGGGCTTTTCCTGGCTCTCGACCGGGGCTATATTGACAAGGATACCCACGCGCGCTTGTACGATGAAGGTGACCGGCTGATTCGTAAAATCACCAATTTCCGCAAGACCTCGCGATAAGCGATAAGCGATAAGCGATACGCGATAGAAGGAGAAGTTATAATATGTCAAGATACATCGCCACAAGAGCTATTCGCGGTGCCAACGCCATTGTGGCTGAGGCGGACGCGCTTCTGAAGCAGGCCATCGCCGAGAAGGGGCCTGATTGCCCCGTCGCTTTCCCCAACACTGCCTACTATATGCCGGTGATCCTGGGGATGTTGGGGCGCGAGGTCAGCAAACTGGGCGATTTTCCGCCGGTGCTGGAGTATGCCAAGACCTTGCTGCACCCGGCGCCAGACGATAGGCTGTGGACCCCGTACCTGGGGGAGACGCTGGATTGCGGGATGGCGACGCTTCTGGCGACGGAGGCCATCGAGGGCGTCCGCTTCACGTTAGGAATGCAGCCGGAGCCTTATCCGGGTTTTCACCTGGCTGGCGGCACGTCCTTTACCAGCCCGGAGTTCACCCCCCAGCCCCCCCCAGCGGGGGGGGAGGTGGGGGGGGGTGACGGCCACCTCAACGGCCCGATTGACGACATCCAGTTGCGCTCGTGGGGTATCCAGTTGGTGGACGGCCGCATGCCGGGCTTTGCCGCTATCGTCGGTGCAGCCCGCTCGAACGAGGCGGCCGTCAGCATCGTGCGGGAACTGCAGCGGCGCAACATCCTGGTGTTCCTCTCCGGCAACGTCAACGGTCGCTCGATCATTGACCAGTTGTCCGAGGAGGGGGTGGAGATGGGGTACGACACGTACATCGTCCCGTTTGGACGGGACACCATCTCCGCCATCTATGCTTTAGGTTTTGCCACCCGTTCGGCGCTGACCTTCGGCGGTATGAAGGGCGGCCAGTGGCGGGAGATCCTGTTGTACAACAAGTTCCGCGTGTTCGCCTTCGTCCTGGCGCTCGGTGAGGTGGACGATCTAAAGTACGCCGCGGCGGCGGGCGCGATCTCCTACGGCTTCCCGACGATCGCCGATACCGTCATCCCGGAGATTCTGCCGACCGGCGTCACCCGCTACGAGCACGTCATCTCGATGCCCTGGAACGAGATCGAGGCGGAGACCGACACGGAGCGGGCCGCCAAACTGGTGCAGCGCTGCATCGAGGTGCGCGGCGTCAAGGTCAAGATCACCGAAGTGCCTATCCCCGTGCCCTACGGCTCCGCCTTCGAGGGCGAGGTCGTGCGCAAGGCCGACATGCGCATCGAGTTTGGTGGCAAGAACAGCCGTGCCTTCGAATATCTGCACATGTGCCCGATGGAGGAGGTGGAGGACGGCAAGATCGAGGTCATCGGTCCCGGCTTCGAGGACGTAGAAGTCGGCGGCGCGATAGACTTGGGGATATTTGTCGAGGTGGCCGGCCGCAAGATGCAGGAGGACTTTGAGCCGGTGTTGGAGCGGCAGATTCACTACTTTGTCAACGGCGCTTCCGGCATCCAACACATCGGCCAGCGCGACATCGCCTGGATCCGCATCTCCAAGGCGGCGGCCGAGAAGGGGTTCAACCTGCGGCACTTTGGCGACATCCTCTACGCCCGCTTCCACGACGACTTTGGCGCGATCGTGGACAAGTTGCAGGTCAAGATTCTCACAGACCCCAGCCTGCACGCCGAGTGGCTGGCGAAGGCGCGCGTGGCCTACGACTTCCGCAACCGGCGCCTGGCTGACCTGACGGACGAGGCGGTGGACACGTTCTACTCCTGTATCCTGTGCCAGTCCTTCGCCCCTAACCACGTGTGCGTCGTCAGCCCGCAGCGGCTGGGTCTGTGTGGGGCCTACAACTGGCTGGACTGCAAGGCCTCCAACGAGATCAATCCCACCGGCCCCAACCAGCCGATTACGAAGGGCCAGTGCACGGAGCCGGTGAAGGGGTACTATACGGGAGTCAACGAGTACGCCCGCATGGCCTCCCACGGGTCGGTGACCGACGTGACGATGTATTCGATCATGGAGAACCCCATGACCGCTTGCGGTTGCTTCGAGTGTATCGTCATGGTCATCCCGGAGGCCAACGGGGTGATGGTCGTCAGCCGTGAGGATCCGAGCATGACGCCGGCCGGGATGACGTTCTCGACGCTGGCCGGCATGGCGGGCGGTGGGTTGCAGACGCCGGGGATCATGGGTGTGGGCAAGTACTATCTGACCAGCCCCAAGTTCGTCTCGGCCGACGGCGGCTTCAAGCGCATCGTCTGGATGTCCACGTTCCTCAAGAAATCCATGGCCGATGAACTGAAGACGGTCTGCGAGCGAGAGGGCGATCCTGACCTGCTGAGCAAGATCGCCGACGAAACCGTCTGCACCGACGTGGAGGGCTTGCTGCCGTTCCTGGAGGAGCAGGGGCATCCGGCGTTGACGATGGATCCAATGTTCTAGGAGGACAACATGACTGTTGAGATACCGATAGAGAAATGGACGGGGAAAGTACGGGAGGTGACGTTGGGGGCGACGGCCGATCAGGGCGGCACCCGCAGCCACACCGTCACGGTTGGCGGCGAGACGACGTTGCCTTTCCTCCACTTCGAGGGGGTAATCCCGAATCCGCCCCGCGTTGCGATCGAGATCGTGGACCGGCGGCCATACGACTGGTCGCCGCTCCTGCTGGAGGTGTGGGGAAACGTGGCAGACGACCCGGCGACCTGGGCGAAGGCGGCTGAGGAGGCGGGCGCGGACCTGATCCTCCTGCAGTTGAGCCTGACCCGGGACGGGGAAAAGAATACGACCACGGCGGATGCCCGGGCGGTCACCCGCGCTGTGCTGCAGGCGACGGGCCTGCCGCTCCTGATCTTTGGCCCTGGCCAGGTGGACGCCGACAACGAGTTGCTCGTCGCCGTGGCCGAAGAAGCGGTTGGAGAGCGGGTGGTGTTGGGCGTGTGCGAGGAGAAGAACTACCGCACCATCGTCGCCGCGGCGCTGGCGCACGGCCATCTGGTGGATGACCGTTGCCCGATGGACGTCAACCTCTCCAAGCAGTTGAGTATCCTGGTCTCCGACATGGGGCTGCCATTGGATCGTATGCTGATGGATCCCACGACGGCGGGCCTGGGTTACGGGCTGGAGTATGGCTACTCGGTGATGGAACGGCTGCGCATCGCGGCGCTCCAGGGTGACGTGATGACGCAGGGGCCCTTGTTGGTCACCCCCGGCTACGAGGCCTGGCGGCAGAAGGAGTCCAAGGTCGGCGAAGGGGTGCCGGCGGTGTGGGGCGACTGGCGCGAGCGGGCTGTTCTCTGGGAGACACTGACGGCGACCACGCTGATCGAATCGGGCGCCGACATCCTGACGCTGCGGCATCCAGAGACGGTCAAGCAGGTCAAGGCGTTCATTGCACGCTTGATGGAGAAGTAAGGGGAGAAGGAACAATGGCACTAACAGGACTTCAGATCTACAAACTTCTGCCGCAGACCAACTGCAAAGAGTGCGGTTTTCCCACTTGCCTGGCCTTCGCCATGAAATTGGCGGCCAAGCAGGCAGAGCTGGCGGCGTGTCCCTACGTCTCGGAGGCGGCGAAAGAGCAACTGGCGGCTGCAGCAGCGCCGCCGATCCGGCTGGTTACGGTGGATGGGCCAGGGCACAAGGTCGAGGTGGGCAACGAGACGGTCCTCTGTCGTCACGAGAAGACCTTCTATCACCGCCCGGGGGTATTCGTGCGCGTGAAGGATACGATGCCCGTCGAGGAACTCAAAGTGGCGGTCAAAGCGGCGATGAGTTTCGCCGTCGAGTACGTCGGGATGACGTTGTTCCTGGATGGCGTCGCGGTGCAGGCGGCCTCCGGCACGGGACAGGCTTTCCAATCCGCCGTGCAGGCCGTGCGCGAGGTCACCGACCGGCCGCTGATCCTCATCGCTGAGGATCCCGCCGTGATGGAGGCAGGTGTGAAGGCAGCCGCGGGCACGCATCCACTCCTCTACGCGGCGAGTGCCAGCAATTGGGAGAAGATGGCAGCGCTGGCGAAGGGCGCGCAGGCGGCGCTGGCTGTGCGCACCCCCCCCACCTCCCCCCCCATTGGGAGGGGCTGGGGGGGGGGGGACGGCCTGGCCGAACTGACGGAGAAGATCAAGGCGGCCGGCGTGCAGAATATGGTGCTGGACCCGGGCGTACGCGATCCCGCTGGCACGTTGGTCACGCTGACCCAATTGCGCCGCCTGGCGCTCAAGAAGAACTTCCGTCCACTGGGCTATCCCATCATCACCTTCCCCGGTGAAGGGGCCGCCACCCCGCTGGAGGAAGCGACCTTGGCCGGTCAGCAGATCGCCAAGTACGGCGGGTTCATCGTCCTGGATCACTTCACACCGGCCTCGGCCTATGCGCTGCTGGTGCTGCGCACCAATATCTTTACCGACCCGCAGAAGCCGATTCAGGTGCAGCCCGGTATCTATGAGATCAATGCGCCCAAGCCTGAATCGCCGCTCATGGTCACGACGAACTTTTCGATCACCTACTTCGCTGTGGCGAACGAGGTGGATGGGAGCGGGATGCCTGGGTGGTTGCTGGTGGCCGACGCGGAGGGCATGAGTGTGCTCACCGCCTGGGCTGCTGGCAAGTTCGATGCCGAGCGCATCGCCAAGTCGGTCAAGACGACCGGCATCGAGGAGAAGATCAACCATCGCAAGTTGATCATCCCTGGACACGTGGCGGTGCTGTTAGGTGAACTGGAAGAGGCGCTCCCGGGCTGGCAGATCCTGGTCGGACCGCGCGAGGCGGTGGACCTGCCTGCGTATCTGAAGATGTGGAACGCATTGTAGTAGAGAGAAGATCGATAACTGCACGCAGGAGGGGGCTTATCACTACTGTCGCCGTCTGCTTCAAGCCTGCTGACGGCTCAACTGAGGAGGCAGGCTGGAAAGCCCGCCCCACCGAGGAGGCAGGCTGGAAAGCCCGCCCCACCGAGGAGGCAGGCTGGAAAGCCTGCCCCACACTTGCCCAGGTCCGACGGGTGGAGGTGCCCGCTGGCACGCTGCTGGGCGATGCCGCCCGGCAGGCCGGCATCGATGTCCTGATGCCGTGTGGCGGCCAGGGGCGGTGCGGCCGGTGTGCAGTCATTGTCGAAGAAGGGGCAGTCCGTCGGCGCATCTTCCAGCGTCTTTCCCCTGAGGACGTAGCGGCCGGCTATGCGCTGGCCTGCCAGACGACTGTCGAGGGAGACGTCGTTGTCCTCATCCCCCCGCAGGAGAAGATTGAGCGGCGGCTGAAAGAGGGCAAGCGGGCGGCCAGGGTCGCTTTGCCTTTTCCCTACGACCTGCACGACCAGCCGTTGCGCAAGTACGCGGTCACGTTGGAGCCTCCCTCACTGCACGATCAGACCGACGACTGGTCTCGCCTGCAGCGGGAGTTGTCTCGCCACTACGACGTGCGGGGGCTACAGGTCTCGCTGCCGGTACTGCGGAAACTGGGCCGGGCGCTGCGAGAGGGGGAGTGGACGATCACGGTGGTTATTGAGCTAGACCCGTCAGGTACCCCCCCCTGCCCCCCCCTAGAGGGGGGGGAGAGGGGGGGGCCTGACGGGTCTCCAGGGGGCAACCCACGCCTGATAGACGTCTTGCCAGGGGAACACCTGGAGAGCCTGTGGGCAGCGGCGATTGACATCGGCACGACCAGCAACCACGTCTGGCTGGTAGACCTGATCGGTGGCGAGGTGATGGCCCAGACGGCCGACTATAACGGCCAGATCGCGCGGGGCGAGGACGTGATCTCCCGCATTATCTACGCCTCCAAGGGAAACGGGCTGGAGGAACTGCAACAGTTGGTAATGGGGACGCTCAACCGGCTGTTGAAGCAGGCGGCGCGGGAGCGCTCGATCAGCACGGATCAAATCTACAAAATAGTGGTGGCTGGCAACAGTACGATGATCCATCTCTTCGCCGGTATCTCTCCAGAGTCGATCCGCCTGATGCCATTTATCACTGCCGTCAACCAGGTGCCCCCCTTCCCGGCCCGCGAGATTGGGCTGGAGGTCAACCCTGAGGCGACGGTGGACTGCCTGCCGGGCGTGGCCTCCTACGTGGGAGCCGACATCACCGCCGGGGTGGTCAGTTCCGGGATGTGCGACGTGGAGGAACTGACGTTGTTCATAGACGTCGGGACGAATGGCGAGATGGCGTTAGGGGACCGTACCTGGCTGATCTCCGCGGCCTGCTCGGCTGGCCCGGCCTTCGAGGGGGCTGGCGTGGTGCACGGAATGCGCGCCACCGCCGGCGCGATCGAGGAAGTGTGGATCAACCCGGATACGCACGCGGCCACCTACCGCGTCATCGGCGGCGAGAAGCCCCGGGGCATCTGCGGCTCTGGGCTGATCTCGCTGCTGGCCGAGATGTTCCTGGCGGGGGTGATAGACAAGGGCGGCAACGTCAAGTCGCAAATCGCAAATCGCAAATCGCAAATCGCGGAGCGGGTACGGATGGGGGAGCACGGAGCGGAGTACGTGGTGGCGTGGGCCGACGAGACGGCGATCGGCGAGGACATCGTCATCACAGCGGTGGACATTGACAATCTGATGCGGGCGAAGGCGGCCATCTACGCCGGGTTTTCGGTGATGGCCCGCAGCGTAGGGCTGACGCTGGCCGACGTGGGGCAGGTGCTCATCGGCGGGGCGTTTGGCCAGTACATCAACGTAGAGAAAGCGATCCAGATCGGCATGCTGCCCGACAAACCTTATGACCGCTTCCACTTCCTGGGCAATACGTCGGTGAAGGGGGCGTACATGGCACTCCTTTCGCAGGAGGCGCGCCAGCGGATGACGGAGGTGGGGCAGATGATGACCTATCTGGAGCTCTCGGCTGACAACACCTTCTTCGAGGAGTTCAACGCGGCGTTGTTCCTGCCCCATACCGACGAGAGCCGGTTCCCGTCGGTGAGGGAAAGCAGGGTGATGAGTGGTGGTGAGTGAAGGTGCACTGTGAACCTGACTGGCTTACATTTCTTGCTCACGTATCAGTGCAACTATGAGTGCGATCACTGCTTCGCCTGGGGCAGCCCGTCCCAGAAGGGCGTGATGACGGCACGCCAGGTGCGCGACATTTACCGCCAGGCGCAGGAACTGGGGACGGTGGAGTGGATCTACCTGGAGGGCGGTGAGCCATTTCTCTACTACCCGCTCATGGTGCGAGCGGCGCAGGAGGCGGCAGCGCTCGGATTCAAGGTAGGTGCACTGAGCAACGTCTACTGGGCAACGACGGTGGAGGATGCGCTCGAGTGGCTGCGGCCGCTGGCGGGCCTGGTGCAGAACATTACAGTTTCGACTGACCTCTTCCATTACGACGAGGTGATGAGCGTGCACGCGCACAACGCGCTGGCGGCGGCAGAGCAACTGGGTATCCCGACAGGCACGATCATCTGCGAGGTGCCGGAAGGCGCGGCCGGATACCCGGTGCAGCCCAGGGGTGAGCCGGTGGAGAGCGGCCCGATTATGTTCAAGGGCCGGGCGGCGGTGAAACTGGTCGAAGGGGTAGCACGGCGACCCTGGCGCGAATTCACCGAGTGCCCGCAGGAGGCGCTGGACGACCCCGGGCGGGTGCACGTGGATCACCTGGGCCATCTTCACCTCTGTCAGGGATTGACGATGGGCAGCCTGTTCGAGCGGCCGCTGACGGAGATCGTGGCGGCGTACGATCCGCAGGCGCACCCGATCGTTGGCCCCTTGCTGGCAGGCGGCCCGGCGGCGCTGGTGGAGCGATACGGCCTGCCACACGAGGAGGGCTACGCAGATGCCTGCCACCTGTGCTACATGGCGCGGGAGATGTTGCGGGAGCGGTTCCCGGAGTGGTTAACGCCGGATCAGATGTATGGAAGTTGGTAGATTGGTAAACTGGCAGATTGGTAAACTGGTAAATTGGTACACTATCACGGAGAGATAAGTTGGCGACGACAATCGCGCTGGCTGGCAAAGGCGGTACGGGTAAGACTACGATTGCCACACTGCTCATCCGTTACCTGGTCGAGGAGCGCAGCGGTTCGATCCTGGCGATAGACGCCGATCCTGCCAGCAATCTCAACCTGGCGCTGGGGATGGAGATGCAGGCGACGATCGGCGACATCCGCGAGGAGATGCTGGACCTGGTGCAGTCGAGCGGAGCGCTGGCCGGCTCGATGCCCGGCGGAATGAGCAAGCAGGAATACCTGGACTACCAGGTGCAGATGGCGCTGGTGGAGGGCAGGCGGGTGGACTTGCTGGCGATGGGGCGGCCTGAAGGCCCCGGCTGCTACTGCGCGGCGAACCAGATGCTACGCACGATTGTGGACCGGCTCGGAAACCAGTACGACTACCTGGTGATTGACAACGAGGCCGGCATGGAGCACCTCAGCCGCCGTACCACCCGCGACGTGGACGTCTTGCTGCTGGTGACCGATCCGACGCAACGGGGGCTCATCGCGGCGCAGCGCATGCGTGAGATGGTGCCTGGACTGGACATTGGCGTGGGCAAGGTGTATCTGGTCGTCAACCGGTTGAGAGGGGAGTTGCCTGCGCCGTTAGCTGAGGCGGTGAGGCAGGCCGGATTGGAGTTGATCGGGACGGTGCCCGAGGATCCGGCGATGGCGGAGTTCGAGTTCGTCGGCCGGCCGTTAGTAGAGTTGCCAGGAGAAACCGCTGTCTATCAGGCGGCGCGGGAGATAGCGGAGCGGATTGTGGAAAAGGCTTGATAACGGATCACGATAAAGGAGGTATCCAAAATGTATATTATTGGCGAAAACATTCACATCATTTCGCCCAAGGTCAAGGAGGCTATCGCTGCACGGGATGCGAAATTCTTCCAGAGCATGGCGGTGCGTATGGTGGAGGCCGGAGCCAATGCTGTTGACCTGAACATCGGCCCCCAGAAGAAGCAGGGCCACGAGATCCTGCCCTGGCTGGTCGAGACGGTCGAGCAGGTGGTGGACGTGCCGTTGGTCTTCGACACCACCAACCTGGCGGCGATCGAGGCGGCCTGCGAGACGGTGACGAAGGCGCAGCCGATCATCAATTCCACCGACGCGCGGGCAGAGCGGCTGGAGTCGGTGCCCCTCGTGGCCAAAAAGTTCAACACGCGCCTGGTCGCGCTGACGATGGGCGCTGGGATGATCCCGGTTGGCGCCGACGAACGGGTGAGCCTCGCGCTGGAGCGGCTGCTCCCGCGTATGCAGGAGATCGAGTTCCCCATCACCGACCTGATCATTGACCCGCTGGTGTTGACCGTCTCCGGCTGCCAGCCATACTGCCCGGAGTGCATCGAGGCGGTGCGTACGCTCAAGTTCGCGGGGGACCCGCCTCCATTGACCAACGGTGGCCTCTCCAACGTCTCCAACGCCGTCCCCAACGAGATGCGCCCACTGCTCAACTGCACCTACATGGTGATGTTGATGGCTGCCGGGATTGACATGGTCATCGCCGATCCCTTCGACCGCAAGTTGATGGAGTGGATTCGCGTGGTCGAACAGCGGGACGAGGGCACGGCGCTCAACCGGTTGCTGCTCAAACTGCACGACCGGGTGGCGGCGATGGAGGAACTGCAACTAGAGGACGTGGACATGTCCGACCCAGAGCAGGCCGACATCTGGAAGACGGTGCAGGTGCTGCTGAACAAGGTGATTTATACCGACTCGTACCTGCGGCTGTAGTTTGCAAATCGCAAATCGCAAATCGCAAATCGCAAGGAGGGAGAACGATCATGACGGCACAACTGATTGACGGCAAGGCCATCGCGGGCCAGATTTACGACGAGATCCGCGCCGAGGTGGCGGAGTTGAAGGCCAAGCACAACCTGATACCGGGCCTGGCGACGGTGCTGGTGGGCGAGAATCCCGCTTCCAAGTCTTACGTCAGCTCCAAGCAGAAGACGTGCACCGAGGTGGGGTTCAACTCGATCGGCGAGCACCTGGCCGAGGACGCGTCGCAAGAAGAGGTCGAGAGTCTGGTACAGCGATTGAACGCTGACCCCAGCATCCACGGCATCCTGGTGCAGTTGCCGCTGCCCAGGCAACTGAACGAAGAGAAGATCCTGGGGATGATCAGCCTCGAGAAGGACGTGGACGGTTTCCACCCGCTCAACATCGGGCGACTGGCGATGAAGGGACGCAAGCCGCTGTTCGTGCCGTGCACGCCGGCCGGGTGCATCGAGTTGCTGGTGCGCTCTGGTGTCCAGATTGAGGGCGCAGAGGCGGTGGTGCTGGGCCGCAGCAACATCGTGGGGATGCCGGTTTCGATGCTGCTATTGCATCGCAACGCCACGGTCACGATCTGCCACTCGCGCTCCCACGACCTTCCCGGTATATGCCGCCGGGCGGATATCCTGGTGGCGGCGGTGGGGCAGGCCGAGATGGTCAAGGCGGATTGGGTCAAGCCGGGCGCGGCGGTGATCGACGTGGGCATCAACCGCGTGGACGATCCTGCGGCCAAGCGCGGCTATCGGCTGGTGGGGGACGTGGACTTTGAGAGTGTGCAAGAGGTGGCTGGCCACCTGACGCCAGTGCCGGGTGGCGTTGGGCCGATGACCATCGCCATGCTCATGTGGAACACGCTCGCGGGGGCCAGGCGGGCGGCCGGGTTGATCGAGTAAGAAACCCGGTTTTTTGGGAAAACCGGGTTTCTCAGGAGGCAGGAGGCAGGATGCGAGTTCAGCTCTCGATAGATAAGGTACGCGGTCCCTTTGTGCGCCAGGTGGAGGAGATCAGCGGGCAAGCCCTGCTGGCCTGCAACCAGTGCGGCAGGTGTAGCGCGGGTTGTCCGGTCGTGGCAGCGATGGACATCTTGCCCAGCCAGGTCATCCGCCTGGGGCAACTGGGGATGGAGGAGGTGTTAGAAAGCAACACGATCTGGATTTGTGCCTCCTGCCTGACGTGTGTCACGCGCTGTCCCAAGGGGGTGGACCTGCCCCGGCTGATGGAGGCGCTGCGCCAGATCGCGCTGCGCAAAGGGGCCGCGAAACTGGACCTGGCTGCGCTCCCGCCGGAGTTGGTGAAGGAGGTGCCGCAACTGGCCATCGTCGGTGGGTTCAGGAAGTATATGAGGTAGTGATGAGCATTCCCTATTATCCAGGGTGTACACTCTCGACCAAAGCGCAGAATTATGACCGCTCCGGGCGGGCGGTGGCCGCGGCGCTGGGATTGGAGTTGGCGGAACTGCCCGAGTGGCAATGCTGCGGGGCGACGTTCCCCCTGATGCTGGACGACTCGATGGCGCTGATCGCTCCGACGCGGGTGCTGTACCAGGCGCAGCAGGCCGGTGAGCGGGTGGCGACGCTGTGTGCGATATGCTTCAACGTCTTGCGCCGTTCCCAGGCGTTGTTGAAGCGGGATCCGGCGATGCTGGAGCGCATCAACTGGTTCACGGAGCAGGAATATCGCGGCCAGGTGCACGTCGCGCATTTCCTGGAAGTATTGCGGGACGACCTGGGCTGGGAGGCGCTCGCCGGGCGAGTGGTGCACCCGCTGAGCGGGCTACGGGTGGCCCCCTACTACGGCTGCCTGCTCCTGCGTCCCTACGACGAGATCGGCCTGGACGACCCGGAGGATCCGGTCATCCTGCACGACCTGGTGCGGGCGCTGGGGGCAGAGCCGGTGGACTTTCCTTATAGTATCGAGTGCTGTGGCTCCTACCTGACGGTCAAGGAGCCGCAGGTCTCCGAGACGCTCTCGCAGGACATCATAGTCTCGGCGCGGGAGCACGGCGCGCATTGTCTCGTCACTGCCTGCCCCTTGTGTCACTTCAACCTGGACTATCCGCAGCGCGAAACGGAGGCCGGCACCGTTGGCAACGAGGTGCCGGTGCTCTACTTCACGCAACTGATGGCCGTGGCGCTGGGGCTGCCGGAGGAAGACTGGGGGATGGGAGAGCACTACGTGGATCCGCGCCCCCTATTCAATGAACAATGAGACTGTTCAATGAACAATGGGACAATGAAGCAATTAACAATGAAACAATGAGGCAATTAACAATTGGCAAATCTGTTGTTCATTGATTCATTGTTCATTGATACATTGTGAGTGATGTGATGAATTATCGTGCTTTGGTGATCGGTTCAGGGATCAGCGGGATGCAGGCCGCGTTGGACATCGCCAACAGCGGTTACGAGGTCATCCTGGTCGAGCGGGAGCCCTCCATCGGCGGGCACATGGCGCAACTTTCTGAGACTTTCCCGACGCTGGACTGCTCTCAGTGTATCCTCACGCCCCGCACGGTCGAGGTAGGCCAACACCCCAACATCCGGCTGCTCACGCTCAGCGAGGTGGTGGCGGTCACCCCCCTCAGCCCCCCCCTAGAGGGGGGGGAGAGGGGGGGGTTTCGGGTGCGCATCTTGCGCCATCCCCGCTACGTCGAAGAGGAGAAATGTACCGCCTGTGGCGATTGTATCAAGGTCTGTCCGGTCGTCGTGGCCAACGAGTTTGATCGAGGGCTGGCCGCCCGCCGGGCGATCTACCTTCCGCATCCCCAGGCGGTGCCAGCGGTCTACAGGCTTGACCCGGATACCTGTTTGGGCCTCTTTCCACTGGCGTGTGGGAAGTGCGCGGAGGCGTGCCAGCCGCAGGCGATTGATTACGATATGAAGCCCGAGATCGTCGAGGTGGAGGTGGGGGCCATCGTCGTCGCTACGGGCTACGAACTCTACCAAGACGAGGGGGTGGTGACCTACGCCTACATGTCACATCCCGACGTGATGGATGGACTGGAGTTCGAGCGGCTGCTGTCTGCCTCTGGGCCGACCGGTGGCAAGGTGATCCGTCCTTCCGACCGGACTGTGCCCAAGGAGGTGGTCTTCATCCAGTGCGCCGGTTCCCGCAGCCCGGAGCATGGCCTGCCATACTGCTCGAAAATCTGCTGCATGTACACCGCCAAGCACGCCATTCTCTACAAGCATCGTGTCCCCGATGGGCAGGTCTACGTGTTCTACATAGACGTGCGGGCCGGCGGCAAAGGGTATGAAGAGTTCGTCACCCGGGCGATGGAGGAGGATGATACGGTCTATATCCGGGGCCGGGTCTCCAAGGTCTTCCCCCGCGACGGCAAGATCATGGTGTGGGGAGTGGACACGCTGACCGGGAGCAAGGTAGAGATCGCCGCTGACCTGGTCGTGGTGGCGTCGGCGATGGTCCCCTCGGAGGGGAGTCGCCGCATGGCAGAAATGCTGGGTGTCCGCGTGGACGAGTTCGGCTTCTACACTTCTGCGGACGCGGAGATGACGCCAATGGAGAGTGGGGTGCCGGGGGTCTTGCTGGCCGGAGCGGGCCTGGGGCCCCAGGATATCCCGGAGACCGTCGCGCAGGCCTCCGGCGCCGCGGCCAAGGTGTTGGTGCTGTTTGAGGCGACGAAGGCGGAGGAGCGGGCACGGATGGCGCTGGAAGAGTCTGAAGAGGCGCCCCTGGTACGTGAAACGTGATGCGTAATTCGTAATTCGTAATTCGTAATTCGTCAGGGAGGACTGAGAGTGAGCAAGGTACGACACTTAAAACTCTTTATTCCTGGTCCGTGCGAGGTGGACGAGGAAGTGCTGGAGGCGATGGCACAGCCCACCCTCCAACACTATGGTGACGAGTGGCTTGAGATCTACCACGAGGTGCTGGGCCTCTTGAAGCAGGTGTTCCAGACCCAGAACGATCTCTTTATGGTGCCCGGCGCGGGATCGGCTGCGTTGGACATGGCCTTCGGGAGCCTGCTGGCAAGCGGGGAGACGGTGGTCGTCGGCGACAACGGTTTCTTCGGGGAGCGGCTGGGAACGATCGCGTCCGCGTACGGCCTGCGGATCGTGCCGTTCACCGCACCCCAGGGCCGGCCGCTGGACCCGAGTGACCTGCGGCGTGTTCTGGCCCAGACTCCTGCAGCCCGGGCGGTGGCGGTGGTGCACCACGAGACGGCGACCACGGTCCTCAACCCGCTGCGGGAATTGGCGGACGTGGCTCACCAGGCCGGCTTGCCGATCATCGTGGATGCCGTTGCATCGCTGGGGGGCACGCCTCTCCCGGTGGACGAGTGGGGCATTGACGTGTGCGTGACGGTGGCGAACAAGTGCCTGGAATGCCCGCCGGGACTGGGATTTATCTCCGTCAGCCCCAGGGCGTGGGAGTGGGTGGATCGCCCCCCTCCTCCCCCCCCTCTAGGGGGGGGTAGGGGGGGCCAGTCCCACGGGTGGTACCTGAACCTGCGGACGTGGCGGCAGTACGCCGTCGAGTGGGGGGATTGGCACCCCTCGCCGGTCACCATGCCCACCAACAACGTCCTGGGGTTGCGGGTGGGCCTGTGGCGGATTCTAGGTGAAGGGTTGGAGGCCCACTTCGCCCGCTATCGCCGGGCAGCGCAGGCAGTTCGGCGGGGCCTGGCAGAGCTGGGCTTTGAGATGTGGGTCGAGGAGTCTTTTGCCTCGCCGATTGCCACGGCGGTGAGGGCCCGGCCGGAGTTTGAGGTACACGAACTCATGGAGTATCTGGCTCAGGCTCACAATATCCTCATCTCCGGGGGGATCGGGTCGCTCAGGGGCAAGATCTTCCGGGTAGGCCACATGGGTAAGGCGGCCACCCGGCCGTACTTGATGGAGTTCCTCTTCGCCGTGGAGACGTTCCTGCGGTGTAAGGGGCTGGCGGTCCCTGTGGGGACCAGCCTGGTGGGCCTGGCGGAGGCAGAGTGAGTCGAATCGGCGTCTTTATCTGCCATTGCGGCATCAACATTGCCAGCACGGTGGACGTGGAGCGCCTGGCTCGGGAGATTGGGCAGCACCCGCAGGTCGCCCATGCTACGACCTACCGGTATGTGTGCTCCGAGCCTGGCCAGCAGTTGATCAGGAACGCGATCGTGGAGCATAATCTGGACGGCGTGGTCGTGGCTGCCTGTTCGCCGCTCATGCACGAGAAGACGTTCCGCCAGACAGTGTCCACGGCGGGATTGAATCCGTACCGCTGCGAGATGGCCAACATCCGCGAGCAATGCTCCTGGGTGCACCAGCACGAACCGGCCCGCGCGACGGAGAAGGCGCTCGAGATCGTACGCACGGTAGTGGAGCGGGTCTCCCGGAATGAGGAACTGGAGCCATTCCGCTTGCCGTTGACGAAGCGCGCGCTGGTCATCGGTGGCGGGATCGCCGGCATGCAGGCGGCGCTGGACATTGCCAACGCTAACTTTCCCGTCGTGCTGGTCGAGCGGGAGGATCATCTGGGCGGCAAGATGGCCCGGCTCAGCGGTACTTACCTGAACTTTAACGCGGCGCCGGGCCTGCTGGAGCGCAAGGTGAAGCAGGTCCTCGACCACCCGCACATCGAGGTGTTGACGGGCGCGCAGGTGGTGGGGGTTGAGGGGTACATTGGGAACTTCACCGTGGAGGTGTCGGGGGGCAGGGGAGCAGGGAGCAGGGGAGCAGGGGAGCAGGGGAGCAGGGCGCAGGGGGACGGGGAGCAAGTCCCTGATCGCTGCTCACTGGTCACTGATCACTATGAGGTGGGGGCGATCGTCGTGGCGACGGGCTGGGACCCCTATCTGCTGGAACGCTTGCCCGAGTATGGGGGCGGGGAGATCCCGGACGTGGTGGACGGGCTGACGTTCGAGCGGATGCTGCGGGATGGCGAGGGACTGCCCCCCGGGAACGGGGGGCTGGAGCACGAACTGCGCAGTGGAGGGCTGCACAGGCCCTCTGACGGGCGGGTGCCGCGCGAGGTGGTGTTCATCCAGTGTGCTGGTTCCCGGGACCCCGAACACGGTGTGCCCTACTGTTCCAAGGTCTGTTGTATGGTCGTCGCCAAGCAGGCGATGACGTTCAAGGAGCGTGTGCCGGAGGGCCAGGCCTACGTGTTCTACATTGACATCCGTTCGGCCGGCAAGGGGTACGACGAGTACGTCCAGCGAGCGATGGAGGGGTACGACATCCTGTACCTGCGGGGCAAGGTGAGCAAGGTCTTTCGTGACGGGGACAAGGTGATCGTGTGGGGGGCCGACACGTTGAGCGGCCGGCCGGTCGAGGTGGCGGCCGACCTGGTCGTGCTGGCGACGCCGATGACGCCCAGCCGGCAGGCGCTGGAGTTGGCGCAGACGCTGCGGATCGGTGTGGATCAGAACGGGTTTTTCAGCGAGGCACACCCCAAGTTGCGCCCTGTCGAGAGCCTGACGGCGGGGGTGTTCCTGGCCGGGACAGCGCAGGGGCCGAAGGACATTCCGGAGACGGTCTCGCAGGCTTCCGGCGCGGCAGCCAAGGTGCTGCAACTCTTCTCGCACGACGAGATGACGCAAGAGCCGACTGTGGCTCACGTCATCGAGGAATTATGCTCTGGGTGTGGTGGATGTGTGGAGGCGTGCCCCTACAAGGCGCGAGCGCTTCACCCGCTGTGGGGCATCGCCACCGTCAACGCGGCGCTATGCCAGAACTGTGGGGCGTGCGTGGTCGCCTGTCCGAACAAGGCGAGCCAGGTATACAACTGGACGCCAGAGCAGATTCTGGCGATGGCAGACGTGATAACGTCATTCTGAGCCGTGATAACGTCATTCTGAGCGCAGCGAAGAATCTTCAGATCACGTCATTCTGAGCGCAGCGAAGAATCTCGTAGAAAGGATTAGCAATGGGAGGATCATTTCTAGATCGGGTAAATCGCCTCAGCGGGCAGACTGTGCAGTTGTGTTACCACTGTCACAAGTGCACCGCTGGCTGTCCCACTGCGTTTGCGATGAACTATGGGCCTGACCGGATCCTGCGCCTGATCCAGTTTGGGCAGCAGGAACGGCTCTTGGCCAGCCGGGATGCCTGGCTGTGCCTGGGGTGCGAGATGTGCGGTGCGCATTGCCCCAACGACATTGACATCGGCGAAGTGATGATCGCGCTCAAGGAAATGTCGGGCGAGCTGGGCTATCGGGTGGAGGACTGTCAGCAACTGCGGGAACTCCTGGCCGACTACCTGGTGCAGCGACCGGAGACGGTGATTGACGACCGGTTGTGTGCGGGCATTCAACGGCTCAACCGCTTGAGCCAGACGATCGAGACATCGCACAATATCAGTGGTGACGACAACGCCAACCGGCTGATCTGGAGCCAGAACCTGGAGCGTGTCCCGGCTGGATTGGATCGCAAACAGGGGGCCGAGATCGTGTACTTTGTCGGCTGTGTGGCGTCACTGTTCCCCCGCAGTTATCGCGTGCCACAATCGTTCACCTCCATTCTGGGCGCCAGCGGCGTTGATTTTACTACGCTGGGGGGGCAAGAGTGGTGTTGCGGCTATCCGCTGCTCTCGATGGGGCGGCTGGAACAGGCCAGGTCGTTGATCCAGCACAACGTGGCCCAGGTCAAGGAACTGGGCGCTGCCCGTGTCGTCTTCGCGTGCCCTTCCTGCTATCACATGTGGAAGTTCATTTATCCCGACGTTTTGGGGGAGGAGATCGGGCTGGAGGTGCTGCACGCGACGGAACTGGTGGATGAATTGGTCACACAAGGAGCCATTCGGTTGGGGGAGATGGACCTGCGGGTGACCTATCACGACCCGTGTGACCTGGGGCGTAAGAGCCACGTCTTCGAGCCGCCTCGGCGAGTGTTGCGCAGTATCCCGGGCGTCACGTTCGTCGAGATGAGTACTTTTGGGCAGATCTCGGAGTGCTGCGGCGGCGGGGGCAACCTGGAGAGTTTCGATCCAGCCGTCGGTTCCGAGGTCTCGGTGCGCCGGGTTGGCCGGGCCTGCGAGGTAGAAGCGCAGGTGATCACCTCTGCCTGCCAGCAGTGCGAACGCACACTGACGGCGGCAGTGCGCCAGCACGAGGGGGCGCGGCGTGCCCGCATCGCTGTGATGGACGTGACGGAACTGGTGTGGGAAGCGATGCAGAAGGCGGCCGAGCAAGCCTCTTGATGTGAGCGTGGGGCAGGCTTTCCAGCCTGCGCGTGATGGACGTGACGGAACTGGTGTGGGAAGCGAT
>Ga0315285_10002200_pt1 | contig 20368 bp, 30 predicted proteins | sample YL17G09_36_MG_FD_203698 | JGI IMG/M metagenome (GOLD analysis project Ga0315285, IMG submission 203698) | Sediment microbial communities from Yellowstone Lake, YNP, Wyoming, USA - YL17G09_36 | ecosystem: Environmental > Aquatic > Freshwater > Lake > Sediment | place: USA: Wyoming | collected...
GCAGAACCTAGAGTGGAAGTGGAGAGGTGTTGGGAACAGGCAGACGAAACTCACTCATGGTGTCAATGGCTGGCTGTTCGAGCACAACAACACGCCCCTTGCACCTGGTACAGACTGCCAGGTATTCTCGCACGGGCAGGTAGACCCTGAGCAACTACTCAGTGATTTGAGGGAGGAAGATATGCAGTCAACTCCGTTTATAGTTGCAGGCCATACCTACGTTCTCACAGAGACTGGCTTCCTGCATGTCCACGACAACGCAGAACAAGCACGTCTGGAGCGCATAGGGTATGACTTCAGCAAGTCGGTGATACTACGATCTGATGACCCCATCCTAGACCACTGTCCTGTGACCTACCAGGAAATCCCAGGACCAATGAGGTAGAAAGGAGACGAACAAAAAATGGGATTCTGGAAATCCTTGCGTTGGAAGGTCTACAACTTGGCCTTTCTGGTATTCGGGCACACTCCACTATGGCCCAAACTGGGTTTCATCCTTTGGTAGGAAGGAGGGAAGGTTTGGAGTAAGCCCTGGGGGCGCGCCATCAGTGGGGGCCAACCGAAGAGGCAGAAGCTAAATCGGTGCGTCAATCAATACAGGTTGGCTCCCTGGAATTATCAAGGAGAGAGATGACCTCTAAACAGCATGAAGCCCTAGCAGCGGCCTTCAAGAGCTTCCTTCACCAGACCTATAGCTCTGTAGCAAAGGAGAGAAGGAAAGGTGTAATCTGGGGACAGTGGGAGCCTATCATGAGCAGGGTGTGTATTGTCCTCAGGCACGACAATCCTGGGTTTGACGAGAAGAGGTTTCTGAAGGAGTGTGGAGTAGCATGAGTGATCCTACTGTAGTCCCTAGCACAGCAGGCATGCAGGCAGTCAGCAGCGCAGCCGTATTCCTGGCGAGGGCACGCAATATACCGCTAGGTGCCAGGATTGACGCTATGAATGCTTCTAGGATGACAGAGGGTTACACTTTTCTATCTGTCCTCTGGACAGCCACTTTTGAGACATCCCTGGCCTTGTATGTGAAAGAAGCACCTGCGAGGTTGAATAGGCAGCAGAGGAGGAGCAGGCGAGTTGCTAACCTCCATCGTTAGTCGAGAAGTGTTTGAGTCTCTCGTCTGCAACCGCTGCGGTCGGTGCTGTGAGGGGTTCACGCTTTGTGACGCAAGTCCGCTGGATCTGATCAAGACTATCGGCCTTTACCCTCACTCGGTGGGGTGGATGGATTACGATGTCTGGATAGGTCAGTTGATTCCTCTGGGATCTAGGGACGGCGGTAAGTGGCATTGGTATAGATGTCCCCTTATGGTCAGGGGCGGAGACGTGGGGACGTGTACGGTACACGATCACAGGCCTGGTGTTTGCTATCACTTTCCATATGGTCGGTCATCGCCATATGAGGGGTGTCCTTGGCATGTGGAAATCCTGGAAGAGCATCTGCCCTGGATGCCAGAGAGGTTCATAACATGACTGACTGCATTCATCACTGGTGGATAGAAGAAGCTGCAGGGCCAGAAAGCAGAGGCGTCTGTAAGCTCTGCGGAGAGGGGCGCTTCTTCCGAAACAGTGTGCCAGAGGAGAAGAGGTACTTCGACTTCGAGCGAGGCAGGCAGCACTGGATAAGCCTGCGCAAGAAAGACTTGACAGTTAGTTAGGAGGAACTAAGATGAAGACAATGAAGGTCACCTACACCTGCGATGAGTGCGGGACAGTCCTAAGTGAAAGCAGTCAGGCCCTCAGGCATCTTTCCTTAGCGCTAGGGGGATTCTGCGGTTGGGTAGAGTCTGATGCAAGCGGCAAGTGGAGGCATCTGCATTCCCTTCCTAACATCACTTCTGCGGCTGGCCTTGCGCTATTTGCTATGTTGACAGGGGAGGCCCTTGCCGATTAAAAGAGGAGGGATGATGACACACAAGGAGATGATCACAGCGCTTCAAGGGCTAGACGCAGATACAGGAACCCTCTTGACGTGGCATCACAACATCGTCAAGGCCGTTATCGCTGCCCTCGAAGCTGAACCGTTGGCGGAGGGGTGGGCTGGTAAGCAGCGGTTCCGCAGACGGGTGAGAGGGCCAATGTGCGAACCTATCTATGATGACTACATTCCTGTTTGGCTGAACTACCAGCCCAAAGAGGGGAAGCGCGTCGCCATCTACGGAGTCGAAGATGCGTAGCCGAAAGAAGGAGGAGCAGAGTGGATAATTCTACAGAAGCATTGGTATTGCAGCTAGAAGCTATTCGGCTAGAGATGCGGGCTGCGTTCGCTTGCCTCATATTGGCGGTGGGGACATTGAAAGGGGTAGCAGGATCTTCCCTCGAGGAAGCTGTAAAAATCGTGGTCTTACAACGAGAAGGCGATCTGCTCTCTGATAAGGCGCAGCGTATTAGCCGAGGCGATCTGCTCTCTGATAAGGCGCAGCGTATTAGCCGAGGCGAGTGGTCTCCAGGGAAGCCAAAGGAGGAGAAGTGAGATGAGTATGACCAGAGAGGAGCAATTCAAGACTCTCGCCGTGCTGAAAGGCTACATAGAAGACTTGGAGCATCAACTGCGAGAAGGGAAGATAGACGTAAAGACAACCACTCTCTCGCAGGAGTCTCATTTCCACATTACCGAGAATCCTTCAGCAGATGTGGAAATAGCTATTGCCTGGGAGATATTGCCGTGAGCGATTTCTATGACATGGATGGTAAGCCGATGACGCTGGCGGAGTGGGCAAAGGCATTTGGCGAGCCACGGCAAATCGGGAAGACAACTGTTGGCGAGGCTGAGGTTAGCACTGTGTGGCTTGGAAGCGATCACCAATTCGGTTCAGGCCCACCACTCATTTTCGAGACGATGATTTTTGGCGGGCCACACGATCAATTCTGTGACCGATACACTACAAAAGAAGAGGCAGCTGCGGGCCATCAACGGGTTGTATTGGCACTGCAAGAAGGTCGCAATCCGAGGAGGGGCAGGGATGAAAGTATTCCTAAGGTTTGACGGGTCTCCAGGTCCAGTGCCGCCGAGGTTCATAGAGGCAGAGAATGTGCGCGGTGAAAGCATCTCTGTGGGAGAGTGGTTCAAAGAGTTACCTAGAAATAAGAGCGAAGACTGGTTCCTAGTCCTGGAGGTCCGGGTTGAGGACGTTCTGGAGGATAAAAAGCGCTCGAAGACATTTTCTGGTCTCAAAAGCGCATTTACGGTTGGGATGATGTTGCCGGGAGGGGAGGATGAATGAAGTTTGGAAGTCTTTTCGCTGGCATCGGTGGTCTAGACTTGGGCTTGGAACGTGTGGGTATGAAATGTATCTGGCAAGTGGAGGTTGATGATTACTGCTCCCGAGTCCTCGCCCGGCACTTCCCCGATGTTGCCCGGTTTCGAGACGTGCGAGACTGCCACGGAGCCGGAGCGTGTCCTGTGGCCGACACCGAGGGCGAATCTGGTAACTGGCGCGACGTTGGAAGCCGCATCTTCGCGCTTGGATCACCACAACCTGGAGGACTATGCGGTTGTTGCAGCCGGCATCACTGGACAGTTGAACCCGACGTGGGTAGCTACCCTGATGGGATTTTCACCCGATTGGACGGAGGTGGACTAGATGCCGATGCATCGCAGGCAGGAGCCGATTCAGTTTTGCAACTTCTGCGGGAAGTCCTTGGAACGCAAGATGTTCAATGGGCGCCTAGAGGACTTCGGAGACGATACTGCGACCGTTGGTGCATGGGGCAAGCATTTGTCAAAGACACGTCCTTGAAGTCGGCATTGTTGAAGTGGGTGAAACCGTACCGTGGGACGAGTTGCGAATTGTGTGGGGCTATGAGGAACGTACACGTTCACCACATCGACGGGAACTTGCTCAACGACTCTGCCAGCAATATCCAAACCTTATGCGGCAGTTGTCATATTACCCACCACCACCGTGTCCGGCGTGCTGGATTGACGGTTCCTGGGAGAGCGGTTTGCCCCGTGTAGCCACGGGCGTTCCCGCTAGGGTGGACAGACTTAGGGCACTCGGAAACGCCGTCGTCCCTCAAGTTGCAGAGTACGTTGGACGACTGATTATGGCGCAAGAGGTGCTGCTATGACCCACATTCATCGCTGGATAAAGATATTTAACGAGGCTAAAAAGTGAATTTACGAGGATTTTCCGTAGATAGGCAAATGAATTACTTTGCCTTATTTAAGGGGAAGTTTCTATGGAAATAAAAAGAAAGAGAGGAAGGCCAAAGGGAACAAAGTATCAAGTAGGATTAGAGGTGAGACGCAGGCAAGCTGTGCAGTTGAAAGTAGTAGGTTATACCTACGAGGAGATAGCCAAGGCTACAGGATATGCTTCTCCTGGAGCTGCCTACAATGCAGTGATGCTTCAGTTGCAGAAGGAGCGTTCCTCCTCAGTAGAAGACCTCAGAAGTGTTGAAGGCAGACGCCTGGACGAACTCTCCAAGATTCTCTGGCCGCTATGTCTGACAGCGGACATAGGAGCTATAGACGCCTACCTTCGCCTGATGAATAGGAGGGCAAAGCTATTCGGCCTCGACCTCACGCTGCCGCCTAGCACTACAATAGAAGGCAATGTATTCCTAGTGAAGGTGGAAGGCAGGGAGGCTAGGCCGCTGAAGGAGCTTGGCGACGATGAGTTGAGCATTTACATCCAGGAGTTGCGCCAGCTTGCTGGCCCAGAAGATTCAGCTAGCATAAACGTAACGGTTGAGGGAGAGGTAACGGAACTTCCGTGACTCCTACAGGGAGAAGGTAATTTCTCTCGGGAGATCTAGTACTACTGAAGTCTGGCGACCGACGAACTGTCCTGAGACTGAAACGCAAGAGGGTAAGAGACTCCAGGGTAGTGATTACATATGTAATTGCCGTTGCTGGAGTAGGTGAGTGGCGGTTTTGAAAGATTGGAATAGGAGAAACGTAACGCGGTGGTGGAACAAAACACCGAAAATACGAAATGGGATCCAGAATCCGCCTCTCGAATGGATCTATGATTTTTTGTTTTTGAACACATATAGGCTATAGAAAAGAATTCCAATAGCAGAAACGTAACGCTTTACTTCCCAGGCAAGAGGGGTTATAATTAGGAAGATGAAAAGGGTTAGCTTCAGGAAATACAGACGACAGTGGATAGCTCATGCTCCCCAGACTCTCCTCTTGCGCCATCCTCGCGGCCACACTCTTGCCAAAAAGGCAGGAGAGGTCATTATCTGGCGAGCAGGCAGGATTCACGGGAGAGCTATTAGACATGTGTATTTAGTGCCTTGTGAGTCCTGTGGCTGCTGGTGCATTGCGCTGAGGCGAAACAGGCGCTATTGCTCTGCCGCCTGCAGGATGCGACTGTACCGCCAGAGGAAACGGAGGAAGGTAGCTGCTCCTCACCTTCAAGGCTGGCCGAGGGCGGAGCGTTGGTGCATAGAGGACTATCTGCTTGAGCGCTTCTGTGGCGTGAAGCTGCGTGGGCCGCCACCTGCTGGAAAAGGTCAGGAGGGGGTCAAAATACACCTCTTATTTGGAGGTATGAAAAGAGGTGCTTACGGTGAAACTCTATGGTGAGGAGGCATAATGGCAACCTCTAGCAGGGGCGAGGAGTGGCAGCTAGAAAAGGCTGAGCAGGAGCTTCAGCGCAGGCTCGCGCTGCGTGAGTTCTCCCGCTTCCTGCCTCACTGGCGATTCATAGACAGAGAGACAGGCGAGGTGAGGAATTTCTCTGCCGACCAGCTTCGCCACTGGCCTGGACAGCTCAGGCTAGCTGCCGCCATGGAAGAGCATACTCACATCATAGCCTTGAAGGCAGGGAAGCTAGGCTTCACAGAACTTGAATGTGCTTATGATGCCTTTCGCGCTCTAGGCGTGCCTAACGCCAGGGTACATATTTTCAGCCGTGTGGGCACTGCGGCGGAGGAGAACCTGGAGAAAGTGAGGTTCGGCCTGAAGCACCTGCCTGAGTGGATGAGGCCACGTATCCTGGCAGGCGAGGCAGGCGGGGACACTATTTCCAGCATCAAGCTCAGCATGGGGCCTGATGACATCCGCAGTATCCTATCCTACACGGCGGCACCAGATTCCTCAATTGAAAGCACCGCCATTCATGTGCATGTTGACGAGCTTGCCATGATGGCCTTCCCAGAGAAGACTTGGCAGGCCATTTCTTCTACTGTTGCTCCTGAAGGAACCTGCCATGTCGTCAGCCGTGGCGCAGGAGATGACAACTACCTCGCTGTACTCTGGGAAGCTGCCTGCCAAGGAAGTTCAAGGTACTTTCCTGTGTTCGCCAACTGGCGGGAGAGACCAGGCAGGGACGAGGTATGGATGGAGGAGAAGTCAGGGGAAATGTCGCTTCAAGGCTTGAAGTTCTTCGCTCCTGAGACGGCGGAGGACGCGTTGAGTGCTGAGGATGTGCTGCCTTTCCTGCCGATAGAAATCTGGAAGGCTTGCAAGGAGGAGCTCCCCTCCTTTGAGCCAGCCGTCTATGGCGGCCATGGTGGTGAGCCTGTGGTGATAGCGGTAGACGCAGCCGTGAGCGGAGACTGCTTCGCTGTAGTAGCGGTCACTAGGCATCCTGTGCGCCACCTTGACCCAGCAGTGCGGGCAGTTAGGATATGGTCGCCACCAGGAAATGGTGGCAAGATAGATTACACAGAGCCTGAGAGTTTCATCAGGGCGTTGGTGGAAGGCGGCTGTGCGGCTGGCCATCACCAGGATCCTCGCTTCAGGAGGGAGGACTGTCCTGCTTGTCTAGGCAGTGTGCTGGTGAAGGGCTACAATGTGGTGGAAATAACCTACGACCCCTTCCAACTAGAAGACATGATGCAGCGCATCAATAGAGAACTAGGTGTGTGGTGTGTGCCCTTTGACCAGGGAGGGCAACGACTCAAGTCAGACAGAATGCTGTATGATCTTATCGTCCAGCGCAGGCTGGCTCACTCAGGAGCAGAGGTTCTGGAGGAGCACATGAAGAATGCTGCTGCCAAGCTCCAGAAGGGTGAGGACAGCAAGATGCGTATTATCAAGCGAGCACAGAACAAGAAGGTAGATGCCGTTGTGGCCATGAGTATGGGGGTCTACGAGTGCTTGAGGCTGACGCTTTAGAGGTGGGGAAAGAATGAGACCAGAATGGGCAAAGGAAAGGGCAAAGAAACAAAGGCTTGTTGAGCATTACGCTAAGAAATGTGATCCTTTCTTGGCGTATCGCTGTCTTAGTACTGTTCGTTGGGATTATCTGCCGCACTTCGGAGGTTTGCCAACAGCCTCGGAATTTCTAGCTAATAGGGGCGATGATGGGCAAGAACAAGAAGAGTAGGAAGGCCAAGAACAAGGCCAAACAGGCTCGTAAGCAGAAGAAGGAGAAGAAGGACGACCACAGCTAGCATCTATACCATAAAATCTCGCTGCAGCCACGAGTACTGTGGCTGTGCGGAGGCTCCTTGCTGCTTAGAGTGTCCTACTCGCTTCTGCCGATACAACATCGGGGGTGTACGCACTATGCGGCAGGAACGGCAAGTTGCCGTAAAGCGCTTGGCGGCAGACGGCCTGCGGCTTAGCGAGATAGCTATCAAACTCAGAGTGTCTAGAAAGACAGTAGAATATGACCTAATTGTGCTTCGTAGGCAGGAAGTGAGGGTGTGAGATGAGTCCAGGAGAGAATAAGGCAACTCTGAACTTCCCAGGTGGCAACGAGGTTGTGCAGTCTTATGTGGATGACCTGTTGAAAGAGAAGGTAGGAGAGAAGCACGACACGCCGAAGTCTCCTCACAAGGCACATATGCATGGTGGCGGAGGCGAGAGCATAGGCTATACGGTCGTCAGTACAGACAAGACGATGGGCGGATTCACAACTAAGATCAAACTCAAGGACGGTACACCTGTCAAGTATAGCGAGATCAAGAGCGGGATGACTCATCTAGCATCTATCAGAAAAGGGCACTTCTTGACTGTGGGATCTGAGAAAGAGCGATTCTTCAGCGAAGAGTCAGCTGGGAAGACTCGCTTTCATGAAGCTCTCAAGAAGTTGGGAGTGAATGAGATCGTGAGCCCAGCAGGAGTTGAGAAGATATGATTATTGATGAAGATGGAGAGAAGCAAGTAAGTTCGCAGGCACTGTCCCGCTCTGTCATAGAGACTATGCCTGTGCCAGCGGCAGGGGCTGCGCCTATCGGCACTATAGAGTCCTCCCTGCTCTACTTCGTAGCACGTGTAGCGGAGGAGATATCTCCTTGGGGTCTGTCGCCTACCATGCGAGATTGCCAGTTGCGGGCCTTCTGGCCTAATGAGTCCTATTTCTGCTCCGCACTCGGCACAGTGACGGCTCGCAACTCCGCCTTCTCCTGGACGACAGAAGGGCCCCCTCGTACCAGCAAAGCTATGCAGGAAGTGCTGTATAACGCCAACAAGGGAGAAGGTTGGCAAGACCTGATGGCAAAGACCTCTGTAGACCTTTACACTCAGGACAAAGGCGCATTTTGGGAGGTTGTGAGGGGAACAGACTCGCCAGATGGGGTGCTGATTGGCCTCAATACCTTGGACGCATCACATTGTGAGCACACAGGCAACCCTAAATATCCGGTCATCTACCGAGACCGTCTGGAGCGCTTCCACAGGCTTGCCTGGTATCAGGTAGTTACACTGGCGGAAATGGCGATGCCTCTGGAGGACAGGCCAGGTCTGCAGATGTGCGCACTCAGCCGAATGCTGCGAGCAGCACAGATCATTCGCAACATCATAATTTACAAGGAAGAGAAGACAGGCGGGCGCTTCAATCGTGCCATCCACATTACCAAGGGAGTTACTAGAGCACAGATGGACGATGCTATGGCTAAGGCTTCCGCCAGAGCGGATGCGCAAGGTGCGCTCCGCTACGTTCAGCCTCTCATTGTGCCAGCCGTAGATCCCAAGGCAGACATAGACATCAAGACCTTGGAGCTAGCAGGTATGCCAGATGGCTACGATGAGAAGCAGACAATGGAACTTTACATCACCATCATTGCTATGGCCTTTCTCTCCGATTATCAGGACTTCGCTCCTATGCCAGGCGGAAACATCGGTACCAGTATGCAGAGCAACATTCTGCACCTGAAGACCAAAGGGAAGGGGCCAGCGCTGTTCCGCAAGCTCATAACGCATGCTCTGAACTTCAAGGTGCTGCCAAAGGCCGTCACGTTCACATTCGAGGAGCAGGACATTCAGGCCGATCAGGATCAGGCCAACGTGCGCAAGACGCGGGCTGAAACACGGGCCTTGCAGGTGACCAGCGGAGAGCTTACGGCGGAGGCTGCTCGGCAGATAGCGCTGGACGCGGGCGACATGCCTCAGGAGGTCTTTGACAAGCTCGGCGGCGTAGACGTGACACCACACATCACGGCACCAGATGAGGCTTTTCCCAAGGAACCTGAGGAAGGTGCTAGAATAGCTCCATATCCTGCTCCACCAGTTGCTCCGCCTAAGCCAGTAACTCCTGTGGCTGCTGCCAAGGGCTATGACATAGTAACACTAGACGAGTCCTTCTGGGAGAAGGTACTGTCTGAATACTACGAGGTGTAGATGACTGCACTGGTTGACTTCTACGAAGCGGTTGGCTTCAAGTTCAATCCTCATCATGATGCGAGGGGAAGGTTCTCTGAAGGTGCGGGTTCGATATCGCCTGCGGACATCCCAGAACTTGAAGCTTGGGAAGGGGAACGTGGTCGTTTTGCGGCGCAGGCGTACTACGATATACGAGATACACCAGACGTTCGCGGTATAGTGATGCGGGACAAGGGCGAGATTGTTGGGATTGTATCTATTAGAGATTTCCCAAAAGTGTCTGTGGTTCGTAGACTGGCGACAAAACGAGCGGGATACGGGCGTCAGATGATGCTAGAAATTGCTCGTAGTTCGACTGAGCAGCGTCGAGGGATCTATCTCCAGGCTGCTCCTGATGCTAAGCCGTTTTATCAGCACCTGGGCATGGTTGAAGGAACTGGGCGAGAAAGTGGCACATTCAGTTGGACGTTTAAGCAAACCAAAGCCTTTACGAGCGAGGTAGGAGAGAAGCAAAAGGTGCAACGGCCAAAGAAAGAGTCGATCAGTCTGGAGGAGTTGGAGCCTGAAGACGGAATATTTGTTAAGCCCAAGAAGAAGGGCAAGGCTGGGAACAAGAAGAATGGAACCAAATCCATCGTAGCTCTAGGCTGCTCACCAGACGGATTCCCTGTGGTAGCTTTCAAGCATCTGCCTAGGCTGCAACTAGAGGCAACTAAAGCCCTCTCTCCCAGCGCCTACCCCTTCGAGGACGAGCGATTCGCCACAGAGAAGAAGCTAGCCGAGGCAGTAGCGGTAGCACTGGCGGCCATTCAGCAGGCAGTATTCAAGAGGCTGAACAGAGAGGCAAGAAGCCTGAAGGAACTGATAGAGGAGTATGGAAGAAAAGCTCTCTCCGATGTTCCTGCCGACCAAGCATTCTGGGATGGGCAGAAGGCAGCCTTCTTCGAGCAGGCAGGGCCTGCCACCCAGGATGCTCTCATGGCTGCCGCTATGCAAGCAGAGTCCTTTGGCCTAGCCTTCGACTTCGACCTGGTGAACCAAGGAGTCCTGGAGTTCACTCGCACGTTCGGCGACGAATGGTGGAGCAGGCTGGAAGGTACTACCCGGGAAGGGCTGCGGGCTGCCATCGGTGCTAACATTTCCACAGGTGCTCCACTGAGCACTCTCAAGAAGAGCTTGGAGCCTTTGTTCGGGCGCACGCGGGCGGACATGATCGCCAGCACAGAGACCACTCGTCTGTATGCTGAGGGTAACATCCTTGCCTATCGTGCAGCAGGAGTCACGCAGTTGGAGTTCCGCACGAGGAGGGAGTTTCACCTAGGCAAAGGTAGGGTATGCGACCGCTGCCGAGAGCATGATGGTGAGAAGTTTCCTATAGATGATACTAGTTTGAGGCCGCCTCTTCACGTCCGCTGCGCGTGCTGGGCGGTTCCCGTAGTAGACGATAAACCTCTGGAGATACTTAATGCCTAGCATCCTCTGGGAAGCCATCCTACCTAAGAAGCCTGTCATTGATGAGGCCAAGCTCCGCAAAGTAGTGGCCGAGATGCAGTCTTTCTCCTTCGACACAGTGCAAGATATTGCTGAGTATCCTGTGCAACGCCCGAGCGTCCACTACATCAGAACAGGGCAACTTGGCAGAACATGGGTGGCGCGGGGGCCTTTGGGTGTCTACGAGGAGGCTGGAGCGCTAATCTCCCAGGTTGGCAACAAGACAGAGTATACCGCCACGGTGCAGGGATTCAAGAGCAAATCGCCGCAGCAGAAGGCAGTGTTCGCTTCCTACGGCTGGAAGAGTGTAGAAGAGGTAGCAAAGCGGCAGTGGGCTAAGCACAAGCCGATGATAGAGAGAGCATTGGAGGGTAAATAGATGCAGCAGGAGCAGGAGCAGGTTGTTCTGGTGCAGAAGGGGATACGTTGTCCGACTTGCAGGAAGCTCCTGGTGATAGTTCTTGATCCATACTATGCTCTTTCCATCAAGTGTTCACGATGCGGCAATGTGAGTGTTCATGAATATAAAGATACTGGTAGTTGAACCTCCTCACACGCAGGAGGAAGGCTCTAAAATAGCAATCATGTGCTTTTATAGCAATGCTTGTCCATGGTTCCCTCTGTGGCAAAGGAGAGAGGGGCCATGGAATATCTGGGTATTCGATGGTAGCAAGATAGGAGCAGGTTGAGAAGGTAAAAGGACAGCTTCTCACACCTTTACTTTTCTCCAAGTGAGGGGCTATAATAAATCAAGAATACAAGGCTCCTGAAAGCCCGTTCAGTGGGAAAGGGCCTTTTCCTTTGCCAAGGAGGAAAGATGCCATATAGCGGAGCTGATGATCCGAATCTACCGCCTGATATAAAGAAGCTAGATGCCAAGAAGAGGCGACAGTTCACGGCAGTATGGAATTCTGCCTATCAAAATTGCAGAGATTCTAAGACTGGCGGCGGGACAGGCGGCACAGCGGGTTGCGAGGGAGTAGCCTTCCGTTTCGCCCGTTCTGCTGTAAAGGAGATGACCATGGAAGAGGAGGAAGAGACGAAAGAAGGTCGGATGATTTCCACTGCCAACCTCAAGAAGATACGAGACGCTCTGGCAGCACTCAATGAACTCCTATCTGCTGCTGAACCACCTGCGCTTACAGGCAAGGAACTCGATGAGGAGGAGCCTGGGCTGGTGGAACGTATCCTGGATGGTATGAAGGGCATACTGTTCGGCAACTCCAGGGAGGAAGGCGAGAAGGCTGAATGGGATGGCAAATATATCAACGATCTACCTGACTCCGCTTTTGCTTTCATCTCCGCTGGCGGAGAGAAGGATAAGGATGGCAAGACTGTCCCTCGTGCCCTGCGCCACCTGCCATATAAGAACAGTGGCGGAGAGATAGACCTTCCCCACCTGCGAAATGCTCTGGCTCGCCTGTCACAGAGTTCACTATCTCCAGCAGAGAAGGAGAGCGCGGGTGCTGTGCTTAGGAAGGCGGCAGAGGCGAAGAAGGTAGGGGAGTTCAGCCAGAAGGATATCATTGGCTCCTTCAAGGTATCTAAGGATGCTGAGGGGAACTGGCGATGGCTCTCGCTGACCACCAACAAGTACAAGGATCGCGAAGGCGAGATCTTCAGCGATGAGGCCCACAAGGAGTATGTGGAGTACGCTACTGCCTTCAAACACTATCCAGAGTTGTGGATCTGGCATACACCAGGCAGCAAGGTAGGAACGGCGGACTTCACTGATTATGTAGATGGATTCGTGCTTCACTCTGGCACGTTTGATAAGGGCAAAGAAACAGTGGCAGCCTCCCTAGCTGCTGCTACTGATCTAGCAGTCAGTCACGGGTATAAGTACCGAGCAACTGACAAAGAGGATGGTGTATATGATTGGTATCGAACTTTCGAGGTAAGCGCTCTGCCCGCAGCAAGGGCAGCCAACGCATGGACAGACATACTTTCACAGAAGGAGGTAGTAATGAGTTTTTCCGAAGACAAGAAAGCCTTCTTGACTAAGCATCTTGGAGAAGACGCTGTTAAGGACATAGAGTCCAAGATAGCAGAACTCTCCAAGCAGCTAGAGGACGCGGGAGTAGCCTTCAAGGACTTGGTGGAGGGCACCCCTGTGTCAGAGGCGAAGGCTGAGGAGCCAGTGGCTGAGGTAGAAGAGGAGACAGAGGCTGACGACAATGTGTCGGTTCCAGCGGGCGACAATGTGTCGGTTCCAGCGGGCGACAATGTGTCTGCTCAGCTTCAGGACATATCCTCCAAGATCGAGGCTCTCGGCTCTCAGGTAGAAGAAGTCAGAGGGGAATTGACTGGCTTCAAGGGCGAATTGGCGCAACTGAAGCGCTCCGATGCTCAGAAGATAGACGACCAGGTTGCTCCGCGCAGGCCTGCTCCTGGTAATGGCGAAGGCCCTGCTAACTCAGAGAAGACCCTGGTCGATGCTGAGAAGCAGGCACAGCTAGAAGAAGCTGCTAATAAGGCAGCGGCAGGAGGAAAGGACCCTTATATCGGCCCTTATGTAGATGACTTGGTCAGCGGCAGGCTTGTCGGCGGCGGAGTCGTCACCTCGGGCGAATAAAAGGTAACTCGAAAGAAGGAGGTCTAAATGAGTCTAGAAGAAGTCCTGGTTAGAGAACTCGCCCCTCTCCTTGAGCGGGAGAAGGGACGAAGGTATGGCGTCGACTATAAGCATGATGCCACCGGCACACCGAATGCCCAGTATGCTCACGGTCCAGGAGGGTTGCTGACCTACCCTGGTGTTGATCCCCTCATCTTCCACACAGTGGTCGGCAATAAGGGTATCCTAGGCCAACTGCCTACCAAGCCTAGCCTCTCCACCAACCCCACTTACTTCACCATCACAGGTGTGCAGGGCGACACAGGCGCTGAGAAGATAACCGTGTGCGCTAACGCGCCTTACGCTGGTCTGAAGAAGGGCTGCCTAACTACTAGTGTATTCGGGCGCTACGAGCGAGCGACGCGAGAGATCGAGCTAAACAGGCTCGGTCAACTTGTTGATCGTGCCGACCCGATGGACATTCGCCTCATCGGCAGTCCCATTCACGAGGCTCACATCTTCGCAGGTGGGCCTGAGAGTCCTGGTGTTCCTGGCGACTTGCTGACGAACGAGATTCGTCAGAAGTTCTGGGAGCGCAACGTCAGCATCCATCGCCTCTTGTCCCTGCAGCTATGGCGTGGCACTCCTGTTAACAACTCTGCTGGCGGTGGCTACAAGGAACTCACGGGCTTCGAACTCCTGGTCAATACGGGCTACCAAGATGCTGAGACTGGCACTCTCTGCCCTTCTCTAAACAGCGATGTCAAGAACTTCAACTGGGCGTGCATCAGTACGAACGCTAACAACGCCGACAATCTGGTGTGGTACGTTAGCGAGATGTATAAGTACCTGCATTCCCTGGCTGAGAGGACTGGCCTCTCGCCTGTGCGTTGGGTACTCGCTATGCGAGAGGATCTGTTCTGGGACATCACAGCCATCTGGCCGTGCTCCTACCTGACCGCTCGCTGCCTGAACACGCATGACAGCAACGAGATCATCATGAACACGGGTGCAGAGCAGGTGAGAATGCGCGACGAGATGAGGGCAGGCAAGTACCTGCTCATCAACGGTGAGCGCATAGAAGTAGTCCTGGACGATGGCATCACTGAGTGGAGCGCAGTTAACGAGGGCCATCTGGCTCCTGGCTGCTTCTCCAGCGACATCTTCTTCATTCCGATGAGTGTTGTTGGTGGCCAGAGCGTGACATTCCTGGAGTACTTCGACTACACCAACCCGAGCATCAGCGACGCCTTGGCGAACATGGTGCTCGGCAGGGTGGAAGGCCCGTTCATCACCTGGCCTCGCCAGACTAACCAGTGTGTCGTGTGGCAGACCAAGATCGAGCCTCGACTGGTGCTGAGAACGCCGTGGCTAGCAGGTCGTATCCAGAACGTGTGTTACTGCCCGTTGCAGCACATCCGCCAGCCGTTCCCTAACGACCCGTACTTCGTTGACGGCGGCAAGACCTACCGACCTGGGCCTAGCCTTCACAGTCTCTGGGATCAGGGTCGGTAGTAACATAAAGGGAGGACAGGTTTTACGATAGGACAAGAGGACCGCACCCCTGAGTTCTCTCAATCCTTCTTCCCTAAAGGTTGGGAGGGGAGTGGGCTCCTCCTCTCTCCTCCCACCAAACAGAGGGGTTAAGAATCTTCAATAGGAGGGAGGTGAAAAAGATGGATAGAGACAAGGATCCTAATGCCACTCAGGAGCGCTACGAGGGCGACACGCAGGAGCGATCATGGGACGCTAAGGTCAACGCGGCCTTCGAGTTGTTCTTGCTTAATGCCAAGCGTACCTACGACGAGTACCAGGAAGTATCCCTGGAGAGCATCAAGCGCAACGGTCTGCTGTTCGACAAGATCCTCACTGACGCCCAGCAGTACGACAACCAGCGTGAGGTCATCGCCAACCAGGCGCTGCAGAACGCGGTTACTACCTCGGACATGGTTGCCAAGCAGACCATTCGCCACGGAGACTTCGCAGTGGATCAGCAGTGGAACCTGGAGCCGCACGAGGCTGCTGCAGAGGCTGAGGTGTTGCCAAAGTTCTACCTGGACGCGATCAAGGCCATTGTCATCGACGCGCTAGTCGAGGCGGGAGTTGGCAAGAAGTCGTAATTGGTTGGGAAGGGGGGCAGGGTGCGGACTCTGCCCCCGAGGAGCGTGGTATGCGCAAAGTTCTCTGTACTGGCGGGGCTGGCTTCCTTGGTCGTGGCATCCTGCGGCAGATCTCGCAAGGAAAGTTGGACTGGGATGTAACAGTCTACTCCACTGACGAGGAGAAGCAGGTCAAGTGCCACCAGCGCTACCCAAACGCTCGCTACGTTCTAGGGGATGTGAGAGACCTGGAGCGTTTGCGTACTGTGATGGCGGGGCATGAGTGGGTAGTACATGCCGCTGCTGTAAAATATATCCCGGAAGCTGAGATGAATCCGTCAGAGTGCATTGCCGTCAACATCGACGGAGCACGCAGCGTCATGGCAGCAGCTAGAGCCTGCGGTGTGGAACGAGTCGTAGGCATCTCCACCGACAAGGCTGTGATGCCTGTGAACGTCTACGGCATGACTAAGGCTGTGATGGAGCGACTGTTCCAGGAAGAGCATCAGCATGCACAGATTCCAGCCTTCACCTGCGTGCGCTATGGTAACGTCGTAGGCAGCACAGGATCTGTCATACCGCTGTTCCGCCATCAGTGGCAACAGGAGCATAAGGTCAGAATCACTGACCCGAATATGACTCGCTTCTGGATGGGCGTGGATGAAGCGATAGGCGTCATCCAGATAGCGCTAGAGAAAGTTCATTCTGGCAGCATAGTGATCCCGCCTGTACGGGCCGCTACCATTCTGGACACGGCCAAGGCTGCTACCTGCGAGGATGTAGAGGTGGAAGTGATAGGAACTCGCCCAGGTGAGAAGAAGCACGAGCTGATACTCCATCATGAAGAGTCTGTTCGTGCCTTCAAGCAGAAGGGGTACATCGAACTCCTACCGCCAGGAACGCCAGCAGTCAAGGAGGCTTTCACCATCGCCAGCCACACTCCGCAATATTTTATAAGCATCGAGGAGCTGCGTTCTCTTATTCAGGACTCAGAAAATGTCTGAATCTGCTGAGACTAGACGAAAGCGGTTAAGAAAACAGGCTTTGATGGCATGGGCTAGGCCAGGTTTTAGGGAACGTATGTCAGAGTCTCATAAAGGAAAGACTTTGCCAGAGGAACAAAATTGTCGTCACCTCAGTATTCCATAGGTATCGAGGAGCTAAGAGCGCTTATAGACGATGCGGAGGATGTGTAATGCGGATATGGGTCACAGGAGCGAAGGGTCTTCTGGGTAGATACGTATGCGAGGCAGTCGAAGAGCGCGGCCATAATCTGTTCGCCACCTCTCACTGGGACTGTCCTATTGAAGATCTCGGCATCGTTCATAGGATATCCAAGGACAAGAATCTAGACGCTATTATCAACTGCGCTGGAAAAACAACGCCGACTCCTGCCATCGAAATGCTGCTCGCCAACTCTCTCGGCCCACACGTTCTCGCCACTCTGAAGATACGTATGGTGCACATGAGCACCGACTGCGTGTTCTCTGGCAAGAGCGGCCAGAATCGCTCCAAGGACAATCCAGATCCCGTAGGCATCTATGGCCGCTCCAAGCTAGCTGGCGAAGTGGACGCTACACACGTGCTCAACGTGAGAGGCTCCTTCATCTCCAAGGAGGGGGGCTTCCTGTTCTGGCTACTGAACGCTACTGGCAAGGTAGAGGCCTGGAAGAACGCTGACTGGAACGGGACGACAGCAGCAATCATGGCTGACAAGTTAGTGGAGTTGGCAGAAGGCGAGAAGGTAGGGGTTGTCCATGCTGCCTCTCCAGAGATGGTATCCAAGGCATGGCTAGTCCATCTGTTTGCCGGGCGACTTGGCCTGCCAGTAGAAGTCATAGATACTGACATTCCCAGCATCGGCCTAGCGCTCACGCCTGACGTAATGCTTCCTCCTACCGTGCAGGTAATGGAGGACTATGCTAAGGAAATGGAGGACTATGCTAAGGAGTTGCAGGAATGTCTGACCTTCGCGTGACAGTAGCCATCCCAGTAGGGCCGCGTCCTACTGACCAGCAATGGTTGGAGGAATGCCTGGAGAGTGTCAGACAACAGACAATGCCACCTGATGAGATTCTCCTTGTAGATGATATGGCGAATCTTCCTCCTCACGATGGGTGCCGTATCTGGCGAGCACCGTGGCGGGTTGGTGTGGCATGTGCTTTCAATTTCTGCGTAGCGCTAGCCAAGAATGAACTCGTCTTCATGCTTAGCGATGATGATATACTCTACCCTACCTGCCTAGAGCGTTGCTTAGCGACCTACGAGCGGGTAGGGAGGATAGATGGATTCTATTGGGCGGGGGTACGGTACAGCGATGATCGAGAGGATCAGTTCTTTCCTTTCAACGGGGCAATGACGACGAAAGGCTTTTGGCGCATGACGGGGGGTTTTCCACCCGAATCTGGCTCGGGTGCGCCTGATGCTGCCTTTCTCTCCATTCTAATGGTCAATGGGATGTTTGATCGCGTCCAGTGTATCGATACTAAGGAACCACAGTACTGGTATCGTGTCCACGAGAATACTGACACAGGAGCGAGAGGTCCTTGGCAGGGAGTAATCCTAGAGACGCGCCACTTGCTCACTCACTCCTGGAAGCCGCCAGAGTGGGGCAGGTATGATACTTGATACCAGGGTATCGGTCGTCATCCCAGTGGGACCAGAGAAATATCACCAGAAATATCTGGAAGAGTGCGTAGCCAGCGTGCGAGCGCAAACTCATCCAGCAAATGAGATCTTGCTCATAGATGACATGACGGATCTCACCACAATAACAGATACAACAACAATGCAGATGGGCAATAATTGGCATGTTGGAGTAGAAACTGCTATAAATGGCTTTCTGGAGGGTTGCAATATCTGGAGATCTCCTTGGCGGTTAGGGGTAGCTTCTGCTATCAACTGTGGCGTGTCTTTAGCTGTTAATGATCTCGTATATCTCCTCTGTGCTGATGATTGGCTAGAGCCAGAATGCTTGGCAGCCTGTGTAGAGGAGTATGAGCGCCGAAAGGATCTGCTCGGCTACTACCATGTGACCGTTCGATTTGCAATTGAGGCAGGTCATCAACACCCCTTCCCCTTGCCAGACCCGCCTATACAGGATCTGCCCTGCGGCTCGGCGATGGTTACTAAGCAGTTGTGGAGATGTACGGGGGGGTTTCCGCTAGAGTCAGGATTTTCGCCTGACGCCGTATTCATCTCAATCCTACTAGGTAATCCAGGCAATGGTTCTCTTCGACCTGTAAAGCAAGGAGTGCCCCTATGCAACCTCCGCCTTCACGCCGAACAGGACTCGGCTAGTCGTAGCCCTTGGGTGGGGGTAGTAGGCACTGTGCGCGACATGATGACCAGAGAATGGAAACAACCAACTTGGGGTAGGTTCGATGGTTGATCATCGCACTTTCGTTGCCTGGACGCCTGATCCTTGGGGCGGAGATCGGCATGGCAGGGAAGTGCTCGATCTCCTCAAGCGCCACGGGTTGCGGCCCCATCATTATCTGCTTGACTTTGGCTGCGGATCTCTACGGGTTGGCAGGTGGCTTATTGAATACTTAAAGGCCAGCAGGTACTTCGGCATCGATTCAGAAAAGTGGTTGGTTGATGCAGCAAGGGAGCATGAGATACCCGCCGATGTTTGGGAGGCAAAGAACCCTCGATTCGATTACAACGCTGAGTGGGATGTAAATGCCTTTGGCATAGAATTTGACTATATCCTAATCTCGGACGTGTTCCTTCATGCGGCCCACTGGCAGATCGAAAAGATGCTATCAAATGTAGCACTAGCTTTGGCTCCTGATGGGGTGTGTTTGGCCGATATTATGATTCCAGAGGAAATTGTTGGTGGAAATCCAACGGAAGACTACATGGGTACGGATTGGCAGTATCCTGAAGGTGCCTCTATAGTACGGATCGCTCCCCATAATCCAAATTGCTTGGTTGTTCGTGCTGCAGAATACGGGTTGACCTGCGAGGCTGTTGACGTGGTGAAGAGAGGCCCAAGTCCTCTCCATTGGTTCAAGTTTACACGAGTGGCAGCACAATGAGAGAGATTACTGCTTGTAGAGGATGTGGCTCTTCCCTGCTGGACATAGTATTCACTATGGAGCCGATGCCACTGGCGGGCGCGTTCGCAGACAGCATCAGTCAGGCTCACGATGCCGAGCGACTGCCTCTCACCTGGGTGCGGTGTGAAGCCTGCGATCTAGTGCAAGTGGTGGAGGATGTGGAGGATAAGGAATTATACAGCAAGTATTGTTATGCGTCATCGACTGTGCCAGGTCTAGTAGAGCATTTCACGAAGTATGCTAAGTTCCTATCCCAGCGCTTCCAAGGCAAAGGCAACACAATGAACGTCTTGGAGATAGGTTGTAATGATGGCGTCCTGTTGCGCCGATTGCCTCGCAGTTGGAAATGTGTTGGTGTAGATCCTAGTGATGTAGCAGCCACTACTAACCCCAGTGCCTACGAACTAATCAACGAGCCTTTCGGAACAGCGCTAGGATTGACAGGCTTCGACCTAGTACTAGCCTCTAACTGTCTGGCGCACGTAACGGCGATTGAGGATATGGTGGAGGCTGCTGCAAAGGCGCTAGTCCCAGGCGGTGAGTTCTGGGTAGAAGTACATGATCTGGAGGCAACGCTCCGCACAAGGCAGTGGGATACCATCTACCATGAGCATAAAGCAGAATTCAGTCTAGGGGCGCTTTCCAAAGTTGTGAC
>Ga0315285_10002201_pt1 | contig 20338 bp, 14 predicted proteins | sample YL17G09_36_MG_FD_203698 | JGI IMG/M metagenome (GOLD analysis project Ga0315285, IMG submission 203698) | Sediment microbial communities from Yellowstone Lake, YNP, Wyoming, USA - YL17G09_36 | ecosystem: Environmental > Aquatic > Freshwater > Lake > Sediment | place: USA: Wyoming | collected...
ACATAAAAGGAAGTTTTTATCTGGGCAGGAATTTACCCGGCTCGCGTGCCGTTGGGGACAGGTCTTTCCGGAATCACGAGCAGAGGTGTGATTTTATCAGCATAACCGACATCAAACAACATTCCTTCGGAAACTTCACCCATCATCTCTCTTGGCTCGAGGTTGATAACGAAAAGGGCCTGCTTACCCTCAATTTCTTTGAGGTCTTTTCTTTCTTTTTTCAATCCAACCAGAATCTTTCGTTTATGATCACCGAAGTTAACCGTCAGTTTTACTAGCTTATCCGATTTCTCGACGTCTTCCACCGACTCAATCGTGCCAACGCGAATGTCTAGTTTCTCAAAATCATCATATTTAATTGTGGGTTTAACCGGTGCCGGTTTTATCTTATCCATGAAATCCTTGGGGTGGCTGACGGGGATCGAACCCGCAACATTCGGCTCCACAGGCCGATGCTCTGCCATTGAGCTACAGCCACCAAATGGCGCTCCCAGCAGGACTCGAACCTGCAACCTACTCCTTAGAGGGGAGTTGCTCTATCCATTGAGCTATGGGAGCCGGTTTACTGCTTGAATTTTAGCAAAAAAAGAGGCTAGAAACAAATGATGAATAAAGGGACATTTAATAATCGCTATCAAGGCTGTATAATCTAAGAGATTAGAAGCGGTGCTTGATTCTCGCTTCGCTCGGATGCGAGGCCAACGAAACCACGTTTGACGTGGCGAAGTGCCGAAGTATAATACAAATTGAAGATCCTGAGCTGTAAAGGAATGAAGGTTGAAAGATTAACTTCATATATAAATATAAAAAAAAGACTGGGGCTTTTCACCCTTTTAATTCTCCTGTTTTTTTTAAGTTTGGCCACGATAAAGCCGCAGTTCTATCTCATTGGTTGGGATAATTTTTCTTCCTACTTTAATCTCAAAGCAAATTTATTTAGAACTTTTTTTTCTGCCTGGCGCGAATATCGGGGTTTAGGTGTCCCCTCAGATTCCGAAGCGGTTGACTTTTTCAGGCAAATATTTTTCTTGATTCTTTCTCCTTTTGTTAGATCGAACCTTCTTGAGCAAATTTATTTTCTGTGCTGCCTTAATGTTGGTGTTTTGGGAATGTATTTTTTTACCCAGACACTTTTTCGACGCGTCTTTACCACCGGCAAGGCCCAAAACCTAGATATCGCCGCCTTTATTGCCTCATTTTTCTACCTTTTTAACCTTAATACCCTGGCAACCTTTTATTTTCCTATGGCCATGTATATCAATCGCTTTGCGGCGCTGCCGATTTTATTTTTAATTTTTCTCACCTTTATCAAAAAGAAGTCAGTCAATCTGAAAACGTGGATATTAGCTGTTTTGGCAATATTTTTCACTGCTACCTCTTATCTCACCGCCACGATTTTTATTGTTTTTTTACTTTTTGTGTTTATTTTTGGCTTATCTTTGGGAGGTAAAAAGCGACAAGTAATGGTTTTTCTGCTCTTTTTGGGTTTGAATCTTTTTTGGCTTTTTCCCTTTGCCAATTATGCCTTAGAGAAGGTAGACATTATCAAACTGGCACCTTCATTTATTGATGCTAATGAGAGCCAACTGAACAAGCCCGCCTCCTTCTATTCACTGGAAAAGGTTTCAGTTCTTTACCCTAATTTCCTCGATACAGAAATTACTGATATTGCCGAAGGAAACTCTCATTATCTATATCCACAAACCGATTTTTTTAGAAATATTATTGGCAGAATAATTTTGCTTATTTTCCCTCTTTTCTATCTTGGAGGCGTAATTTTAATTTTAGTAAAATATAAAAAGAGAGTTTTCCTCTGGCTACCAAGTGTAATTTTCCTTTCTTTGTTTTTGGTGGGTAAGGAATTCACCCCCTTGGGTTTTGTCTATAATCTGGTCGAAAAAATTATTCCCTATTTTAAAGTCCTTTTTAGGTTCGCCGATACTAAGTTCAATATTTACATTGCTCTTTGTGGTAGTCTTAGCGCCGGGCTAGTTTCTTTTTATCTCTTCACTTTTCTTCGTGGGCGAAAAAGACGACACCGTTATTTTGTAATGGCGGGAATGTTTTTGGTTTTGATTCCCTATTTTTTTGTTTTTTCGTCTTACTTCAAAGGAAACCTTATTGCCCCTTTTATGTACAACAAAATACCCCCTGCTTATTTCGAGATAGCAAAGATAATTAATGAAGATAGAGAAGATTTTAGAGTTCTCCATTTACCGATGAATGAAGCTGGTTATTGGAAATTCTATGTTTGGGGGATGGCAGGCTCTTCTTTTCTTAATTTTATGCTTGATAAGCCCTTGGTTGACCGAGCCTTCGAGCCAGCCAGTATGGAAAATGCTTATTTACATCAAGCAATTTTTCAAAATGTTGATAATGCCCAAGATATTGAGGATCGACAGAAGCTTAACGAGAAATCAGAAAAGCTTTATCGCCTCCTAAGTAACATCGGCATCAAATATATCATCTGGGACGAGACAGTCTCCACGGCTGTTTATAGTCGGGGCGTCAAATTTTGGGGAGAATTTGATGCTTACGATGCCAAAAGAATTCTAGAAAATCTAGCGAGCCTGGGCTTATTAGAAACAAAGGCTGACTTTCGTTTAAACATTCTTGATTACCTTAATCTCTACTCGCAACGATATCCGTTAGACCAAACGACAACCGATCGCCTAGTAAAAAACCCTTTTTATTCTATTAAGCTTTTCAAAGTTAAAGATACACAGGCTAGGTTTTACTTTGTTCAACAAGCAACCCCAATTGATCCCAATTTGGATAATTTACTGGCGACAAATTTGGTTTTTCAAGGCCAAAATTATCTTCAAGGAAAGGATAAACAGGCTATCTTTCTCTTTCCTTTCCAAAGACAAGAAACGCCCTTGAGAAAAGATGAGGACAAACTAACTTTTGAGCTCAAAAATATTTTCCCTGATTCAGGCCAATTCCAGGTAGAGTTTAATAGTAAGGACATGAAGGGAATGAGTCATGATGTTGAAATTTTTGCTAGGAGTGATAGTGGAAACCTAATTATTAGTTTTTATCGTCTACCAATTCCCCTCGTTCAAAATCAAAAAATAGCTGAATATTTAGGCCAGATGGAAATACCACTTGCAGAGATTGATAGCTCTCTTAAAGCCAGAAATAATTTAGATGACTATTTTTCTGATTGGAGCATCTTAAATTTCAGAGAAATTAGCGACTTAAGATTAAGCGTTAATGGCTATATTTTGCCCCTACCCGCAGAATTGGAGTCTAAAGATACCCTTATTGCCACTGTTGTTGTCGCCGGCGATGAGATTAGTGCAGAGCTTTTGACTAAAGAGAAATCTAGTAACATCAACTTAGCCGATTTTCAGCTGACCGAAAACCCCAATTGTTTTGGGGATAAGATTGAAGATTATAATTTCGAGTTTAAACAAAACGGCGGCAGGCTAACGCTGTTGAGTAAGAATGGCTCAACCTGCTTGGTGAAATCGATCGAGGGTGATTTGAATAAGGAAACAGCCCATTTAGAAATGAAGCTTAACCTTGAAACCAAGGCTAAAGATTTGGATTATTTTTATCCTCAAACTCTGGGAAGACCAAACAAGCCCATACTTGAAGAATATCTCTTAAACCAGCCAAAGCCTAATTTATTAAAAATCTGTCTTCGGGGTCAGCATACAGAAGAGTGTTTCAATAAACATCAAATTTTAAATCTCAAAGACAAACAGACAGTAACGGTACCCCTAGAAAGCCCAGTTAAATATCTCTATGGGCCACTGGTTTTACTCGCCTCTAGCAACATTGGCTATCAAGAACAGGAGATTGTTCTTAACTCGCTTGTTTTCGATCAGTTCAAGCCTGTGGGAGAGGTAAAATTAGAAATAACCCCTCCGGCTGAATCTTACGAGATTAACCTCGATAGCAGTCAAGGGATTAACTTACAAGTCCCAAAGGCATTATCTCGACAAAGTTTTTACTTTGACGAAAGAAAAGATGGGTTTTACCTTAGTAACCAGCCCTGTCGAGAGAAGCCCGAATCTTATCGCACCTTTAGGTTAATTGGCAATCGTTGGGTTAGTTTTTTTGAAAATTGCTCCAATATTATTTCCGTCAAAAGTAATTTTGATAGCCGCCGTTTTTACTTATGGAATATTGACTATCATCTCTTTTCCGGTAAATATCCGAAATATCTCTTAGAGGACGGCTTCCGTTCCTATAAAAATAGCTATCTCTCTTTAGGCCAGGGCTATCCGGATGTTCCCTCTTTCAAAGACTTGCAAAAACCAGAAGGATTTATCACCTGGTTGACAAAGCCGATTTACCAAAGAGAATTGGAGAAAAAATTTAGTGATGTTGTTCCTCAGACAGCTTACACCTATGTTTATCCCCAACCAGAGCTTAGTGATGAGGAAAGTAAGGATTATACTTTGCATCAGGATTCAGAAAATGAAGGCATTCTGGGTTTGTCTGCTTTCAATATCATAGAGTTGCCTAATGCCTGGCAAAACTTAGCTATTAGAAGAACTGATAATAGTGGAGAGTACGATTTACCGCAGGGAGTAGAATACAGGCAGATTTTGCCTTCTTTATGGCGGATTGACTTCCAGCTAACACCAGGTGGAAAACCCACTCTTCTTGTTTTTAATGAAGCCTATGACCGACAGTGGCAGCTACACGAGAATTTCTTAAGCCTTCTTTTAGGAAGGCAGAATAAAACCCCCCTCCACTTAAAATTCAATGGCTACGCTAATGCTTGGGAAATAAATAATTCAGAGGGACAAAGCTTTTATGTTTTTTATGCCCCAGAGAAGTTGAGTTGGTTGGGTTGGGCCTTGACCTTGGCGACAATCGCGGCTGGCTTTATTGTTTTAAGATTTTGGAGTTTACGCAGGAGTCGAAAAATAAGCCAGTTAAACTGAGCTGGGAAAGCAAGACCGGCGAGATATTGTCCTGTCCAAAAGAACCAGTTAAACGCTGTTGCTGGTTGGACATTTTTACTTGCCCAAACGTGAGCTTGCCAAGTTTTCTTCATTTGAATTCGGTGGAATTTGATTGAACCAGCGCCATCATGCCAGCGCACCCTAGTCAAAGTGCCCCTTAAATTAGCCAGCTTGCCGATTTTGCCCAACTGGTACCACATATGAACGTCGTCGGCTGGCCAAAACTTTTGACTATAACCAGAGGTTTTTAACCAATCACCCTTTCGATACATAACGGTGGGATCAGAGAAAGGACTCATGAAGAGCCATTGTTTACGGATAGCTTTATCGCTGAGAGGAAACCTGACGGTGTCAAAATCCCTTTCTTCCTCAGTGAAGAGCTTGATGGCCCCGCCGACAGCCACGTATTGAGACTTCTTTTCCAGGAAGTCAACTTGCTTTGCCAGGCGGTTCTTAATCATCAGATCGTCTTGGTTAATCCTGGCAATATATTTGCCCTTAGCCTTTCTCGCCCCTAAGTTTAAAGCATTGGCCATGCCTTGGTTTTGGTTAAAACTATAGAAATGAACATTCCCATATTTTTGAACCAGACGTTTGCAGATAATTCGACTTTCGTCAGTACTACCGTCGTTGACAAGAATCACTTCAACTGGCTTGTAGTCACTCTTTAATACCGAAGAAACGGTCCTTCCTAGAAAAGAAGCACCGTTAAAAACAGGAATAACGATTGAGACCAATGGTTGTTCTTTCATCTTTAAGCTCAAACTGACGCTTGAGCCGAGCTCTCAACAAACAAGTTGCCTTGTTTGCTCAGAACTCTGGGCTATAGTACACAATCTATCGGTTCCTCGACGAGGAAATGACAAATTGGCGCTACAGCCCAGGCAAGCAGATAGAGGGGACGCTATCCTTAGCTGTTACAGACAGCGTATCGGCCCCCAGAGGGCGCAGTGAAGGCTTGGGTGGTCATGAAGACGCCCCAGTTCCCTTCCGCCCTTATGGGGGTAATATGTGAAGGTACGATGTATCCTTCACCAAGATTGGTCCAGAAGATAGCCCCGGCAGGGAGCGTGTCGCCCACGGCGAACGCGCTACCAAACTGGTATCCTTCCTCCTGGAACCAATCGTCCATGGCCTTGATGGCCTGGACTACAGTTAGCCCGGTTAGGTCGGGGACCTGACACGCGAGTGCTACCGGAGGCGCTGCCTCAGGTTCGGTTGCCTCCCCAGCCGGTGGTTCTACAGGAACTGTGGTGAATGGGTCACAAAGCCTCATCCACCGACCGCCACCATTCGGCACAGGCACAACGTAGTCACTACTAGCGTAGTATACTCCCCAGCCGCCCTGTGTCCTGATGGCTGATACTCCAGCCGGTAGGTTTGTCCGGTTCTCGAACAGATCAGTCCAGAAGACCGAGCCTGCCGGGATGGTATACCCGGGTTCAGACCACTCACCACCGTCGTTCAGGGTGAAATCCCTGTCCAAGGCAGCGATCAGTGTGGCAACATCTTGTGTATCCCGAAGAGCCTCGTTGAACCAGAGATTCTCACGGCAGCCTGTGCCTTCTGCAGGGCCGACGCCCTCAGGAATGAAAGTGACCTCTCCGGGAGGAGAAGCACCCGTTCCTGCCTCAAGCTGGGCTAGCCTGGCGTCGATATTATCTAGCCTGCCGTCGATCTGGGCAAGCCCTTCGACTACCTCACCAAGGCCAGGCTCGGTTTCGGTGGCCGGCTCGACTATGGTAGTGGCTGTAGCCTGTGGTAGTGCTCCCGTTAGGTTGGGAGCCAGCAAGTAGGTCCCAAGAATGGCCATCAGGCAAAGCACCACCGCCAACGCGACCCCTGCAACACCGATCCATGAAGGCCGTAGTGAGGAACGTCGCCGCACAGGTGCAGGTGCTGCTGGCCTCATGTAGTCCAGCCTGTCGGCTTCCCTTTCGGCAGCTGCCTCCGGTCCCGCCTCCGGCCTTTCGGGCCTTCTGTGTTCTACACGGGCCGGCTCAACAGGCGCCACTTCCTCAGCTTCCGCCAACTCCTCAGGGGTAATCACCACTTCGGGCCTAGCTGCTTCCGCGGCTTCGGTGTCCTCGGCAGTGATCACTATCACGGGCTCGGCGGCCACTTCGGGTACTCCGATTTCCTCGGCTTCCTCCTCAGCCACCCTTTCCTCTTCCTCATCATGCCACACAAAGTCTTCCGGAAGGGCCTGAGCGGCCTCTAGCAACAATCGGCGAGTGTTCACAGTGTCTCGCTGTCTGTTGGGCTTGGGGAAACCCTTGATGTCTCTATGCAGGTCGCTCCAAAGCGCCCGCAAGTGATCGAGAGACACCCGCTTCTCGTCCTGGATCAACTTGATCAACTCATCTCGTCTCATTTCGTCCCTCCTTCAAAATATCCCTCTTTCTGCTTTTTTAGACAGGCATTGCCCGCCTGCGGAAGGAAAGAATCTTCTTTCCCTCGGCGCGCAGGCAATGCCCTCACAGAAAGGGTCTCTAAAGGAGGAATTTCCCTCTTTTTCTGCTTTGTCAAAGAACTTCTTTTAAAGATCTACTTGAGCGCGAAAGCCCAAGTTTTCTTTTTAAAGAACCCCATCCTTTAGTGGATAGGGATTAAGCTTATCACCTAATCTCTAGCCACTAAGTTAGAATTTTGACCCTTAGTTTATTTCTTAAATTTTGAGAGATAGAAACCAATCGAACCCAAGGTTGCTGTAGAAATTAACAGCGGCAGCCAGTGACTGGGTCCTGTAGGAGGAAGAACGGCTACGCCGAGAACTTTTTCTTCCATGCAGATTTGAGAGGTGTCTTTGTCTTTTTCGTCACCAGACCAAACTTCGGCGGCATTGACGTCACAAATAGTGGCGTCATCAGGGAAATTTTCTGAAGAAACAATCTTGGCCTCGATTCGCCTTTCTTCAGTTTCACCCGGAGAGAGATCATTAACCTCAAAAGAAAGTTCGCCCGAAACCAGGTTAAGATATTTAGGCAGAGTGTCTTGAACATGAACTTTATCGAAGGTTTCATCACCAACATTGGTTATTTTAAGTAAGAAGGTGATTGTTTCACTAGGGCCAAAAATATAGTCTTCTTTCCTGTCAAGATAAAGGTTCTCTTCAAATCTATTATCTTTGGGGTCCCAAACTTCTTTATCAATCTGAAGTTCGCCAGTGCGGACACAAACTTCTCCACCGCCGTAAGTTGTTTCACAGCGAACCGCTGCCAAAACAGATTTAGCGGTAGGAACAATAACTAAAACAAAGGCAGTGATTAATAGCGGTAGTAGTGCTTTCTTCATGATTAATTTTTTAATTTATAAAAACAATCTGCTGTCGGGCAGAGTTCCTATAGTATATCTTATATAACAGACCTTGTCAAGTCTTTTCCTCCAGGGTTTGCCAAAATTACTAATCTTTTCCAAGTCGTCCCCGGGGGCCAGCAAGTTTGTAATATTACTAACTCCTTTCCTCCTTGTGCCACTAAGTAGTCAACATCTTGAGCATTAACGACTTTCTTGGCAAAAACTTCATAAATATAACGCTGACCGTCATAGAAAAGGTTGACTTGGTCACCAGTCTCTAGCTCTTTCAAAAGATAAAAGAGGGCATTAAGTTGTGAGACATTCCAGAGATAGTTCGTTGAGTGGCCAAAGAGATAAATACTCCCGTTTTCTCCCGGGAGATAACTTCCCTGGGCATGGGCGATCCCCGTTTTCAGGGCGGCCTGATATTCTGTCTCATTGTTAACAGGCACGTTGGCAAGAACGGCGCTGTTAACGCCGATTTTAGGAATGACAATGGAAAAATGAGAATCAACTGGCTGGAGAATTTGCAAATCGCTCATTTGAATAATCTTGGCAAAACCGGACATCTTCACTACCTCTGGTTGTTTTTGGATGAGTTGGCCCAGTCGCCACCTTGCCTCTAGCCAAACATAAGGGGCGACTAAAAGAAGGACAAGGACTAATGAGGTAATCATTAAGAAGCGACCCAATAAAGGCAGTCTGGATTCTTTCTTTCTAATCCAGACTGTGCCGGTGCCGGTATTACCGGCCTGATAAATTATTTTTTCCACCATTGTCTTTTAATAAAAGACTGCCCATTGGGCAGGAAATATTAGTTTTAATTTAGTGAATACTATGGGCCGAATTATAACAAGAGGTTTTTCAAAAGTCAAGAAGATTTAGGTTACCTTGAGCGGGTGGAGGGAATCGAACCCTCGTTCTCACCTTGGAAGGGTGATGTTGGACCTCTCAACTACACCCGCTTGAGTCGGGGTGGTGAGACTCGAACTCACGACCTCTTGGTCCCAAACCAAGCGCGCTAGCCAACTGCGCTACACCCCGGGTGCCGAGGGCGGGAGTCGAACCCGCACGGTGGGGTTACCACCACGAGATTTTAAGTCTCGCACGTCTGCCAGTTCCGTCACCTCGGCGGGATTTACTCCTCCGTTTCACTTCGGAGAGTCACCTTGCGGTGACGTAAAGTCCTCGCGTCTACCCAGTCGCCAAGGGCGACTCAAAGTTCTTTAGCAACTTTGATTTCCGCCATCCGCCCTCGACATTTACCTCTTCACTTCATTTCGAGGATACCTTTTTATCCTTAAGATTTACTGTCAATATTATATCAGAAAAATAGGGGTTTTAGAAAGAGAAGGAGCCGCCGCGGGTGAAAGTGAGCAAAGAAGAGAGAGATGAGCTGCGACGGCTCCGGCATAATCGTGTCCTGGTGCTTCTGTCCCGTGCCCTACTTAGCTAGCTTGGCGTATTGAGTCTATGCTAAACAGAGGCTCAGCTATCAGATATTACTCTGTGGCCGAGACAAGTTCGCAATGTCAATACGTCCGCATGCGGTAAGGTGGGCACTTCGCCTCCACACCAGGACCTGTAATCATTTTCTCAACCCATAGCGCCATTGCTTTGGGTTGAAAATGCGCCCGCTCGGACTCGAACCGAGGACGTAGGTGACGCGTTGGCTAGTACATGTTTGTTGTGGGTCCTCCCAGTCGGAGGATTCGCCACGGCCAACACACCCTGCTCTACCAACTGAGCTACAGGCGCGTACGGATAAAGCGGACTAGAGGGTTCGAACCTCTGACCTTCTCTGTGTAAGAGAGACGCTCTACCAACTGAGCTAAGTCCGCATTCCGATGTCAAGGTAAAAAAACGCGCAAACCTGCGCGCCCCGAATATAAATGATTTTTGATAAACTTGTCAAGAGGGAAATTCTTGAGAATTAAAAAGAGGCATTTCTGTCTGGCCCGCTTCTATGAGTTGTTTTCTCTTCTTTTCGGCTATTTTCCCTCCGCGGTTCCTTTCACGGCCAACATCAGCAGGATCAAAAAATCCGCTCTCATCAAAGGGGCTCCTGGAGATGAGACGGTCACACCTACAGGCCAAAGGACAGAGATGGTGGGCGTAATTATTGCAACACCTGTTACCAATCAACCAGAGAGTTTCCGAAACAAGTTGGGGGGAAAGTTTGTTCTGCTGGCAGAGCTTAGCTAGAGCGAGGGTAAGGATTTTCTCTTGCAACACTCCCTTGTGAGTTGGCTCAGAAAGATGAATACCGCCGGTTTGAATGATTAATCTTGCTACTTGGAAATCGACGGGAACGCCAATTTCTTCTGTGTTCTTTAAGTCAGCCAATCCGTATTGTTGAACCCATTGGAGGAAAAGTCGCCCGAGTTTGGGCCCAAAACGACGAAAGCCCTCCCAATCCTTTTTCCTCGCCGGCCCCACCAAGGCCTTAAGAATTTTGGGAGCGTCGTTGTCATGTTCGGCAAAAAAGTTCCTCAGGTCGCCATCGTATTTCTCTACGATTACCGAGGCATTATGTTGCCAATCAGCCAGAGCCCGGACATTATAGCCAGGCTTAATGAGTTGTTTGGCGGCCCAGACAACCTCGCTATTTGAGTATTCATGGACCTTTTCTGGCTGGAAAATCCAGGCATAATGGCGAAACTGTTGGGGTTTAGCGACTCGCTTTAACAATCTAGTCGAATCGTCAGCATAAATAGTGGTTGATAAAAAAAAGAGAGCATGAAGAACAAAAACCTCGGACCCTATCTCCTCTCCATATTTTTTTGCCAATTCAATGAAATCCCTTTCAGGAGGAACGACGGCCTGAATAAAAAGGCCCTCCTTATTTCGGCGTGCCTCGAGGGCTCGTTCGATTGTCGCCAGAATCCGAGCTTCATCAACGATAATCCCTTTATCTTCCTCTGCCGATCTTTCAACCATGGTCTTAGATTATACAGCGGTACTCCGTGCCTCGATAATTCTCTTCGAGTATTATAGCAGATAGAATCGAGCCTAAAATATCTGTGAAAATGTAGAGTAGAGGTGTGAAAGCAGTATGATTGGCTAAGTAGGCCGGTCTAGGCCATTTCTATCATTAAAGGAATAAAACTGCTTAAATGAGGAAACTTATAATGAACATGAAGAAAAGATACGAATAAAAAGAGTAAATATACTGGGTATCCTTTATCTTTTAAACTCAAAACAGAATCAAATTTAAGCAGATTAATTACTTCAATCTACCAATGCAAAAGGAATTATATCACGAGGGGATTAATAAAGCAAGTTTGTTACTCCGTAATAAAGCAAGTTTGTTACTTCGTAATAAAGCAAATATGCAGTGGGGGTATAGTTTTTACGTAAGTGCTTTTGACAATGCTTCACGAATGTTTTTTCCGCCAAACCAGCCCCTGAGATATACAAGCGCGTGTTTATTTTTATTCCATCTTTGAAGATAATACTTATCAACACGTCCGCCTTTTTTCAAGAATTCATCAACAAGCTCGTCTACTGAAAGTTTTGTATTTATGTTCTAATTGTATCATATCCGTTATTGTTTGGGTAAGACGGTTCGAACTCACTAAGCTAATTTTTCTCTCAAAAGAAGTTCAACAATGTCATTGGCTACTTCTCTAGGTTTACCTAATGCTGGATAATGATGAATATCAATGCCAGCACAATCATTTAGTTCTAATACATAAGGGCATTGTGATGATTCATCATAAATAATATCTACGCCTGTTATTACTATGCCTATCGCTTTTGCTGCTCTGATAGCAATTTCTTTTAAATAACCATCTACCTCATCAGTGACGTCTTTACCAATTCCTCCAGTGCTAATATTAGCATTTTGCCTTAAAAAAATTCTTTCTCCTCTTTCCGGGATAGAAGTTAATTTTCTGTCTTGTTTTTTCAGATTTCTTTTTACCTCTCCATTAAGCCTTATTTTGCACAAAGGCTTCTCATATCTTTCTCCCACAAGAGGATTCTGGTTGAATTTCTTAATGAGCTGGCGAATGTTAGCTTTACCATCACCCACGACGTGGGCAGGGATTCTTTCCATAACGGCTGAAATCTTATCACCAACCACTAAGAAACGATAATCATTTCCTTTAATAAACTCTTCAATCAAAACATTTTTCTTACCTGATCCAGTAAAAACTAAAGGTAAAACTGTTTCAAACTCTTCTAATGACTCAATGTTGGCAAAAACTCTGTTTCCATGAGTTCCTCTGGCTGGTTTTAAGACACAAGGGAACAAGTGCTTTTTTAAAATTATCCTTTTTGCTTCTTTTGGAGTTCTGACAAGCCAGCCTTTAGGTGTAGGAATGTCATGACTTCTTAAAACTTTTTTAGTTAAAAACTTATTGTTGGCAATAAAACAAGCTGGTTGTGAGTTAACTGGAAAAGAAGTTCCTTTTATAAACAGAGACTTTCCATTGTAAGTTAACTTTGAAAGACAAAAACGTTTGGATATAACTTTGACCGTTACCCCTTTTTTTCTAGCAGCATCTAAAATAACTTGAGCGCTTTGACTTCTAAGACGTATTTCGCTAGAAACAAACTTGTTTATTTTATTTGTCATTTTTCACCCTTGTTTAAACACCGTGACGCCATAATACCATCTAATCATAGAGGACATATAAATGAAGAAGACCGGAGAAGAATAATTAAAAAAAAGCGCTATCTTCTTCTTTAGTGAAACTATTATACCACTTAATCTCCTTTAATGAAAGTTTTTTTGCTTGTGACCATTTCTTGAATGGCTGAACAGATCGGTCTAAGCCCTAATTATCCTATATTTAGGTGATCAACCCTGTTAATTAAAGAACAATGTGTTACAATATAAGAACATATTCTTTAATCAAAGAATAAATATTTAAACCTGTTTCCTCTAGTTAGATAAGAAGATATCCTCTAAAGAATTTTCCTATCCACCAGACAGAGACAGTATTTTAAAACAGAAGGGTGGTGAAAAATAAATGTCCAAAAAACTATTTATTGGAGGACTTTCTTATACTGTAACTAGCTCTCAACTAGAAGAAATATTCTCTAAATTTGGCAAGGTTGTTTCCTGTGAAGTAATCACTGACAGATATAGTGGTCAAAGCAAGGGATTTGCCTTCGTTGAAATGGAAAACGACAAAGAAGCAGAGGAAGCGATTAAAAAGTTAAATGAGACTGAGTTGGAAGGAAGAAAGATTGCTGTTAATGTTGCTAGACCAAAAGAAGAGAGACCGAGGTTCGATAACAGAGGGGGAGGTTTCGGAAGAGACAATCGAGGGCCAAGAAGAGGAGGAGGTTATCACTAGCTCCTAGTCCAATTTCAGATAAGTAAGGAGACCATCAAGAGGCAAAATTTTACCTGAAAAAATGCTGGGGAAAGCAGGAATATTTTGCGTGGAGTAAGATTGCCTATTAATCTGCAAGTGCTCTCAACAATGCTTCACGAATGTTGCGACCGCGATACCAGCCATTCAAATAGACAAGAGAAGGTCCCTTCTTTCGATTTCGGAGGTAAAATTCGTTAATCCGACCGCCTTTTTCGAAGAAACGAACTATTAAATTGTCTATCGTATCTTTTTTACTATTGATAAATTTATTATAGCACATATAATCTGAGGTTGAGATTTCAAAACTGGCTGAGCAGGTCGGTCTAGGACCTTTGTATCCTTATAATATTGTATCAATTTCAGGCTAATTGAGACAAATGAGACAATATAAGCAGAGCTTGCAAACTCCGTTTGTAAAAAAGGTAGCTCAAATATCTTACGTCAGGAAACCTGAAATCGGCATTTGGAAGAAAGAAAAGGGATATTTGAGAGCTCTTAAGTGCTTTTACTCAACAAAGGTTAAGGCAATACCTTTTTTATCTACTCTACCGGTTCTGCCGATTCTGTGAATATACGCGTCATGTGAATCAGGCATATCATAATTAATCACATGGCTGACATTGGGAATATCTAAACCGCGGGAGGCAACATCGGTTGCGATAAGAATCTGAATCTCGCTTCTTTTGAATTTCTCCAAGGTCCTAATCCTTTGACTTTGTCTTTTATTGCCGTGGATCGCATCAACCTTAAAACCTCTTTTGACAAGCTCATCCGAAAGCCTTTGTACTCCATGCTTTGTTCGACCAAAGACAAGGACTTTCTCGAACTCTTTTTGAATAAGGAGTTCGTGAAGTTTATCCACTTTCATACCAGAATCAAAAACTTTAATCGTACTTTGGGTAATGTTTTCCGGTGTTTCCTTTGTTTTAACCGATACTGTAACAGGATTTTGAACAAAACTGCTCAAAATCTCTTTCACCTTTCCATCAATTGTGGCCGAGAAGAAAAGAGACTGACGTACTTTGGGAAGAAGAGAAATAATATACCTAATATCAGGGATAAAGCCAATATCAACCATACGGTCTGCTTCATCAAGTACAACTGAGCCAAAATCAAATAAATTGAGACTTCGTAAACGCAGTAAATCCATAATTCTCCCCGGCGTTCCTATGACAAAATTAGGGTTTCTCCTAAGGTCATTTTTTTGCCTTGATATATTGGCTCCCCCAATACAAAGAGTAGAGTAAATACTAAGACCTCTTGAAAAAGCGAAAAATTCATCACTAATTTGGGCTGCGAGTTCACGAGTTGGAGCGACAATTAATACTTTTTGCCTTCTATCCTTCAATACTTTATCTATAAATGGAATAAGGAATGCTGCGGTTTTGCCAGTTCCGGTATTGGCGATTCCTATTAAATCTCGCCCTTCAAGGATAGACGGAATTGCCTTATCTTGAATTGGAGTCGGAGTTTTATAACCTTTTTCGATTATGTTTCTTTTTAGCTGATCCGAAACTTGAAAATCAGTAAATGTGTGGGAGACAACATACTCTTCAACTACCCGACACACCTTTGGTGTATTTATTTTGCTAGAAACAAGCTTGCTTATTAGATTAGAGGGATCAAAAGATTTAACAACTCTTCCACCACGAGAACGTCCACCGCCAAAACGGGAAAAATTACGGCCTCTGCCGTGCCTGTTGTTGAATTTTCTATACATAGAAAAACAAATTAACCCATTCGACTCCCCGGTCTGCACTTCGACTCGCTTTGCTCGCTCAGTGTGGTGAGCGTAGTCGAACCAAAAAACCGGGTATGCTCAAGGTTAATACTGAGCGACGCCGAACGTATTCAAGAAATAGACCTGCTTAAATGAGGAAATGTATTTATGAATAGTGGAGAAAAGATACGAATAAAAAAGTAAATATACTTAGGGTACCTTTTATCTTACGAACTCAAAATAAATTCAAATTTAAGCAGATGTATTGCTTCAATCTGCTAATGCGATAATTATTATACCACGAAAGAACTAATAAAGCAAGTTTGTTACTTCGTAATAAAGCAAGCAACTATAGGTTAAATTGTTTTATGCGAGGGCTTTCAAAATTGCTTCACGGAGGTTTTTTCCACCAAACCAGCCGTTAAGATAGACAAGTGTGCGTTTGTTTTTATTCCAGCCATAAAGATAAAATTTATTAATTCGTCCGCCTTTTTCCGAGAATTTACCGACAAGCTCGTCTACTGAAAGTTTTGTATTTATGTTCTAATTGTATCATATTAATCCCTTCATTTTTCGTCTTTCTAGGTTCTCGTCAAGGATGATTTTTCTGATTCTTATGGCTACCGGAGTCACATCTACCAATTCACTATTATCAATATATTCCAGAGCATCTTCCAGGTCCATGTTTCTGGGAGCATTGAGATGTCTGGTTACGCCTTCGCCTTTGGAGCGCATATTGGAGAGCTGTTTTTCCTTGCAGACATTAACTCTCATATCACCAGGCCGATTGTTTTGGCCGACTACTTGGCCTTTATAGACATTGACCGCCTGACCGATAAACAACTCTCCTCTGTCCTGAACATTAGTTAAACCGTAAATTCGGGTAACACCTGTTTCATAAGTGACTAGCGAGCCTCTTTCGTGTTCCTCCCATTCGCCCTTCTCCGGCAGGTATTTGTAAAACGTGGTGTTTATAATGCCCTGCCCGTGGGTGTCGGTCATAAATTTGCTCCTGTAGCCAAAAAGTCCGCGGGTGGGAATAATGAATTCCAGATAAACAACCCCTTCTTTAGTATCCATTTTTCTCATTTCGGCGTAGCGACTTTGGAGTTTTTGGATAACAGCACCAGAATATTCTTCCGGAACTTCAATAAACACTTCATCGTAAGGAGTCATTTTCTGGCCGTTGATGGTTTTGGTGATTACCTGGGGCTGGGAAACTTGAAAAGCATAGCCTTCTCGCCTTAGGCGTTCAATAAATATCGCCAAATGCAACTCGCCCCGGCCGGAAACTGTCCAGCCTCCGTTTTCGCTGTCTTCCACCCCTAAGGCGACGTCATCATCCAATTCCTTAAATAATCTTTCCCTTATTTGGCGAGAACTTGTGTATGTTCCTTCTTTGCCGGCAAATGGAGAAGAATTAACACCAAAGGTCATTTTGACCGTGGGTTTCTCAATTTTCAAAAGCGGCAAGGCCTGAGGTTTATTTGTATCGGCAATGGTTTCGCCGATGGTAATATCGGGTATTCCTGCCACCGCCACAATTTCTCCTGCTTCTGCTTTGTCAATCTCTATTTGCTCCAATCCGCTAAAAGTAACCAGGGAAGTCAGTCGGTATTTTTTCATTTGGCCCCGTCTGTTTATATGTATCACTTCCTGGCTAGATTGAAGTGTGCCGTTGTTAATTCTTCCCCTGGCCACCCTGCCTTTGAAATTATCATGGCTGATGGAGGTAACCAACATCTGCAGCGGTGCGGCCGGATCACCGCTTGGCTCCGGGATGTGTTTGACTATCTCTTCAAACAAAGGCAAGATGTCAGTCATTTTTTTCAGTTCTGGCGTTAATCCGGCTTTACCCAGTTTGCCCGAAGCATAAACCACCGGAAAGTCAACAGTTTGCTCATTGGCCCCCAGGTCAATAAACAAGTCAAAAGTTCTATTCAGGGTTTCGGTAATATTAGCGTTAGGTTGGTCAATTTTATTGATAACGACGATAATTCGGTGTCTCAGCTCAAGGGCTTTTTTCAAAACAAAGGTTGTTTGGGGCATAGGACCCTCGTTGGCATCTATTAAAAGTAGTGAGCCGTCGGCCATTTTCAGCACCCTTTCCACTTCTCCACCAAAATCCGTATGTCCAGGAGTATCAATGATATTAATTTTGACTCCCTTCCAAATCACCGAAGCATTTTTGGAAAAAATGGTAATACCCCTTTCTTTTTCCAATTCATTGCTGTCCAGAATACAGGTAGCGTCAACAACTTCTTTCCCCAGCCGGGTACCGGACTGGCGCAGCAAAGAATCTACCAGAGTCGTTTTTCCATGGTCAACATGGGCAATGATGGCAATATTTCTAATCTTCATAAGTCGAAATAAAAAAATGTCCGCTATGGAACACCTAGAGTGAATTATATCTTCTTTGGGAAGAATAAACAAGGTTTTCTTATTTTTATTCTACAACTCCTTTAACAAATTTTAATCTCCGTTAACTAAAGCTTCCTTCTTTGCTTTCGACCATCTTTTAAGTTGTGCTTCTCTTTTCATCGCTTCTTTTCTGGCTGAATATTTTTCTGAATGAACTAATTTAAAATTGGAGAAGTATCTGATATATTTGGCAGATTTAGATGATTTGTTTTTATGTTCTCTCAAACGTTTTTCCAAATTATTCGTTTGACCAATATAGAGAGTGTTAGAAGAAGTACGAAGAATATAGACGAAATAAGGCATAGTAGTTGTCTCGACTTCTTCCCTCGACTGCGCTTGGGACTTCGCTCGACACATTCGACTCGTAATAAAAGAGTGCCGAAGGCCATGAGCGAGTCTTTCGACAGTGAGCGGAGTCGAACCGCTCAAGACGAGTCGAATGGCTGCGGGGCTAGGATTCGAACCTAAATAAACGCCTTCAAAGGGCGCTGTCCTACCGTTAGACGACCCCGCACTGTCGTTTTCCTCAGTGTTTTTTTACTTGCCCTGGGTCCGCCGTTGGCGGATGAGTGGGAGCTGGATACCGTACTAGGCTCGAACCTGTCAAAGTATATCACACCAGAGTTGGGTATTCAGCTTTTAGCCTTAAAAGAACACATGCGTATTGGTAATTTCGATTATATTTGAGAAAATTAGCGAGAAGATCCCCACATTCCTTTGCTATACCTAGAGAAGTTTGTTTGCCTGTCTTCTCTTGGTTTTATTTGTAGTTTTTGAAACTCTTGGGTAATCTTTATAGCATCAACAACTCCCTGCTTCTGTTGGAGCTGTTTTTGCATTTGTTCAACTGTTTGCGTGCTTTTCTTCTTGTTCATATAAAGGCAGTATAGCACGATTTAATGTGGTGCCCCTACAGCAAAATGTTGACTAGCAGTTTCTACTATTTTTGCCAAAGTTCTTCCTACCATATAGTCAGCTCTAATATATAACTCCCAGCATAATTGCCAAACTTTAGTATCATGATCCAGTAATTCTATATTTAAACCAGCTTTGCGTGCCACTTCTGGATAAATTGCCCTTCCATGTACTTTAGTCACCTCTGGAGTTAAAAACATTTTTATTTTTCGTCTAATTTCACTTTTAGATTTACCTGCCATCATACCTAATTTCAAGGCATTGATAGCTATATCTTCTGATAAATCCTGTAATGATTCTAATTGTTTTACCTCAATAGGATTATAGTTTGAAAGCTGCTGTAGATAAGGCTCAATCCTTCCTTTAGTTCCTACTGCATCATTGAGCAGTTTTTTATAACTCTCAACTATTGAGTATACAGATACTCTTTGTTGACCTACACGCGTTTGTGGATCGATAGGACCAAGTTCAGAAGTATCACTTACATATATCTTATTTGAACCCATTGCAATCATCGTAGCAGCGGATTTAGCCATTTTTGGAACAAGGACCGAAAATCCATCGTTTGAGTAGGAGCGACAAACTTTAATTATTCTTTCTGCAGCTAGCCCATCACCACCAGGGGAATTGAGAATTATACAAAGCTTTTTACTTTTATCAGTTTTTTGAAGAACACCCTCTATTATATCCACATCTGTGTCATCAATCATTACTGGATATAAAAATGAGGTAAAATAAAGAATTATTCTAGTATCTTTAAATTCTGGTTGTCCCTCAATTTTCTTAATCAGATCCTGTCTTATTTTAGGAGACTGATTGGTCTCATCCATGAGCTTAATTATTGTTGGATCGTCACTCATATTAGGCGGTAGTATATTTTAATTGACAACTAATTTCTCGTTTCTTCTTGTAATTATGCATTACTGTCACTTTTGAGCGAGGGACGGGATTCGAACCCGCGACCTTCTCGTTGGCAACGAGACGTTCTGCCAGCTGAACTACCCTCGCTTGGGTGGCAAGGGGCGGAGTCGAACCGCCATCTCATGTTTTTCAGACACGCGCCGTGACCACCTTGGCTACCTTGCCTGGTGGGCGATGAGGGTCTCGAACCCCCAACCTTTTGGATGTAAACCAAACGCTCTAACCAATTGAGCTAATCGCCCAGGGTGCGCTCGGTGGGACTCGAACCCACACGCTCCAAAGAGCATAGCTCCTCAAGCTATCGCGTATGCCAATTCCGCCACGAGCGCATGTTTTAAAGAATCCTTGGCTTCAAGATTATTAAAAGCTTCAAGAAAACCGTCTGTTTCAACAGGCGGATGAATTGAAGCTGTAAAACATCTTCCCTTAGGGGTGAAAACCCTGGATTTTAGTCCAGGGAAGATGTTATTTCTTGATAAAAAACCGTTTTTCTCCGACATTTGTCGGAGTGCCAATGACGGCTTCGTTTCACTCCGCCTAGATTGCTCGCTTTGGCTCGCAATTCCGCCACGAGCGCTCCTTCAGTGCCCTGAGAGAGATTCGAACTCTCACGTCCGAAGGACACACCGCCCTGAACGGTGCCTGTCTGCCAATTCCAGCATCAGGGCTAGATAGCCGTCATTATGCTTCGGCGCTTCGCGCCTCGCATTTCGAGCTTGCGAGAAACAAGCTTGTCTTATTTCGAGCTTGCGAGAAACAAGCTTGTCTTATTTCGAGCTTGCGAGAAACAAGCTTGTCTTATTTCGAGC
>Ga0315285_10002203_pt1 | contig 20329 bp, 22 predicted proteins | sample YL17G09_36_MG_FD_203698 | JGI IMG/M metagenome (GOLD analysis project Ga0315285, IMG submission 203698) | Sediment microbial communities from Yellowstone Lake, YNP, Wyoming, USA - YL17G09_36 | ecosystem: Environmental > Aquatic > Freshwater > Lake > Sediment | place: USA: Wyoming | collected...
GCCCCTCTCGGTAGGGCCCGCGGGGAGGGCCGAGGACTTGCGGCGTGCCCTGCAAGTCCAAGGGCCTTCCCCGCGAACGAAGCGGCGCGAGCGAACGTGTAGCCTAAGTTTCGCGCCGCTGAGTATCATGTTTGCCTCGCCGCGCGTCACTCACTCTCGCCTCGACCTTCTGGTCTCATCGCTGGAGTGAGACGACATGTTGTTCCGTTTCGCGGCACCTCCCGTTTACGACCTGAGACACCAACAAGCTGTCCGATTGTTGGCACCGGGATCGTTTCACTCCCGGCTGGAGTTGTCAACAAGATTGACGTCCTGCGCTCCGGGCAGGCAGGCACGCAGGAGGAGTCTCGCAGCGGACGGGACGTGGACGTCGCGAGGCCGCGCTGCCGCAGGCGCCCGCAAGGGACGAGTTGGTGAGGCGCCCTACCAGGGGCTTCGGAACGTCACCTGCAGCACAGTAATGGGGACGTAATGGGGGACGTAGCGCGGTTATCGCGGATATTGCGATGTCTCAAACGGAACCTATAATGGGGGACGTAGCGCGGTTATCGCGGATATTGCGATGTCTCAAACGGAACCTACGCTTGTAATGGGTAATGGGGGACGTAGCGCGGTTATCGCGGATATTGCGATGTCTCAAACGGAACCTACGCTTGCGCTGCCATCAGGAGCCTTCAGTGGATGGGTGATGCCCGGCGGGCGATCCGACCAGGGCCATGGCCTCTGCTCCACTACTGTCGTGGGATCCCCGACATCCGGAAAGAGGGGTCTGCCCTTTACCTGTTGCCAGGAAGAGTCAACTCCGACACGTCTCGCTTCACAAGGGAAACACGCTGACCAGCGTTCATGGAGAAGGTCGCGCCCTGCGTCCAGGTGGACGAGGGCGGTCGGGCACTTGCCTCGCAAATCGCGCTTGATAGGGGTGGAGGCAGTATCTACTTTATGCGCGAAAAGGCTCCTTTGAGGGAAAAGGCATGAAGGTCACGACGGCGAAGGAACTCAAGAACCGAACCGGAGAGGCCCTCCGGCACGTCGCGCGTGGCGGCAAGGTCCTCATCACGCGCCGGGGCAAGCCCCTGGCCGTCCTCCTTCCCGCCACTGAGGCGACGAGTCGTGATGCGGTTGCGGTCCGCCCATTGTCGGAGGCCTGGGCCGACATCGAGGCCCAGCTCAAAGCGACTGCGCCCACCTTCCCTACCTGGAAAGAGGCCCTCCGGTGGTCCCGAAAACGGGGGTAGTCGTCCTCGACAGCAACCTGTTCATTATTGATCTCCGCTATCCCCGGGACCGGCACTACCGCCTCAATCGGGCCTTCCTCTCACGCTTTCCGAACATGGCACCGGCAGTCATCACCTTGGCCAACCTGCTCGAGGTTTGTGGTATTCTCTCCTTCAACCTGACGGCACAGCAGGTCCGAGAGCTGTATCACTACCTGCCGGAGCGATACGGGGTGACCGTCCTTCCACCTCCATCGCTGCCCGTCTCACCCCCCGCGATTCGCGTCGAGCAACCGCTGGCCCTCATGGCCAAGAAGCTGAGCTTCGGCGACGCCCTGGTCCTTGCCATGATTGAAACCTAGATCCCGCAGGCAGCCTGCTTCGTCTCGTGGGATGCCACACACTTTCGAGGCAAGACCGCGCTGGCGGTCAAAACTCCCAAAGAATTCCTTGAGGAGCTTGAACAGGCCAAGCCTGGCCGGTAGCGGTGAGGCATACCGGGCATTCCTTTGCCTTTCGCCGTGCGACGCCAGTAATGTCCCCGAGCCGGCTCTCGGCACCTTTTTTCCGCTAATGCTTGTGCCCCTCTGCCCCCACACCCCTCTGCTCCTGCGCTTCTCTGCTCCTGCCAGAGCCTCGCTCCACTCTCGAATTGACAGCGCTAAGGCTCGTGATACCATCCTTTGTTAGCCCCAATCCGAAATTCTCAACCGCCAAGGCGCCAAGAACGCCAAGACCGAAATGGCTTAATGGGGGGGAGGAACGGAACTTCTGAATGCCCCATAAACCGGTTTTCGCGTTCTTCGGTCGAGAGTTCGAAACATCGCACCCTTGGCGACCTTGGCGTCATGGCGGTTCAATGGTTTTTTCGGATTAGAGTTAGGTGACAGGCGGGATGCCGACCGTTCACAACCTGCAGCGCCAGCGAGATCACTTTGGACCCATTCCAATCCGATTGAAATCTCCTTTCGGCAACCCCTGATCGCCACGCGTAACTTACAGGTTCCATAGTAGAAAGGAGTCAGCCATGGCTGCCAAGAAGATCTTGATGCTGGTCGGGGACTTCTTGGTACGCACGGACCAATGGTCTGCGGAATGCCTATTTCTTCTCTAAAGATGCCCGGGTGAGCGGCAGATGAGCCGAGGACGAGGGTCCCGTCTCTCGTTGACCGGGTAGGTGTTTTTGGTTATTCTCGCTCGCGAGGCTGCCCCGCCTTGCTCTTCAGTCACAGTCACATCGGCCTGTTGGAACCGGCAGAAGAAAGTACCAGGACCTCACCGAAAGGAGGAGACGGGCGCCACGCCACATCGCCCTCGTCTTCCTCACAGACCAGGGGATTCGGGACATCAAGAACTCCGCGCCTATACTCGAGAGGGGTTCGCCAGTATCATCAAGGCGATCTGACGGGCGGCGGGCCTCAAGACGAGACGTAATGCTCGGCCCTTCCCCGTTAGCCGAAAACCATCCCGTACCAGCAATCTGACCCTCTCCCGGCCGCCCGGGTCCAGGCGCGACCTCGGAGCGGCCGGGACCCGCATTGACGATCATCCCCTTCCAAGGTATTGTCCGGCCAGACAGAGCGGTTTGAGCAACGAAAGGGGTTCCGGAGCGAATGAGTCGTCTCCTTCTTCTCATGACCACCACCACGTACCGGGCCGGCGCGTTTCTCGAAGCGGCGGGTCGGCTTGGCGTACCCGTGGTGGTTGGATCCGACCAGCCCCAGATCTTGGCGGCGGCGAATCCGGGCGGAACCATGGCGGTGGACTTTCTGGCTCCGAACGAAGGGGCCCGCAGCATCGTCGAGTTTTCCAAGGAACACCAGATTCGCGCGGTGCTGGCCGCCGATGACGACGGCGTGATCCTGGCCGCCGTGGCCTCCACAGCGTTGGGCCTGCCCCACAACTCGGTGAAAGCAGTCACGGCAGCTCGAAACAAGCACCGCATGCGGGAGATGCTGGCACAAGCGGGTATCCTCTCCCCGTGCTTTCAGCGGATCCCCATCGATGCCAACCCTGAAGAGGCCGCGCGGGAGGTGTCTTTCCCGTGCGTCCTCAAGCCCCTGTCCCTCGCTGGCAGTCGAGGCGTGATCCGGGCCGACAACGCGGCTGAGTTCGCCGCTGCATTCTGCCGTGTCGTGGCCATCCTGCGCCAGCCGGAGGTGGCGGCCCAAGCGGGCGAATTGTCCCAGCACATCCTGGTCGAGGGATTCATCCCGGGCCGGGAGGTGGCGCTGGAGGGACTCCTGTCGGACGGCCGGCTCAGGGTGCTGGCGCTCTTCGACAAGCCGGATCCTCTCGATGGCCCATTCTTCGAAGAGACCATCTATGTCACTCCATCGCGCCTCCCCGCCCCCGTGCAGGAGGGAATCACGGCACGCACCGCCGAGGCTCTGAAGGCCCTCAGCCTCCGGCACGGGCCTATCCATGCGGAGCTTCGCGTGAACGACCAGGGGCCGTGGATCATCGAGATCGCGCCGCGGTCGATCGGGGGTCTCTGTTCGCGGGCACTTCGCTTCGGCGACGGGATCTCTCTCGAGGAGCTGATTCTGCGACACGCCTTGGGACTCGACGTGGAGTGCTTCGAGCGGGAGAACCAAGCCAGCGGCGTGATGATGATTCCCATTCCACAGGCCGGCATTCTGCGCGAGGTGCAGGGTCAGGCAGGGGCCGAAGGCGTTCCGGGGATCGAAGAGGTCAGGCTGACCATTCCAGTGGGGCAAGAACTCATTCCCCCACCGGAGGGGGCACGGTATCTCGGGTTCATCTTTGCCCGCGGAGAGGCCCCCGAACAGGTCGAGGCCACCTTGCGCGAGCCGCACCGCCGCCTCACCTTTATCATCACGCCGCCCGATGACATCAAGGTGAGTGGACACGCCGGAGTTTCAGCACGGACTCACGCGCGAGACACGGAGAAGGCAAGATCAATCCGGCCGCGCCCTCGACTTCCAGTCGGGGGGTCTCGGCGGTCATAGCGAGAGCGAGGCGGCGCCGCTGCCCAGCCTCACAGAGGGAGCGCCATGCTGACGATCAGCGATCCCGCAAAGAAGAAGATTCTTGCCCTCCTGGAAGCCCAGGGCCGACAAGGCTCAGCGTTGCGCGTGGCCATCATCGGCCGGGGCCCGGGTGGGTTCCTGTACGATCTCCTGTTCGTGGAGGGCACGACGAAGGCGCCCGAGGACGTCGTCGTGGATGCCGGCGGCTTTCAGGTGTTCATTGATCGCGACAGCGCACCGAAGCTGAACGGTGCGACCCTGGATTTTATCGAGGGGATTCAGCAGAGCGGCTTCAAGATCGACAACCCGAATCCCCTGTGGGACGATCCCAAAGCCAAAGCCGTCCAGGACGTGATTGACACCAAGATCAACCCGGCTATCGCCATGCATGGGGGCTACGTCACCCTCCTCGACGTGAAGGGCGATATCGCCTATGTCGCTCTTGGCGGCGGTTGCCAGGGGTGCGGAATGGCGAACGTGACGCTGAAGCAAGGTATCGAGGTGATCATCCGTGAAGCTGTTCCCGAGATCCGCCAGGTGATAGACACGACAGACCATGCAGGCGGTACCAACCCCTATTACCAGCCATCCAAGGGTGGGGGCCCGTCTCCCTTCGCGTAGAGGTGAGGGGAATCGTTTCGCCGTTCGAACTTGGCGCGACGGGTCACCGGGGGCCCCCGGTCTCCCCCGTTTCCCTTTCCAGGATGCGGCCGAATACAGGCTGAGGTTCTTGAATTTGTCCTGGAGCATCCGGAAGACGCAAAAGCAGACCGCCTGGTTGGAAGAGGACTACCGGTTCCCCCCGGAAGAAGCGGTCATGCTGCTGGGCCAGATCCTGGAGGCTCGCTGCACCCAGTTCGTCAATCCCAAGTATAGCTACGTGTGCAAGATCCCAAAGCGGTTCCTGCACCCTTGACCAACCCTTCCAAATCCAGAAAATCGAGTAGGCAGGGAGCCGTAAGGCTCCCTGCCTACTCGATCCCTCTCCAGCCAGTTGGCTGCTTCTGCATCCCCAGGGTTCCCTCCACTACCCCGGCTGGCCGAAGTTACACCACCGGCCCAATTCCGGTAGAGTGGCCGCATCCCTTCAGTCCAACAAGGAAGGGGCTCATGGGCAAGACGGTTCACGTTTTCCGGATTCGGATCGAGAAGGACAGGGGGCCGGTGCGTCGGGCCTGCATCGAGGCCTTCCCCGAGCCCGTGCGGTATGGGCTCCACGGCAACATCAGGAAGTTCCACGGCATGGAGCTCGAGGAGGAACTGCCCACCTCCCTCGACCACATGATCGCGGCGGTCGCGGGGTGAATGATAGGCACGCTGGGCGTGGCGCTGGCGGCACGGACGGGCACATGTCACCCTCTCTCGGGAGCACGTCCCAGCCCACGCGGGTCGGCGCGCCACCTGTGATCCCTCCGATCGCCCCTGCTCCCCAGACCGTGATGGACATGGCGGTATTTCGTATCACGTGGCATTTGGATGTATCAACGCGAGCAGATTGCGCTGCGCAAGCGCCCGCCGCCGTACGCCTTGGATCCTCCGGACGCGAGTTTCGGATTGACAGCAAGACCAGGGCTGGTACCATCGGTTTCGTAGCGCGCCGAAGCAGATAAGGAGACAAGGTGATGACTTACGGCATGAAGTGCCCCAAGTGTGGGTTGATGCAGTTGCCCGGACCAAAGTGCAAGTCCTGTGGAACAGCGCTGGGCGGTCCCGCGCGGCCGGCGACCGCACCGCGGCCAAGTGCCCCACCCCCGCCCCAGGCGTCGCGGCCGCCCGCACCAGCACCGAAAGCGGCGCCGCCACCGCCTCCCAGCCAGCGGATGCCTTCAGAGGCCGAGACGGGCCTGGGGGAAGTTCGCCAACTGTTCTTTCATGGATCGGGCGGGTCGCTCTTCGGGATTCACATCGTCAATATGTTCCTGACGGTCATCACTCTGGGGATCTACTACTTCTGGGGCAAGGTGAGGGTGCGGAGATACCTCTTGAGTGAAAGCGAGTTCGAGGGTGACCGCTTTGCCTATCACGGGACAGGAAAGGAACTGCTGATCGGCACCCTGAAGGCCGTGCTGGTATTCGGTGTCCCCTTGGTTCTCCTGGGGATCATACAGGAGTTCCTGGTAGAAATGCCGGCGCTGAAGGTCGTTTTGAGGCTCGTCACGTATGCTGCCGTCCTGGTTCTCATCCCCTTTGCCATCGTCGGCGCGCGCCGGTATCGGCTGAGCCGGACGTCATGGCGCGAGGTTCGGTTCTCGTTCCGTGGGCGAGCGTTGGACTTCATCAAACTCTTCGTGGCGGGCTTGCTTCTCACCGGCATCACACTCGGCCTGTATTATCCCTTTTTCGAGACGCGACGACATGGGTTCCTGGTCTCTCACTCCTACTTCGGCAACCAGAAGTTCGACTTCGACGGAGAGGGTCGGAAGCTCTTCGGCAGCTTTCTCCTGGCGATGCTCTTGTTCTTCCCGACGCTTGGCCTGATCTGGTTCTGGTACCTAGCAAAGAAGCAACGCTACTTCTGGGAGCACACCTCCTTTGCCACCGCCCGCTTCCGGTTTACAGTCACGGGCGGGCGGCTCTTCTTGCTGACCCTGGGGAACCTACTCTTGATCGTGTTCACCCTGGGCCTGGGCTTTCCGTGGGTCATGGTCCGCAATGCGCGGTTCGCTTTCAGGTACCTGACCCTGGAGGGGCCGTTGGATCTGGCTGGCATCCAGCAGGAGGCACAGGCCGCCACCGCCACCGGCGAGGCCCTCGCCGGCTTCCTGGACGCGGGCCTCGACCTTGGGTAAACCGCCAAGACGCCAAGGACGCCAAGAAGCTCTCCATCAATCATGCTCTGAGGGAATGAACGCCAGCAAACAACCGGAAACTTCATGATCCAGCGTTCAACCGGATTCTCCACGCCTGGCGTGACGTTGCGTTCGTGGTGACCTTGGCGGCGAATTGGTTGGATCGAGTGGATCGTTGAGGGCGGAAGGCTTGGCCACTACGCGATCGACGCCGGGGCAGACTGACTGGGAAGGACATTATCTGGATGGGCGGACGGCGGCCCGCCAGCGGGTGACGATCCGCTTGATGCGGCAAGGCCTCCAGGTCACCACGGAGAACGGCGTGACGTTCTTCTGGCGGTACAGGGACATCCGCCAGACCCAAGGCTTCTACGCCGGCGAGCAGGTTCGCCTGGAGAAAGGTCAGGAGATTCCAGAGGTTCTCCTGATCTCGGAGACGGCCTTTCTGAGCGACATGCGCCGGCTGGCGCCGGAGCTGACCACCCATTTTCACGATCCTGCCCGCCGCAGGCTGCGAGTCGCCCTCACCCTCCTCGCGGCCCTGGCTGCCGTTGGGATCTCTGCAGCGCTCTACCTCTGGGGAATCCCTGCCGTCGCGTCCCTTGTGGCTTCTCACGTTCCCGTCTCGTGGGAGGAGCGCCTGGGGCAAGCGGTGGTCGAACACCTCGCGCCGCCGAGGAAACGATGCGCGGATCCGAGTCGCGCCCAGGTGATCGATAAGATCAGCGCGACCTTGACCGCCCACCTCCTGAACAACCCCTACCGCTTCCGGGTGATCGTGGTGAATGATCCCATGGTGAATGCCCTGGCAGCCCCGGGCGGATACATCCTGGTGTTTCGGGGATTGCTCGAGCGGACCCGGTCGCCGGAAGAGCTGGCGGGCGTCCTCGCCCACGAGTTCCAACACGTCCTCAAGCGCCATGCCACGCGCGCACTTCTCCAGAATGTATCCAGCGGACTGCTGGTCGCCGCCCTGACCGGGGACGCGAGCGGCGTCATGGCCTTCGGCCTGGAAAGCGCCCAGACCCTGGGAGCGCTGCGATACAGCCGGCAGAACGAAGAGGAGGCGGACGCGGAGGGGATGCGGATGCTCATTCAGGCCGGGGTCGATCCGGCCGGGATAATCGCCTTCTTCGAGGTCCTACAGCGGGGGGACAGCAAGGGGGCAGCGCTCTTTCAGTATTTGTCAACACATCCACAAACGAAGGAGCGGGTCGAGCGGCTCAAATCGCTCGCGGCGCAATCGCATGTCAGGCCGGTCAAGCTGCTGCCGGATTATGATTGGCGTGACATTCGAAGGATCTGCAAACCTGCTGTGCCACTCTCTGATTCATGACCCTTCCCGACCCCTCACCTGCGCCCCACCCCTGCTCCACCACTCCCACAGGTTGACCACGTTGGTCAATGCGATCAGCAGCGCTGCGACCGGCACCGCCAGGTAGGCATACCCCGTCGGAACCTCCCAGCCGGTGTACGGGATGTCCATGCGAATGGCCATGATCCGCCAGCCCACCAGCAGCAGGATGCACGCCATCCCCAGCATGGCAACGTTGATCACCACCTCCGTCGCCCGTCGCACGCGGACCGGCAGACGGACCTGGATGAAGTCTATCACCAAGTGCCTGCCCCGCAGGTGCATCAGCGCCGTTCCCAGGAAGACCATCCAGATCATCAGGAACCGGGTGACATCGGGGATCCACACCGCGCCTATCGCGAACAGGTAACGGCCGCCCACCTGGTACATATTCAGGAGGAAGATGCCCAGCAGGGCGGCCCCGATAGCCGTCGAGAGGATCGCGTCGAGCCCCGAGCGCAGGATTCGCATGACCCCACTCACCGGAAGACCAGGTTGGGAACGAACGTCACCAGGGAGGGGATGTAGGTGATCAAGCCCAGGACTGCAAGCAGCGCGATCAGATACGGGGCCACCGCGCGGACCAGCGCCTCGAACGGGATATCCGCGATCTTCGCCTCGAGAAACAGGAGTCCGCCCACGGGTGGGGTCAAGAGCCCGATCATCAGGTTCAGCACCACCACCACCCCGAAGTGAATCGGGTCAATTCCGAGGCCCTTGGCCACAGGCAGGAGCACGGGGAAGAAGATTAACATTGCCGGGATGGCGTCCATGATACAACCCAGGAAGAGGAAAAAGATGTTGACCACCAGGAGGAATCCGAATCGGCCCAGTCCAAGCACCTGGATGCCTCGCGCCACCTGGGGGCCAAGCTGCTCGTTGGCGATGATCCAGGAATAGGCGCCGACCGTGGCGAAAATCGCCAGAATTGTGACCGACGTGGCCGCAGCTCGGGCGAAGATTCTGGGCAAGGACCGCACGTGAATCGTCCGGTAGGCAAGCATCCCCACCAGCAGCACATAGAAGACCGCGAGGAAGGCCACCTCCACGATGGTCACCACGCCGAAGACCACCCCGGCAATGATGATGCCCGGGGCCAGGAGGGCCAGGAAGGCTTGGCCGAGCAGCCGGAGAAACTCCATCAGACCGCGCTCAACGTGGGTCGCGGGCAGCGGGTGCCGCAGAGATTGCAGGTAAATGGTTACTGCCAGGAACGCGCCCATCAAGAGGCCTGGCACGACCCCGCCCAGGAACAGCCGGCCGATGGACAGGTCGCTGATGACAGCCATGAAGACCATGGGGATGCTGGGCGGGATGATCGGACCGATGGTTGCTGCGGCGGCATTGATGGCGGCGGCAAACCGCCGGTCGTAGCCGTCCCGGGCCATCGCCGGCAGGAGTACAGAGGAGACGGCGCTGGCGTCGGCCACGGCCGACCCCGAGACGCCGGCCATGATCACGTTCACGATGACCGTGACGTAGGCCAGCCCCCCCTGGATTCGGCCGACGAAGTACTGCGAAAAGCGCACCAGCCGCTCGGTGATCCCCGACTCGTTCATCAGCTCGCCCACAAGCATGAAGAAGGGAATCGCCACCAGGGTGATGATGTCCACTCCAGACACCATGCTCATCGCGATGACGTTCAGTGGAACATCACCCCGGATGAGCAGGTAGAGGATGGCGCTCAGCCCCATGGCGGCCCAGATCTCGAAGCCGACAGCGCAGAGCAGGAACAACAGGATGAAGAGGACGCTGATCATGGAGCGGCCATTATATCCCCCGGGGGCTCCCGCCTTGAGAGCGGGAGCCCCCGGGAGTCAGCCTACCGGAAGTCGCGGACCTGTTGCAGCAAGCCCTTCGGCCAGAGCTTCCCCTCGAATTGCTCCTCGTACAATCCCTCCAACGCCTTCCGGATAGAGGGAAGGTCCGGCTCGATGATGGTCATCTTGGTGGCGAGAAACTTCGTTGCCTCGTCAAGCTCTTGCAGGGTGAGCTGGGTCTCGAGGTTCCCGGCCTCCTCCGAGGCCTCGTAAAGGGCCTTCTGTTGGGCCGGGGTCAGCGCATTCCAACGCTCGGCGCTGATGTAGAAGGTCTCGACGTCCCGGACGTAATGCGTGAGGGTCAGGTACTTTTGCACCTCGTAGAACGACATGTTCTTGATGGGAATGACGCCGTTCTCCTGGGCATCCACAACCCCCTGCTTCAGGGCCATGTAGAGATCGGCATAGGGAATGACCTGAGGGTTTGCCCCCAGGCGCTGAAACACGGCCCGCGCCAGGACGCTCTCCGCGATCCGGATCTTCAACCCCTTGAAATCTGCTGCCGTCCGAACTGGCTTGTCCCGGGTGCTCAGCTCGCGCGGGGCCGTGTCCCCGTTCATGTTGACGACCTTCACCTCCGTCGCCTTCTCCGCTGCCTCGAGGTGCGGCTTGAAGATGGGGGACAGCAAGACGCGGCGCATATGGTCATAGTCCCGGTACAGGAAAGCCACGGACGTGATCTGGAAGACTTCGCCCCCCTTGATCCAGGCGTAGGTGTTGATCCCTCCATAGACCATCTCGATGCTGCCCGCCTTCATGCCGGTGAACATGTCCAGGATGCCGCCGAGCTGGCTGTTGGGAAAGACCTTGATCTCGATCTCCCCGCCCGTCTTCTGGGCCACCAGTTCGGCGAATTTCAGCGCAGCCTTGTGGGTGGGCGAGGTGTCCGCCCGAATATGCCCTAACTTTATGCTGACCTTGGCTGCCTCGGCCATCGTTGTGGAAGCAACGACGACCAGGGCGGCGACCGCAATGAGGATCGTCAAGCCGTTCCATCCATGTCGCATGAGTCCCTCCTTGCTTCTCAGGCTCGGGGAGCCCCCGGCCAGTTCTAAAGGAACTTCACCCGCCGCAGGTGCTTGTCCATGTGCTGCTGATTGCTCTCATCTCCGCCGGGGAGGTTGCCACTCCTCCACACTGGCGGGGTCACACCCCGACGCGCCAATTCCTCCACCGTCGTGGCGACGAGGCAGTTCAGAACGAAGGCGGTGCCCAGTGACGAGGCGGGCGCCACCTTCTGCGGGCACCCCGGAACGTCCACGACCGCATCGCCATACGGCATCCAGGTGTTCAGAAAGATGTCGGCGATCTCATACAGGTTCTGCCGACTCGGATGACGGGCGGGATGATCTGCGGGGACCTGCCTCGCAAATTCCGTCGAGGTCACCCCGATCACCGTGGCTCCCAGCCGCTTCCCCTCCATAGCCGCATCAATGGTTGCCGCGTTGATCCCGTATGCGTTGGAGATTATCAGGACATCCCCCTTGCCGACCCCGTGGTACTTGAGGATGGGAATCACGTAGCCTGGAGTCCGTTCGATCAACATGGAGCGCCAGGCTCCGTGGGAGACGGAAAACCCGGGGTCGAGAATAGGATAGATCGGCACCAGACCGCCTGCCCGCCAGAACATCTCCTCACAGGCGATGTAGCTGTGGCCGCCGGTCCCGATCACGTAGATGTACCGATCCTCCACGATGGCGTCGGCCAGACGGCGGGCGGCCCGGCCGATCGGCTCCCGCTGGGTATCCACGATCTTCTGCAACATGGCCGTGATGGCTGTATGATACTGTGTGATCCCGTCCATGATGAACTCCGTTCCAATTCGCTTCCACCCTTCACCCTTCCCTTCTCCCCTTAGGGGAGAAGGAGAGGATGAGGGGGATCAGCAGAGGCCAGCCTGCCGGAATGCTGCCAGGGCGCTGGCCCGGGCCTCGCGGGCCACCTGGAGCGGTGGCCGGTTCCAGTACTGGGGTCGGAAGATCTCGATCGAGAACCCGCCCGCGTAGCCGATTGCCTTCAAGGCCCGCAGGATTCTTGCCAGGGGGAGAATACCCTTTCCAGGGTAGAGACGCAACGCGTCGTGCATCTTCCGTCGCGGCGCTCGCTCCACGTCATTGATGTGCACGATGAAGATCTTCTCCGGATTCACCTGCCGGATGGAAGCCACGCTCGAGCCGCCGGCGAAGAAGTGAAATGTATCCAGCACCAGGCCGACGTTGGGCCGAGCGACCTTCTGCACGATCGCCGCGCACTGCGCCAGGCTGTTCACCGTGCAGTCTGCGAACCCCAGGAATTCGTACGCCAGCCGGACCCCGTAGGGCCGCGCGATGGCCGAAAGCTCGCGCAGGACCCGGACAGACTCCCGCTCGATGGCGGCGAGCGAGACGCCCTTGGGGCGTGGGCTCGGCACCACGATGACCGTCTCGGCGTTGATGGCCTCGGTCACGCGGCAGAAACGCTGGAAATCCTCCAGCATCCGGACGTGGCCGGACGGGTCGTTGAAAGTCACATGCTCCACCGAGTTCAGCGTCGCGGCCCTGACCCCCGCCCGCTTCAGATCCCGCTTAAGTGCGGGGAGGCCGCCCCGCTCCAGGTACCCCATCAGCTTGGCCGCCCAGATCTCGACGAAGTCGAATCCCGCCTTGCCCGCCACTGCAATATCGGTGGCGAGGTCGGCCTTCAGTGTGGTAGCCCCGTTCAGTCCAAGCTCCATGAGGACGCCTCCTTCCCCTCCCGACAATTGGTGGATGACCTCTCCGCCACTTTAGACCCGCCGGGAGTTTACGTCAAGGCTCATGCCTGCTGCAGGTGCAGGAGGCCGCACGTTGGCGTCCGAACCATCCGAGAGTTGATTTGGCGTGGTGAACTGCCGTAAGTCCGCGCTGGCCGTCGTGTCATGGCGGATATCCATGACCTGGATGCGTACATTACAGCGCAAAAGGTGACCTTTCGGTAATTGAACCGGAACACTTCCAGATCGCATAACCCACAAGTCAGAAAGCCTCACGGCCCATTACCATGCTTGACACACACGAATACCTCTAAATCCTGCCGATCCGAGTTTGAGGTCCTGTGTGAGAACTTGCGTCCAGCTTTCCTGCTTTCCCCGTTCTTACGCAACACAGACTCGATGTTTTGCATGGGCTCCCTACTCCGGGCGCAAACGGCCGGGAGGCATTGGATTCTGATTCCATGCTGTGGAGGAAGTACACGCGGAGGACGGACGAAGTTTTGCGGAACACAACCGAAAAAAGAACGGGATGCCGATGCCTCTCCGTGGAAAAGCATCGGCATCCCGTCGAAGTGACCCTCCCCGCCCAAAGGGCGGCGCTTCGTCAGCCGTCGCTCAAGAGAGCTCCGGCTGATTGGCTGCCTACTCCTCGTCACGCCGAGAGGTGTGCCGTCGGATCAGGCAACCAAGGGGGCGGATAAAAGGGAGCTCCGTCCCCCTTTATGATCCCCCGGCATGGATTCGATTCCCCCCTGCCCAAAGGGCAGGGCTTCCTCGAATGGAGAGTGAGCCAGGGAGTTCGCGTCATGCAGCAAATCCCCCACCTGAACGCGCAGCTTACTGCCAGCGATACTTCATGACCGGAGTGTTCGCATCCTTGCCCCACTCCTGCATGGAGCCGTCGTAAGACTTCACATTCTGGTATCCTAGGACCTCATGCAGGATCCACCACTACCCCGAGGCCAGTCGGCCGGTGTCGCAGTAGACAACGACCTCCTTGGCCTTGTCCGCACCCACCACACCGGCCGCCATGGCTTCCAGTTCCTCTTTTGCCTTGAACGTCCCCTCGCTGAATATCCAGGCCGACGGTAGGTCCCCCGCCCCCGGGATATGCCCGAACTTGCCGACGAAGGGGAGCTTGGTGACGCCGAAGTAGAAATCGGGCATCCGGGTATCGACGATCATGGCCTTGCCAATCATGCCAAGGACATCGGCCTTGCTGGCGAGCACGCTAGGGTTCACCTTGCCCTTGTATTCAACGGCCTTCGGCTTAGTCCCGGCGGTGGACGCGGGCTTCTTGTCGCTGGCCCACTTGGTGAAGCCCCCATCGAGGACGGCCACATTCTCGATCCCGGCGTAGATGAGGGTCCAGGCCACCCGCGTCATGTTGACCAGGTCCGTGACCGTCTCGGTCTTCCCCGCCACAACAACAAGGGAATCGTTTTTGATGCCCGCAGAGCCGATGATGTCAAACAGGTCATCGGTCTCAGGCAGCTCGTTGTCCAGGTCACCCTTCTTGATGGCCCAGACCCCGTAGAACACGTTCACAGAACCGGGGATTTGGGCCTCCTTGTATTCTTCCAGTTTGCGGATGTCCACCACCACCAACCGGGGATTCTGCAGGTTCTGCTCCAGCCAGGCGGTCGAGACGACAGGCGGGATGTCTTTCGCCAGGGCGGCCAGCGGCCAGGCAATGATCACTGCCAGTAACAAGAGAATCCAGGTTGTTCTTTTCATGGCTCCCTCCTCCTATTTCTTCAAAGGTTTCGGTGTGACGATCAGCGACTCATTTGCCTTCGACCCGTCTTTGATCAGGGTGTCCTTAGTCAGGAAGCCCTGTCGCTCTTCGTGACACACCTCGCAGGCGCGGGTCCGCTCGGTTCGCTTCCGAATATTGTGGGGAAATGTTTGCCAGTAGTTGGGGATACTGTCGAAGTTCTCCATCTCGACGCCAGCAGGCTTGAAGCTATCCCGGACCGTGGGGATGAGGCGTAGGGTTGTCACCGTCTTCTTGTCCTTGGGGCTCAGCCCGAGGATGAAGCCTGGATTGGATGTGGCCCCTTTCCCAAGGTGGCAGTCGGCGCAGTTCCGATAGGCCGCGGAGGCGTGACAGGCGGCGCAACCCACCTTGCCCACATGCTGCCCATGGGCCGTCTTGGCCTTGGCCGCCTTCTCGCTCCCCGGCTTGTGGCAAGCGACACAGGACGGCTTCCCTTTCACCTCGTGGCGTGAGGCGTATGTGTTCCCGTCCCCGTGCAATTCCGCCTTCTTGTGGCAGTCGAGGCAGATCATCCCCTTTTGATAATGCACATCCGGGCTCCCGCCGTATTCCCCGGTGAATTCGGGATAGACGCGTCCCCCGTGGCAGAACGCGCAGGTCTTGCCCTCGTCACGCTTCACGAACTGGTGACGCTTGATCAGCCCGATGCTGATGCCGCCGATGGCCGGGCCCTTAACGTGGCAGTCCCCGCAGGAGGCATGACAGCTCTGGCACGCGCGCGGGAACACCTTCGCGTCAAACGCCTTGGTGCCCTCAGCCGAGAACCGGCCGATCACGCCGTGACGCTGCCCGATCGTGGTGTAGTGCAGGGAGCTCTTGTAGGTCTTCGCAATGTCCTCGTGACAGGCCCCACACACGGCGAGATCGTCGGATGGCCGCCTCACCAAGCCCTGATGGGCCGACGCCTTGTCCGTCCCGCTCTCGTTTCCCTTGTGGCACGAAGCGCACCCCTGGGCAAAGTGGGAGTCCTTGTCGAGCAGGGCCCGGTCAACCAGGAAGCCCTTGTACATCTGATCCGCCTTAACTGGCGGCGGCGTGCCCGCTCACCCCTCGCCTTCTGCGTCCGGTAGCATCGGCGGAGTGAAGAGAGTCTTGAGCGTGGCCTCGTCGGTATGGCACTTCACGCAGGCGCTATCAGCAGCCCAGACTGTCGCGGCAGGAGCGACGAAGAGACATCCGATGAGTACGAGCCACGACAGCCTCCGAACGTCCATACGCCCTCCCTTGCCTAACCGTGACATGACGAAAACAATATGAATGAGTTGATTCTCGCTTCGAGAAGAACGCCGAGTCGACCGCCTGATTTTCCACAAACTATCACAGAGGGCCACTCCGTCGCAAGGTGCGGCCACGGCCATCGTTGCCCTTTGTCTTTCCCAGCGGAGCAATTCCACCCACCTGGGGTGAAGAGGTGCTCAGGGAAAGAGAAATGAAAGGGGACCCGTAGCTCACTGCTCAGAAAATGAAAGGGGACGTAGTTCACTTATTACACCTTTCCCCGGAGGACATTCGGCTCAATAACAGAACGACGCTCTGAGGTCATGGGTCCCCAAAGAGCCGTCGGGCTCGCGCATCAGGGACTTTCCAACCAACATCGCCGCCCCCCGGGCTAATCGCCAGGGATCCCCGTCCAACCGGACACGACGCTAACTCTCATCGGAGGGCAAAGCCAAGGTGGAAAGGTAGCAATCAGCGATCAGCGTTCAGCTTTCAGCCGTCAGCCTTCAGCCACGAGCAATGAGCTATGAGCCCTCCGCCCTGATCGTCGTTCGCCTTCATTCCGCATTCGGGTACCCCCAGGGTGTTCCGCATTCCTAATTTGCCTGGGGCGGGGAGGCACTCCTGGGGAGAGGGCCCCTGGCGGCAGGAGCTACTACGCTAAGGCGACCTGTGGACGCCGACAGGAGGGATTCACCCTGACAGCGCGCAAACAGCCGGGGCGCTCTCTAGAGGATCCCCGAGGACTCCCGGTCACTCCCGAGGCCCGACTTGGCCCTCGGGTCTCTTCCTGCGCCAGGGTTGGGCAGTAGTCCTACGATCTTTCTCCACGGCATCAATCAAAAAATCCACCGGGGCATAGCGACCATGCACCGGGGCGATATCCTGCCTCCGAGAAATCACCAGGTTCTGCCCATTGAGACCTGACCCGAGGGTCTTGGCAGGCTAGGGGGGCGCCTATCACCCAGAGCGATTGTCCACATGGCACTCCTGGCTATCAATTGCCCAATGAGTTTCACCCGGGTGACCCGCGATCCCAAGGGAGAGAATTGTCGGGCTATGCATCCTTCCGCCCGTCGGCGGCCAGGGCGATCAAGGCTTCCACCAGGCGCGGGTCGCGCCAGCCCTGGGCAGCCTCTTGGCGCAGGATGGCACACGTTTGCTCGTGGTTGTAGGCCGGCCTGTACGGCCGCGTGCTCGTGAGGGCGTCGTAGATGTCCACGCACTGAAGGATCTGGGCGGGAAGGGAGATCGCCTCGCCGGCCAGCCCGTCAGGGTACCCGCTGCCGTCCCGGCGCTCGTGGTGATGGCGGATGATGGGGAGGACCAGGTGCAGCGACCTCAGGGGGGCGCAGATCCGCTCCCCGATGAGCGGATGCTTCCGAATGACGACGCCCTCGACCTCCGTCAGGGGTCCGGGTTTCAGGAGGATGGCATCCGGGGTCGCGATCTTGCCGAGATCGTGGAGGATGCCGCCCCGGTGGAGTGCCCTCAGCTGGTCGCGGGGCAAGCCGAGCGTCTTCCCCAGGGCCACGGAGGCGCGGGCCAGCCGGTCGCAGTGATCGCGGGTGCACGGATCCCTGGCCTCGACGCTGAGGGCCAGCGTAAAGAGCACGGTCTCGGCGTTCTCCAGCTCGTCGGTATAGCGCTTGAGTTTCAACAGGGAGCGCACACGGGTCATCAACTCCTGCGGGTTGAACGGCTTGCTCAGGAAGTCATCCGCCCCGACCTCGATGCCCTTGATCCGCTCTTGCGTCGCCGTGAGGACGGTGATCATCACGACGGGGATCAGGATCGTCCGCTCATCCGATTTCAACCGTCGGCAGACCTCAAAGCCGTCGAGCCTTGGCATGATGACGTCCAGGAGGACCAGGTCCGGCGATTCGGCCGCCACCTTGGCCAGGGCCTCCTCGCCGTCCCGCGCGGTACTCACCAGGTAGCCCGCCTCCACCAACTGATCCGCCAGAATCTGACGGATCAGCGCGTCGTCATCCACCACGAGAATGCGCGCTTGGCCCTCGTCGGTTGGCAGCAACTCGGTGAGGTCTTGAGAGCCGAAGACGGGAGGGATAGGTAGGGGCGTTTCTTCAGCCATGGTGAGGGCTCCTCCAGAGCGTCACCCCCAGACGACATGAATCCCAATGACAAGGAGGACGCGTGTTCGACTGTAAAAGACCATATAAAAGGGGACGTAGTTCACTTGTTACACTTTTCCCTCGGAGGGCATCCCCCTTAAGAACACAACGGCCCCCTGGGGATCACAGTCCCCAAAGGGCCGTCGGGCTCGCACGCTAGGATTTTTCCGGCCGGCATCGCCGCCGCCTCCGGGTCAATCGCCGGGGTCTCCGTTCAGCCAGGCACAACGCTAACTCTCATCGGAGGACAAAGTCAAGGTGGAAAGATAGCAGTCAGCAGTCAGCAGTCAGCCCTCAACGATGGGATCTGGGAGAAAAAGTGCCAGACACCATTTCCGTGCCAGCGTTCAACGTGGAGGCGCCGTCAGCCGACCTCGCGAGGACATGGGCAGGCCTCCCCCACTTCCCGGGTCCCCGCCTCTGGCGGATTCGACGCATCCAGCAGCACCGCCGCATCGATCGATTCCGACGTCATTCCCGACTCCGCATTCCCCATTCCGCATTCCGCATTTGCCTGGGGCCGAGAGGCACTCCTAGGGGGAAGCGCCCTGAGCGGCAGGAGCGACTACGCTCAGGCGACGTGTGGACGCCGACAGGAGAGATCCGTCCTGACACCGGGAAAGCGGCCGGGTCCCTCTGTAGTACCTGAGCCACCTCGCTTGCTCGGCAGCCGCCCGCCTCCTTCGGTCATGGGGGACGTAGGTTCTAAAGCGCATTAGGATATTCCTTCAGGTCTGGTGATTTCTGAGAAATGCCCAACCGGTCGGTACGAGCGCCCAGGCATATCCCACTACATTCCTGCCTCGCCAGAGCGCCGCTAACCCCTTCAGAGAGCCTTTCCGGTCCAGGTTGTTCTCATTCATTCCGTGCCCCGACCTCTTGCATTGCATGGCGTAACGCCCCGGGCGCATCCAAGCTTGCGTGCCTGGGCAGACGGGAACCATCGCCCTTCCTGAGTCGCACTATCAAGTTGTTTCAGAACCTGCGTCCCCTTTTACAGCGGCGTGTTAGCCGGAAACCCTGTGTGAGCCGTGCTCTCGCATAACACCAGCCTGAGCTGTGTGCCAACGCGCCGCTCGCTGTGCCAACTCTGCGCCTTCCCCCTGATGCCAGTTGTAGAGCGTGGCTGGATCGAAGTCGGCACCATTGGGCCATACCAGCGTGTGAACTTCCGGGTCCAGGGAGACCTGATTGAAGAAGTCCAGGTCACGCAATGCAGCGTAGTAGTACCCGTATAGCACAGGCTCAAAGTTGATGATCCGCTCAGCCCCATCCTCAAAAACAATCCGCAGGGTGTACGGGCCAACAATCTCGAAGTCTGCTAGATCGACCATTAAATGAGTCATACTCTCTTAATCCTCTCGTCTCAAAGGGGGCACTGTGTTAAGGGGTTTGCCTGCCTCAGCCAGGTTCCAGTTCTCCAACAATTCTGGCTGATAGAGCTCGATCCACGCCTCCACCAAGCGTTGTTGTCGGCGCGGCAATAAACCCCCCAGGATCTCAGCGGTATCAATCCGAAAGGTCGCTTTATGATCCTGATAATACGCGTGCAGATGGGGAACATGATGCTGTGCGCCCGTTCCTGTGAACATCCGGATGATGATTCCAAAAAAGCGGGATATCTCTGGCACGGATTATACCATCTGTCTAGAAATCAGCAAGGGCGCACCTGCTCTCCCGGCCGGCCATCAATCGGAGCCGAAACAATCGTTTCGAGCGATTTGTCGAGTCGTATGCTGCTTTCCGGCTAACGGGGCGGCGGATCAGCCGCGCGAAATTCCGGGGACACCATACTTATCTATGAATTCCCGCTCCGTTTGGGCCCTGGCTTTCCTCGCTGTAGCGGTCGGCCTAGTTTCCGCTCAACTGCCCCGATGAATCGCTCGCTCCCCAGGGGCCTCCCGGTCCGTTCATGGCAGCGAAGCTGCTTGACCTCGTCCTTGGACACTCCCAGGCAGAGAAAGTCCTTCCAATCCCCCACCCGCTCCAAAAGCGGCGCCGCCTTCACGAGCGAGTCGTCGCTCCCCGACACGTGGGCCGTGGCACTGCGCCAGGGATACCCCCATGGTCTCACCGCGAGCCCCGCCCGGACGGGATGCTGCTCAATATAGCGCGCCGCCGCCAACAGATACTTCTCATCCAGCGGAAAGGAGGCGAATCGTCCCTGCCAGAGATGGCCTCGCCACCCCTCCCGGAAGTTCACCCGCCGGGTATAGCGCCGATGGGCTTCCCCAATGGCCCTCCGTAATCCGTCTTCGGAGCTCGGGACGGCAATCACATGGACATGGTTTG
>Ga0315285_10002204_pt1 | contig 20323 bp, 17 predicted proteins | sample YL17G09_36_MG_FD_203698 | JGI IMG/M metagenome (GOLD analysis project Ga0315285, IMG submission 203698) | Sediment microbial communities from Yellowstone Lake, YNP, Wyoming, USA - YL17G09_36 | ecosystem: Environmental > Aquatic > Freshwater > Lake > Sediment | place: USA: Wyoming | collected...
AAGCGCCGCCCTGGGTGGCGGATGTTTTTGAAACGAGCCCTGAAAGGGCGGCACAAACCGTTGCCGCAGAAAATGTTGCGCCCTTTCAGGGCTTGGTCTGTTTATATGCCCCTGTTACCCAGGGCGGCGCTTCGCTCTGCCCTGGGCTGGGCCGTCCGCCACCCGCCTTACGGCGGGGGCCGACGGCTTTGAGCCTTTCAGGCTCCGGAAAAGGCACCCAAAAGGCTTATCTACGGGCCATTCGTATCTGTCCCCGAAATCCCCAGAAATCCACGAAATCCCGAAATACCAGGATTTTCATTTGAGCCTTGCATCCGGCACTTCAAGAGCTAATAATGACGTCTCAGCAGGGTATGTGTCGGTCCCGATGGACCCGATGGACTTGATTTGCTTGTGTTGCGCCGCGGCCCGGAAGGCCCGTCGTTCACTTCTAAATTGTCCGGCGTTTCGCCGGGGGTTGGCGCAACGAGGCGGCCCGCTGCCTGAGGGGCCAGGGTCGGGAAAAGAAGGAATCACGATCATGAAGAAGCGGCCAAAGCCCCAAGGCAGCAAGAAAGAATCGCCCAGGATCGTCTCCAAAGCCAAGCCCAAAGCCAAGCCGCCCCGGCCGGAGAAGGCACTCTTGCCCATCGTCGGCATCGGCGCCTCGGCCGGGGGGCTGGAGGCCCTGGAGCTGTTCGTGAGGAATGTCCCGCCCAAGAGCGGGATGGCTTTTGTCATCGTCCAGCACCTGGACCCGACGCACAAGGGCATCATGGCGGAGCTGCTCCAGCGCGCCACCGCCATGAAGGTCATGCAGGTCAGGGACCGCACCCAGGTCCAGCCGGACTGCGTCTACGTGATCCCGCCGAACAAGGACATGTCGATCCTGCACGGAATCCTGCACCTGCTGGACCCGGTGGCGCCACGCGGGCTTCGCCTGCCGATAGATTTCTTCTTCCGCTGCCTGGCCGATGACCGGCAGGAGCGCAGCATCGGGGTCATCCTGTCGGGCATGGGCACGGACGGCACGCTGGGCCTGCGTGCCATCAAGGAAAAGGGAGGTGTGGTCTTTGTCCAGGAGCCTTCCTCGGCCAAGTTCGACGGCATGCCCCGCAGCGCCATTGACGCCGGGTTGGCGGATGTGATCGGTCCGGTGGAGATGTTGCCAGGCAAGATCATCGCCTATCTCCAGCACATTCCCCTCATAGCCGCCCCCGGGCTGGCCGAGGAGGACAAGGCCCATAGCGCCTTCGAGAAGGTCGTGATCCTGTTGCGGGCGCAGACGGGCCACGACTTTTCCCTCTACAAGAAGAACACCGTGTATCGCCGGATCGAGCGGCGGATGAGCATCCACCAGATTGACCGGATCGCCGCCTATGTCCGGTTCCTCCAGGAGAATCCCCAGGAGCTGGAGCTGCTCTTTAAGGAGCTCCTGATCGGCGTGACCAGCTTCTTCCGCGACCCGGCGGCGTGGGAACAGTTGAAAACCGAGGTTATCCCGGCGCTGCTGAAAGACCGTCCGCCCGGTCAGGCGCTGCGGATCTGGGTGCCCGCCTGCGCGACCGGGGAGGAAGCCTATTCCCTGGCCATCATCTTCAAAGAGGCGATGGAGCAATTCAAGCCGGCCAGAAAGTATGTGCTCCAGATCTTTGCCACGGACCTGGACCGGGACGCCATCGAGAAAGCCCGCGCCGGTGTTTACCTGGCCAACATCGCCGCGGATGTGTCGCCGGAGCGGCTGGGCCGGTTCTTCGTCCAGGTGGACCGCGGCTACCAGGTCAGCAAGCCCATCCGGGAGACGGTGATCTTCGCGCCGCAAAACGTCATCATGGACCCGCCCTTCACCAAGCTCGACCTGGTAAGCTGCCGGAACCTGCTCATCTACCTGATGCCGGAGTTGCAGAAAAAACTCCTGCCGCTTTTTCACTACAGCCTGAATCCCGGCGGCGTTCTGTTCCTGGGCAGCGCCGAGACCATCGGCGGGGGCACCGACCTCTTCGTGCCGCTGGATGGCAAATCGCGGTTTTACCGGCGGCTCGAATCCGGCCCGCGGGCGGAGCCGCTCGAGTTTCCCGGCTCGTTCACGCTCGCCCGGACGGCCGCGCCGCCGCCGGCATTGAAACCGCCGGCCAACCTCCAGGCGCTGGCCGAGCAACTGCTCTTGCAGCGGTATTCTCCGGCGGCCGTGCTGGCCAACGAAAATGGCGACATCATCTTCATAAGCGGGCGGACGGGCAAATACCTGGAGCCTGCGGCCGGTAAAGCCAACTGGAACCTCTTTGCCATGGTCCGCGAGGGCCTGCGCTACGCTCTGGGCGATGCCTTCCGCAAGGCGATCCGGCAAAAAGACGCGGTCACCCACAAGAATGTGAAGGTTGGGACCAATGGCGGCGTGCAGGCCGTGGACCTCACCGTTCAGGCCCTCGCCGAGCCGGAGTCGCTGCGCGGCCTGGTGATGATCGTCTTTACGGACGTGGCCACGCCCCCGGCAACGGAAGAGCCGGCCAAAGGCGCCCACGCCGGCAGGGCCCAGGTGGCGGCACTCGAGCGGGACCACAAGCAAGCCCTCCAGGAGTTGCAGAACACCCGCGAAGAGATGCAGACCTTCCAGGAAGAAGCCAAGTCCGCCAACGAGGAAATGCAGTCCACCAACGAGGAACTCCAGTCCACCAACGAGGAACTGACCACCTCCAAGGAAGAGATGCAGTCCATGAACGAGGAGCTTCAGACGCTCAACACCGAACTGCAACATAAGGTGGGGAGCCTGGCCCAGCTCAACGACGACCAGAAAAACCTGCTCGACAACACGGATATCGGCATCGTGTTCCTGGACGCCGCGCTCCGCGTGCGGCTGTTCACGGCCGGGTCGAACCGGGTTTTCAAGCTCATCCCGGGCGATGTGGGGCGGCCGATCACGGATATCGTCTCGGAACTGGAATACCCGGCACTGGCCGAGGACATGCGCGAGGTGCTGCGGACGCTGGCCGTTCACGAGCAATCGGTCGCCATGCGCGACGGGCGCCGGTTACACGTGCGAATCATGCCCTACCGAACCCTGGAAAACATGATTGACGGCGTGGTCATCACCATGGTGGACGTCACAAAGATGAAACTGACGGAGGAGGCGCTGCGGAAGGCCAATGATGAGTTGCTCCGTCTGGCGGTGGTCGTGCGCGATTCGCACGATGCCATCACCGTGCAGGACCTGGATGGCTGCACCATCGCCTGGAACCCGGGCGCGGTGAGGATGTACGGTTGGAGTGAAGCCGATGCGCTGGCGATGAACGTCCGCGACCGGATCCCGGAAGGGCTGCGAGAGGAAGCGTTGGCCAAGCTGCATCAGCTTAGCCTGGCTGAAATTCTGAAGCCGTATCGTACCCAACGGATCGCCAAAGACGGCGCCGTCGTGGAGGTCTGGATGACCGCCACCGCGTTGATGAATGAGGCCGGGCGGATGTATGCGATTGCGACAACCGAAAGGGCGAGAGAATCAAAGATTGGTCGAACGAAGGAGGCGCATAATGAAAACCAAGGGTAAGCGGCCCCGCGACGCCGCCGAGCTGCGCCGTCTGGCGGAGCATCGCCTGCAAGAGCGAAAGGCCGAAAATGCAAAAAAGGCCCAGCCACCGACGGAGCAGGACACGCGGCGGCTGCTCCACGAGTTGCAGGTCCACCAAGTCGAGCTGGAGATGCAGAACGAGGAGTTGATCGCGGCCCGCTCGGAGGTCGAAGCGGTGCTGGAACGGTACACGGACCTGTACGATTTCGCGCCGGTGGGCTACTTCACCCTGGACCGCGACGGGGCCATCCGCCAGGTGAACATCACGGGGGCAAGCCTCCTGGGGATTGAACGGTCCAAACTGGTCCGCCACGGGCTGGGGCGGTTTGTCGCGCCCGATGACCTCAATCATTGGGACCGGCATCTTCTGAGCGTGCTGCACTCGGATGAGAAGCAGACCTGCGAGTTGGCGCTCAAGCGGGAGGATGGTTCCACGTTCTTCGCCCGGTTGGACAGCATCCGGTCGGACCGGCCCGCCCGGCAGGCCGGGGACGGCGGCACAGGCCCCGCGATCCATGTGGTGATGAGCGACATCACCGACCTCAAACGGGCACATGGGAAGCTGACGGAGGCCTTGGCGCAACTGGTCCGTTCCAATAAGGAACTGGAGAGCTTCGCGTATAGCGTCTCGCATGATCTGAGGGGCCCCCTCATCACGGTAACCTGCTTCCTCGGCAGGCTGGCGAAGGACAGCGAACAGGGCAACGCCAAGGCGATGCACTCGGACCTTGCCTACATCGGCGAGGCGATCAAGAAGATGGACCGGCTGCTGCACGACCTGCTGGAGCTGTCCCGGATCGGCCGCGTGGTCGGCTCCCTGGAGGATGTGCCGCTGACGGAGCTGGCACGCGAGGTTGCCGGCCTGCTTGCCGGGCCCATTGCCGAGCGAGGGGTTCGGGTCGAGATATCGCCGGACCTTCCCACGGTGCATGGCGAACGTGCCCGGCTGACGCAGTTGTTGATGAACCTGCTCGACAACGCGGTGAAGTTCATGGGCGAACAACCTGCCCCGCAAGTAAAGATCGGCGTCAGGCCCGACGGTGAAGAGACGGTCTGCTACGTCCGCGACAACGGCATCGGCATCGAGGCTCGACACAAAGACACGGTCTTCGGCCTGTTTCAACAGTTGGATCCGAGTCGGGGCGGAACCGGGATCGGGCTTGCCGTTGCCAAGCGCATCGTGGAGGTGTACGGCGGGCGGATTTGGCTCGAGTCGGACGGTCCCGGCAAGGGCAGCACCTTCTGTTTCACGCTGGCCCGGAAAGCGGAGCCTGTCGGGTAGTGAAGTGATTCAGCATTGATGGGCATTTTGCCGCCTAAGAAATCCGAATCTCGAATCACGAAATCCGAAACAAATTCAAAACACAAAATCCAAAATAAACAAGAACCACCAAGGGGACGCTCGGGTTTTTCACGAGTATTGTGCCGTGTACTGGCGTTTGGAACATTTGAACTTACTCAAACTGACCGATTTCGAAAGCCCCGAAGGGGCGACAGTTTTTAGCCGGGGGCGTAAGCCCCCGGATACAGTGCGCTTATAACAAGAGCCCCGAAGGGGCGACAGATAAGCGCACCCGTGGCAGAGTGGCATGTTCGTTCTGTCGCCCCTTCGGGGCTCATTTGTATAACTGGCCCGGTTCCGGGGGCTTACGCCCCCGGCTAAATTCTGTCGGCCCTCTCGGGCCTGAAGAACCAGTCAGTCTGTGAACTTGGTGATTTGGATTTGTTTCGGATTTCGAGATTCGAGATTCGGATTTACGGCTCTCATGATAATTCACGATGTATTCGACGCACTGTACTAGTAATTTTTCTCGCAAAATCCCCGGGCTGTTAAAGGCGGCCCCGCCAAGTGCCGAAAGAGGAGCAGGGTCGGGCAGGGTCGGGCACCGAACGGAGGATAGAAGGATGCGGTGTCTGAGGATTCTCTTGGCCGAGGACGACCCGGCACACCAGGAACTCCTGAAACGCGAGCTCACCTCTCATCGTCCCTGTGTGGATGTCCGAATAGTCGCGACGGGGGCCGAATTCGAGAAGGCGGTCCGCAACCAGCGATTCGACTGCGTGATCGTCGACTACAAGTTGCCCGATGCCACGGCGGATGAGCTTCTCCAGGCCGTCAGCCAGGACCTGCGCGGCACCCCGGCGCTGGTAGTCTCCAGCAATGAGAGCCAGCAGATCGCCGTCGCGAGCATCCGAAGCGGCTCCGTGGACTTCGTGCCCAAGACCGAGGCGATGCGAGGTCATGTGCTCTGGGACCGGGTCCGGGAAGCCACGCGTAAGGCGCAGAGAAGAGCAGCCGAGCAACAGAGGATCGAGCGGCGGCAGAAGGAGTTGACCCATCTGGCGGACACGGACCAGTTGACCGGATTGCCCAACCGCCGCTACCTCGACCGCCAGCTTGCGTCCAACGCCTACCAGCGCGACCGCCGCCGCGAGATGTCCTGCATCATGATGGACATCGATCACTTCAAGCGGATCAACGACATCCGCGGCCACGCCGCCGGCGACATGGTGCTGCGAGAGATCGCCGAACTGCTCGGCAAGGGCCTCTCCGGCGGCGACGTGGCGATGCGCTGGGGCGGGGAGGAGTTCGTCATCTTCCAAAGCTCAACCAACCTGGGCGAAGCCTGGATCTGGGCCGATGAGTTCAGGAACCGGGTCGCGCAAATCCCCTTCCACACCGACGGGACGGACTTCGGCGTGACGGTGAGCCTTGGAGTCGTCAGCTTTCCGACGGCGAAGATGGGCCACGAGATGATCGATCTTGCCGACCAGGCGATGTACCTGGCCAAGAACCGGGGGCGCGATCGCGTCTGCACCTGGCCCATGGTGGCTGTGGATCACGCCCTGACCGAAGCGACGTGCGGCGGCTGGACAAGCCCGGCCCAACAACGGCTTGAGTTCCTCGCCGGCTGTGACGACATCCTCGGGCCGACGCAGAAGGAGCACGTCACCCGGCACTGCCTGGAGGTCAAACAGATGGGCGAAAACCTGGCCGGGGTTATGGGTCTGGCCCAGGACGAACTGAGACAAATCCAAATGGCGGGACTGCTTCATGATGTCGGCAAGTCCGTGATTCCCGAGGAGCTTCTAGCCCAACGGGAGCCTCTGACCAAGGCACAGTGGGCGGTCATGCGCCAGCATCCCGACCACAGCGCGGACATCAGCTTGCGGCTGGGGATCGACCAGGACACGGCGGCGTGTGTTCGCCAGCACCATCGCCCCTGGCGCGGGGGCTCCAGCGTCTCCGTGGCGGCGAAGGTGATCTGCGTGGCCGACGCATTGGCGGCGATGATGTCCGACCGCGCGTACCGGCCCGCCCGTTCGGCCGTGGAGGCATTGGCGGAGCTTCGCCGGGGGGCAGGATCGCAGTTCGACCCGGCGGTGGTGTCGGCGGCCCATTTTGTCAGGCCGCTCTTCGCGAGCAGGGCCGCGTGACCGACTGTGCGCCAGCCCGCGCAAGACAACGGGCGGACCCGAAGGCCCGCCCGCCTGAAAAACGTGAGGATGTCGCGATCCTGCTGCTTGCGCCCGCGGCGGATGTTATTCAAGTCAACTCCCACGTTGCCGATTGGTAACAAGGATGCGCGGGACAGTACGGTGGTGCAGGCTCGCCCAGGCGCCGCCATACGGCGGTCGCGCATCCGGTCGGGAAGCGGTCTCGGAGCAAGCAACTTGGCGTTGAGAGGTCCAGAATGAACATCACGGAACATCGCCAGGGCGGGGCGGTGGTGCTTCGGCCGGCAGGGGCCATCACCGGCGCGGATGCCGACCGGCTTGGCCTGCGCCTTGCGGATGTGCTTGAAGGCTCCGGCGTGCGGGTTGTCGTGGACATGGCCAGAGTGACGCTTCTGGACAGCCGGGCGCTGGAGGTGCTGGTCGAGGCGACGGAGAAACTTATCCGCGGCGGCGAGGCGCTGATCCTGGTTTCGGCGAACGACGTTGTTCGCGAAGTCCTTGAACTAACAGATGTTGCCTCGTTATTCGAGCAATATGACGACCTTGACGCCGCCATGGGGAGTCGGGCATGAGGCCATCGCAGCGCAGAGTTCGGATTGGCGACGCCCTCGTCGAGGGTGGGCTGATTACCAGCGAGCAGCTCGCGCAGGCCCTTGCGGAGCAGAAGCAGACCGGGCAGTTTCTCGGCGAGATGCTTGCCGAGAAGAAGTTGGTCACCGGGCAGGCCATCATTGCGGCGTTGTCCAAGCTGATGGGCATTCGCGGCTGCCGGCTGCGGCGGGGGCTGTTTGACGGGCAGCTTCTGGACCTCATCGGCCGGGAGGAGGCCAAGCGGCTTAAAGTCCTGCCGATGTTCAAGATACGCGATATGTTGACGGTTGCGATGGCTGAACCGCAGTCGCTGCCGAGCATTGACAGGCTCCGTCAGGTTACAGGCTGTAACATTAGGCCGGTTCTAGCTTTGGAGAACGAGATCATTGCGGCGATAGACGCCAGCGCCGATTCGGCCCCGGCTGAGGGCTTCCTGAGCACCGGCGAGGGCGAGAAAGTCGAGTACGTCGCAAGCGAGCCCGATGATGACGCCGGGCTTGGCGACCTGGAGAGCACCGAGGCCAGCAGTCCGGTGGTCAGCCTGGTTAACCGTGTTCTCCTTCGTGCCATAAAGGACACCGCCAGCGACGTTCACATCGAGCCGGACATGAAGGCAACGCGGATCCGCTATCGTGTTAACGGCGTTCTGCGGGACCTGATGCGACCGCCGGCCGGGATGCACTCGGCCATTGTCTCTCGCGTTAAAGTATTCGGACGCATGGACATAGCCGAGCGGCGGCTGCCCCAGGAAGGGCGCGCTCGCCTCCAGGCCGAGGGCCGGGAGATCGACCTGCGGATATCGTCAATGCCGACGGTTCTCGGCGAGAAGATAGTCATTCGCATCCTGGACAAGCAGCGGTTGAGCGTCCGGCTGGAGAGCCTTGGTTTCCGCCAGCGGCCGCTGGAGTCGTTCCTGTCGATTCTTCGCCGGCCTTACGGGCTGGTGCTGGTGACCGGCCCGACCGGCAGCGGCAAGACGACGACTTTGTACTCCGCCCTGAGCGTGCTTCGAAGCCCGGAACGCAACATCATGACCGTCGAGGACCCGGTGGAATACCAGTTGGACCTGGTAAACCAGATCCAGGTCCAGGAGTCGATCGGGATGACCTTCCCCCGCGCGCTTCGCAGCATCTTGCGCCAGGACCCCGACGTGATCATGGTCAGCGAGATTCGCGATGAGTTGACGGCCCGGGTGGCGGTGCAGGCGGCCCTGACGGGCCATGTTGTGCTGGCGACGCTTCACACCAACGACGCGGCCGGCAGCGTGGCGCGCCTGGTGGACATGGGTATCGAGCCGTACCTGCTTTCGGGCGCGCTGAACGGCGTGGTCGCCCAGCGGCTGGTGCGGACGATCTGCCCGAATTGCCTGGAGACTTATCAGCCGCCGGAGTCTCTGCTGTATGAGGCGAAGCTCGCCGACGGCGCGCCTCGGACGTTCAATCGCGGTTCCGGCTGCCCGCACTGCTACAACTCGGGCTTTGCCGGCCGCGAGGGCATTTTCGAGGTGATGGAGATCGGCCCGGAGCTTCGGCGGATGATGCGCCACGACGTGAGCACGCAGGAGCTTCACGAGGCCTGGCTCAAGCGCGGCGGCACAACGCTGCGGTATGAGGGGGTGCTGGTGGCTCTCGAGGGCCGGACCAGCCTGGAAGAGGCATTGAGCGTGACGCATAGCGAGGAGGACCCCTCGTCGGCATCGACGGGGCGAGAGCTTAGCCGCGAGCCGGCGGCCGCGGACGTGGCCGCGGACGTGGAATAGGGACCGGATATGAAACTGGCATACAGGGCATTCGAAAAGTCGGGTCGCGAGGTCACCGACGTGATCGACGCGCCGAGCTTGGCCGAGGCCACCGACCGCCTGCGGCACCGGGACCTGTTCGTGGCGGACATTGGTCCGGCCTCGTCTGGCGCGCCGGCCGCGGACAAGCCCGCACCGCTCGGGGGCCTAAGGCCGGCCGGGCGGGCGGGTCTGCACCTGCCGCGAACCAGGACGTCCAAGCTCAAAGACGTCGCCATGTTCACCCGTCAGCTCTACATGCTCATCAAGTCCGGCACGCCGCTGGCCGATGGGCTCCGCTCGATGGAGCGCCAGACCCGTAGCCCGGCCTGGTGCGGCGTCATCGCGGAAATCCGTTCCAAAGTGGAGGGAGGCCTGCCGCTCTCGGCCGCCATGGCGGCCTGGCCGGACTACTTCGACGAGGTCTACCGCAACATGATCTCCGCCGGCGAGACCAGCGGCAAGCTGGTGATCGTGCTGGACCGGCTGGCGCAGTTGATCCGCAAGCGGGTGCATGTCCGCCGGACCGTCCAAAGCGCGATGATCTACCCGATCCTGCTGACGGTTGTCTCAACCGCGGTCTTCGTGGTGATGCTGCTGCTTGTCGTGCCGCAGTTCAAGATGCTCTTTGACTCCCTGGCAGTTCCGTTGCCTTCGACGACGCGGATGCTGATCGACCTGAGCGACGTCCTGAAGGCTTACTGGCCGGTCGCGATCGGGGTGCTTGTGGCGGCCGGGGTGGGGATCAAGCTGTTCGTGTCCAGCCAGGCCGGGCGGCGCGCGTGCGACACGCTCGTGCTCAAGCTGCCCTGGTTGGGCAACCTTGTGCGGAGTTTCGCCACGGCGCGGATCGCCCGCCTGCTGGGCGTGCTGCTGGACAGCCACCTGCCGGTGCTGGAGGCGCTCCAGTTGACTCGCGGCTCGGTGGCCAACATGCACTACCGCAAGCTGATCGACCGCGCCTTGGAGTTCGTCTCTCGAGGCCAGCCGATAAGCCTGGCCTTCAAGGGCTCAGACCTTATTCACGCGTCGATCTATGAGGCCATGCGAAGCGGCGAGCAGAGCGGGCAGCTCAGCCCGCTGCTGCTGGACGTGGCGGATTTCATGGACGAGGAGAACGAGATCCTTCTCAAGGGCGTCATCGGCATAATCGAGCCGGCGATGCTTATCACGATGGGCGTCATGGTTGGTTTCGTGGCGCTTAGCATATTCACGCCGCTGTTCGACGCGACCGGCCTGGTCGGGAAAGGCGGATAATGGGTTGGCCGATTCTTACAAGCTGTTCTCCCATCGGCGTTGACGTGGGCGACCGTTTCATCAAGGCGGTGCAGTTCGCCGGCGGCTCCGGGCGGCCGCGAATCTGTGCCGCGGCGGGCGTTGAAAGGCGCGGCGATGGCGCCGGCATCACCGGCCCGGAGGTGCGCCAGCTTCGCCAGCGGCTCAGCTCGTCGGGTTTCCGCGGGCACAGCCTGGCCCTGGCGGTGCCTGGCGAGAAGCTGCTGACGGGGATAATGGAACTGCCCCCCGCCAGCTCCGGCGCGCCGATAGAGATGCTCGCCCGCAGTGAGCTTGCGCGGATGCACAAGTGCGATCCGCAGTCGTTCGAGATGGCGAGTTGGCGGCTGCCAGCCCCGGCCAGGGCGGCCAACACCACATTTGTGATGGGCGCCGCATGCACCCATGCCGATGCCGACAGCCTGCTGGACTGCTTCGAGGCCGAGGGCTTCCGCGTCGAGCGGCTGGAGATCCAGTCGCAGGCCCTGGCCAGGGCCTGTGAGCCCCTGCTGCGCTCGACGCGAGGGCTGGCGGGCATCCTGGACATCGGCTGGACCGCGGCCAGGCTGGTGCTGCTCTACGACCGCGTGGTCATCTACGAACGCAAGCTGCCCAAGAGCGCTTACGGCGCGATGGTCGGCGAACTGGCCGGCGAACTGGGCGCAGATGTGCAGCAGGCCGAGAGGATGCTCCGCGGCCTATCCCCAGCCGGCGCCGGCGCACAGGCGATCGACGCCGCCCGTCAGCGGTATGCCTCGCGAATGGCCGAGGAAATGCGAATCCCGCTTTCGTACGTTTCCAACCAGTACTCCGATGCCGTTGCGGATCAGTTGCTGCTGGTCGGCGGCGGCGCGATGCTGGAGGGACTCGCCGGGCAACTCGCCGGCGCGATGGACTGGCCCGTTCGGGTTGTGGGCATGGCGGACCTGGCCGAGTGCCCGGCGACGCCGGATGGCGACTGCGGCTCGACGATGGTTGTGGCGGCCGGGCTGGCCTGGCCGATGGAGGACCGAGACTTTGACACGCGATAATCTCATACCGGCCTGGCGGCTCCAGAAGCGAAGCCGACTGAACCGCGTGCGCACCTGGGCGACCGCCCTCGGCGTTTACGGCGTGCTGCTGGGCGCGACATACGTGGCATGCTTGGCCTTCGGCGCCGACGACGGCCAGGCCGTCCTGGAGCAGATGCGCCACAGCACCGAGCGTTTTCGCAAGGCCGGCAAGGAGATTCACACGCTTCGCGCGTCATTGACCGAGGCGTCGAGGCAAATCGCCGCCGCGCACAGCCTGGCGCAGAACCCCGACTGGAGCCTGCTGCTGGCGATGGTCGCGCGAGAACTCTCCGACGACGTGGTCCTGGATCGCTGCTCGCTGGCGCCGGTGGACACGGGCGCCGATGAGAAGCCGTCCGCCGCCCCGGCCGAGGCCCTCGGGGCCGGGGAAGTCCTCTACCAGCGATACCTGCTGGACCTGTCCGGCTTCGCGCAGACGCAGATGGGCGTTTCGCAGTTCGTGCTTCGCCTGGAGAACTCGCGCCTGTTCGAGAGCATCCGGCTGATAAAGACGCAGAAGCGCCAGTTTATGGACAGCCAGGCCGTCTCGTTCCGTATCGAATGCGCCCTGAGCGGCACGGGAGACAACCGCCCATGAACCTCAGTTGGCTGATAAACCTCAAGTGCCGGCACATTGACCTCGCGGGCGCGGCGATCATTGTGGCAGCCGCCCTGCCGCTGCTTCTGCCGCGCGTGAACCCCCTGCTGCGGAGCGGGTCTTTGCTCGAGCAGCAGCAAGCCCAGCTTGCGATTGCCCTCCGCAACGAGAAGGACCTCAATGACTTCCTGGTCGATCAGCGCGGCCGCCTGGTTGAGATTCAGGCGAGCCTGGTCAAGGAGAGGATTCGCCTGGAATCGGCCCGGAACATCAACCAGCGGATCGCCAAGCTCACGAGTCTTGCCGCCGGAGCGGGCCTGAACGTCAACGAGGTCCTGCCCGGCGCGACGGTGCGGGGCGAGCGGTTCGACAGCGTGCCTGTCCGCATGAACGGAACCGGCAGCTATCCGACGTGCGTGGCGTTCCTGTGCAAGCTGACCAAGACCTTCCCGGACACGTCCGTCGGCTCGTTCGAGCTTGCGGGCAACCCGCAGAAGCCCGGCTCGCCGGCTGAGTTCCACGTCAACCTGATCTGGCACGCCGTAGCCGAAGACGCCGGCGGCAAACGCTGAACGGCAGCCAGGAGACATTGAGGCGGCAGCTTCGTCATTGGCTGAACAAGTCAGGAGCCATGTTCGGGAGACGCCTGGCCGTCATGACCGACTCTGCCATCCTGCTTAGAACACGCTGACCAGGAAGTTACTTGTTGCTGATCAAGCGATCTATCGTTGGGTCAGCCACAAGGTTCGCAATGATGTACTCGAGCACCTTGTCTCGCCCGGCGAAATTCTCATCGGTAAGAATGGTTGACAAGAGGTGCTTCCAGACCCGCCCCGCTATTTGCGGCAGATTATCAGGCAAATCGATCCCCGCCTGCTCCAAAAGGGCGACCAGGCCAGCCAATGCTTCGTTATCCTTCTGGAACTGCGTGTAAGCATGTGAGCAAATCCGGTCAATGAACTTGCTCCTCTGGAGTGCCTTGCTGGCAGCATCGGCAAACTGCGCCTTAGGTGGCTTGATTCGCTTCTTCTCCAAAGCCCCTTGTATGTCGTCGAGCGAGAATTGACGCAGGGTCTTACCACCGGTGCATAGATCCCTTGTCGTCTCGGTGATTCGCTCATCCGCGTAGACCTGCACGACGCTCTTAATGAGTTTGCTGGCGTGTGCGCTTCTTTTGCCCCGTCCGTATTTCTCGTCCCACTCTGTGGTGCCCACCTGATTGTATAGCGTACCCACCAACCACCCGAGCTTGGCTTGGAAAGGCTCTTCAAGTTGAGCTATTTTGGCGTCAAGGCAAGTATCATAATGCATGCGTTTAAGGGAGATAGCTACGCGCAAGAACGCGCAATAGTTGTCGCTTATGCCTAGCGCCACCTCTTCTGGCAGGTAGAAGTAGCCAGGCTCAGAATTGTCGACAATTCGCTCGACCAATTCGCGAAGCTTGTCGAAGTTCTTGGCGGAGATGATACCGAGGCCCTCTTGCCACCACTCCTGATGCTTCTTGGCTTCCCGCCGAATCGCATCGTCAACAGGCCTGACTGCGGCCAGCACTATGTGCGATGCCGATGGCTCGTCATCACGCCGCACAAGGCTGCAGCTCTGCGTCAAAACGAGAAAATACTTGTACTGCGGTTTGACGAAATACGGGTGGTACTCCTCAAGCACCTCGATCAAACGGGGCTTCTTCTCCAGTAGATCCCCTTGACACAAAACTTTTGTGTCTGGTGTTTCGTAGGCGAAATGCCGGAGGATCGGGGGGGCTTTCGGAGGAGTCAAGGGCTTCATCAGATCGACTCATTTGCCTTCCGAATTTGGCTTCTTCTCTTTTCCAGATCGATGTCTATCCGGAATGGGACAGGTGCAGGAGTGACCGCGAGCTTCATCGCAATGGTTCGGCAAGTCGTTTCGGCGACTGGCGTTGTTGAGCCACCTGGCAGGCCATTCTCACCTGACGGCTCCATGTGCGATCTGAGATCACAGGCGGAACAATCGCTCGTGCTTTCACGTGGTGTTGCCGTATCATTCATCCGTATTCTCCTCTAATACAACATTATAAGCGCTCGTAAGCAGCGACACGAGCATGCCGTGGAGACCTTCGGTCTTCCCTCTAATGGCCTCGGCGGCTGCCGAAGCACTCGTGACATCGCGGTGAAAATTGGCGTCGATCTGCGTTTCCGCGGGTTCATACGTGAAAGTCAGATTAAGTGTTCGCTCATCTTTGGTCAGAGTTCGCACGACCTTTTTAGCACCAATTGTCCATCCCTGCGTAAAGATGTCAGGCTCGTCCGCAAACTCAAAAAGCCTCACGAGCTGTTGAGGGGGCGATTTCTCCGCGAAGCGGAAGTTCACGCCAACAGCCAGCACCGGAGTATGAGGCAGCTTGTCCAGCACAAGACAAACCAAGCGTTCAGCCTCCTTCATCGCAGCCAATGTTGCTTCCTGGGCGACGAGCACCAACAGTTCCTCGCTCACCTGAATGGCAACGTCCCGCTTCCGGAATACCGTCGGAGCCCTTGGGGAGAGGGGAACCAGCATCTCCACCTCCTTAACATCGAACAACTCACGCCCCATCCAATCAGGCGCAAAAATCATCCGATTCCAGTGCCCGAGAACCACTATCGTCCAGCCCGCCTGTTTTGGGATCATGCTAAACTCGCGCTTCCATCATGCTGTTCGTGATCCGACCCGCTCGCAACCGCCGCATGAAGCTTCCGACAACTGAAGCATAGAGTGTCCTCCGTCCCTGGTCAACGAGAATCTGGGACCACGAGAATCTGGGGCTCGGTTGGCACCTGCGTACCCTGAAAACTTCCGCCGCAAGCGGCTTTTCCCAGCCCCCCCAATTTGCCTGGGCCGCGTTTGTATCTTCTACTTCCTTCGTATGATACTCACAAGACGACGGAAAGCATTGGCGGCGGTTCTGGGCATGGCTGTGGCTGTGTTCGTGGCCGACCGCGTCATGGGCTGGCTTCCACTTGGTCCCGAACAGGCCGAGGCGTCGGTTCCACTGGGCGTTTCGTTTGGGCAGGAGTTCAGCGAGGAGATGAGGGCGACGGCGGCGCTGACCAACATCCCGCCGGCGCCGAAGACGCTTGCGGATCGCCTGCACGAACTGGCCGGGGCGGACGGGCTTGATGCCGCGTCGGTTACCGACGCGTTCTGCCCGTCGGAAGCCTGGATCGCCAGGCCCCGGCCAAAAGAGCCAATCGTGGCAGCAGCCCAGGGCGACCTGGCCGCTCTTCGCGTGCGGCAGTTCGCCGGGCGGCACAAGTTGACGGCCACCGCCGTCGGACCTGACGGGGGCATGGCCATCATTGACGGGCAGTGCCTGGTTGTCGGGCACCAGATGGACGGCATGAAGCTGGTGTCGGTGGACCGCAGCTCGGCCACGCTCGAAGCCGACGGCATCAAGGTCAAGCTCTCGCTGGCGAAGGACTCGCCGAAATAAAATTTGGGGCGGTATTTAAGTTGCCCGCCGGCGGGGCCGATGCAAGGAGGGACACGGGGCCGGGAGCGAATTGGAACAGTTACCGAAAGTTTACCGAGGAGGACTCAATCAGATGGCAAACAAGAAGACAAATGTGAAGAAGGGCTTCAGCCTGTTGGAACTGGTGATTGTCGTGGTGATCATCGGGATCATTGCGGCTGTGGCGATTCCGCGGATGAGCCGCGGTTCGGCCGGCGCGGCCGACGCGGCCCTTTCGGGCAACCTGGCCGTGCTGCGCAACGCGATTGACCTGTACGCCGCCGAGCACAGCGGAGCGTTCCCCACCGTGCTCCTGGCACCCACCGCGCTGACGCAGTACACCGATAGCGCGGGCGTCGTTTCGGCCACTCGCACCACGACGTGCATTTACGGCCCGTACCTCCGCAAGGTCCCGCCGCTTCCCGTCGGCGCCGCAAAGGGCAACACGGGCATAGCCGCCGCGACCGGTGTCGGCGTGGGCTGGATATACAACGCGACCACTGGCGACATCACATCCAACACCACCGCCCTGGAAAAGGACGCCAGCGACAAGTTGTACACGGATTATTGATCCGCCAGACCTCGTAAGAGCGTGGGTCGAGGCAAGCGATTGGCCGCCCGACCCGAATACCGGCCGCTCGGCGCTGCGCAGAACCGCGTGGCGCCGAGCGGTTCGGCAGTTTCAGGGAAGAGGTTCCCCGCCCCAGCGCGGGAACTCCGGAGCGTCCTGATGACTGAGGGAAACCCCAGGACGTGTCGCCAGGGCAGGCAGGGATTCAACCTGCTGGAACTGGTGATGGTTATCGCGATCATGTGCATCGTCGCCGCGATCGCCGTGCCCCGCTATGCCCAGGCCTCGGCCAGGTACCGCATCGACGTGGCCGCCAGACGCATCGCCCAGGACCTCGCGCTGGCCTCGCGACAAGCCCGCAACGCCGGGGCGTCCCGGACAGTCACCTTCAACGCCGCGGGAACCCAGTACACCATATCCGACCTGGCCGGACTTGACAGGGCCGCCCAGGGCTACCAGGTAAATCTCCTGGCCGAGCCGTATTGCTCGCGCGTCGACTCGGCCAACTTCGGCGGCGACAGGACGGTCGTCTTCAACGGGTTCGGCCAGGCCGACAGCGGCGGGCAGGTCGTGCTCAAGTCCGGCGACTTCACCCGGACAATCACCCTCGACGCCGCAAGCGGAAAGGCGACTGTCCAATGAACGGATTGCGGATTTCCCAATTGCGGATTGCGGATTGCGGACCTTCCGATTGCGGATTGCGGATTGCGGATTGCGGATTGTCCGAATCCCCGCCTCTTGGCGTGAATCTAACCTTCTTCCGCAACCTGCCGAAATCCGAAATTGGGCAATCCGCAATCCGCAATCCGCAATCCGCAATAAGTCGGCCCGGCTTCACGCTGATCGAACTGGTCCTGGCGATGGCGATCACCACCATCCTGCTGATGGGCATGAGCGCCTCGATAGTCATTGCCAGCCGGGCCGTCAGCGACGGCTACGACGTGGTCGGCCTGGCGCTGCGAACCTCCGACTCACTTGGCGAACTCGATAGCGACCTGTCGATGGCCAAGGTGTTCCTGGACCGGACAGGCTCATCCGTCACGTTCACAGTTCCGGACCGCAACGGCGACGGCAGCAGCGAGACCATTAAGTACTGGTGGACCGGCTCGTCCGACGCTCGGCTGATGCGCCAGGTCAACGGCGGTCCGGAGATAGCACTGGCGGAGAATGTGCGGCAGTTCGCGCTGACGTACGGGCTGACGGCCATGGCGGCAGAGCAGGCCTCCGACAGCGACGACAGCGCCCCTGGCGGCAAGATCTGGCACGACGGCCGGCAGCGGCGCCCGCTGTGGGGCTGGTACTGGGACCACCAGAGCCAGGCGTGGGTCCACCACGGCTTCTAGCCCGGCAAGGGCGACGACAAGAAACAGCAGATGAACCGACACGGGACGGACAATCGATTGCGGCGCGGCATGACGCTGATTGAAGCTGTCATCTCGATCGTCATTGTTGCCACGATGCTGGTCGCGGCCGTCAGCGCACTCGGCTCGTTTGCGCGAGCCCGGCGGAGCCAGTTCGACCGCTGCGCGGGCGGCACGCTGGCAAGGGGGCTGATGAGCGAGATACTCCAGGCCCGTTACCTCGAGCCGGGCGTGGACGTCTGGTTCGGGCGCGACACGGGCGAGCCGGCGGACGCACGGGCCACGTGGGACGACGTGGACGACTACAACGGCTTGAGCGAGTGCCCCCCGAAGACCAAGAGCGGCGCAGCCATAACCGGGGCGGCGGGCTGGACCCGCAAGGTTGCCGTCGCGTATGTCCAGCCGAGCAATCCAAACCAGACTTCTTCAACGGACACGGGGCTGGTGAGGATAACCGTTTCGGCGACAAGCCCGACGGGCGTGACGACCACGCTCCAGGCCCTGCGGAGCGACGGGAGCATTTACGACCAGCCGCCGCGGACCGACACGACTTTCGTCTCGTGGGTCGGTGCGGAGATGCAGATCGGCTCCGACCAGGCCAGGCGACTGACAACCGGCACGCACGTGCTTAACCGGATTCCCGTGCCGTAAAGAGCCAACGGAAGGCGGACCAACATGACAGAGCGACGCCGACAACACGACCGCCGCCGCATAGGCAGCGCATACGTGATGATACTTGGCGTCAGCTCGGTGCTGATGGTCATCGGCCTGGCCGCGGTCAGCGTGGCGCGGATCGACACGCGGAACGTCGCAGCCGACAACGACTGGTCCGAGGCGCAGACGCTCGCGCTCTCGGCGGCCGAGAACGCCCTTGCCCGCATCGCGGTCACGAACGACTGGCGGTCCCAGCTTTCCGGCCTGGTTACTGTCCCGATGGGACACGGCACGATGCAGTGGCAGATCACCGACGACTCCGACGGCCAGTTGGCCGACGACGCCGAGGAACCGGTGATGATTGTCGCCAGCGGGCAGGTCGGCGCCAGCCGGTACAGGCTTGGCCTGCGATGCTTCGTGGTGGGCCTGCCGCTGGCGGCCCTGTCCAGATGCTTGCACGCGAATGGCGACATTAACATGGATAAGAACTCTCAATTGACGGTCACCGGCGGGGCGGCCTCGACCAACCAGGACTTCCGCGCGGATAAGAAGACGGCGAAGTTGGTCGGCGACCTTGAGGCGGACGGCGTCTTCTGGAAGGAGAACGTCACCGGCAACGTCTCCGAGCATGCCCCGGCCAAGGCCCTGCCCAACTCGCGGGTAGTGGCCATGTATCGCGAGTTGGCCACGGACATTTCCGGGCGGACGCTCATCAACCGCCAGGCGATCGGGCCCGCGCGAAACCCGTGGGGCACAGCCAATGCCAACGGCGTGTACTACCTCGACGCGCCCGGCGCCGACGTGACGCTCCGCGACAGCCGCATCCTCGGCACGCTCGTCGTGCGGTGCAACCGGTTGACGATTGATAACACCGTGCTGCTGGAGAGTTTTCGCAAGGACATGCCCGCGCTGATCGTCGACGGGGAACTGGTGCTGAACTTCGCATCAGCCAGCTCGCAGCTTCGCGAGAGCGCCGAGAACACGAACTTCAATCCGCCCGGCGTGCCGTATAGCGGCGCGACCGATTCGGACAAGGCCGACAGCTACCCCAGCGAGATCCGCGGCCTGGTCCACGTTCGCGGCGACCTGACTCTCGATGGAACGGCCCTGGTCCGCGGGGCGATCGTGTGCGAAGGCCAGGTGCAGTGCAGCGGGACCAACCAGATCGTTCACGACGCGGACCTCTCGAACAGGCCGATCCTCGGCTACACCTCCGGCGACGGCCCGTTCCACCGAGCGGGCTGGAACCGGATGACCGACTGACTACTGCCCTGCTCGCTGAAGCGAGCAGGCCTCGGGGGGGGGCCAGGTTTCAGGCTACAGGCTTCAGGTTGCCTGTCTTACGGGTTCCCGGTTCCCAATAGCCGAGGCCGTCCGATAATTCAGTAGTGTTCAGGTGCCGTTTTCCGGCCCCGAAGTGGGCCGGCGGCGCATAGCCTGGCGGTGAGCGTACTCGCGAACCCCCGGAAGAGTGCTTTTTAGCTATGGAGCCCCGATAGGGGCGATGGAACCGTTGCACGCAAACGAACTCATCCATCGCCCCTACCGGGGCTCCACGTTGTTATTGAGCTTTCCGGGGGTTCCCTACGGTCACCCCCGGCCATGCGCCGCCAGCCCCATCTGGGGCTGGGTTGGAGCCCAAGGGCTCCAACTACACACGATCAGCGGAATTATCGGACAGCCTCAATAACCGGGTTCAGCCGTTCCCCCCCCCCGGCTACCGGCTACCGGCTACCGGCCACCAACTACTGCCTTTCGCCGATCTTGACGTCCCCGGGGGCGGGTTTCTGGTTTGGCGGCGTCGGGTAGGGGATGCGGGTGTGGTACATGCTGCATAGGCTCTTTACCAGTGATGCCTCGATCTGGTGGACTTCCTTGAGCGTAAGCTCGCACTCGTCAAGCTGGCCGTCCATAAGGCGGCGGCTTATCATGACGTGGATCTGGTGTTCGATGCGTCCCGGCGCGGGGTCGCTCATGG
>Ga0315285_10002205_pt1 | contig 20319 bp, 21 predicted proteins | sample YL17G09_36_MG_FD_203698 | JGI IMG/M metagenome (GOLD analysis project Ga0315285, IMG submission 203698) | Sediment microbial communities from Yellowstone Lake, YNP, Wyoming, USA - YL17G09_36 | ecosystem: Environmental > Aquatic > Freshwater > Lake > Sediment | place: USA: Wyoming | collected...
CCTCTCACACCCTCGGAAAGCATGCAGTAGATATATCCGCTAAGGGATTGACTGTATATCCAGGATTGCACCTATGACCCTCGTCCCAAAGGATATCCTCAATCAAGATGGATTCTGGGCGCTTCTGTTCGCAATAGGGGTCGTCTTGCTCAACTGGCCGATCCTATCTCTGGCGGTGGACAGATCCCCTTTATTGGGCATCCCAAGGATTTTGGTCTATCTGACTGTGGTCTGGCTGCTGATAATTCTCTTCGCATATCTCAATGACCGGGGGCGCTCAGCTTGATAGGACCGCACATTCCCCTGATGACGCTAGTTCTATACCTGCTGCTGCTCTTCGGGATAGCCGAGTACGCGCAACGGCAGAGGCTGCGCGGGCGATCAATAGTATCCAATCCTTACGTCTACGCGCTTTCGTTATGCGTTTATGTCACTGCATGGACCTTTTATGGCTCGATAGGACGGGCTGCCTCCTCCGGCCTTGAATTCCTGACTATATATCTCGGGCCCAGCCTGGCCATGCTGGTGGGCTGGGTTCTCATAAGGAAGATGATCAGGATCTCCAAGGAGTTCCGCCTGACCTCCATCAGCGACTTCATCAGCTTCAGGTACGGCAGAAGCTATGCCGTAGGCGCTATTGTGGCCGTCGCCGCAGTAATGATGGTGACGCCCTATGTCGCCCTTCAGCTCATAGCCATCTCCACCTCCCTGGAGATATTCAGCCTCCATCCGGTAATTCTGGGAGTGGAGATGGAGAGCAAGCTCATTGTGGCCTTGCTCTTAGGCGTCTTTGCCGTCATCTTCGGAGCGAGAGAGCTGGATCCCATGGAGCGCCATGAGGGATTGATTGCTGTTGTGGCCTTCGAATCTCTGGTGAAGCTGGTCTCCTTCATTGCGGCAGGAATCTATGTAACCTATGTAATCTTCGGGGGCTACGGAGCCATCTTCGAAGGGCTATCGCAGATGATCGCCGCCAAACCCGATTATTCCAGGCTGCTGGAGATAAATTACCCGCTATGGTTCACTCTCACCCTGATCTCCTTCTTTGCCATTCTTCTCTTGCCCAGGCAGTTCCACGTTATGATGGTGGAGAATAGCGAAGAGGCCCACCTGAAGAAGGCCATGTGGATCTTTCCCCTCTATCTCTTGCTCATCAACCTCTTCGTCCCTGCCATAGCCTGGGGCGGCTTGATCCTGAACACGCCCGGGCTCAAGGATGCCTTCATCATTACCATTCCTTATGCCAATGGGCAGGATCTTCTTGCTCTATTCATCTTTATCGGAGGCGCCTCGGCGGCAACTGCCATGATCCTGGTGGAGTCGGTGGCCATAGGCACGATGATTCTGAATGACCTCGAGCTGCCCTATCTGCTCCGTCGCATAGGGGGAGGCCGAAACCTGCCGAGTCTGCTCTTGAACATGAGAAGGCTGAACATACTCCTGGTTGTGGCCCTGGGCTATCTGTACTCAAGGCTGGTAGCTTACCAGAGCCTGGTATCTATAGGGCTCGTCTCTTTTCTGGCAGCCAGCCAGCTCGCTCCAGCTGCTCTGGGCGGGCTGTACTGGAAGAAGGGCAGCAGGGAAGGAGCCATTGCCGGCCTGGTCTCAGGCTTCATCCTCTGGATCTACACTGCTCTTGTTCCATCTCTGATCGAGACCGGGTGGTTATCCAGCAGCCTGATCACTGACGGTCCCTTCGGAATAGCTCTTCTGAAGCCCACCGCCCTCTTCGGCCTCGACCTGGATTTGTGGACACATTCTGCCTTCTGCAGCCTGTCTGTCAACTGTGCCCTCTACGTTCTCATCTCCCTCATCTCCCGGCCCAGCACCGAAGAGACAGCGCTCGCAAGCAGCGTGGTGGATGTCTATGAGGCCAAGGTTGAGCCTCTGGCTGCCATCAGAGGGGCAATCAGAGTGGGGACTATAGATGAGCTCGAATTGACCCTGGCCGGCTATATAGGCGAGAAGAGGGCCAGGGAGCGTGTAGACGAAGAGCTAGCTCGCCGCAATGCCACCAGGAGCAAGATAGATGCCCGACAGCTCCTCGAGCTCTGGGAGGAGTTTCAGAGGACTCTGACCGGCTCTGTGGGATCATCTGCTACCCGGATGATCGTAGAGGAGCAGGTGCCGGTGAAGCCTGTGGTGGAGGCGGAAGAGACCACACGGCCACGATACGCCCTGGAGTCGGGAAAGATCTACATTGTGCCTCAGAAGGCCTTTGATGTCTTCACCGACCAGATAACTCACGGGGTTGAAGGGCTTTGCATAACCCATGAAGATCCTGATGAAGTTCGCAGGAAATGGGGCTTCCATGAGACTCCCATCATCAAGCTGAGCAACGAGAAGGGCACCGATCGCTACATATCGCCCACCAACCTTCCCCTGCTATTCATGACCGTAAGGTCCTTTTTAGAATCCAGCAAAAACAGCATCGTGCTAATAGACAGCATAGAGCATCTGGTGGCGGAGAATGCGGGGCTAGCTCCGGAAAGGGAGCTTCTGGACTTCGTCCATCAGATTGAATTGCTGGGACGGAAGACGCGCATGGTCCTGGCTGAACGTCAGGAGTTTGTTCATGCCGACCTGAAGAGAGATATAAACGAGGCAAAGGAGCTCATTTTCCTTCTCGGACCCCTGTCCGCCCATCTCTTCAAGGTCTTCTCCGAGACCATGCTGGCCGGATGCAGCGAAGCCGTCCGGAGTCAGGTGGCGGACGAAGCCAACGATCTGATAGCATCGGAGCGCTTTTTCGAGGCGGTCAGACCAGAAAAGGCCCCGGATAATGGATTTGCCGGCGCCTGTGAGCCGGATATGCGAAATGCCTACCGTGCCAGCTCTATGCGGATACCGCCGGACCTGGTGCTATCGCGGCGGGCCTTCTTCATGGCGGCAAGGAGGCTGGCCAGGATCATCAATAAGTACGATCCCAAATTTGATCCCAGCGCCACGGTGGCCGATTTGATGAAGAGCTACGGCCGGAGCCCCTATGAGATGGCGCTCATCCCCGGGACCACCTATGTCATTGAAGAGGAGAAGCCGACGAGGAGCCTGCAGATCTTCAGCGAGCTGGTGAGCCACGACATGGATGGCCTGTGCATCAGCAGGTACAACCCGGAGACATTGCAGGAGAGGTACAGCATACCTCTGGAGACAGTGATCTGGCTGACTCAGAAGAGCGAGCCGGGCTACAGAACTGTTGATCCCACCAACTTCCCCCGGCTAAGCAGCATGATCTCGGAGTTCCTGGATAGGGCAAAGTATCCCGTGGTCCTCCTGGAAGGGCTGGGCTACTTGATCACTCAGAGCAACTACGAGACGGTTCTGAGGTTCATCCAGTCGCAGAGGGATGAGGTGGCATTAAAGGATGCCATAACGCTGGTGCACATCGATCCACTCTCTCTGGACACCAAAGAGCTGCACAGGCTGGAGAGCGAGATGGAACCTCTCAAGATTTGAGAAATTTTTTTATAATGAATCTTCCCTAGATTAAGAGCATGATAGAGCTGGGATTAATAGTACTGATAATAGCCATCATCTTCGGAGCCATATTGATCCTGAGGTCCCTCAAGAACTTCATCATCAATGCTGTGGTGGGGCTGGTCATACTCTTTCTCGTCAACACCTTTGTCGGGCTAGGCATAGGCTACAGCTGGCTGGTAATACTCATCTGTGGCATAGGCGGCATCCTGGGCGCTCTGCTGGTGATAGTGATCCACATCTTGGGATTGGGGCTGGGCATTTAGGTCATCCCCCTCCAGCCAACTCCGCCTTGAAGCAACAAGCCCCTTTAAGCCAGTGCTTTTTTTAGATTAAATTTTCCTGATTTAGCCAAAACGGCCTATCCCCCGGAGAACGGCTTCGGCACCTAAAGAAAAATGGGCGAGCTCAACTGGAAACGGCACTAGTGCCTCACGACTTGGCGGCAGGATCTCTGGAAGAGGCAGACTATGCCTGCTGCCAGGAGCACTGAAAAAATCCCCGTCAAGAATATGCCGTCAAAGACGCCTGCACCGCCGATGCTCAGGACAAGCGGCTTTGAGACATGAGAGAGGAGAGGGGAGAGGGAAGGGATCACCCCAGGGGTGAGGATGTTCATGATATCTGCCCCCAGGAGGGTTCCAACAGCCCCGCTGATGTAGGCCAGCGGCGGGGCTCTTCTGTAGCCGCGGGAGAGGATCAGGCCGCAGAGGGCCCCCAGGACAGGCGACAGCCAGAAGGGAAGAAGGATTCCTTCATTGGGAACAGGTTCTGCTGCAGCATAGGTAATTATGGCCACCACGGCAATGCCCAGGGCAGCCTTTGGCAGCGAGGCTCTACGCTCCAAGAGGAGATGGAGACAGATGGCCACTGGGATTATGCATCCCCCCAGGTTTACCGCCAGGGTAACGGGATGAAAGGAAGCTGAGACATCTATACCTGAAGCTCCCATCAGGGCCAGGTACCACTGAGGGTAAGCGTTGAAGGGATGTGGCGTGAGAGGGATATCTACCAGGCTGCCAAGCACAGAGCCGAAGACGGCCAGAGAGGCATGCCAGTGGTCGAATCCCACCTGCTCGAAGGCTGCTTCAGTGAGGCGCAGAAAGAGGTAGATGAAGATTAGAGGGATGGCCAGGATGACGAGCAGGACTACAATAAAGACGGGAAGGAAGAAGATCTCGAACAAGTCGGGCACCCCATGAGATTTAAGACGGAGGGGGTTATTAGACCTTTCCCGGCCAAAAAATGCCTAAGAGATTTATGGACGCAAAAAAAGAGTTTTCTGCACTCTTGGAAAATCCAAAAATCAAAATTGGTGATCTAGCTTGACAATTCTATCGGGAAAAGAGGCCTCCGCCCTGGTGGAGGCCATGGTCGATCCCCAGGCTCAGACCCAGATGTGCGGGGTGGAGCTGACTTTGGGGCGCATCGAGCGCTTTGTCTCTGCAGGGGCAGTGGCCTTCGACAACTCGGAGAGGAAGATATCTCAGACGGCAGAGGTCCCCTTCGATGAGACCGGATGGACGGATCTTGTCCCGGGAGCCTATCTGGTCACTTTCAACGAGATCGTCAGCGTTCCTCGGGATGCTGCTGCCATGGCGCGGCCCAGGTCCAGCCTGCTTCGCAGCGGTGCCGCGCTGGAGACGGCCCTCTGGGATCCCGGTTACCGCGGCCGCAGCCAGAGCCTTCTGGTGGTTCACAATCCCCATGGCCTCAGAGTCAAGAAGAACGCCCGGCTGATGCAGCTGGTCTTTCTGCGGCTGGAACGGGATGCGGAGAAGATGTATGCCGGAGGGTACCAGGGGGAGAACATCTGACCTCCCGGGCAGCCTGGCTTCCAGGTATTCCGAACTACAGGCGGATAGAGGCTATATCTTCGGCATCGTTATCTCTTCGGTATGGCTATCTCTTCGGCGGGGATTGAAATCTCAGAAGCGAACTCATATTAGAGGGCCAGAAGAAGGGATCTGAGCATCAGCCTGACCTTCTCACCTGCCGATGCTGGCGAGGGCAAGCCGGAGCATGGCCGCACAGCATCTCCTTGGCAAGTTTCGCCAGTAAGAGCTTTACCGTTTCTTATCTCTCTTGCGCTTTAAAAAGCTCGGCAAAAAAAGACGAATCCTGTCTCTTCGCCTGCGGCCGGATCCGGTCAGCAGAGGGAGGCCGCAGAGCCAAATTGCGACGGCGCACCCCGCAGCAGGCCGCGGGGTATTCGTTTAAAAAAATAGAATGCTCAAATGAAATGTATCTCCTGCTTGGTGGCGATCTTTACCCCTCGAGCGCTCAGCACCTTCCGGGCCTTGACGATGTCGTCCACTCTCAAGATGAGCATGGCCCTCTCTGCCTTGGCGGTGACGAAGGCATAGGCATAATCGATGTTGATGCCGTTCTCCCCCAGGGTGTTGACGATCTCATAGAGCCCTCCTGGGATATCCCTCATCTCCACCGCCAGGACCTCGGTCATGGAGACTGTGAAGCCCTTGTCGTGCAGCACCTGGTAACCCTTCTCAGGGTCGTCCACCACCATTCTGATCACGCCAAAGTCTCCTGCTTCAGCGACAGTCAGAGCGCGGATGTTTATGCTCGCCTCAGATAAGGTCTTGGAAACCTTGGCCATCCTTCCCGGCTTGTTCTCCGCAAAAAGAGAGATCTGGTTAATCTCCTCCATATTTCACCCTCCTGCTACACCTTTCTCTTATCAGTAACCCCCTTGGCCTTGCCCATCGACCTGGGGATGGTTCTCGGCTCGGCCAGCTCCACATCAGCTGCCACGTTTAAGACCGCCTTCAGCTCTTTGGATACTCTACTGCGCAGGCTCATAAGGTCTCCGATCTTGTCGCTGAAGCCAGCTTCAGTCAGCTCTACCCGCACGGTCATCACGTCCAGTGGCCCCTTCCGGTCGACTACGATCTCCCAGTGGTCACCCACCTCGGGTATCCCCATCAAGACGGACTCTACCTGGCTGGGGAAGACATTGATGCCTCTGATGATGAGCATATCGTCAGTGCGCCCCAAGATCCTCATTATGCGGGGATGAGTCCTGCCGCATTCGCATACCTCGCTATTCAGAACCGATAGATCGCCGATCCTGTACCTGATCAGAGGAAGAGCGAACTTATGGAGAGTAGTGAAGACCAGCTCACCTCTCTCACCATCTTCCAGCTGCTCACCCGTCTTGGGATCGATTACCTCTGCCAGGAACATGTCTCCCCACACGTGGATGCCGTTCTTTTCAATGCACTCTGTAACCAGAGGCCCGCTGATCTCTGAGGTTCCATAGATGTCGTAGGCATTTATGCCTGTGGTCTCTTCGATGCGTTTTCTGGTTTCAAGGGACCAGGGCTCAGCCCCGAATATTCCCGCTTTGAGCTGGGTGTCATCTTTGATAGACAGTCCCATCTTCTCTGCCTCCTCCATCAGGTGCAGGAAGTAGGATGGGGTGCAGGCGATGGCTGTGCTTCCCAGGTCCTGCATCAGCTCTATCTGTCTTTCGGTATTTCCAGTGCTGGTGGGCAGGACTGCAGCTCCTATGCGCTCTGCTCCATAGTGCAGCCCCAGCCCTCCGGTGAAAAGGCCGTAGCCATAGGCCACCTGATGGTGTCGTCCCGGCCAAGCCCTACGGATGTCAATCCCCGGGCCAGGGACTCCGTCCAGGTCTCTATGTCTCCTTTGGTGTAGCCCACCACCGTTGGCTTGCCGGTAGTGCCGCTGGATACATGATACCTCACTACAGAGCTCTTGGGCAGGCTGAACATGCCTGTGGGATATGTATCTCGCAGGTCGGCCTTTTTTGTAAAGGGAAGCTTGGAGAGGTCGCCCAGGCTCTTTATGTCGCCCGGCTCGATGCCTGCCTCCTTGAACCTCTGCCTGTAGAAGGCGGAATGGTCGTAGACGTAACGCACAATGGACTTGAGCCGATCCTCCTGGAGCTTATGCAGATCCTCGAGGGGCATGCGCTCTACATGGGGGTCCCAGTAACCAGACATGGCAATCAACGGAAAGGGTCTTTCATGTCTGAAGAGATGATAAAGCTTTTTGAGAGCTGCAAGCGGCGGAAAAAGTTGCGAAACGTTGTCTGTGTCATCTGGATCTTGGCGATGCTTTGGCGCAAAAAACTGGATCCTCACAAAAAGGTCGTGAACCTCTGATTCGTTTGAAATTTCATAATACCATCTTTCTTCTCCCTCATTGCCGCCATGTTTGATGTGCTCAAGTGTGGTGTGACATTACGAGGAGCTGTCCATACTGGTATGTTTTTTGCCCCTCTCCAGCCTGGCTGTACTCAGTCTCGCCCAAAACTAATATTATGCTTCTTTTTCTGTGTCGCTCCGATGCTTTTAGCTCCCGCTCAAGGCCGCGGGCGCGGTTCCCCTAAGCGTCCGCGGGGAGCACTACCCATGTGGGCGTCGAAAACTGTTGATAGATCGGTTTGCTCTTCACCCTCTGCGCCAACGGACCGATTGAGCTGGAGAGCCCTGCCCCCCGGCTTTGGCAGAGGCAGAACCGCATCCTCCAATTGAGCTCTCTGGCTTTTCCGCTCAAATTCCAATGAAAAACAATATTCTTTTAAGCCCTCTCCACCTCTTGGAGGACCAGCCGGTGCACCTCTCCTGGATCAGCCCGCCCCCGGGTCTTCTTCATCACCTGGCCCACGATATAGTTCAAAGCTCTAGGGCTTCCTGCTCTATAATCGGCCAATGCAGCCGTGCACTCTGCCACTGCCTCCCTGACCGCCCTGATGACGGCCTCATCGCCGGCCTTGCCCAGCCCCTTGGCCTTGACGATCCCTCCCGGATCTCCGCCCTTGTCCAGGATGGTGCGGATTACCTCCACTGCCACATCTTCGGTGATCTGGCTACTGTCCAGCATGTTCACGATATCGACAGCGTGCGATTCTTTGAAGCTCTCTATTCCCAGGCCCCGGTAGTTGAGCTCTCCCTTGAGGACATCGGCTATCCAGACGGCGGCCAGCTTGGCAGGGGCTTTTGCGGCCACGGCCTCGTAGAAGTCCGCCACCTTTACTTCTGATGTCAGGGACTTGGCATGGTCGTCGGTCAGGCCAAACTCGGAGACGAACCTCTCCCTTCTGGCATCGGGCAGCTCCGGCAGAGTGCTTTTTATGGCCGGAACCCAAGCCGCTATGCGCAGCGGAACCAGGTCCGGCTCCGGGAAATAACGATAATCATGGGCCTCTTCTTTGCTGCGGATGGAGACCGTTATGTTCCGCAGTTCGTCATAGTGCCGGGTCTCCTGCACCACCTTCATGCTTCTCCGGCGCAGGTTTCTCTGTCTGGTAATCTCATAGGAGAGGGCCTTCTCCACGCCCTTGAAGCTGGAGATGTTCTTGACCTCCGTCCTGTCTCCGCCGGAAAGCGAGATGTTGGCGTCCACGCGCATTGCGCCCTCCAGGTTGCCGTCGAAGACATCCAGGTACTCCAGGATGGACCGTAGCTTGTCCAGGAGGGATCTGGCCTCTTTCGGCGAGCGCAGATCGGGCATGGTGACCACCTCCAACAGGGGCATGCCACAACGGTTGTAGTCCACCATGGTGTATCTGGCCTTGTCGATGGTCCCGGCATGGACAAGCCGCCCGGGATCCTCCTCCATGTGGGCCCTGGTGATCCTTATGTTCCTCTCCCCGTCGTCCCCCTTGATGAGGATCTGGCCGCCGGTGGCCAGAGGATAGTCATACTGGCTTATCTGGAAGCCCTTGGGGAGGTCGGGGTAGTAGTAGTTCTTCCTGTAGAAGAGCGTTTCTTCCTCGATCTTGCAGCCGAGGGCCAGTCCCACCTTGATGCCGTACTCCACCGCTTTTCTGTTGAGAACCGGCAGGGATCCGGGCAGGCCCAGGCAGACAGGGCAGGTGTGGGAGTTGGGCTCTGCGTTGTGGTATCCTGTGGAGCAGCTGCAGAAGAGCTTGGAATGGAGCCTGTTGAGCTGGACGTGGATCTCAAGGCCGATGATGACCTCCTCCATTTATGCCACCTCCGGCCTTTTCAGGTGATGAGGCGTCGCTTGTTCGTAGGCGTAAGCGGCTTTCAAGACCAGATCCTCTTCGAAGTGGTGGCCGATGAGCTGCAGGCCTATGGGCAGCTGGCCTGCGAATCCGCAGGGCAGGGAGACGGCCGGGACTCCTGCCAGGTTGATGGGCACTGTGAAGACGTCGGCCATGTAAAGAGATAGCGGATCGTTGATGCGCTCTCCGATCTTGAAGGCCGGGATGGGCATGGTGGGGGAGGCCAGAAGGTCCACCTCTTTGAAGGCCCTCAGAAAGTCATTCTTTATGAGCGTCCTGACCTTTAGGGCCTTGAGGTAGTACCTGCCGTAGTAGCCTGCAGAGAGCGCATATGTGCCTAGCAAGATGCGCCTCTTGACCTCCGGGCCGAAGCCTCTGGCCCTGATCTCCGAGAAAGTGGTATGCCAGTCTTGGTCCTCCCCCACCCGCAGCCCGTAGCGCAGGCCGTCGAAGCGGGCTAAGTTGGAGGAGGCCTCGCTCATGGCGATAACGTAGTAGGCGGCCAGAGCATATCTGGTGTGGGGCAGGCTGACCTGCTGCCAGGAGGCTCCCAACGCCTCAAGTCGGGAGATGGCCTCCCAAGTCGCCTTCTCCACCTGATTGTCTACGCCTTCGCCGAAGTATTCCTGGGGGATGCCTATCTTAAGGCCAACGATTCCTCGCTGCAGGCCCTGCACGAAGCTCCAGCGTTCCTGAGAGGCTGAGGTGGAGTCCCTCCAGTCGTGGCCGGCGATGACCTCCATCATCAGCGCCATGTCCTCAACAGTGAGAGTCAGAGGCCCTATCTGCTCGAGCGAGTTCGCATAGGCCACCAGGCCATAGCGGGATACCAGGCCGTAGGTGGGCTTGAGGCCTACGATTCCGCAGAAGGAGGCGGGGCAGCGGACGGATCCGCCGGTATCTGAGCCTAAAGAGCACGGCGCTTCTCCGGCGGAGACGCAAGCGGCACTTCCCCCGCTGGAGCCTCCCGGCACCCTCTCCAGGTCCCAGGGGTTGCGGGTGGGGCCAAAGCAGCTGGTCTCAGTGGAGGTGCCCATGGCAAACTCGTCCATGTTGGTCTTCCCCATTATGATGGCTCCTGCAGCCTTCAGTCTCTCTACCACGTGGGCATCGTAGGGCGGGATGTATCCCTGAAGAATTCGAGAGCTGCAGTTGGTCTCAATTCCAGCGGTGGATATGCACTCCTTGATGGCCACGGGGATTCCGGCCAGCGGACCCGGCCAGGGGCTCTTGTCGAACTCCCTGGCCTTCTGCAGGGCGCTCTCCTGGGCAAGCGTGGTGAAGGCATTGATCTTGCTTCTGCGGATGGTCTCGAAGAGCTTCTCGAGATAATCTTCAGCCGATCCGGCTTTGAGCTGCTCTCTTAGCTCTGTAAGCATGTCCTACACGATCCTGGGGCTCTTGAAAAAGCCATTTTCGCGACGAGGCGCTGTTCGGAGCGCCATCTCCTGGGAGAGGGAGCCTAGTGTTTCGTCCTCGCGGAAGACGTTGTACAGCTCTACCACGCGGTAGGTGGGTTCTATCCCCTCCGTATCCACCTCGTCTAGCTGGTGGAAGTACTCCAGGATGGAGTTGAACTGCTCTACGAACTCCACCTTCTCCTCGTCCTCGATCTTGATGCTGGCAAGCCAGCTGATATGGTCCACATCCTCTTTGGTGATCATTGGTGTCCCACGCTTTATTGAGAAGATCAAGGCCTTTTGGGCCTTAGCTTATAATACTATTATCATTATTATATATTATGGCGCAAGGATCTTATCTCCTGGGTGCGCATTCCCTCCTTCAGCTCATCCGATATAAATCCTCTTTTGGGAAATTATACGAATTCTTGAAAAGACAAGCCGGCATCTATAAAAGTAGATCAGCAGGCCTTGCATCAGGAGTGAAATTCGAAAAAGCGGGGCCTTTTCGCCTGCCGATTTTTAATCAAGGGCCAACTCAGGGAAGCTCCTTGAGCTTGAGCTGCACCTCCAGCTCTCTCTTGGCAGCCTTGTATTGCACCTCCAGCTTGAAGGGCTCTATTGGGTCGCAGACAAGGGTCCAGCTCTCTCGGCTCATTTCCACTGCCCCTCCTGTCTCGATTCTGCCCGCCAGCTCTCGCAGGAACTTCGCCGCTTCAGATCGATTCAAGTAGAACTCCTGCTCGAACTCAATTCCCGAAGGGCTCCCCTTGGCCTTTCCGGGATTTCCTGGTATTGCCACCATCGTTTTCACCTCTGTGGATAGAAGGATTGAATCCACAAGAGTCTTTTCCCCAAAAGTCTTTTCTCCCAGGAGGCGTATCTAACTGATCTTTGATGACAAATCTTCCCAGGAGGTGAAGCCGATGTGTTCCGGGCCGGGCTTCAGCTTGGTCAACGTTGGTGATGAAGAGCTGATTCTTGCCAAGCGCTATAGATGTCTTGATTGTGGACATGAGTTCAAAGGATTAGGGGTTATTCCCGTATGCACCCAATGTAAATCCAGGAACGTCCGTCGCGCTAAGTAGGGCCATAGCGCTAAATGGGTGGAGGCAGGATCGTAAGAAGAGATTCCACTTTCTAAAGCAGCAGTCTCGTGGCTGTCAGAGCATAAGCCTCGCCTTAGCCCAATTCGATGAAAAAAAGGAAGATGTCTCTGAACTGCATCCTGGTCAGGCAAAAGTTTTATTGGAGAATTTCTACCCTGCCGCTGTCCAAACGGTAGCGTGCGCCAACGATCTCGAGCTTTCCCTCCTTGACAAGCCTTGAGAGCAAGGGCTCCGAGGAACGAAGTTCGAGAGCGATCATGCGGACGTTCTCATCTATGGAGTTATTCAGGAGCTGCTCCTCTTTCCCCTTCTTCCTGGCCCTCTCAACTGCAGGATTGATCGCCGCCACCAGGCTGCCGATATGGCCGGATGCCTCTCCGCCTGCTATGGTAGCTTTGACCGCACCGCACATGTCGTGTCCCAGCACGACCACCAGGGGGACTCCCAGATGCTCGACTGCATACTCGATGCTTCCCAGGGCTACCTCATCAACGACCTGGCCGGCAGTTCTGACCACAAACAGGTCGCCAATCCCCTGGTCGAAGGTGATCTCCGGCGGAACCCTCGAGTCTGAGCACCCCAGGATGACGGCAAAGGGATTCTGACCGGAGACCACCTCAGCTCGGCGCTCAGCTGATTGATGGGGGTGGATTGCTTTCTCCTGGACGAACCTGGCGTTGCCTTCCTGCAACTTCTGCAGGGCCTGTTGGGCATTAATTGCCGGCTTCTCTTCAGATGCCGCTGTAAAGACTGCCAGGGATAGCAGAGCAGAAGCTACTGCTAAATGGCCGGTGGCTTTTATGGTGTATTCCTCCAGAGAAGGCCAATGGCAAAATAGTGATAAAAAACTTTTGCTATTTCGACGCGTTTTGTATAATTTAAATATGCATAATTCTCTGAGCTGAGCAAAGGATGTTGATTCGATTCTGATGCAATGGGATCTGTTAGGGATCATGCGAGTCTTTATAGGAATAATTTTAATAAAAGATTTTATCGTAAGAACTTAGATTGGAATTAATATATTGTATTTAAAAATTAATATGCTTCTCAGAGCTGGAGGTGCAGCCTATTATCGCTAAATTTATATGAATGCATCGGTTTTCAGAAGGGAAAGGTGACCAGACTTGATGGGAATTAACGATCAGGGCTTTGAGGTTTTTGAAGAGATGCTGGACTTCGCGGAGGATCTGAGAGTAGAGGTCCATGAGCTGGACAACGGCGCAGTGGTGCTGGATGCGGGAGTTAAGGCCCCGGGCGGCCTTTGGGCAGGCATATACCTGAGCAGGCTCTGCCTGGCCGACCTGGCCGACCTGCAGATCATTCCTTACGAGGTCAAGGGAATCGGGATCCCCGGAATTCAGGTGACAACCGACCACCCTGCTGTGGCCTGCATGGCATCGCAGTGCGCCATGTGGCAGATCAAGGTGGAGAAGTTCTTCGCCATGGGCAGCGGGCCAGCTCGCGTTTTAGCCCGTAAGACCAAGGATATCTTCGAGAAGATGGGCTTCGAGGAGTTCTCTGAAGTTGGCGTCCTGGTCCTGGAATCCAGCAAGCTTCCCGACTCAAAGGTTGCCGCTCACATCGCCGAGTCGTGCGGCCTTGAGCCAGCTGACCTGAGGCTGGCGGTGGCATCCACCGATTCCGTAGCCGGCCTGGTCCAGGTCTCCGCCAGGGTTGTGGAGACGGGGCTGCACAAGCTCTTCACCATGGGATTTGATATAAATGCCATAAAGAGCGGCTGGGGAAGGGCGCCGATTTCGCCCATCGTCGGCGATGCCACCATGTGCATGGGCTCCTCCAACGACGCCATAATCTACGGCGGAGAGACCTACTACACCCTCGAGTATGAGAATGTCGAGGAGCTGGAGCAGTATCTGAGAGGCATGCCTTCCCAGTCCTCCCGGGACTACGGCAGACCCTTCTACAAGACCTTCAAGGATGCAGGCTTTGACTTCTTCAAGGTGGATCACAACGTCTTTGCCCCCGCCAAAGTCGTCATGAACGAGCTCCGGTCCAGAAGGACGTTAGTCTCCGGAAAGGTAAACCAGGAAGTCTTGGCTGAGTCTTTCAACCTGGAGGTTCTCTAGCAGTTCTTGATTATCTGATCTTGGCCTTTCGAGGACAAGAAGGCTGCTTATCTTGATCTTCGAAATATCAAGCTAGCCGAAGGTTTTAACGCCTTAAAGCTCTTTGTCGAAGACTATGAACTTCGCTCGCCGCCTCCTCAAGCCCAAGCCGAGGGTCGCCGAAAGCCCTCCAGTGAACTACCTGGAGCTGAAGAGCAAGCCATACTACATCGTGGCCTCAGTGGAAGTTGGCAACACCACCACCAAGAGCATTCTCACTGCCACCGACATGAACACCGGCAAGACCTATATCGTCAACAAGACGGTGAAGATGACCAGAGACGTGCGGCCCCCCAAGCCGGGGGAGGAGATCTTTGCCCGGACCATAAACGGCACGGCTCTGACCGAGGAATCTGTGGCCGAGCTGGTTCGGGATACTCTGATTGAGAGCCACGAGCAAGCACGGCTCGACATCAAGACCGATCTCCATTTTGTGGTCAGATCCACGGGCGTGGTGGCGGAGCTGGATTCGCCCGACCAGGTGGGAGCCTTTATTCAAGCCCTGGCCCAGGGCTGCCTCCTGGCGGGAGTTCCGCCCAGGCTGATGACTCCAGCCATGTCCATCCACAACATGCTGGACAGGTTCAAGCGCTACACCATGATAGAGAAGGTGATCTTCAACGGAGCGGTGGCCTCCTGCTACCCGCCCCAGGGCTCGACAGGGGTGGAGGTGGTGGCCAACGAGATGGAGGGCGAGCTGGCCACTGCAGGGATAAAGGAGGGGAGCAGATGGACGGATGTGGACTTCCGCAATCCCTGCTTATCTATGGACTTTGGAACCACCCTGGACGGGCGGGTGACCAGCGACGAGCTGCCTTATGCCCGCACTATAGGGAACCTTCTCGGACTGGCCGGGGCTGTGCCAGATGCCGTGGTTCAGGGAACTGGGCTAGTTGACAGGCATACGGGGGCTACCTTGGATATCTTCAATCCCCAGGCCAAGGCCGATTACGGCAAAGATGCCAAAGAGTATGCCGGTCAGATAGACGAGGTAGTGGTGATAGAGAAGGTGCCTTCAGGGCGAACCAAGTACGGCCTTGTTCCCGTAAATCCGCAGGCAGCGCAGCAGAACGGGGTAGTTCTGATCGGCTGTGACGCCGGGATCAATGGCAGCGACCTCGGCCGTCTCTCCGAAATTGGAGAGGATCTTTACAAGTCTGCAAGCAAAAGGATTCTCTTTGGAGCCCTGGATCTGGTCAGCGCCAGCATAGCACGCCGGCTGGTGGAGGTGGGGATCGAGGAGGGCATCGTGACAGAGAAGACAGCTCTGGGCGTGACCGGTAGGGCAGGAATAAGCGGCGGCAAACCAGCACTGATCTTGGAGGAGATCGATAAGCTCGGCCTTTATGAGGATTCAGAGAGGCATGTGGTCTTCGTGGACGACGGCCTGGCGCGGGGAGCAGCGGTAATGGCGCGGTGCATGAACTCCATGGGCACTCCCAGAAATCCCCTGGGAGGCCTGAGAGGGAGCAGATGCATCTTGAAGCAGAGGATGGATTATGAGGCCCAAAAGGGCGTGGGGCCTGTGCCCCAGGCAGCTAGGCCCCTGTCTGAAACCCATGACTACTTCGAAAAGGGTCATACCAGGAATAGATGACCACTAGGAGGCTCCGGTCCAGGGCGGGAGAGGAGATCCCCGTCTCCCTCCTGGGGATTGAGCATCGAGAAGAGAGCTTATGGATAGCTCTGCCGCCTGTGCCGCTGGAGTTGTTCCCTCCCTGCATAAAGAACATCCTTTCTCGCACCTCCTCCCGAGATGGCCGGCACAGGGCGGCGGCCATATTGGCTGCCTTCCTCGGCCAGGCCGGCTGGGATGAGGCCGCAGCCAAGAACCTCTGGAGCGAGGTGGCGGAGAGAAGCGGGGTGCAGGAGCAGATCTTCAGCAGCTGGTTTTGTAAGATGCACTGTCCTCTGTGCCGCACCTTATCGAGATCGGGCAGGAAATATCCTCACCTCGACCTGGCCGGGCTGGGCTTCTGCCAGCCTGATGAGATCTGTAAGGACTTTACCGGGCCCTTAGAGTATGCTGCCGGCTTGAGGACGGCAGAGGACCTAAAAAAGGGGAAGCCCCATCTGATCAAAGTCGTCATCGTGGCGCGCGTCTTCGACTGGATATCGGGAAAGGAGGGAGAGATCGAGCTCTCCCTGCTGGACCAGGAGGAGCTTGAGAAGCTGCTTGCCGATCATAGTAACGAGCAGGACATGACGCTGATCTTTACGAGGACCAAGGTGCGGGGGCGCCTTGAGCCCAGGTTCTTCCTGAGAAAGGAGGAGGGCCTACGCAGAAGGATTCTTGCTGAGATGCTGCCAAACTCATAGCTTTTTCGCCTTTCAGCCAATCTTGCCTGGCAGCTGCCTGCCAGGATATAATCAGGCTCTCCCCAGGATTCCGAGGAATGTAACAAGCTCTTCTTCAATCAGAAGCTATTGAAAGAGACTGACTTCAATTGGAGATGGTCAGTAAGGCAGAGATTGCTCTCTACCGTCCTTTTTCGGATGGCCTCGAGTTTGCCAAAAATGCCCATCGCCTGCCAGAAGTGATTCTCCGCATACGGAAAATGGAGCAAAATTCAATTTGAAGAGGACCTAGCTGATCTCAAAACTGTCCGCTGATTCTGATCATGGCAAGTACGATGGCGATCGCCAGGATCACTGAATAGCCCGCGGCAACGAACCAGGCATTTTCGTTCATATCATTATGTCCATGTCTTTCATGCTGGAAGGTAGCGCTTATGGCTTTGCTCCTTGCCTCTTGACAATGACGGCCAACTTGGCGGGATCTTAATGGCGGCTACATTTTAATCTTCCGCTATCCCCCCGAGCTACCTTAGACATGGCAGCTGCATGGTGTGGAGCAGGCCTCATCCACCCCGAACGGCCTACGCCTTCTGCTGCTCCGGCTTGATCTTTCCCGTCTTAACCCAGTAGTCCTTGATGGCCTGGTGCAGTGCATCCGCCCCCAGGTTGGAGCAATGCATCTTCTGGGGCGGCAGGCCCTCCAGCTCGTCTGCCACATTCTTGCGGGTAATCTTCATGGCCTCTTCCAGGGGTTTGCCCTTGGCCATCTCCGTGACCATGCTGCTGACGGCTATCGCCGATCCGCATCCGAAGGTCCTGAACTTGATGTCCTCGATCTTGTCATCCTTAACCTTTATAAAGATCTCCATGAGGTCGCCGCAGACGGGATTGCCGACATTCCCGTAGCCATCAGGGTTCTCGATCACGCCCACATTCCTGGGATTCATAAAGTGCTCCATTACCTTCTTGCTGTAACCTATCTGCGCCATCAAACCACCTAATCACAGGGGAGAAAGCTCTCTTAACCTTTGCACAGTCTTGCTCACCGCATTTGCAATTAAAGGTATCTGATCGGGGTTGTTATACCTTCCGATGGTCATGACCATGGAGCCATGAGCCTCAATGTGCTTCAATCCTATGGCCAGCAGGACATGAGACGGCTCGAGTGTCCTGGAGGAGCAGGCTGAGCCTGTTGAGACCTGGATATTGTAGAAGGCGTCCAGGGTGAGGAGGATGCTCTCCCCTTCTATGCGGCTGAACCTGAAGCTTACGTGGTGCGGCAGCCTTTTTGCGGGATGACCGGTTAGGTAGGCCTGGTCGATCTTTGAGATCTCTCTGATCAGCCCATCCCTTATTGCCTTTAGACGGCAGCTCTCCTCATCCATCTCGATGGCAGCCAGCCTGGCCGCCTCCCCAAAGCCTGCTATAGCGAAGAGATTCTCAGTTCCTGGCCGAAAGCCACGCTCCTGCCCACCGCCGAATAGCACTGGCTGGATCTTCAGGCCGGGATTGACGTAGAGGGCACCTGCACCCTGAGGACCATAGATATCGTTGGACGAGATGGTCAGAAGGTCTATTCCATCTTTTTGAACATCCACAGGAATCCTGCCTACAGCAGCTGTAGCATCTACATGCAGGTACATCCCCTTCTTATGGACTATATCGCTTGTCTCCCTTATCGGCTCGACCGTGCCGATCTCGCTATTGGCGTACATCACTGAGGTCAGGATTGTTTCTTTGGATAACATGCTCTCCAACGCGGCCAGATCGACGATGCCGTTTCCGTCCACAGGAATCAATGACAGCTCAAATCCGCCTTTCTTGAGATCTTTCATGGGGTTGAGCACTGAGATATGCTCTATGGCGCTGGCCAGAAGATTTTTCCCCTTCCCGGCATTTCTTAGCGCAGTTCCTCGAAGGGCCAGGTTGTTGGCCTCGCTAGCGCCGCCTGTAAAGATTATACTCGAGGGATCCTCGGCTCCTACCAGCTCCGCAACCTTGGCCCGGGCCTCCTCTACCGCCGCCTTGGCAGCCAGGCCGACGGCGTGAAGGGCAGAGGGGTTGCCAAACTCTCTGGTGAGATACCTTTCGGCAAACTCCCTTGCTCTAGGATCTACCGGCGATGCCGACTGGTAATCCAGATAAATGCCGCACATGATCGTCAGAAAGTGATGGCTGAATCCGCATCCAGGGCCAGATCGATCGCTGTTCCCGCTCCGGCGATGGTCGCCTCAGGGATGAAGTCTCCCCTGGGTATGCCCAGCAGCTGGGTGCTCTGCTCGCAGATGTAGATCTTTACGCCCGCTGCTATGGCCTGGTCCATAACCTCCTGAAGGCAAGGGAAGCTGCCAATCTTTACCTTCTCCGCCTCGCCCTTCTTCACCACGGTCACGCCTTTGATCATGAAAAATATCTCTGCCTCCACATCCATGGCCCTGGCAGTCATGCCCAGGATGAAGGGCGCATACAGCCGCTCAGGAGTTTCCAGGCCGCTGGTTTGAATGAAAAGGATCTTGCTCATTGCTCTCACTCCTCCTCCAAATGCTTCTATCTCCTCATTATTGGCTCATTTCTGGCTTATTTTTATTATATTTATTTTGTTCTCCTTATCCAGAAGGTCAGGATGTTCTCCGACTTCTCGAAGTGTACGATTTCATGGCCCACTCTCTTGGCCCACCTCTTGATATCTTCCTCAGCTGCTGGATCGTCTGCCTCCACCTTCAGGATCTGCCCCACATCGATGTTTTCTATCTCCTCCTTTGTTCTGGCAATGGGCAACGGGCAGAAGAGGCCGATGCAATCCAGCACAGCATCCGCTTTTATCTCCATCTAAGTAGCCCCAGGGGACGTGTATCGAGCAGTTGGCATTTGCTTATTTGCTCAAATTAAATAGACCTTGATTGTATATCTATCTTCTCAGGAGGGCTACCATCTTTTCATTGCATACCGCGGGCATCTGAAAGAAACGCCCCGGCTGCAAGGGGGTTAAGAATAAAGGGCGTTTGAGAATGATTGCTCTTTGGGAAAAAAAGGAAAGTCTATTAGTCATTTTTTGGCCTCATGCCTTTGCCTGGCCGCCCATGAGGAATATTCCCAGTGAGACGCATCGTCTGAATATTCTTCTATGGAATTTGAGGCTTCCACAAGACCTGGCAGGGCAGAAGCTCCTTTGAAAACAACATCCTCTTATTTAGGAACTTTTATAAAATTCATCATCTTTGAATCCGAGGTCGATTTCTTCTATTCTGACGCCAAGCAAATATATTGGAATGTTCAATGTATCGCAGCTTTTATCTTTGAATATGGACTCATCCGTTGCCATTATTCTCTTGGCCATAAAATGATATTGATAGTATATTAAACGCGCAGCTTTCCAATTGGGCGGGAGCAGAGGCAGGGGCAAAGCAGCTTCATACCACCGTCAACGGGATAGGCGAGTGCAGCGGCAATACGCCCCTGGAAGAGCTCCTGGTGGCATTGAGGCTGCACTACGAGCTGGACCGCTATGACCCTGACCAGGCTCAAAGATCTACAATCTGGTGGAATCCTACTCCGGGGTGGCTGTAGCCAGGAACAAGGCGGTAGTTGGGGCCAACGCCTTTGCCCACGAGTCAGGAAATCACGTCGCAGCCGTGCTGGAAGAGCCCAGGACATACGAGCTCTACTCACCAGAGGTGGTGGACGCTGCCAGGCACATTATCATCTGCAAGCATGCGGGTGCCAAGGCTCTCAAGTATATCGCGGAGAGGATGGGCTACAGCCTGGAGGAAAAGGAGCTTCGGTCTCTCTCCGAGAAGGTCAAGATGTGTAGCGAGTTCAAGCGTCCCATAGACTGCGAGGAGCTGAGGAAGCTGATCTTGGGACGGGAGAACATGGATATGATTGTCCCGGAC
>Ga0315285_10002207_pt1 | contig 20302 bp, 16 predicted proteins | sample YL17G09_36_MG_FD_203698 | JGI IMG/M metagenome (GOLD analysis project Ga0315285, IMG submission 203698) | Sediment microbial communities from Yellowstone Lake, YNP, Wyoming, USA - YL17G09_36 | ecosystem: Environmental > Aquatic > Freshwater > Lake > Sediment | place: USA: Wyoming | collected...
CCTGCGCAGAGAGCGCGGCGCACAACGGAATCACATCATCCTCGATGACGCCTGGTTTCAACGCGGTTTTGATCCGATCACGTAAAATATCCTGGAGTTGCTCTGCGTCATATGGGTAGAAAATCATGCTTTCCTCGCCAAGGCTTGATTTCACGCGAGGATCCAGAAACTCAGTGAACTTCAAATCATTGGAAATACCGACGACGGAGACACGTGCTTTGTCCAAATCACTGTTGATACGGGTGAGGTTATACAAGGCTTCGTCTCCTTTGAGCTTGTCGATTTCATCAAGGACGATGACCGTGACGCTTTTTTCCTTGTCCATCATCGCTTTTACTTTTGAATAGACCTCATCGGTAGGCCATCCGGTGAACGGCACGTGATCGTTCCATTCGTTAATGAGCCGGTTTGCGATGTTTTGCAACAGCCGGTATTGCGTGTCGACAATCTCGCAGTTCATGTAAATGAAATTGACTTTCTTTCCGGTTTGTTCTCCTTTTTTTAGGAGTTCTTTGCCCACGAATTTCACGACCGCTGTTTTCCCGGTTCCTGTTTTCCCGTAAATGAAGACATTCGACGGTGTTTCTCCCCTCAGAGCAGGTACGAGAATGTTTGCGAGATCATTGATTTCTTTTTCTCGGTGTGGTAGGATTTCTGGCATATACGTTGGTCGCATGACTTCTCTGTTGGTGAACAGTCCTTCGCTGTTGAGTAGATGGCTGAATATGTCTCTGGTCACTTGTTCTTTAGGGATAAAACACGCCTCCTCGCAGGGTCGTAAGGGGTTATGGTATAATAAATTTTTGTGTCAATTTTTCTAAGATTTTTCTCTGTTGGACACGGGAAGGGGGGAGGGGATGATTTCGCATGGAAACAGGTAACACGCATCGTTTTAATTTTAAAATTTTTTTAATTTTATAATTTTAAAAATAGCAATATTCAAATAGTTCGAAATGCATAACTGTTCAGGACTACTGACGTCCGTTTTTTGTATATTTTCGACTACCTCACTTATTCTTTTTTCCATACGAAATGAAGGGGTCCCTCCATGGAGAAACAAAATGAGTAAATTCTCCTGGAAAACAGTGGTTTTATTAGGAGAAAAAAAAGAAGATGAACGTGGGAGTAAAACGGTTGTTTACCCGCCCACGATGATAACGTCTTTTACCGATCTGATTGCTTCGAACGGGAACACCAGATGGCCGACCTCATCAAGATGATAAAGCCGCGGATCAATATCCTCAGAAGGCTCCACAAGAATACTGAGCAACTGACCAGTTCTCTCGTCCACCAATGAATTCCTCAGAATGCCGAGGTACAAACCCTCTTCACTCATGACTGTTTTTCCTCTCAAATCACTCTCCAGTAATTTCATCATATCCCTCTTGTTTTTTATTATACACTTACATATATTGAATGTCTCGTTCTTTTTTATCCTTTTGGGCGATGCTACTACCCATATCATCCTTTGCTTTCTTATAATATTTTATAACATCCTCCGTCAGGCTGCCACGGGCCTCAACCATCGCATGTTCAAAATGCATCTTCCGAACTTCTTTTACGTTGATATCACTACGAAGCGCGATCATCGCTGCCTCCCGACAGAGTGCATCGATATCTGCACCAGAATATCCTATGGTTTTCTCTGCGAGATCATCGAGCGACACATCCTTTGCAAGCGGCATATCTTTCGAATGAATCTTAAAGATCTCCAGTCGTGAGATACTATCTGGCGCTGGAAGCAGAAGCAAGCGGTCAAATCGACCAGGACGCAATAATCCAGGGTCGATAATATCTGGTCGGTTGGTCGCCCCAATCACCACAACGCCTTCCATGCTCTCCAACCCATCGATACTCGTAAGCAGTTGATTAACCACACTCTCCGTCACATGTGACCCGTCAAAGGACCCACGTCGCGGGGCAATAGAATCAATTTCATCCAGAAACACGATCGTCGGGGCGACCTGCCTAGCTTTCTTAAAGAGCTCTCGAACCGCTTTCTCACTCTCACCAACCCACTTACTCAACACCTCGGGTCCTTTAATGGAGATGAAATTCGCTTTGGACTCATGCGCAACAGCTTTCGCAAGCAACGTCTTCCCAGTCCCAGGAGGACCATACAGTAGAATCCCGCGAGGCGCATGAATTCCCATACGTTTGAACACCTCTGGTTGGGACAATGGCCATTCCACCGCTTCCTTTAAACTCTGTTTCACATCTTCAAGGCCACCAACATCCTCCCAGGAGATTTTAGGAATCTCAACAAAGAACTCACGCAACGCAGAAGGTTCAATGCCACGGTGTGCATTCTTGAAATCATCCAACGTAACCTCCATTTTCTCCAGCAGCTCGATAGGAATCGGCTTTTCCAAATCGATCTCTGGGAGATATCGTCGTAACGCGTTCATCGCAGCCTCCCTGGCTAACGCAGCAAGATCCGCACCGACAAACCCATAGGTGATATCAGCAATGTCATCCAGCAGCGATTCTTTCGAGATCCTCTTAATGAAATCATCCGGACTTTCTCTAATGATAGCAAGCCGTTCATTAATCTGTTGTTCTGCGCTCACGTTTGAGTCAGTGTCATCTAAATCATACGGCAATAAATTCGTAATTTCATCAGCTATCAAGCGGATCACTTTCTCATAGAAAAGAGGAGGCATCTCACCTTTAAATGAATCAAAAATCACTTTGAGATAATTGCCGACAACCTCAGAACGTTTATTCCTATCTTTCGACCGTAACATACTCCGTAAAAGATCAGAGATGTGGATTTTCTTAATCCCGTGCTTGATAGCGCTCAGGATTTTTTCTTCATTGACTGTCTCCCCGGGGTACAACTCAGCAAGACCTGGATTAATCGGCATTCCTCGCGTATGAATGAGCAGGATCTCTTTTCTTCCATTTCTGTCAGGAACATCAATGCGGATTTCTCGATCGAACCGACCCGGTCTTCGTAACGCAGGATCGATTACATCAGGTATGTTCGTTGCACCAATAACAATGACTTTTCCTCGTCCCTTTAACCCATCCATCAAAGTAAGGAGCTGAGAGACAACACGACGTTCCACTTCACCATGCACTTCACTACGTTTTGGCGCAATCGCATCAATCTCGTCAAGGAAGACAATAGACGGGGCATTCTTCTGTGCTTCTTCGAAGATTTTGCGGAGATTCTCTTCGCTTTGCCCGTAGAACTTACTCATAATTTCCGGGCCGTTAATAGTGTAGAAGCTCGCACCGGACTCGTTTGCAACCGCTTTTGCGATCAAGGTTTTCCCGGTCCCTGGCGGACCGTGCAGGAGAACTCCTTTTGGTGGGTCGATCCCCAGCCGGTCAAACAACTCCGGGTGTTTCAACGGCAGCTCAATCATCTCTCGTACTTTTTGAATCTCGATATGGAGACCACCGATGTCTTCGTAGCTGACTCGTGTGCCTTCCTCCTCAGTGATTTTTGCCGCTTCTTCTTTCACATGTAAAACAGTACGTTCCGTAATCATGATAATGCCATGAGGATTCGTATCAACGATAACAAACGGGAGTGCGTTCCCAAAAAAAGCGATCCCTGGGATGATGATTTCATCGCCTTTGGTAATTGGCCGGCGTAGCATATTTTTCCGGATGATAACGTCAATCCCCATGCCAAACTCAATACGTTGACCTTCAGGCATCAACGGTGCAAGAGCGACATCACGGGCTTCTTTTACCTCGGCACGTCTGATTTTCACCCGGTCTCCTAACCCCGTACCAGCGTTTTTCCTGGTCAGATTGTCTATACGCACAAGTCGTTTCCCTTCATCAGAAGGATGCGCCCGCCAGACCGACGTAGCAGTCACCTTGGTCCCCTCAAGTTCAATGACATCACCAATAGAGAGATCAAGATCCATACGGGTTTGATGATCAATACGCGCTCGGCCATAGCCGACATCTTGTTGGAATGCCTCTGAAACTTTCAGAACAACTTCTCGTACCATAAATCCCACCAGTCGTAGTTACCGTGGCCAGAAGAATAACGCGCGTTATAAAGCTTTCTCCCCTAATTTATTTAAATAGGAATAACCAAAAGGAAAATTAAATAAAGAGATTCTATATTTTCAATCCTATAATTTAAGTCTGGGGGAAAAAAAAAATGAAATTCAAATATCTTATTATTATCATTGCGATTACGTCGCTTGTAGCGCTCTATTTTTTATCACTGGTCTCCCACCCTGTTCTTATTTCACTTTCAGCGCTTCCTACCTATAATGGACAACAAGTGATTGTTCAAGGTGTTGTCACCGAATACCGAACAACCACCTACGGCAGCCAAATAATTACCATCAGAGATATGGAGAACAGCACTAATTCAGTGACGCTCTATATCGAAGGTGAAGTTTCGGTCGAATACGGAGATAAGGTACAAGCGATAGGAGAAGTACAACAATACAAAGAACAATGGGAAATCTCCGTGAACAACCAGCAGTTCGTCACTATCCTTCAAAAATGGAACAATCAATCATTTCCCCTCTGGCAGCTCGCAGAAAACCCTGGCAAATACCTTGGGACAAACGTAAACGTCACCGGAATCGTTACTCAAAAGTACGAGTCTTCCTTTTCGCTTACTGACTCTGAGAGAAAATATTCCATCGATGTTTCTTATGATTCCTCCTGCCCCCATCAATTCTCAAAAGACGATTCCGTTGCGGTAGCAGGGCGATTTCTCTACGAAACAAAAACATTCCAGTATGTCCTGAAAGCAACAGAAAGTTCCCATGGCATCTGGAAACTAGAGAGGTAGCAGCATGCTGGACTTTCTCCTTATCATTGTTTTTTGTGTCCTTGGCGTACTCGTTGGGATCGTCACCGGTCTGTTACCTGGTTTGCATGTCAACAATGTTGCGCTGATTATGCTTTCTGCTTCCAGTGCTATCGTAGCTGTTTGCAGTCCGTTGTTTGCCTATGGCATTTCTGAGCAGTTTATCCTGATTTTAATAGCAGGATTTATGATTTCCGTATCAATTTCACATTCATTCCACGACACCATCCCCACCACTTTTATCCAGTAGCTCCGAAAGTGGGTTTTAAGTTTCGGAAAACAGACCAAAACTCATAGATCTATGGTATAGAGATGTTGATTTTCAGCACCAAAACAACAAAACTTGGACTAAAAACAGAGGACTAAACCAAAAAATTACCAAGAGAACCAGGGCTTACGCTAATACAAAAGAAAAAAACCAATCACAAAAACAGGACATATTACCCTCCAGGATCTATTGTATATAATACAGTCCCAAAGTATTTTGATGTAATCAGATGATCTTCTTTGACGACTCCAAACAATGCAAGCCAAATAAGAATATCTGCAAGGATCCAAAGATTATACAAGAGCACGGAGAACATGAAATAGAACAACCGTATCATGTAATTCTTTGAAGTCGTCTTAGGCAGATATGAATGTTTTTTCACCCTGTAACTTGTTTCTATCCCCCATCTTTTTCCATACAAATCGAACAGTTTCTCCAGCAACGCCACATCGTTAGGATTGTAGTCTTCGTTGGTGGCAAATATCCTTGTCTCCTTTTTCCCGTTTTCCAGTTCTTCTTCCAGTATAACCAGATTTAATTTTACGTCTTTGAGAACAAAATCTTTGATTACAGAAGGCGCTGGAGTTATCTTTAGCAGCTGCTGTACGTTATATTGACGTATCCCAGGCATAAGGTATTTCAGATGAAACTGTTCGATTGCCCTGATTGATTTTGAATCATAGAATCCTCGGTCGACGTAGACTTTTCTTATTTTTATATGTTGCAAGGCGTATTCCAGCATGGTTTTGATGAGCCGATCCTTGTTTACGTTGTCCAATGCGCTTACAGGCAACGCCAAAAGGGTGAACCGTTTGCCAGCGTCTACGATGTTGATGGTGATGAACTTGTAGCATTTCGCAGTCCCACGCCCAGGTTCTTTGCCGACCACCATGAAACTTGATTTATCCCCGTAGAAATACCATTCGGTGAAATCAATGGCGACATTGTAATGTTTCCGTATGTCGAAGATGTTGGCTTTTCTTGCCATCTCCCAGACGATCTCAAACAGGGTGATGAACATCCTGTGGACATCTTTGTTGTTGGGATATTTCTTCAGATGATACAAAAGCGTATCTGCATCAGGGCACCCGCAGCATCGGACTTCTTTGTATGTTGCTGATCCGTTCTCTGCGAAATCCCTGGTCTGCCCCAGATGTATCAAGAGGTCGATGAACTGGTTCTTCTTGTACAGTGTGTTGTTTTTCAGATTCAAATTGATAAAAGGTGCAAACCTTTTCTTGAATAATCTACAAATCTCTTTGGTTTTATCATTTTTCTGTAGGCGTTGATTCCGTTCTTTCGTCTCCTTTATTGGTTTCTCTGGTTCCAAGGTTTTAACATCAAACAGGATGCCGAACTTCTCAGATATCTCTTCAATCTTCTTAGCGATAAATTCAATGAGATCCTTGCTATCATTATCTAATATATGGTTAATGAAATACCCGATCTGTGTCCTGTCTGGTGTCTCGCTGAATCCGAGCTTGAATTTTTCAGAGGGATTTCTTCGGAGATATTTTGTTAGCTTGGTGTGGAACTTTATTCCTTTGAGTCTTTGGAATAAAATGAGTTTGAAGAGAGAATCGTATGTGAACTTGATTTTTCGGTATGGTTGTTCGTTTTGTGGTATGTGTTCGAGCTTGTTGAGGAGGTCTGCTATCTTGATGATTTTCTGTTCTTTGAGTTTTGCAAATGTGTTATATATCTCCTTTTCAATCTGTGGGTAGGAGATGTCTTGTTTGCTTCGCGGCATTCAGATGTTTCCTGCCAAGGGGGAGTCTCAAACCTTCCCTTGGCTTTACCTATTAGTAACTAACTAATAGTATGTGCCATTATTAAGGTTTTTCAGTTAAAGTTAAATACTACTAGTAATATAGTCCAATGAAATGGCAAAAATAACACTACAAGGATACCAATGCGAGCGATGTGGGCACACCTGGGTACCACGTAATAAGGAGGAAAATCCCAATGTTTGCCCCAAATGCAAGAGTGCATATTGGGACAAGCCCCGCAAACTCCCCACCAGGAAATAACACATCTTCACGGGGATGTGACATACGTTTAATTTTATATAGGATTTTTCGACCAAACCATGAACCGTCCAGAGAATGAACGGTTCAAAAAGTGAACGGTCCAGAAAGTGAACCTTTATTAAGGAGAGACCTATTTATTATATTAAATGGAAAATAAAACATCCACTGTTGTAATCAAAATATATCCATGCAATAAAACTATGGAACTCGGTAACCTACTCGGTCAAAAAGGAACAATAGAAATTTTACAATTATTGGAAGAACGACCAAAGAAATACACTGAACTTGAAAAAGCACTAAACCTATCTCATACATCTTTATTGAGGCGACTTACAATTCTTCAAGCATTGGATATAATTAAGAAATGCCCAATAAGATCAAGACGACGTGAAACACATGAATACGATATCACGATTAGAGGTAATGAACTAATGAAGTTCATTGACTCTTATGAAAAAGAAATTAAATTACCGTTGTCACAACAGAAAATCATTGAAATTAAAAATAACAGATAAACAAGAAATAATTGCTTAAATAAGTAAATAATATATACATTATTAAGATTATTTTATAGTCTGTTTTTTCTTACTATATCTTTATTATTAATAGGGGTCTAGGGCGACCTAGAATAAAAAGAATACCGAAGTATTCTAATATTTAGTTCCTAGACCCAATATTAATATCAATACCATCTAGAAAAATTTTTGTATTGCTATTAATGGATTTAATCTCTCGCCATCATTTCTTGAAGATGTTCAAATTCTTTAGCTAAGATCAAATGTAATCTTCTAAGTTTATTATCATCTTCATAATCTTCTAAACCAAGTATTGAAAATACAACTTTATCTATTTTCATACGTCCATCAAAAGAGGTATTAAGTTGTTCTATTAAAGGTGGGAATTGAAGATTTTTTACTTCGTCATATGTACGCAATAGTTTTTGTTTATTTTTTTGTTCGAGCGTTTCCAAATCCAATACAGGGAACGAAAGTAGGATTTCCTTTGATAACTGTGACCACGTTCCTCTGATTTCGATTCTTTTTCGGAATAAAAAGGCAATACCCAGAGTAGAATTAACGAAAAGTGATAAAATTTTTCCTTTTTCACCAAGAACTCCTAACCCCCAAACCGATGTCGATGGTACTGAAGGATTTACTGTTCTAACTGCTAAATGAAATGTCCCGTTTGCACTAAAATCTATTTTCCTAGGAATAAAAAAATCACTCATATACCCATATAATTTTTTATTACCCCATTTTTTGAATATGTCAAATACGTCGCTTTTAAAATATTCCTCTGAATTAGGAAATGATGTCGATATAATTCTATCTTCCATATCTGTAATATCTAATGTTTTCAAACCTGATAAAGCCCATAGACCGTTCAACATTGCAGAATTTGGGATTACAATTTTTTTACCAGTTAATTTACTCTGAGCTAAAACACCGTTCTTTTCTTTTTTCAAAATATTCCCTTTTTCCTGAGTTTTAGCATCTCTCTTCCATGCTACATGCATGATCGATGGGTAATCGCATCTCTTAATATTTTTTGAATTAAATATCTGACCTAATTGACGAACATTTTTTAAATTACTATAAATCTCGAGTAGATTATCTATCATATTTTCCGAAGGTAGAAAAACAGACCAATCCTTAGTTTGTTCTATTAATTTTTGTTGTTCGACTTTTTGAATTGTACAAAGTTCAGATTCAAATGTCTCGGTATTTATATTTTTAGCACCTATTAGTGTTTTTTCTAATTCTGATATATTTTCAATATTCGGTAGCACCTTTAAATTGGCAATGAAGCAATGTTTTTTTGTTTGCTCATCTTTCAATTTTTTTGCAATGATAAGTATCTCCCTTAGAGATGTAGCTTCTGAGAATGCAGATCTGTAATCTGTAGTGATTATGTATTCAATGTGATATTTTGTTGCAATCATCCTGCGAATAGGTTCCATTGATTCTACTCGAAGAGTGGTAGCTGGTAATACAAATGCCATTCTACCATTAGGTTTTAAAAATCTATCAGCAAGTAGGATAAAATATGCTCGGAATCCCATTTGAGGATGAATAAATTCATCATACTCACTAAATCTTTGTAGCAAATCTGATTTAAGGTCGTGAGGTATTTTTTCCTGCCTTGTAAATGGAGGATTCATTATAACAACATCTAATTCTGAAAGAACAAACTCCTTTCCACTACCAGTTGCAGATATAGCACCCTCACTTACTAAAGATTTTTGAAAATGTTCATCACTAAATGTCGTAAGCACTTGTTGTCCTCGAGGCAAGACACGCTGTAAGACTCTGATCTTGTCACCAGGATGAAGACTAGTGGAATCACGTACTCCGATTCTCACTTTGTCAGTTAAATAAAAGGGGTTTTTTAGGGCGAGTTGAACGACGGCTAAATGAGCGGCAAATGGCATTATATCGATACCAGTTATATCATTTTCAATAAATTGTTTGTGAATCTCAGGGGTTAAAGGTGTATCAAGTAACCTTTCTTTTTGCTCATAAGCAGCCATCAAGAGAGTACCAGAACCACAAGCAAAATCTGCAACCTTTGAATTTTTATCTTTAATAGTTAAATTTGCTAAAAGACGAGCCGCAAGTGGATTCGTATAATATGCAGCTACAGGCTTTCGGACTTCAAGTGGGATAAGTGAATGAAAGATATTTCCTAGAAGATCACTCGTAAATTCTTGTGGTTGTATCTCTGCGACAATGCGGACCATATCTTTAATGAATTGAATAGATTTTTTTGGAAACAGTGAGGCAACATCAAAATCAAAGATAGCATTATAGTCAATTTCATCCACAACTTTTTTAAAATAAATAGTATACAATTCAGCTGGAATTTTCAGAGATTCGTAGTTAATTTGGTTTAATCCACGTTTTGTTAAGATATTATAGAATACAATTTGATTTAGTAGAAGGTACGCAGATGCTTTCTTAGCAACCTGAAGTTCACCTTTTTCTTTAGGAATCATAGAAATAATATGTTCAAAAAACGATGGATATTCGGCTTTCATTGGAAGGTAATTGGTCAATTCCTCCACAATATCCCCCATGAGTTTTACAAACTCATTTGGATCTTCCCTCCGTTTCTTCTCAATACTTACTTTAATCCAATTTGGTATTTCTTCTAAATTACCACGGAAGAGACTTGATGGTACCCCCTTAATTTTAAAAACACCACGATATGTTACGTTACCAAGTAAAACGGCGGGGTCAACTGTTACTAAACGTTGCTGTTTTACACGATTTTTTAATTTATCTGGATAACCTATTAAAAAATATCCTATTGAGCCAGGTATATCTCCAAATTCAATTGCCTGATTGAAACCATCAATATATTTACTTTCCCATTCACCTTCTCCGTAAACCATACCACCATTTAAAACTTCAAAATCAGGAGTTCTTCTACCACTAACGATTCTGGATGATAGCTGAGTTGTTATTTTTATCCCATTATTGCGTAAAAAATTGGCCATAAGATCATTTATAGTGTTCTCTGTTGGGTCAACCATTTTATACTCCGTTAATTTCGCTAATTATTCATTTTTGTGATGATTCTAATCTTGAATATCTTTTTATAGTATATGATTTGTATGAATTTTTTAAAGAAAGAGATATCATCCAATTTTAAATAAGAGTTAAAAATATAGATGCTGGTATCGTTATTACATTATCATATTTTTTAAATTCATCTTTGGAAACCACAATGCCATTAATGTTTTGTTCTTTTGCAAACTGACTTACCAATTTAATTGATTTTGCTGGTATGTCATATCTATATTTTGATTCTATCGGTAATAATTTGTTATCGAAATTAACAATGAAATCAATTTCTTCTTTATTTGGTCTCCAAAAAAATATTTCATTTTTCGCATCGAAATTATCCGAAGGATTGAGATTAAATGCAAATCTCACGAGATGATCCGCTATAATTGTTTCAATAATTTTCCCTCTATTAGTCTCATCACTTAAATATTCCATGCTCAGTTCTAATGCTGTTTTATTTCCGACTGGAGAAGTCCAATATCTTAAACAATGAAATATAAACGGATCAAGAATGTAAATTTTTTTTCCTTTTTCCGATGCACCAGAAATTCTCTTCCCACTACCACTTATACGAGATGAATTAAAATATACAAGTGCAAAACAATCATACATATTATTAACATAAGCTTTTATTGTTGGTTGCGTCGCAAAATCTGCTTTAAGACTGTTCCAATGAACTTTACATCCGATTTTTTCGATAATACTTGATATCAGGTATTTTGCAGTAGATGTGTCTCTTTTCCAATGAGAAAGATCCGATTGGAATGCCCTGATATAATCATTATATGTTTCATTTTGTATTTTTGCTGTTTTCTTAAATTCGTTTACTGCACACGCAATTCCACCTGTTAACATATAAGTTTCTAACAATCTATCTAAGTCAAGTTTTTGCATAAGCAGCCAAGAAAGATGTTCATTGTCCTTTCCGTTTATCAAATCTGTTAAAATCTTTCTTCTTTTCTTGCCCTCATTCAATCCCCTTTTACCAAATTCATTACCAAGTTCAGGGTTATAACAACAAATAAATTCTGCAAACTTCATTGGCACGAATCTTATATGTTTCACAGGGTCTCCACGTCCAGTCCTCCCTGGTAATCTATCGGCGCCAGCTTTTATGTCCATTGCATGAGACCCACAGGCAACAACAGAAATATTTTTTAATAACCCCTTATTCCACAGACTTTTTATTGACTCCTGCCAATCGCGGACAGCAGTAATTTCATCAATAAAAAGAAATAAATGATCCTTTGTTTGGGAGTTTGCATAATTAATATATGTTTGAATTATGTCTTCTAATGCCTTAGGGGATGAAACAAGATCGCAAGTCAAAAAACAGATACGTAGAGGATTTATGCCTGACTCTAAATAATCTCTAATTATTAATTTTATTAATGTTGTTTTTCCTACTTGCCTCGGCCCTCTAACAGTATACAGAACATAATCATCAACATTAAGGTTGATATATCTTTTAATTCCCGGCTTCCATTTAATCATTGAAGATTCAAACTTTTTAATATGTAGATCTTCAGCTATTAAATCAGGGTTTTTCCACCAAGGATTTACTTCCGTTAAATCAAATATACTTGCCATATTCAGGTTATAGATATGTGTAGAGTATTTAAATCTTTCAAAATCTGTTTTGAGTCTAGTATTTAAAGAACTCAAAATAGACTATATTTTTAGTAGGTTATATTTAAAACTTTTCAAATTAGATTTTGAAAGATTAACATTTTAACTGAAAATAGTTGCATCTGTTTCATGTTTTAGGTTGTGGAGGAGGGGACTTGAACCCCCCAGAATGCCCTTCATACGTGGGCTCAAATTTACCTACCTATCCTAATTATAGCATTGGAAGGAAGAGAAGGAATTGAATTAGAAGGAATTGTGGTAAAAGAAAAGGATATTTTATTTCATTAAAAGATTAATATAATTATATTTTACAGGAGAAAAATATTTATATGATGATGAATATATTTATTTCATAGTGATTCATCATCAAGCCACAGGATGTTTTATTGAAACATGAATGAAAAAACATGGTATATACTGCGTAGTATATATCTATCAGTGTTAGATGACTTGAAAAGGGCGATACATCATCAACTTGGCAAGGTTGATTTTTGCCCTTTTCAATAATCTTATTCACATAAATAAGGGCGCCCGTGTAGAGTTATCTCCGCAAGGGGATATATAATTTAATTTCGCAGCCCTACACGAGCAAGGGGCAAGAGGGATTCGATCCCCCGCGGCACTAGCCATCGATCTTCAATCGACTGCATTTGACCAGGCTCTGCCATTGCCCCATTTCATCACTTTTGTTGTATACCTCCACTACCCGCAAACGGGTCTAATACATCATAGTACGGAGGGACGTATTAAGTTTATTATTGTTTCTTCAATCTAATTCGTCAACAAGTAATTCAATACAATTCTTAATGTATTTTTTATCTTTTAATTCATAGCCAGTAATAATCCAGTCTCTCATATGATATAATGTACGTATACTTCCACTATCGTCATTTAATTTGTAAAAATCTGTTAATGAATCAATATTTGTAAGGATTTTTTCTTTTGCTACTGTATCTTTATACCATTCTTTTTTTATTGAATGATAAACACGATTACAATTACGATGCAACTCTCCTATAATTTTTACAACATCAACAACTTCACTTTGTAATGGAGTGGTGTCGGTAATTATTATTTTTGATTCTTTATATTTATTTAAAAATGATGTTGATAAATGATATTTCCCGCTTTCTTCATTAGGTTCTAATATGTTTGTTTCTCTTAGCCAATTTATCAATATTATAGAATATCCTTTTTTCGTGTTTCCTTTCAATTTAACTTTATTAAATTGTTGTAAGATATCTCCTATCTCTATGTAACCAATACTTTTATTTCTATATTGAGTATTTATGATTGATATTACATTGAGGACAGGAGTATTTTTCAAAAGAATATTTTGAAATATATTCTTTCTATTTTGTTCATCTTTTGTATTCTTTAATTCTATACCATCATTTGTTAATTTAATTGTAGGATTTTTATGATCTATATATTCTGCTATACCTAAATCAATTAAATTATTTGAGAATTGTTTCATTCTTGAATTTTGAGGAGGAGTGAGATTTGAATTTTTAATAACTAAAATATTATTATCATCAAATTTGTCAATTAATTCAAAGATTCTTTCTATTGTTGCATACGGTATTATTTTATCTTTAAGTTGCCCTCTGTGTTCTCGATATCGTCCACCTTGTATTTTTTCCTTATATTCAATAAGTTGTAATCCATCAAGTATAAGCCTGCATGTTCTACCGACCTGTTGATATGTCTTTTCATCTAACCATTTTGTAGCTTCTATTTTTTTATTCAGTGAAATTCCTAAATTATCTAAATCTGTATCTGGTTTAGAAATTAAAATGTTGTATGCTTCTGTTAAAATTTTTGATTTTTGTATTAATTTTTCTTTTGCTAATTGTTTTATTTTTTCTTTATCATCATTAAATATATTATCCGCTAATTGTTTTCCATCTGGTGTTAAACCAATTCCACTTCGTTTCTGTACGATTAATCCCATATCATTCATTATCGGAGCTGCGTTATCTATTGTGGTTTTGCTTAGTTTTATAATCTCTGAAATTTTTTCTTTTTTTAATGGAGAATTTCCTCTGAGAGCAAGGAGTATTTTTGATATATTGTTAAAGTTAGTTATAGGGCATTTTACCGTTCTTTTTCTCATTTTCATCTACCTGGCAAGGTACAGATAGGATATCAAGATTGATGTTTTTATATTTTCTGTTTGACAATATATGACATAGCCATGTAATTTTTTTTTGTATTCCAAAAATTATTTGGTCTCCCCCTTGGTAGAAAACTAACCTGTTAGAAGTCTCCTACGCTGTTGCGTAAGTTGGTGACAAACGCACTATTAAGGGGAGACCAGTAAAGACTATCGCATGTGTTCTTAAAATGGTTTTTAAAACTAAAATACACAATAGTATTAAAGTAATCCATTTTCCTTTTCATTTAAAAAAGAAGTATTCATTCTACCTTATTACTAGACCATGGCCACTGACTTTTTTTCAATTGAATAGGTCGGCCAAATTCATCAAACGCATAAACATCACCCGAAGGAGTTGTCCATGTATCCTGAGTAGGAGCGTAAGTAATACCCGCTAGCATAGGAATTAGAAATGAAGGAGAAGATTGATAATATTTAATTTCTTTTTGGATTTGTCCCGAAGCCTGAATTTCTTGTTGAATGACATTCTCTGGAATTTTTGCCGAAAACTGGTCATTTAAAAATTTTGAAATAGATCCATAATAATAATGTATTTTACTATGTTTTAATAATTCCCATTCTTTTCTCAAGAAAGGATGGATTTTACTTTTATCAATATCAGAACAATAATCAGTATCAGCAGTAATTAAATACAAGTCTTCGCCCTGTGGGCATCCACACAATAAAAATTCCCAATTTATTTCATCCCCAATATAAGAACTACTTCCTGGTGGCATTCCTCGGTAATGTCTAATTTTTGCCTGACGAATAACTGTGGGGTATTTTTTAAAATCAATGATATTGCTCTTTAAAAAAATGTCGTGAATAATTATATCTGAAGGCAAGGTTTCGTCCTCTATTCTCTTGTTGATTTCTTTTTCTAGTTGTTTAGATAATTCTTCAATTCTATTTATATTGACATCAATTTCTCTCATTTGAGAAAAGTCTTTTGAAGAAAGAGAAACTTTTTTAGGATTCATCATCTCTTTTATTAATTCTAATCCTTTCTTTAGCCGTTCCTCTCTATTCTTATTAAACTCATCAATTACTTGTTCTGTAAGATAAATTGTAATTTTTTTATCCTTTGCTAAATCAAGAACCTTTATCAATTTTTCCAGATATTCCTTATCAAACGAGTAAAATGCAAGAAGAATGTTAGTATCAATAAAGGCATTCATTGGTTTTAGTAAATAGATTACTTTATATTAAGGCTTCTTAAAAAATATATCCCTAAAGAGAAACCAATCTACATTTCCCAACCTATAATGCCCAAACTCAGATTACACAGAACCAAAATTGTTACCTTATAAGTGAAAATATGGGAAAATGTATTAAATGTGGAAAGATGACAAATAGAAAATGCAAAAATTGCAATTCATATGTTTGTGTATTTTGTAACAATGTAATGAACTTATTACATCCTTGCCCACGTTGTGGTGAAACTGATTTAGGTTATATTGGTAGATAAAATATTATATTGAATTAAAAGAGGTGAGTAAATGGGTTGGCTTGGAGCAGATATAACAACAAAAGAAAAAGGCTGGAAGATCGTACTAAAATTGTTTGTGATAACATCTATATCTTTTATTATAGGTGAAAGATTAGGAATATCAAATATGGATGTATGGTATAGGTATGGTCTTGGAGTAATTGTTATTCTTGGATTATCTGGGTTTTGGTTTTTTATGACACGAATAGTAAAAGAACAATAATTTATTCAAGAACAATAAAACAAAATTTACAAAATAATTAAATAATTAAATCTGATATTGTAATTCATGGCAGAAACAATAACAACTGTATTCGGAATAAACATATTAGCATTATTATGGGGGATAATAACTATTATTTTTGTTCTGTTGGCTATAATTTATTATTTGCTTATGAAAAAAGTTTTTCCACAATTTAACGCACCAACTCCAGAACAACTTAGATTTGGTGTAGAGGGAGCACAAAGATTGGAACATGTTCATATTTTTAGTCAGTCCTTACAAATTTTTCAGACCCAAGTGAATGAATTTATCAACAAATATAATAATGATAACAGACTTAAAAGTAAAGCCAACGCCTTAGGATATGTTGTTGCTGCAATAACATCAGCAATCGGTTTTGTTTTATCTCTATGAATTAAAACAAACTAAGTTTCCCAACCTATCCTTCCCAAACGAGAATTACACAGAACCGAATTTTGAAGTAATAACTATTGCCAATAACCTATATCAAAAATAGTAAATTTTACATTCTATGATCTACCAGAGTCTATTATATGCAAATCTTCCTCTTATAAATATGAATTATCAACACCTTTATATATCAGTGGTTTCGCTTTTTCAATCATGGTTAGAAGAAAACTTACAGAGAAAGACATCAAAAAGATACAAGAACTTCTTCAACAGGGGTATGACATCCCTGAGATTGCTGTAAAATATGGTGTGAGCAGATCGGTAATTTACAGGCGGGCGAAGGATCCCTACATCGCGCGGGGGGTACCGCTAGAAACCAGGAACAAGGTAATCAAGGCAATCCAAGAAGGCTCAACGAAAGCAGAGGCGGCGCAGATGTATGGGTTGAACATTGGAACGGTGTATAACCTCACCAGGGGCATTGTAGAAGGCCATCACACCCAAGGGAATCATATCATTCGCAAGAACGGCATACGGCTTCTGAATAGGCTTATGACCGATGGATACCTGGTCTCTGATTTCGTGGTATCCACTGTCCGTAATCTCCAGAGGCAGTTTCCTGTCATCAAATCCGCTAGATACAGGGATAAAACGTTCTTTTATCTCCCTGGGCGAGAAGAGGAGACAATAGAGGCCTTCTTCAGGGAGAAACCAGACAGGATCATCAACTACAGGGCCATAGAAGAGATGGCGTATCTTCTTGGGGTAAAAATATCCAAGGATGGCCAGAAGAATCTTGTTGAAAGATACAGACGGAAGCATGCGCAGTATTGGGAGTCCAGACGGATAATCCAGAGGAGACTTGAGGATTTCGTCCCTGATTTGGAGTATATCCCAGTATCTGAATGGGCCGAGCCAGGTTTCCGTTTATTTCCCAAAAACCAGGAGGGGGTTTGTGTAAATAGTAGCACTTGTGTAAAAAGTAAGGATTCTGTGTAAAAAGTCTATTCTGCTTGTGCCTTATGCTTGTATACTAAATGCCGTTTCAAAAACTTTTCATCTTTAAACACTTGTTGACAAAGAGGGCATGTGTGTCGTGGTGGATTCAATTTCAATACATCGAAAGGTCGTAATCGTTCAACTTCTCCATCGGTAGCAGGTAATAAGTCATTGACAGATGGGAACATTCTACTGATAGATTGAAAATCTTTGGCTTTGTTAATTACTTCTGATGTAATACTCTGATTTCTCCTTTGGAGAATATAGACATAACTTCCATCTGTTAAATCACAATAAACTGGGAATACCGGTTCTGTATAGTTAAGAGTTGGTTAATTAGCGTTGGAAAATCAGAGTTGAATTTTCTATTTAATTATTTCTTTTTATTAGTTTTTCTTCCTTAATGTAATCTTTCAATTTATTATAAATTTCCATCATCAATTCTTCAACTCTTTCAAATAGTAATTGTTCATCTTTTGGATGTCTATTTCTTTCATATTCTACAATTTTTTTATTAGATACTTCTACAATAGTATACGCACTTACTAAAGCATCTGATAGACCAGGAATTTGTTTTTCGTCAACCATCAATGCTAACTTATATTGTTCATAAGCAATTGTATGAAATGGGTAAAATGGAGTGGAGATTTTTGTTATTGAGGATAATTTTTTATTAGCTTGTGCTTTTTTTATATTTGCTCTTGCCTCTTCAAATAATGCATTAGTCAATCGTTGTTTTTCTTTTCGATCTTTTAGCCATTCAGTAAATGTGATACCAATTAAAGTTAAACCAACTCCTATCAAAAGCCAGAATAAATTAACTATATTATCTGATGTAATAGTAAAATCCATAAATGTTAATTAATTTATTCTTTATAATTCTATGTTATTGTCAATTTAGTGTTGGCAAACTGTTTTAAAAGAATACCCGATTGTATATAGTGGTCTCCCCTTTATGCGTTAGTCACCAAACTACGCAAGTAGGAGACTTCTAAACAGGATCGAGGTTTTTTACCAAAAAAGGGGAGGCCAAAACAAATAAGAGATTGACATATGGGTTGCATGGATTTACTCAAAGGAATGTTTGATGGAATATTCGATAAAGAACTTCCCATGTTTAATCGGTTTTTATCTTTAATGTCTTTAATAACTCCGATTATTTTTGTAATTATTTGTATAGGTATTATATGTGCAAGTATCGGTATTACAATAGTAAACAACTTACTAATTTGCGTGCCAATTCTCATCGCTATTTCAATTATCATACCCATATGTTATTACTTTTATAAAAAAACACATCGTTTAGGATGAAAACATTTATCTATCCGTATATGATAATATTTCTTGGGGAGTCGAATAATTGGTAGATAACTCCCGACTTACTCTTTTTTGTATCTACCTTTTCCTCCCAGACACAGACTCCCCTAAACCTTCTATTTCTGATTCTCTTTTCAACGAACATGGGGCAAATCATTTTTAAGGGAAGAACAGTTACGAAATCGCAAAATCAGGGTGAATGGCATGGTGAAAACCAGCAGGAAACAAATAGATCTAGATGAAAAGCGGATCATGGCAGAGCTTGAGAGAAACTCGAACGAAAGCCTTGATATATTGGCGAAGCGGTTGAAGTTCTCCCGACAGAAAATATGGAGGATCATCAAGAGGCTGGATAAGAGCCGAGCCATCTGGGGGTATACGGCTGTCGTTGATAACGAGAAGAGGTCGCTGAAAGGCTATGTGCTTTTGCTCAAGCGGTCAGGGAAGTCGATGGATGAAAAAACCTTAGATGCCTTCGTGTCACTACATTTGCAGGAATTGACTTCAAGCACAGGGGCCTCGATTGAGAGCATGTTCTACATGAATGGGGAGTACGACTGGATTCTTTCGTTCACGGCTCCGGACATCAAGATGGCGAAGAGGTTCTGCGAGACACTACTGACAACCTACCCAGGAGTGTTTGCGCGAATGAGCCTGTTGGAAACCCTTGTTGCCGTAAGAAATCACCATGTCGCTAATCCAAATGTAAAAAAGCTGAAAGAATTTCTATAGTCTTTTTCTCCCAGATTGGACTCCCCTTTTCATTTCATGGTTTTTTGTTTGCTTTCAGTTGTGATTTTTCGATATAGTGCCTCCAAAACGATGTGCGAGAGAACATCTCCGTCAAGAAACATGTACTTTTTTTTGTTGCCTAAACTTTTGATAAGTTGTTCTCGCTTGGGATTCCGATAAAAGTATTTGTTTCTGATTGTCATTCCAAGGTTGAAATGTTGGGAAATATGAAATTCATCGGCTGTCATTTTCTTTGCAGCCTCCTGTAATGCAAACGGACATGTTTTGAGAATGTCATTGAGTATTTCGTCCACTGTCGAATAACCAACTTTCTTCATTTTTTACCCTCCTCGCTATTTTTCGCATTTCCTTTGCCGCTACCTTGCTGATTTGTACCAATTTTTTGTTTAAAAACATATCATTAGAACCTCTGTTTGTGGGTCAAAAGTCAGAGGCAGCAGAATAGTAGCATTCTAAGGATCTGTTCTAGAGTCCTATTTAATATAAAAAATCACCTGATTATTTATTTCTCATGTTTTTCTCATTTGTCGTCATTGAGTGTTGCCCGTAAATTAGGTTTTTCGGGAGAGAGTCCATATCGTTTTCTTGCTTACCAAAAACGGGATGGACGTCTCCCCCGTGTGTGATTGTAAAACCATTTTAAAAATGTCACGGTGACAGC
>Ga0315285_10002209_pt1 | contig 20297 bp, 7 predicted proteins | sample YL17G09_36_MG_FD_203698 | JGI IMG/M metagenome (GOLD analysis project Ga0315285, IMG submission 203698) | Sediment microbial communities from Yellowstone Lake, YNP, Wyoming, USA - YL17G09_36 | ecosystem: Environmental > Aquatic > Freshwater > Lake > Sediment | place: USA: Wyoming | collected...
ACGGCATTTTTGCTCTTCTTTTGGGAACGCCTTCCGGCGAGGGCTACACTTGTTCTTCAGCTCTGGAAATTCCCAGCCATGTCTTTTCGGAAAACGCTGAAGTTTGGCTGGAAACCAAAGTTGCCAGCGAAACCTTGAGTCCGAGAATTCAGATTGCCACCGTTGCCTATGCTCTGAATGCCGAGACTTTACAGGGTTTTCCTCTGGCTTCGGCTGGTAGCACCACGCCTGAAGCGACCATGGGCGCGACCGCCCGAACCGTGCCGGCGATTAATCCGGCCGGCAACTTAGTCATCGCCTCAGATTCCCCCACTATCTGGTCAACTTCAGGCACTTTTGGGATTAAGGGCCAGGCAATCTCCATTCAGACCGATACCGGCACCGGTGGCAACATTACTCTGGCACCTGATGGTATTGGAGTGCTAAATATTGTCCCGACTTCAGGTAATCAGATTGGAGGAACGATTAATGCCACCAATTCTGCCTTGACCACCGGCGCGCTTTATACGGGCAGGGTGGAGAATGAGAATACTGGCTTTGATTTTTTGAGATTCTTTGGAGGAACAACGCCAACGGAAAAGTTTTCGGTCGGCGCTTTAGGCAGTATTGATATGGAAAATAACTTGGATGTGGGCGGCGCGGCGACAATTACCGGCACCCTGAAAGTCGATGGTTCACTCATCTCCAACCTCATTCCTTCAGGCACGAGGAATCTTGGCTCAAGTGGCTCAAACTGGGATTATCTATATATTAATAATCTAGACGCCTTCACTCTTCAGGGTGCGGTCACGGGCAACGGACAAAGCATTAATGATCTGGCCACCCTTCAGGCCAATACTCTTGAAGACAACGACGATACGACCTTATCCGTAAACGATAATCTCTCAGTCATTGGCAACGTCGTCCCCTCCGCTGGCAACACCTATGATTTAGGCTCCCCTTCTCTCTACTGGAATAATCTCTATGCCAACAATATCTACGGAGGAACTGGAGGAACTCAAGGTTATTGGACTAAGGCAACTGGTTTAATCTATCCAAACAACGCGTATGAATCGGTGGCGATTGGCGGAACCGCTACTACTTCAGCTAAATTATATTTTGAAGGCACAACCGGAAATGCTTCGATGTCTGGAAATCTGACTCTCACCGGCGGTGGCACGATTGGGGCGACGGATATGAATAACCTCACTCTGGGTGATTCGTCGACCCAGAATGTGATTATTAATCCGAATAGTTACGTTGGTATTGGCACCACCGCTCCGGCAGCGAAACTTGAGGTTGTCGGTCGAATTTATCAATCAGGTTTAGGTTTGAGTACTTTTGTTGGCTATGAGGCTGGATTGAATGATGATTTAACCAATAATTATAATGCCGCCTTCGGTTATCAGGCTCTTTACACCAACACTTCTGGCATCGCTAACACCGCTGTTGGCTATCGAGCACTTAACTCCAACACCACTGGCGGTACCAACAGTGCCTTCGGCTATTCCGCTCTCTTTTCCAACACCACTGGCGTTCACAACGATGCCTTTGGCACGTCGACTCTTAAAAACAACACCACTGGTTCTTGGAATGTCGGCCTAGGGGATAGCGCTCTTTATTACAACACCACTGGTTCTGACAATATTGCCATCGGTGATGATGCCATGCGCAACAACACCACCGGTTACTACAACACCGTCGTGGGCGATGCTGCCCTTTACAATACCAAACCGACAAGCAAAGCCATTACGGCTTTTGCTGATTCAGGAACTGACCCGGGGGTAAAAACAACCGTGACTTCAGCGACACACGGACAATCTAACGGCACTGTCGTCCAGATTTCAGGGACAACTAATTACAACGGCAGTTGGACAATATCCAATGTTGCCACTGACACTTTTGATATTACCAAAGTCTTTGTGGCTGATGACGCCACTGGCTGGTGGGCAATTGACTCCGAAGGCAGATATAATACCGCTCTTGGCTTTAATGCAGGCTATAGTAATGTCACCGGCTCGGCTAATGTCTTTTTAGGCTATCAGGCAGGCTACAGTGAAACCGGCTCGAATAAACTCTATATTGAGAACTCAAATAGCAGCACGCCTCTGATTTGGGGAGATTTTAGTACCGATACTCTGGGAATTAATGGTGATGTTGGCATTGGCACAACCGCCCCCACGGCGGAATTGGACGTCAGCGGCACGGCCAGTGTTTCTGCTTTGACCATTCGAGGCACGTCACCGGGATATATCAACCAAATTAACGGCAATGATTTACAATTCAGGACCTCGGCTGGTGGAGATGCGGTCTTGACGCCGAGGCTAACGATTACCAATGCGGGGAATGTGGGAATAGGGACGACGAATCCTAGTCAAAAATTAGAAGTCGCTAGCGGCAATATTCTTTTGTCAGACACGAGCAACGGCTCATTGAAACTTTCTTATGGTGGGCAACTATTTGACGAATCAAGTCGGACCTTGATTGAAGCCAATAATGACAGCTTCGATGTTATAACCGAAAATGGTAGCGGCCATATGTTTGAAGTAAGGTCAACCGCTTATAATTTCTATCTATCAAATGTGGTAAAGGTAAACATAGATTCCTCTGGCAATCTAGCCATCGAAGGTGCACTCTCTGATTTATCTGGGACGACTCTTTCAATTAACGACAATCTTTCGGTGGTTGGCAATGTTCTTCCTTCTGCCGGAAGTACTTATGACTTAGGTTCAACTACGGCTTACTGGAACAACCTGTATGTTAATAATCTCTTCGGCGGCACGGGCGGCACTCAAGGCCATTGGAGTAAATCCAACGGACTAATTTATCCCAACAACACTTATGAATCCGTGGCGGTTGGAGGAACCGCAACCACGAGTGCCAAATTGTACTTCGAGGGAACGACAGGCAACGCCTCAATGTCCGGCAACTTGACTTTAACTGGTGGAGGAACGATTGGAGCCACGGATATGAATAATTTAACCATTGGCGATGCGAATACTAACAATGTTCAGTTTTATTCCGGTTCATATTATCTTAATCCTTCAGGACAGTTGACTTTGGCTACTAACGAAACCATCAATGGCATTGATATTTCTTCTGGAGCGATTTTAGACCTGACCGGTTTGACCTTTGACGGCAGTGCTCGCACCATTACTAATGCCAACCAGCTCACACTATCAACTAGTGGTGCAAGCAGTGATTTAGTCTTGAGTGCAGGTCGAGATATTACTTTTGATGACGATAATCTTAGTTCACCTGTCCCCCTCTCGTTAGCTGATTCTGCCTTAAATGCCAGTCTGGCTCAAGGAATTATTGATGCTATTAACGATGCCTATGAGGCGGCGGTCGGTTCAGGGGGAATTTCCGGCTTCTGGACGAAAACTTCAGGATTGCTCTTCCCGAATAATACCTATGAATCCGTCGCCATTGGCGGGACTTCGACCGCTTCGGCTAAATTGTATTTTGAAGGAACGACCGGAAGTGCTTCAATGTCCGGTCAACTCACTCTCCACGCTTCTGGCACAAACTACATCAATACTTTAAGCGGTCAAGCTTTATCTCTACGGACCTCAACGGGCGGCGATGCGGGTTTGACGGACAGATTATATATATCAAATGCGGGCAATGTCGGGATTGGGACGACGAGCCCAAATAATTTGTTACACGTCCTCTCGTCAGGTGATTTGGATGTCGAGTTTGAAACCACCGCAACGGGCGCCAACTACGCTGGATTAATGCTCACCTCTCCAGAAGGTTCATGGGGAATTTATACACCCTCGACTGGTCATCCTTCTCTTGCCGGCGATTTTGGCATTTATGATTGGGGTACCACTACGTATCGATTTGTTATTATGGACAACGGCAACGTCGGCATCGGGACCACCAGTCCAGGCGCGAAGCTGGATGTGGCTGGCAATGCCACTATTTCTGGCACTCTGGCTTTAGGACCGCAAACTCGGGCTTATGCTGGAAATTGTGATGCCTCGGCTGAAGGAAAAATGTATTATGATGCTTCAGCCGATAAATACTACTATTGTGATGGCGGTACCTGGACCGAAATGGGCGCCGGTGCGGCTGAACTTTGGGAAGCCGGCACTTATGGGACTTACGAAGATGATGCGGCGGTGATTGTCGGCGCGGATGCGGACTTTACTCATGGAATTGCTGAAGGAGTTGGCGACTTAAGAGTGGCTTCTGATATGGAAGTCTTGGGGAATACCTACTTTGGTGGCGCTTCCAACTATCTCAACATCTCTAGCGGTGGCGATCTTTCTCTCTATGGTACTGCGGACACGATTGATGTTTCCAACGTCACTGGAACTAAATTAATTATCTCTGGCGGCTACGTTGGTATCGGGACATCCACTCCTACTGCCCTACTCGATGTGGCCGGCGACGCGAGTACTTCCGGTTCCTTGGTTTTCCGGGGCACTTCTCCAGCGACGATTGATATTCTTAACGGCGATGATTTGAGATTCCAGACTTCGGTGGGTGGAGATACAGTCTTAAGCCCAAGAATGACCCTAACAAATGCCGGCAACGTCGGCATTGGGACAACCAACCCAAGCGCTAAGCTTCATGTTGAAGGCCAGTGTGTCACTGGCGATTCGGTTTTACCGATCGCCAGAATGGAAAATGGAAAATGGAAAATGGAAAATGATAATTCAAAATTCAAAATTGAATACAAGCAAATTAAAGACATTAAGGGAGGAGAATATGTTCTCTCTTTAAATGAACAAACAGGCAAAATTGTACCGGCGAAGATTAAAGGCTTACTGGATATGGGAATTCAGCCTGTTTACAGGCTGACGACTGAAGACGGAAGGACAATCAGGACAACGGGAAATCATCCGTATCTGGTAAGAGGCTTACTTGCGCCCCAGGCGGAAGAAAACAAGATAGCCGGCAACAGTAATCGAGATGAAAGCGGCAATGACCAAATAAATATTAGCCTCCATAATTCATTTCCTCCTTTTGTAGATGAAATAAAAAACAATCAAAGCCAAACTACTAACAATAGCCGCGAAAAGATAGGTATTAGTCACGTTCCATTCAATCATGATTTAACATCCTCAGCTAATTTTAAGGAAACAACAAAAAATATTCCTGCCATCGCCATAGAAACAACAAAAGTAAATAGTAATCCGCTAAGAGAAGTTGGTCGAGCCAAAAGCGGTGAAATCGCACCAGCCGAAAACCAGGCAACCGCAATGTTTCCCGCCATTTCCGAGGCTCGATCAAGTTGGCCGACCGAGAACTTCTCTATCTTCATTGAAAACAATTATAACATCGTCAACAGTCAAAATGTCAAGCCCTTCGACAAGCTCAGGGCTGATGGTGAGCAAAGTCAAATCATCAAGTGGACAAAGGTTATCTATCTTAAGACTGGAATGGAAATTGCCGTCCAAAACGGAGAAACAGTCGCTTGGAAAAAGATTAAATCTATTGAGGAACTGCCCGCCGAGCAGGTCTATGACATTGAAGTGGAAGGTACTCATAACTTTGTGGCTAATGGGATTATTGCTCATAATACCTATCTAGGTGGAAACACGACTCTTGAAGGTAATCTTCTGCCCTCCTCTGGCGATACCTATGATCTAGGTTCAAGCACAGCTTATTGGAATAATCTCTATGCCAATAATATTTACGGTACCTCAACCGGCACTCAAGGTTTCTGGACGAAGACAACTGGCTTAATTTATCCGAATAATACTTATGAGTCGGTGGCGATTGGCGGCACTTCAACCACCTCAGCCAAGCTTTATTTTGAAGGAACGACTGGCAATGCGAGTATGTCAGGAAATCTCACTCTTTTTGGCACTTCGCCAGCAATTAACACAACTAACATGCGCAATTTAACCATCGGCGGTGCTTCAACCGGCAATATTCAGCTGGCGGCTGGATCGGCAACGCCCGCCTTTGTCTTGACTACGGCAGGGAACGTCGGCATCGGGACCACCAGTCCAGGCGCGAAGCTGGATGTGGCTGGCAATGCCACTATTTCTGGCACTCTGGCTTTAGGTCCGCAAACCAGGGCTTATGCTGGAAATTGTGATGCCTCGGCTGAAGGCAAGATGTATTATGATGCTTCAGCGGATAAATACTACTACTGTGATGGCAGTACTTGGACAGAGATGGGCGCCGGTGCGGCTGAACTTTGGGAAGCCGGCACTTATGGGACTTACGAAGATGATGCGGCGGTGATTGTCGGCGCTGACGCCGCTTTCTCCTGGGCTGATGGAGGTGTGGGTGATCTTAAAGTCGCTGATCAACTCGAGGTAGTCGGTGATGCTTCTATCTCCGGCACTTTGACTATCGGTCAGGGCGAAACCATTCGCCCGGCCTATGGACCTCTTCAATTCGCCTACAAATCAGGGGCCGATGCCTGGACAACCGGCATGGTGATGACCGAACAAGGCAACGTCGGCATCGGGACAACCAATCCCACCTCCATGCTCACACTGGCCTCAAGCGCCCCCACTTTCCGAATGATAGACACCACGGGTAGCGCCAAATCCCTTCTGTTGACGGTTGATGGTAATTTGGCTGTCTTTAAAGAAGCAGGAGGAGCGGCTGATGACCTTTTGGTTCTTGACTTAGCCAATGGCAGGGTGGGCATCGGGACGACGGCGCCATTAACCAAGCTTCATGTTGATGGAACCACTACGGGCAAGGCCTTAGCAATCTTTAATGAAACCGGTACCAATGATATCTTAACTGCCTCGGCTTCGGGAACAACCAGATTAACCCTTGAATCAAGTGGAAACATGACTATCAATCGTGAGGCGACCGAAAGTGCCTATACCGAAACCCTCTCAACTAATGCTTTTAGCGGAGGGGGCGTAGCTCAAAGCTGGAATGCTGATGATAATTACTGGGAATACGACTTACCCTTTGACTTTCCGTTTTTTGAAAATATCTATAACAAAATCTATATCTCCAGTAACGGGGAAATCTACTTTTCAGACCCATCTAAATACGCCCTGTACTATCACACAGATTTCCTAGGTGCCAAGGCTATTGCTCCGCTCTGGGGAAACTGGACAACCGCCGGCAACGGCCAAGCCAACGAAGACATCTATATCACCTCAAGCTCAACTCAATTAAAAATCTACTGGAAAGGTGAAATCGATGGCTATCCGACCGATATTTTGAATTTTGAAGCCATCCTTTACAAAAACGGAAGAATTCAATTCAATTATGGGAGCGGCAATACCAACCTTCAGACCCTTAAATCCCAACATGGCAAGATTGGGGTGTCCAACGGCGATTACCGCCATTTTTACGAAAGCTCTCGCAGTCTTCAATCCAGTCAAACTAATAGCCAAACGATTACCTTCACTCCTGCCTGGCCAGTTTTTGATATCCAAAACAAAGGAGAAACTGTTTTCCAAGCCAACGCTGAGAAAGCGACTATCGCTGGCGATTTTTCTCTTGGTAAAACTACCATGGAACCGCTAACTAGAACCTTTACCGAGGAAACTCCGGAAGACAGAGTTTTGGCCTTAGTTGAAGATGAAAATTTTGTTTATGCCGGGATTGGCAGTGACCCACCAAAAGTGATGCGAATTGATAAAAGAGACCATTCTACCTACACTGTCAAAAGCCTTGGAATCGATGATGGCTGGATCCGCTCTTTGGCTCTTGATTCTCAATATCTTTATGCCGGCACCAGTACTGGTAAGGTTATAAGGATTAATCTCTCTGATTTTAACACGACCACTACCAAAACCTTTAGTGAATCAACTAGTGCGATTTATGGTTTAGCTGTTGATTCTACCGAAACCTATCTTTACGTTGGTCTTAATACCTCACCAGGAAAAATACTGAAGATTCCCATTAATGACTTTACTGGCTCTTACTCCGTTAAAACATTTAATTCGGGTGATAACAAGGTTTATTCTTTGATAATTGATTCTAGCGACACCTACCTCTATGCCGGACTTTATTTAGATCCAGGGAGAGTAGTCAAGTTGACTCTTTCTGATTTTAGCACGACTACCACCAAAACCTTTGCTTCAGGAGAAAAATATATCAGAAGCTTGGCCCTTGACTCCAGTTATCTTTATGCTGGCTGTGAAACCAGTCAATCTGCGACTGGCAAGATTATCAGAGTCCTTCTTTCTGACTTTAACACCACCACTACTAAAACTTTATTAACCTACCAACAAGTTTCTTCTTTAGCCATTGATTCTAGTAAAACCTATCTTTATGCTGGCTTAAATAAGTATCCCGGGCAAATATTAAAAATTACCATAGCCGATTTTACTGGTTCTCATGTCACTAAAACCTTGTCAAGCGATGAAGATAAAGTTTATGCTTTAGCGATTGACTCCACCTATATTTATGCCGGCTGTTGGACATTTCCTGGGATAGTCTCAAAAATTCCTCTGGGTGACTTTACTGGTTCCTCTTGGGATGTCCTTGTTTTTGCTCAACCCATGAGTTTTGGCTCTTATCGATCTGAGTTTGTTATCGACTCCACGGAAACCTACCTTTACGCCGTTGGCGGCGGTTATAAAGGGAAAATTTATCGGTTTGACCTTGATGACTTTCACAACTACACGGTTAAAATTCTAGATGAAGGTGATAACTACCCTATAGGTTTAGCGATTGATTCTACCTATCTTTATGCTAGTTTGGGTGGTTACCCAAGTAAAATAATAAGGATTAAGCTTGCTGACTTCACTGGCCCTTATGACACCAAAACATTAGCTTCAGGAGAAGATTGGGCTTATGATATCGTGGTTGATTCTACCTATCTTTATGCAGGTTGTTCCACTACGCCAGGAAAAATTGTCAGACTAACTCTAGCTGACTTTAGTACGACCTCAACTAAAAATCTAACTAATAACAATGTTTATTCACTCGCAATTGATTCTTCTTCGACTTATCTTTACGCCGGAATGGATGAGTATCCAGGAATAATCGAAAGATTAACTCTCTCTGACTTCAATACTACCTCCACAAAGACATTAACTAAGAATTCGGCACCACATATGGCAATTGATTCCAATGATACCTACCTTTATATTGGTCACTGGGATAATGCCGTAACCAGATTGACGCTTTCCGACTTCAACACTACGGCTGTCAATAATTTACCAGTGGATATTTACGATTATGCCTTAGACGTCGCCATTGACCCAGATGAAACCTATCTCTACGCTGGTCTTAGTTCTTGGCCAGGTTGGGTGGCCAGAATTAATCTTGCCAATTTCACTGCAACAGCGGACCTTTATCCAACGCCCTGCGATGACGACGATTGGACTCGATGCCCCGCTTACCTTAGCGTTATCGCTGTTGATTCAAAATATGTTTATGCAGGCTCAGAATATGCAAGTCCTGAAGGAGGAATTGTTCGTTTTGCCCTCGAAGCTCGTTACATTTCTTCTCAAAATTATGATCTAGCCATTAAAACCGGAAACCAAAACGACGAAGCCCAAATTTATTTGGATACTAATGGCAATATCTTCTTTGGCACAGCCAAAAGCGAAATAATAAGATTGCTTAGTGATAATGTCGAAATTGATGCTTATGAGACGGCAATACAAGGCAATTTGAAAGTTCAAGGGAGCTCTCTCTTTTCTGGACCGGCTGGATTTAAATTCCTTCAGGCTGATGAGTTAACCATTGGTACCGCTTCGGCTCGGCTGACTGATTATGGGGCTGGTCTAAATATTACCACTAAGTTTCTTCCGGGCAATGATGTTGCTAGTAATAGTGCTTTGACTATTGATACCGATGCTACCTTATCCTCAGCTAATCTCTTTTCCATTAAGAACAACGGAACTACCAAGGTAGTCGTTGATTCATCCGGCAACGTCGGCATCGGGACGACGAATCCGGGAGCGAAGTTAGAAGTAATGAGTGGCAGCACGACATACAATGGAGAGATTGGGTCTTTCAAAATCACGTATAATTCTGATCCCACTGAACAACTTTACTTTGGCTGGGATAATTCATTAGGAACTTACGGTTCTGCTTACCTCCAATCAGTTAAATCTGGTACAACCTATACCCCTTTACTACTAAATCCTGCTGGTGGCAATGTCGGCATCACGACGAATACCCCTGACGCCGCTCTTGACGTTGGTAGCGGTGCCCTTAAGGCTGGCAATGGCTACGCGGTGGGAACGAGACGAGGAAGTAATTATAGGCTCGATTATTCATCGTGTACCATGACCAATGCTGTCTGTGGTACTTGTTCTTGGGGAGTAACGTTCTCATCGACGCCAACAGCTGTGTGTAGTACATCAGGTGGAGCCACTACCCAACATGATGTGGGGGTTTCCTCCTCAACAACAGCTGCAACTGTTTGCGCGAACGACCATTCAGGAACCTGGTCTCATACGGTTGTGTGTATAGGCTTTGGCCCAACGACGATGACCGACTTCGACCTAGCAGAATCTTTTAAAACCAATGATCAAGCAATCGAACCTGGCGAGGTAGTCTGTATTGATCCAGAAAACAACAGTCATATTGTCAAGTGCACTAAACCGTACGATGCCACCGCAATCGGAATTGTCTCTACAGAGCCGGGCTTGATTATTGGCGATGAACTCACCCCAGATAGCAGGTTGGTTGGTCTTCAAGGAAGGGTGCCGGTTAAAGTGACGCTTGAAAACGGTCCAATCGAAAGAGGCGACCCATTAACTCCATCCGCAACCAAACCCGGTTTTGCGATGAAAGCGATTAAAGGAGGGCAAATCATAGGCAAAGCTATCCAACCTTTCAACGGTAATTCTACTGTCTTAGGAGAAAACGCCTTTGACGGTATAAGTGAAGATAAAATTAAAGAAATCATTTCAAAAACTCAGGCTACAGGGGAAGGTCAAACTATGGCTTTTATCAATGTTTCCTGGTACGACCCGGATGTTTATTTGACTTCAGCTGGAGAGCTGAATATCCAAATGTCCCCGAATGAAAATAATCCGAATGAATCCGAATATTCACTGACTGATGCTTCTGGAAAAATTATTGAGCGAGTCGGTGCTTTTGCCGAGGCGGCTATCGCCGAACTGCAAGCTGGCTTAATTCAAACTCAAGAACTGATCGCTGATTCTCTGATTGTTAACCAGAAATTAGTCAGCCCGGTGGTGGAAACTGACCAGCTGACAGCAGACAGCATTCAGTCTACGGAAAGCAAATTCGGGAAATTATTAATTGAAAACGAAGAAGGTAAAACGGTGGCGAGTATTGACAACGCTGGAAACGCTTCTTTCGGGGGAATGCTCGAGGCTTCCGCAGTGACCAGTGATCAATTATCAGTGACAGGAGATGCCACTGTGGCGGGAACTTTATATGCAGGGGAAATTGTTACCAAAAAAGGCACTTTTGGCGATTTATTGGCAAGAGTCGAAAACCTGGAATCATCCTTGACAGTGACGCCCACTTTGGAACCTACCCCAACTCCATCAGACACCTCCGAGGTGTCTCCCACGCCAAGCGCGGTGCCCTCCACCTCGGAGGTGGAAGCAGAAACAGCAGAAGCCACTGATTCTGGCCTGCTCGCCGATAGCGAATCCTGGCCAATTTCCGATCCCTCAAATGATGTTCAAATCACTGATTCTTTAACTGTTCTCGGCACTTCTTCTCTGGCCGATACTTCGGTAGCTGGTCAATTAATGGTTGATGCCACCATCATTATCGACAAAGACGGCATCCAAACCCTGCCCGGCTCTAATCTTAAACTTCAAGCCTATGGCTGGGGCGGGATTGATATGCTTGATGGCAAAGTCGTGATTGATACTCAAGGGAATGTTCTGATTACGGGCGAACTTATTGCTAAGAGGATTACGACTGGCGGACTCATCCTGTCGGAGGCTGTAAAGGAGTCTCCTTTACAAAAAGGAGACTCCTTATCGAGCGAAGAATCAGGCTTTGGGAAGCTCCTAGCGGTGATTAACAAAGAGGGTGTCGAGGTGGCTTCGATTGATGCTTCAGGCAGTGCTTTCTTTGCCAGTTTGGGCATTGAAGCGGATTACACTGCCACCCAATCCGGAGCGATTATTGCCGCGGCACAAAATTATTACGAGAACGGCTATCTGGCGCCGGCGATTAAGACTAATGCGACTGCGGGAATCGGCATCCTGCCAGCTAACGAAGAAGAAGTAATGATTTACAATCCTCAAGTGACTGGCGAAAGTTTAATCTATGTCACGGCGACGACGAATACGGAAAATAAGGTGCTTTATGTTAAGGCGAAAAAAGCATCCGACAAGACACCTCCGAGGTGTCTAGCTACTTCCACCTCGGAGGTGGACTGCAATGGTTGGTTCATTGTCGCTCTCAACGAATCGCTTACCAAAGATATTCAATTCAATTGGTGGATTGTTGGGGGCAAAAATTAGCCTCGAATTAGGTTCCATTGGCTCTTGACAAGGTGAAGCTAAAAGCAATATAATCAAAATAGATAAAAATGATTAAAACAATTGATAAAATTATTAACTGGATAATTGTTGTTTTAGTGGGTTTATTGCCCTTGTTTTTTCTTCCTCTTACTCCTGATTTTTATGATTTCAATAAAAACTTTTTACTGGTCACCTGTTGCTTGTTACTTTTGGTTGCCTGGGCGATAAAAATGATTCTGGAGAAGAAAGTTGTTTTTCGCCGCACTGTTTTTGATTTGCCAGTGCTCTTCTTAGGCATCAGCTATTTGCTAGCGACTATTTTTTCTTCTCCCAACAAGGTCGAGGCGTTGCTCGCTCCCGGAGAAACAGGCACGATTTTAGCCCTCACTCTGCTCTACTTTATTATCGTTAATAATCTCAAACTAGACGCTAGACGCTATACGCTAAACGCTCTTATAACAAGTGGTAGCTTTTTGGGCTTAATCGCTCTTTTTCAATTCATCGGTCTGGGCGAAGCCTTTGTTCCGGCTGGTCGAGGTTTAGATTGGCTACGATTGAAATTTTTTACTCCAGCCGGCTCTCTCCTCGCTCTCGGCAGTTTTTTAACAGTCTCGCTGGTGCTCGCCTTAACACGAATCTACACGAATTGGAAAACGAATCAACGCAAACACTCTTTACCTTTTTACTTCTTTGCCTCTTTACTCATCTTAGGTGGTTTGGCAACCTCTCTTTACCAACTTTTCAGTACGGCGAAACCAATTCTTCTCTCCTATCAAAACAGCTGGATGATTGCCATCGAAGCTTTAAAAATAAGACCCCTTTTCGGAATTGGTCCGGCTAATTTCCTGACTGCCTTCGATGCTTTCAAGCCAATCTCGATTAATCTTGGTGACCAGTGGGCGCTTAAATTTGCTTCTTCCGCCAATTTCTATCTCCAACTTTTAACCACGGTCGGCCTTATCGGCACCCTGGCAATGGCTTTTCTTATTTGGAAAGTGATTAAAGAATTTAAAATCTTAAGAGAATTAGAGATTAAGGGAAGTTTATATTTGGCCATTATTTTCGTCTTAATTTTGAATCTCGTTATTCCGATTAACTTCCTCCTTGTTTTACTATTCTTTGTTCTTCTGGCTTTACTGGCAATTGAGCTACCAACCAAAGAATATGCCGAAGAGTCTAAAATTCTGCCGATGATTATCGCCATCTTCTGCTTTCTGCTTTCTGCCTTCAGTCTTCTGTTCCTGGGTCGCGCCTATGCGGCTGAGTTTTATTTCAACCAGTCTTTAGAAGCCTTAAGGCAAAACCAGGGCACCCAAACTTATAATTTAATGATTAAAAGCATTGGTCTTAATCCTTATCGGGAGACCTATCGTCTCAATTATTCTCAGGTCAATCTCGCTTTGGCCAATGCCATTGCCAGTCAGACTGACATCACTGATCAGGATCGGAACAATATTTCCGCTTTAGTCCAGCAATCAATCAGGGAAGCCAAAACCGCGGTCAGTCTTAACCCGACCAGCGCCAACAATTGGACCAATTTAGCTTTCATTTACCGCCGTTTGATCAATTTTGCTCAAGGAGCAGAACAATGGTCAATCTCTGCCTACCAACAAGCCATTAATCTTGATCCTTTTAATCCTCAACTAAGGCTTTCTTTAGGTGGTGTTTATTATTCTTTGCAAAACTGGGATGAGGCAATTAGGCAATTTGAGATTAGCGTTCAGATAAAACCCGATTTTACCAATGGTCATTATAATTTGAGTGCGGCTTATCGGGAAAAAGGAGATTTTGCTAGAGCGGCCAACGAAATGGAAACGGCTCTCTCTCTAGTGCCGGCTGATTCCCAAGATTATCAAAAGGCTCAAGAAGAACTAACCGCTCTCAAAAAGAAGTTAGGAGAAAAGGCAGAGAAAGCGGCTGAGCAACCTACAGAAAGCTTAAAACCACCCGAGCCAGCCCCAACCGGCATTAAACCACCTTTGGAATTACCCGAAGAAGCCCAACCAGAAATCACCCCAACCCCAACCAGCGAACCAACGCCCACTCCCACTTCGGTTGTTCCCAGTCCCTCACTCTAATTTTGACTTGACAAGGACTTGACAAGGAGTCTCCTTTACAAGTAAAGTAAGACTATGCCTGCTAAAAATACTCTTAAACCTTACATTGAAAACTCTTACTACCATATTTATAATCGCGGAGTGGAAAAGCGGATCATCTTCATTGATGAACAAGATTATCGCGTTTTCCTCTCCTACCTTAAGGTTTATCTTTCACCCGAAAACCTCTGTCAAGGAGACTCCTTTACAAACATTCCTCGGCGAAGACCGCTTAACAATTTTTACCAAAAAATTGATCTTCTTGCTTATTGTCTCATGCCTAATCACTTCCACCTACTTTTGAAACAAAAACCGGCAGATGGAATTGAAAAGTTCATGCGATCAATAGGAACTAAATTTGTTCAGTATTTCAACAGACGATACGACAGGGTTGGTCCCCTTTTCCAAAATACTTACAAAGCGGTTTTAATCGAATCGGACGAGCAACTTCTTCATCTTTCTCGTTATATCCATCTTAATCCTCTTGGAGACAATAAAAACAATAAAAAGGAGTCTCCTTTACAAGCAAGACTCCTTAGTACCTATTCTAGTTACGCCGATTATCTAGGAAAAAGAAAAACCTTATGGGTTCAACCCAAAGAAATCTCAAGCTTTTTTAAAACGGCTCAACGAACTAACCTAAAAGACATCCTCTCCTATCAGAGTTTTGTCGAAGATTACTCTCAACCGCCCGAAGAACTTCTCGGAGATCTCATTTTAGAAATGTAAAGTAAATGTAAAGGAGACTCCTTTACATTTACTCGGGAAGTTGACCAAATGAGGGTCCGACCCTATTGAGTCTTCTGTTTTCGAAAACACTCTTGGCAAAGAACCGGCCGATCGCCCCGAGGCTCAAAAGGAACCTCGTCTTGTTTGCCACAGGAAGAACAAGTAATCGGATACTTTTTTCTATCGGCTCCCATCTGTTGCTTTTTGGCCTGACGACATTCAGGGCAACGAACCGGAGCATTAGTAAAACCTTTTTGCTGATAAAATTCCTGCTCTTGAGCGGTCCAAACAAAATCTTTGCCGCAATCCCGACACTTCAATGTTTGATCTTGAAAAGGCATTGTTTAATGACTAGTAACTAGCATACTAGGACACTAGTTATCTAATGAACTATTTTTCACCTCCTCTCAGATTTTTCCCAGGTATACTCATTTCTTCCATTAAATTAATCTTTTATTCCTAAACGCAAAACCCGATGAACTCTTTAAATATCTTTCAAAATCTAAAGCTTTCTTCTGCTCCTTAAAGGCTGCATAAAATATGAGTTCGTCAGGCTTTATTCTGGCAGTGGTTCTGACCGCGCTTTGTTTATGTCTCTTTACTCTTGTCTTTAAGTTTCTAGTAAAACCAGTATAATACTGCCCGTTTTTAAGCTTCAAGATGTAAATGTAATACATCTTAGTTGTTCCACTTCGCTAAAGCTTCGCGGAACACACTTCGCCTATTTAAAATCCACGGCTTGCCACGCGAACCAGTCAAAGTGTGGCTTGCCACGCGAAGCCCAAAGGGCGAAGTGTGGTGGACCCGGGGGGAATCGAACCCCCTATTCCTCCATGCCATGGAGGCGTGTTACCGGTATACTACGGGCCCCCTTCGACTTCGCTCAGGGTGGACTTGCCGGGAATCGAACCCGGAATTGTACAATGCGAATGTACCGGTATTCCGTTTACCTACAAGCCCTGAAACGCTAAAACGCAAAACTTGCAACCGCAAAAACGCAAAAATTTTTCTGCGTCTTCGCCAGTTTTGCGATTTTGTGTTACTATTTTACTTCAAAATCCCCAACGGGTCAATCTGGGCTCCGTTATGGTAAACCTCAAAGTGGAGATGGATGCCTGAAGATCGTCCGGTTGAGCCCATCACCCCGATTTGATCACCTCTTTGAACCGTCTGGCCAACGCCAACATTAATCCGGGCTAAATGTCCGTAGAGGGTCTGGTAGCCATTGCCATGATCAATCATCACCCGATTGCCATAGCCTCGATTGTCAGGCCAGCCAGCGACAACCACTTTGCCTGCATCGGCCGCCAAGATGGGAGGAGAATTTTTATTAGCAATATCAATTCCCCGATGATACCAGCGGAAAGGTTGAGAAATCGTCCCTCCGGCCGGCCAGGCAAAGTCGCCTGAGGCGACCACCGTACCCGCATCTGGGGTGGTTCTGACAATATAAGCTCCGGGCGACCAGGGCTGGGCTTTGGGCATAACTCCATCAGGAACGATAATCTCCTGACCAACCGCCAAGGCAAAAGTTTCGTCATTGGCAAAAGAATTAAAAGGAAAATCAACCAAACCCTGGGGGTCGGTTGAGTATTCTTTGGCAATCGAATAAATTGTTTCTCCCCTTTTGACTTTATGAGCCACGCCGGTGACCGGCAGGATTTTTAAAGTCTGACCGGGCTTAATTGAAGAAATTGACTGGAGATTATTGGCCCAGCGAACCGTATCAATCGAAATCCCAAATTTTTGGGCAATTCCCGAGACGGTATCGCCAACTTGAACTTGATAGTTGATAATTTCTGCTCTGGGTTTCTCGGAAATGATCGTCGTCATTTCCTGTTCGCCAGTGGCGGCCGAAAGAACCGCTGAAGGCGGCGGCGTTTCCTGCCAAGGACTTTTAGCCAACCCCTGATAAGAATTGGCAATTATCGGCGCAAAAGCCATGCCGATAATCACCAAAGCCGCCATGCCCGAGTGAACAAAGGGCCGAACCAACTTGCCTCGACCAAAAGTTAAGCGCTCAACCAGAATGGCTTTAGCCGCTTCAAATTTGACAAAGGAACGATAGACTCTTTTGGTAAGGAAATTTAGCCACGTCTGAAGGAAATCTTGCCAGTCTTGAATCCAATTTTTTATCATCAGTTAGCGTGTTTTTCTTTTTAGCATAATCAAGAAGGTTTGTAAAGAGGAGGCTTTAGCCCTTATTCAGGCTTTCGAGGAATTCTTGATTATCTTTCGTCTTCTTAAGTTTTTCGATAAAGACATCGGTGCGCTCCTCGGGATTAAGCATATCAATCATTCGGCGCATGACGACGACTTTTTCCAAGATTTTCGGCTCATAGAGGAGCTCTTCCTGACGGGTGCCTGATCTTTGGATATCAATCGCCGGAAAAACCCTTCTTTCGGCCAAACGACGATCTAAATGAAGCTCCATATTGCCTGTGCCCTTAAATTCTTCATAAATCAAATCATCCATTCTCGATCCGGTCTCAATGATACAGGTACCGACAATCGTTAAAGAGCCTTTTCCTTCGAGTTTCCGGGCCGCGCCAAAGAAATGTTTAGCCGGAAAAAGAGCCGCCGGATCGAAGCCTCCGGAAAGAGTCCTGCCTGAAGTCGGCATCGCCAAATTATAGGCTCGGGCCAATCTGGTAACTGAATCTAGAATAATAAAAACATCTTTGCCTAGTTCTACTAGTCTTTTGGCCCGTTCTAAGGCCATTTCCGCGGTCTTGGTTTGGTGAGTGGGTGATTCGTCAAAATTAGAGGCGACCACCTCTCCTTTAACCTCCCGAGAAATATCGGTTACTTCCTCTGGTCGCTCACCGATCAAAATCGCCATTAGATGAATCTTTGGATAATTTTTGCTAATCGCCCGGGCAATATCTTTTAAAAGCCAGGTTTTGCCCGCCTTTGGCGGAGAAACAATTAAACCTCGCTGGCCAAAGCCAATCGGAGAAATTAAATCAATCATCCTGGTGGTCAAGGTATCTTTGTCGGTTTCGACCGCGAGTTGGGGTTGAGGGAAAATGGGGGTCAGATCATCAAGAAAAGGCCTTTTAACTATCTCTTCGCTTTCCACCGGCTCTCCATTAACCGTTTCGACTTTTAAAAGACCCCAGTAGCGCTCATTCTCTTTCGGTCTTCTCGCCTGTCCGCCAACCTTGTCGCCGGGTCGGAGGGAGAACTTTCTTATTTGAGAATTGGAAATATAGACATCATTTTCCGAGGGAATGAATTGAGGCCGAAGATAGCCATGACCCTCATTGCTGATATCTAAAATCCCTTCAAGGTATTCGGTTGGTAAGCCCGCATCAGGAATCACCCTCTCGCCGACTTTACCATCGAAATGGTTCTGCGGAGGTTGACCAACAATTTCTTCAATTTCTTCCCGTTTGTGGACGACTGATTTTGGCATTATCAAAAAAAAGGAAAAATTTTAAGGGGAATCAAAACAAATTTAGTCTAACACCAATTCCTGAGCCTTGTCAAGCCCTGCTTTCAGTTAGCTTCAGAGTGGAAGGTAGTACGCCTGCCCTACATACTACCATCCACCCTGAAATTAACTAAATTTCTGATCTTAAGGTCTTGACAGGACTGTTATTATGTGCTAATGTCATAATCGGTTTTGCAAGTTTCCTGTCCAAACTTGCAAGCCACTTTAAAGGGCATTGCTATTCGTAGTGAGCGTTGTCTAACTAGCGATAGTAATGCTCTTTTTTATCACTCCATTTTCATTAAAATCATTTCCTGTCCCAAAAAACTCAATTTCTTAATCTGATCTCTTCCCCAGATTCCTAAAACGGTTTTTTCCTGACGAAAATCAGGAAATTGAACACTAATTTTATTTTTAATCGTTCTTTTAATTCTCTTCATTTCTGCGTTTTTGCTTTTCTTTGTTTCTCTGTTTTTCAATATACCACACCTTGTCAAGTCTGTCAATCCTATAAGAAAAACAGGTGGAAAAAGCCAATAACCGATAGTAAATACTCTAAGGGAATTAGGTTCATTCTCGACTCTTTTTGGAAATTTTAAGAAACTGTGGAAAACTCTCTTAGCGGTTTTCTAAAACCTTTCTAATCGCCAAGCCAACGGTTCTAAATTGTTCAGAAGTAATTGGTTGGTTAAAACCTAATCTTTTGGCTTCTTTTATTCTTTTTTCCAGTTGACCAATCGGCCTTAACTCTCCTAGCAAGCCAACCTCGCCGATAGCAACTATTTCCGGAGCGATCGGTTTGTCGGTAAAGGCGGAAGCAATGGCTAAACAAATGGCTAAATCTATTCCTGGCTCGCTGGCTTTAATACCGCCAGCGACATTGACAAAAATATCAAAACTGCCCAAAGATAAACCCGCTCGACGGGCCAAAACCGCGACCAAAAGCTGAAGGCGATTCCAGTCAACACCCGAAGCCACTCTTCTTGGTATAGCTAGCTGGGTCGGCACGGCCAAGGCCTGAATCTCAACTAGAAGCGGTCTGGTTCCTTCCATCAGAACGGTGACCACCGAACCAGGTATTTTTGTTCGTCTTTCGGCTAAAAATAGCTTCGAAGGATTACTCACCTCCTCCATCCCCTTATCGGTCATAGTGAAGACTCCTACTTCGTCGGTTGGGCCAAAGCGATTTTTAATCGAACGGAGAATCCGCAACGCCTGGTAACGCTCACCCTCTAGAAATAAAACCGTATCGACCATATGAGCCAAGACCATCGGGCCGGCAATGGCGCCTTCTTTAGTCACATGGCCAACCAGGAAAACCGGTAATTGATTAGCTTTGGCTAAATCAAGTAACCTCCGAGCGGTTTCTCTTATCTGACCAATACTACCAGCCGTGCCAGTCAAGTCTGAAGTCCAAAGGGTTTGGATGGAATCGACAATAACTAGCGAGCGTGAGGGTGAGACGTGAGAAGCGAGATTATTGTTTGCCCACTTTCCATTCCCACTTCTCGACTCGCTTCCCGCTTCCCAATTCTCTATTACCTCAACAATCGTATCCACATTCGTTTCATTGAGAAAAAAGAGATTCTTTTCCTTTATTCCCAACCTTTGGGCCCGGATTTTGATTTGTTGAGGTGATTCTTCCCCAGAAACATAGAGAACTGATGAACCTTTTGCTATGTTCGCGGCTGCCTGAAGTAA
>Ga0315285_10002210_pt1 | contig 20296 bp, 18 predicted proteins | sample YL17G09_36_MG_FD_203698 | JGI IMG/M metagenome (GOLD analysis project Ga0315285, IMG submission 203698) | Sediment microbial communities from Yellowstone Lake, YNP, Wyoming, USA - YL17G09_36 | ecosystem: Environmental > Aquatic > Freshwater > Lake > Sediment | place: USA: Wyoming | collected...
TTACTGTTTTCAGTATCGGCAGAAAGTTTTTGCTAAACTTGATTCCTCTTTCATACGCCCTGTTTGCTTCCATTGTACATAATCGCATTTTAATTGTCTACAAAAAAATTACGCTGTAGTACTAATTCATCGTAAGAATAAGTGAGGGTGCTCTCAGCATTGATGCCGGTAAGCATCCTGCTCACCTTATCATAAGTATAGGTTTCAGTAGACTGATCAGGGTAGGTTTTGGTGGTGAGCCTATTCAAATAGTCATAGTCGAAGGTAATGGTATGTTCATTGGGATCGGTTTCAGTGATCTTATTGCCCACCTCATCATAGGTGTAGGTGAAACTTTTTTCATCATAAAAAGGGGGACGTTGGTTCTTTATCAACTTAATATTTTTTACCACTTCCGGTAATTCATCCGCATTAGCAAGCCCATTCTATCACTTTTGGAGGTCACAAATTGTGACCTCCAGTTTGAAAATTCCTGTTTTGAAAGTACCAACATACAATCATCAGGAAATCTTTTTAAGTTTCTTTTAACCGCCTGTTTTAAAACTTTTGTTTCTACCCCGTACAGTTCTGCCAGATCACGATCAAGCATTACCTTACCGGATACTGCGGGATGTGGGATATGAGATGTAAGAATCGTGAATGGTAAATAGTGAATAGTGAATGGTAAGTACGTTACGAGTTGCGTGTTTCGAGTTACGGGTTGTGAAAGACAGAAAAAAAAGGAAACATCAGTTCATCACTTCCTATCCCCTGCCCATATATGTATTGACTTGATAGCCTACATGCAGTAACATTTTGATAAATTTAAAGGATTATCAGAGCATCTCTGTAAAAAAGAAAAGGCGATGGCATCTTCTGAGAAAAAATCGAGGGTAAAGAGAGAAATTGTCGCGGTAAGCTGTCTTTTTCTGGCAGTTTTTATCGGATGTTGTCTCATTTCTTATAACCCTTCAGATCCTTCTTATAATACGGTGAGGTCTTCTGGTATCAGGGGGATACATAATTGGGGTGGGATAGTAGGGTCTTATCTAGCCGATGCCTTATTTCAGCTCATTGGATTGAGTGCCTTGCTTGTGCCTGTGATGCTTTTGTGGATTGCTCTTAAGCTCTTTTTCACCACCAAGCTTCGACCTGACTATGTTGCAATGGTGAGTTGTGGTTTCCTGATGCTTTCACTCTCGGGCTTGATGAGTCTGGGGTGGGGAGAGTTCAAAATAACCTTGGCATCTTTTAGCTATGCGCTCAACGGGGGGGGGGTGGTAGGCAGTCAGCTCGCAGGCGTTTCCTTCAACTATCTTAATCAGATGGGGAGCTATACCCTCTTTTCTCTTGTGGGCATTGTTTCTTTGATTGCCATTACTCATATTTCTCTCTTGTCGTTAGTGCACTATGGTAAAAAGTTTTTTAGCTGGTGGATACAAGGGATGATGTGTTTGCCTTCGCGGTGGGTGAGCATGAGGGAGGTGGCGAGGGCACTTTACCGTGGTATCGCAAAAGGGGTTCGTGCCGCAGAAGGGGCGTTTAGCCACTGGAAAATGAAATACTTTTTACACCAGGAAGAAACTCACGCTCAGCCTGAAATACAGCCGGTGTCTTTAGTAGAAGAACCTGAGAGGAAACCAAGGAAGAAGGTTTCTTCTCCCCCCACGAAATCGCAGGGTGCAGAGGGCACTTACTCGTCCGGTGAATACCAGGTTTCCCCGCTCTCACTTTTAGATAATCCTCCCCCGCGGGTGACCAAAAACGATAAGGAAACAATAAGGGAAAACTCCAGGGTTCTTGAAAATAAGTTGGGAGATTTCGGGGTGCAGGGAAAGGTGACTGAGGTACACCCTGGTCCTGTGATCACCCGATATGAGTTTGAACCAGCTTCCGGGGTGAGGATTAGTAAAATATTGGGTTTGACAGATGATCTTGCGCTGGCACTGAAGGCGTTCGGTATCCGGATACTAGCGCCCGTTCCTGGGAAGGCGGTGGTAGGCATCGAGATACCTAACGCGGTGAGGGAAATCGTGCACTTTAAGGAAATTGTGGGGAGGGAGGAGTTTTTAAATGCTCAGTCAAAGTTGACCCTTGCGCTGGGAAAGGATATTGCGGGGAAACCCATTATTACCGACTTGGCGAAGATGCCGCACCTTTTGATCGCTGGTTCCACGGGTTCCGGAAAGAGCGTGCTGATCAATGCCCTGATCTGCAGCATACTCTATAAGGCTAACCCTAGCGAGGTGAAATTTTTACTGATCGATCCTAAGAGGTTGGAACTCTCTTTTTATGAGGATATCCCCCACCTCCTGCACCCAGTGGTAATTGATCCTAAGAAGGCGTCGGTGGCTCTGCGGTGGACGGTAGGTGAGATGGAGAGAAGATATCAGATGTTAGCCGAGAAGGGGGTAAGGGATATTGATGGCTATAACCGGGCAATTGACACAGAAAAGGGCAGTGCAAAAAAGCGAGAGAGGGAGGAAGGTGAAGATGACCTGATGGAGAAGAAGCTTCCCTATATTCTGGTAGTGATTGATGAGTTGGCAGATTTAATGATGGTTTCCTCTCGTGAAGTTGAAAGTTCTATCACACGATTGGCCCAAATGGCACGGGCTGCGGGCATCCATCTTCTGGTTGCTACCCAGAGGCCCTCAGTAGATGTGCTCACCGGTACTATTAAGGTAAATTTTCCTGCGCGCATTTCCTTCCAGGTTTCCTCCAAAGTTGACTCCCGTACTATTCTGGATACCATTGGTGCCGAGAGGTTGCTCGGGAGGGGAGATATGTTATTTCTGCCTCCGGGAACTTCTATGCTGGTGAGGGTTCATGGAACCTACCTTTCTGAGGAAGAGATTAAGCGTATTACCGATTTTTTAAAGAAACAAGGTACCCCCGAATATAATCAGAGTATTTTGGAAACGAGGGAAGAGAGTGTGGTTGAGGGAGATGAAGAGTATGATGAGAGGTATGACGATGCGGTAGCACTGGTGACTCAGACTAGGATGGCGTCCATCTCCATGATTCAAAGGAGACTGAGGATAGGATACAATAGGGCAGCGCGTATTATCGAGCGCATGGAGAAGGAAGGTGTGGTTGGCCCCAGTGATGGGGTTAAGCCGAGAGAGGTATTGGTAAGGAGGTAGTGAATGGTTAATGGTAAATGGTGAATAGGAAATGGTGAACCGTAAATAGTGAAAGGTGAAAGGTGAATGGTGAATAGGGGAATGACTGCCAAATATACAATGGAGGTAGCTGAGATAAAGAACACACTCACACATCTGGTAGCTAGTGTCTCGTATCATAAATTCATAGACTCATCATGCATAAGCTGGTCTTCTGGCTTTTGCAAGTATTTCTTGTGATGATTTTACCCATCGAAACGGTTTAGAATGTTCATTGTAGTGCTTTATGAAATCTTCAATTTTTTGGATGAGATCTTTGACGCTTCTAAAAATACCGCGCTTTATTCTTTTGTTGTGCAGAATTCCGAACCACGTCTCTACTTGGTTCATCCAGGAAGCGCTTGTCGGTGTGAAATGCATGTGAAAACGTTTGTGCTTTGCAAACCATTTTTTAACTTTCTCGTGCTTATGAGTTGAATAATTGTCTGCAATAAGGTGTATGTGTTTATCGTTAGGAACAGTTCTATTGATGAGATTAAGAAAATTAAGATATTCCTGATGACGATGCCTTTTATAACATTTACCAAGTAAATCTCCTGTGGCTGTATCGAACGCAGCAAAGAGACTTGTTGTTCCATGACGTTTATAATCATGGGTATGTCTTTCAATCTGATGGGGCTTTAAGGGAAGCATAGGTTGTGTTCTATCAAGTGCTTGAATTTGGCTTTTTTCGTCAACACATAATACCAGGGCATTGTCTGGAGGATTTAAATAAAGGCCTACAATGTCTATGACTTTTTCCTCCAGCAGTTTGTCATTACTGTACTTAAAGGTTTTTAACAAATGGGGTTTCAGATCATTGGTTTTCCAAATTCTATGAACGGTCATGTGCCCCATGTCAAAGAGTTTAGCCATTTCCCTGCTTGACCAATGGGTCATGTTTTGAGGACTCTCAAGGGTTTTTGAAATAAGTTGTGCAACAACTTTTTGATCGTACACAGGCTTTCTTCCAGGACGTGGTTCATCTCTGAGGCCATCGAGTCGTTTGTGAATAAAATTACGTCGCCATTTAACTACCGTGGTTTTACTTACAGAAAGTAATCGCATGATTTCTTCAGTTGATTTCATCTGGTTGGCCAATAACACAATACGGGCTCTTTTCACAGTACCTTGTGAAGAAGTCCTCTTATTTATGATACATTTTAAAGCCTTTTCTTCTTCATTTGTGAGAAGTACTTTTGGTAATTGCTTTGCCATAATATATAGCCTCCTTTGTTTATGTTTTTTGAGCATATAGGAGACCATATCATAATGATTTGTATTAGTCCAGTAATTTATGATACAAAACACTAGTATCAAGTATCCACTATCCGGTGTATTTCGTTTTGCATCCTGCATCCTGCATCCTGCATCCTGTATCCTGTATCTTGTGGTATTTCTTTGGATGATTCCCTTGCAGGCAGATGTATCGTATGGGGACGAGATCGATACAATTGTCGCACGCATTCAGCTCACCTATGATGCGGTCAAAGATTTTAGGGCCCAGTTCGTTCAGGAGTCTATGGTAAAATCCTGGCAGGCGGCACAGGTACAGAAGGCAGAGGGAGTGGTCTACTTCAAAAAAGGGGGGAAGATGTGCTGGGAGTACCAACATCCTATTTCACAAAAGATTATCAGCAATGGAAAGAAGCTGTGGTTTTATGAACCAGAGGATAAACAGGTGACGGTGGGTGAGGTGGGTAAAGGCTTACAATCCCAGATTTCTGCAGACCTGCTCAACGGGAAGGCGAATCTTACTAGAGATTTTGAGGTTAAGCTGGTGACCTCAAGGGAAGATGACTATCAGGGTAAACTGGTATTGGAACTTACTCCCAAGATATCCCAGTCTAATCTCACCAGGGTGATGCTCAAGCTTGATAAAAGTAATTTTCATATTTATCAAACTGAGGTCTATGACCTCTTTGATAACATTACCCGTATTACCTTCTCTCAGATAGCAATGAACACAAGTCTTCCTGATGCCCTATTTACCTTTACTCCTCCCAAAGGAGTTGAAATCTTAACTCCACCATCGCTTTCTCTGCCCCACTAGAAGCACCAGAAGAGGGTTAGGGTAGTGTTCTGAGTATGTCGAACGTAGTAAATGAGAGCAACTATGATGCCGATGTTCCACCGATCCTTTCTCAGGTGATCGAGCGACTTGGATCTGGAGTGGGCAGGGTAGGAATCAGTGGATTGAAGGGTTCATCTCCCTCGTTTCTCCTCTCTCTCCTGCGACGAAAGGTAGATAAGCATTTTCTCCTCATTACACCTACCGTGAGAGAAGCTGAAGAGTGCTACCAGGAGCTTCTCTTTTTTCTAGGCGATGCATTAGGATTGAGGTGTAGTAATGAGAAGGAGAAACTGGTGTATCTCTACCCGTCAGGAGAGGAGATTCCTTTTGAAAATCTCTCCAGGAATCCTGAACTTACCAGCCAGAGGATAGAGGTACTCCATCATCTTCTGAGAGGTGGTAAGCGGCTGGTGGTGGTTTCCCCTCTTCAGGCAGTGGTTAAGAAAATCATTCCTCGGTCAATTTTGAAAAAATATACCAGGCAGCTTAAGGTTGGTGAGGAAAGAGAGCGGGAGGAACTCACCAGTTTATTTGTAAAAAGTGGATACCTTAAAGTGAGTTTAGTTGAGGACAGGGGCGACTATGGTGTTCGGGGAAGTATTGTAGATATATTTCCTCCTGGCTATTCCGCCCCTTTAAGGATTGAGTTCTATGGGGATATGATTGAGTCCATTCGCCAGTTTGAGGTGCCCTCACAGAGATCTTTTGGTGAGCTTTCAGAGGTATGGATCACACCGGTGTGTGAAGCTATTCTTGAGGAAGAGGACCTCCCCCAGATTGCAGAACGAATTAAAGAGCAGGCAGGGCAGGCACTGCTTCCCCTGCACCTGTCAGGAGAGCTTATTGAGTCCCTACGACAGTTTCAGGTACATGCCGAGACTGAATGTTTCTTTCCCTACCTGTATCCTCGCTTAGAAACGCTGTGTGATTATCTTCCGCTTAAGAGTTGTATTTACCTTAAAGACAGTGAAGAGATACAGAGAGCGCATGAAGACGTTGAGGTGCATGCAGAGGAGCGTTATGAGCAGCGGAGGGAACAGATGAAATTTACTCCCCGGGTAGCGGACTGTTACCTATCGACTGCAGAGCGTAAGGCATTACTGAGTAGCTTTCACACGGTGTATCTTGATAAGATGAATACCTCCCTTCCTGAGCAAGAGGTAATTTCTCTTGGGACGTGTTCTAACGAGGATATTCGTCAGGAGTTGATTAACGTTACCTCACCTCAGGGGATGCTTTCACCCTTGGTGGAGCGGATCCAGGAGTGGCAGGAAGAGGGGAATCGGATTCTCCTCATTTGTCATTCCTTAAGCGAGGCACAGAAACAGATCCAGCTACTTGAGGAGTATGGTGTAGCTTCTACACTCCTCCCCGAGGACCATTTTACCAGCGTCATGTCGTTGCCCTCTCCTGAGGTGGCGCAGATACAGGTTGCCAGTTTCAATGAAGGTTTTCGTTTCCCTCTCTTTCGTCTAATCATTATTACGGAAGAAGAGATCTTTGGTGAGAAAAAAAGGAGGACGTTACCTAAGCTAAAGAGTGGCTTTTTCATCTCTGACTTCAGTGATTTGAAGAGTGGCGATTGTGTGGTGCACACGGATCATGGAGTGGGGATTTATCAAGGTTTAAAAAGGTTAGAGGTGGAAGGTGAATGTGGCGATTATCTGCTGATTGAGTATCTGGAAAATGATAAGCTCTACCTTCCTGTTGACCGGATCAGGGTAGTGCAAAAGTATGTGGGAACCGATGGGCATACTCCCAAGATTGATCGGCTCGGGGGAACGTCCTGGAAGAGAACCAAGAAGAAGGTAAAGGCTTCCATTAAAGAGATGGCTAATGAGTTACTGGAACTCTATGCATCGCGAAAGCTACTGCAAGGTGTTGCTTTTTCTCCTATTGATCACTACTACCGGGAGTTTCAGGAGAATTTTCCCTATGAGGAAACCCCAGATCAGTTCGCCGCCATTGAGGATGTGATGAGGGATATGAGTGAGGCGAAACCCATGGACCGTCTGATCTGTGGTGATGTGGGGTATGGTAAGACAGAGGTGGCATTGCGTTCATCATTCCGTGCTGCCATGGATGGAAAGCAGGTAGCCGTTTTAGTTCCCACCACCATCCTTGCCCAGCAACACTACCAGACATTTTGTGAAAGGCTTAAGCCCTATCCCTTGAGGGTTGAGATGCTCAGTCGCTTCAGAACTCGCACAGAACAGAAGAGTATCCTTAAAGAACTTGGGGAGGGGAAAATCGATATCATTATCGGAACCCATCGGCTCGTTCAAAATGATGTGCACTTTAAAGAGTTGGGTTTACTGGTACTAGATGAGGAGCAGAGGTTTGGCGTAGCCCATAAGGAGAAACTTAAGAAGATGAGGAAAGTGGTGGATGTGCTTACCCTCACCGCTACCCCTATTCCCAGAACACTCCAGATGTCTCTCGTCGGGATACGGGAGATGAGTGTCATCAGCACCCCACCGGAAGACCGGCTGTCTATTAAAACCTTTATCAACCGATTTGAATCCTCGGTGATACGTGAGGCAGTAGTGCGAGAGTTGAGGAGAGGGGGGCAGGTCTTTTTCGTACACGATCGGGTACGATCTATCCCCGCGATGGCGCGGTTTTTAAGCGAACTGGTTCCCGAGGCAAAAATTGCCATTGCACACGGACAGCTGTCAGAGCGACAGCTTGAGAAGGTGATGCTCTCCTTTATTGAGAAAGAGGTTAACCTTCTTCTCACCACTACCATTATTGAATCAGGGTTAGACTTTCCCTCTGCCAATACCATTATTATTAATCGGGCAGATAAGCTAGGTCTTGCGCAACTCTACCAGTTGCGGGGGAGGGTGGGAAGATCAAAGTATCGGGCATATTGCTATTTACTTATCCCCGGTGAATCAGTGCTTTCCCGGGAAGCTCAAGAGAGGCTTCAGGCTATCTTTGAGTTCAGCGAGCTGGGGTCAAGTTTTCGGCTGGCGACGCGCGACCTGGAGATCAGGGGAGCGGGAAACCTCTTAGGTGCTTCACAGTCGGGACACATTGCGGCGATAGGACTTGATTTATATACACAACTCATGGAAGAAACGATAGCGGAATTGAAGGGGGAAGAGCGTACTCCCGAAATTGATCCAGAGATACATCTCCCCCTTCCTGCCTTTATACCGGAAGAGTATATTGGGGATGTTAATCAGAGACTGGTGGTCTATAAGAGGTTGGCTTACTGTAGCAGCGATGAGGAGGTTGAGGTACTACGAGATGAGTTGACTGACCGCTATGGAAAGGTACCGCTGGTGGTGGATAATCTCTTACGCGTTATTGCTTTTAAGAATTATTTAAGGCAGCTCTTGGTGAGTAGAATAGATTATAATGGGAGCAAGATTATCCTTACCTTCCATCCCCGTGCTGAAGGTTCTTTAGAAAAGGTTTTGGCGTTAATTGCAAGAGATTCTAGAAGGTATAGGCTTTCACCTGAGATGAAGCTCAGCATTGCCTTCCATGCAGACGGTGGGGGAGAAGTGATCGATGAGGTGAAAAAACTCTTGCAATGAGTGGGAGAGCTGTAGTAAGTGATTTTCTATGAGTAACGCAGGGATACTACGTACCATCGATAAGAAGAGGTGAGAGAGAATGAAAAGAACTATCTTTGGCAGGTTTGTACTCTTCCCTCTCGTGGGAATAGTGGCGCTGTCTTGTAGTAGCGGTGAGAGCGAGGCAGTGATAATCGACAGGATCGTGGCGGTGGTGAATGAGGATATTATTACCCTCTCTCAGCTTAAAGAGATAACCGTTCCCTACCTGGAGAAGATGAAGGCGAAGTATTCTATGGAGTATAATGAGGAACAGGTTAAGGAAACCGAGATGAGAATACTCGACCAGCTTATTGATGAGAAGCTCGTCGATCAGGAAGCAAAACGATTGCAGATTGTCATTACCGAAAAGGAAGTTGATCTAGGGATCCGAGACGTAAGGGAGAATAATAAGCTCTCTGATGAGCAGTTTAAACAGGTTCTCGAAGGGGAGGGAATGACGTTCGAGCGCTATCGGGAAGAATTAAAGAATCAGATGCAAAAAATGAGGCTCCTCGATCAGGAGATAAAGTCAAAAATTCAGGTGAGAGAGGAAGAGGTTGAGGAGTACTATACGCAGCACACTCAAGATTTTAACACACCGCCGGAGGTGAGACTGCAACAAATCCTACTGATGATTCCCCCTCAGTCAACTGAGCAGGACATCAGCCAGCTCAGGCAAAAGGCTGAAGGGCTATTAAAAAGGATTAAGGAGGGTGAGGATTTCAGTGGCTTAGCTGCCCTGCACTCTCAAGATGCTTCTGCCGCGAGCGGTGGCACTATAGGTTTTTTCAAAAGGGGTGAATTGATGCCACTTTTAAATGACGTTGCCTTCAGTCTCCCTGCCGGTGAGGTAAGTCAGGTTATTCAGACCCCTCAGGGCTTCCACATTATAAAGCTGCTAGAAAAGAGGGAGAGGGAAAAGATGACTAAAGAAGAGCTGCATAAGGAGATTCAAGGTATTCTCTATAACCAGAAACTTGATGAGAAATTCAAACAGTGGCTTAAGGACCTACGGAAGAAATCCTACCTTAGTGTTAATCTTTAAACCTTTCCGCACGATTTTCTAAAGCCGTTCTTCTTGTACTGCCTGTGAAAATCTACTCATACTGTAGGGGCTAATCTTGTATTCAAAAGTGGCGAGGATATTCAGTCGGAAGATATGCAGCCGTTCGGGCAGGGGATAGTAGGGGGCTGCTCCTCTCACTGCATTGAGTGCTTCGTCATCGAGGAGAGAATGCCCGGAGGAACTGAGCAGCTCAAGTTTTTCCAACTGTCCATCACGTGCAATGGAAAAGCAGAGTGCAAGCCTACCCTGTAGTCCCATCTGTTGGGCACTCTCCGGATACTGCCAGCGGGGCTCAATCCTTTTTTTAATGCTACTTAAGTACGAGACATATTTTAACTCCATGCTGTCAAGTGAGACAGTTGCCTCAGACTCACCTGGTGGAGAGGTGGTGGCGTGTAGCTCAGGTGACGACGCACGCGGGTAATCGTTTTGAGCCACGAGGGAAGTGGGGTAGGATGCTGAAGTGCCTTTTATCCCCGGTGGAGGTTCAGCTCTATTCCTTTCATGGTGACCACCTCTCTCTGACGCTTCAGGTTTTGCTGCAGGGGTTTCATCGAGGGCTAAGGGCACATCGAGGAGTTCTACTAAAAAAGGTTGATCACTTTTTTCTTGTGCAATGATGTCCCAATTGTATGAAAAAGCAAAGGCGGTTACGTGAGCAAGAAGAGCAAGGGTGAGCGACATCACCATAGATCTCGAGAGCAGGGAACAGCTTATAAGTGTGGAAGAAAAAGTAACGGTATACATTGGTAGCGGCCAGCGTAAGTAATGTCCTTAAAAACATTTATTGTATCGGACATTTTTAAAATAAAAATTAGCACTTTTAATAAAATTATTAAACACCCACCGGGGATGGGTTCACCTTAAAGAAGGTGCGTAGCTGCATACTACCACTTTCAGAGGTGGTTTGACAATGATTATGTTTTTCTCTCTCGCAGGTGGTGTAACTATTCTTTTGACGTTTTTACTACTTTTATGTTTCTTGTGGCATTCACTAGTTGCTTTTCTTGACAACCCACCGTATACATGATAAAAACTAACGAGTTTTTGAGGGTTTTTTCTTATTGGCAGACGGGAGAAAGGGTTAAAGAAATCAAAATGGCTATTGAAATGTTAAGTAAGGTGTATGAGCCACAGGAGGTGGAGCAGAGGTGGTATCAGTATTGGGTGGAGAAGAAGTTCTTCAGAGCAGATGAAAATGGTTCGAGTAACACCTTTTGTATCGTGATTCCCCCTCCCAATGTGACTGGCTTGCTCCACATGGGTCATGCCTTGAATAATACCTTACAGGATATCCTCATCCGGTATAAGCGCATGTGTGGTTGTAATACCCTGTGGATGCCTGGTACTGATCATGCGGGTATTGCAACTCAGAATGTGGTTGAGAAACAGCTCCAGAGCGAGGGGTTATGCAGGCACGATGTGGGGAGAAAAGAATTTGTGAAGCGGGTGTGGCAGTGGAGAGAAAAGTATGGGGGGATAATTATTCAACAGCTCAAGAGACTGGGAGCGTCCTGTGACTGGGATCGAGAGCGGTTTACCATGGATGAAGGGTTATCACGCACGGTGCGTGAGGTGTTTGTGCAGCTCTATGAAGAAGGACTCATTTACCAGGGTGATTACATTATCAACTGGTGCCCCCGTTGTCATACGGCCCTCTCAGATTTAGAGGTGGAACACGAGGAGGTTGAGGGAAGGCTCTATTTTGTCAGATACCCTCTGGTGGGGAGTAAAGGATTCATGGTAGTTGCTACCACTCGACCGGAAACTATGCTGGGTGATACCGCGGTTGCGGTACACCCAGAGGATCCACGCTATCAAACATTGGTAGGTAAAAGAGTTCTTCTTCCCCTCTTACACAGAGAAATCTCGGTCATCGCCGACGAGTATGTGGATATACATTTTGGCACGGGTGCCTTAAAGATTACGCCTGCCCATGACCCCAACGATTTTGAGATTGGCAACGCTCATGGACTTGAACGGGTAAAGGTAATTGATGATGATGGGGTGATGAGTGAACAGGCTGGTCCCTATAAGGGATTAGATCGATTTCGTTGTCGTGAGAAAATCATTCAAGACCTTGAGAAGATGGATCTCATTGAAAAGATAGAGAAGTGCCACCACCAGGTTGGTCACTGCTATCGTTGCAAAACGGTAGTTGAACCACTGGTGTCCACCCAGTGGTTTGTGCGGGTTAAACCCTTAGCGGAGCGGGCTGTGGAAGCAGTTGAGAAGGGAGAGACAGTGATTATCCCCAAAGCGTGGGAAAAGACCTATTTCGAATGGATGAACAACATTCGCGACTGGTGTATCTCCCGCCAAATCTGGTGGGGTCACCAAATCCCGGCGTGGACCTGTAAGGCGTGTAGCAAGATCACCGTAGCGCGCCAGGATCCTGACCGGTGTGCACACTGTGGGAGTGAAAACCTCACCCAGGAAGAGGATGTGTTGGATACCTGGTTTAGCTCTGCGCTCTGGCCTTTCTCGACCCTGGGGTGGCCTGAGGAAACTAAAGAGCTCACTCTCTATTATCCTACCTCGGTATTGGTGACTGCCTTTGATATACTCTTTTTCTGGGTTGCGCGCATGATGATGATGGGGCTTAAGTTTATGGGGAAAGTTCCTTTTCGAGAGGTCTATATCCACGCCCTGGTGAGGGATGTGGAAGGCCAGAAGATGAGTAAGTCAAAGGGAAATGTAATTGATCCCCTACTGGTGATGGATAAGTACGGTACTGATGCGTTTCGCTTTACCTTAGCGGCCCTCTCCGTACAGGGTAGAGACATTCGTCTCGCCGAGGAGAGAATCGTCGGGTATCGCAACTTTGCCAATAAAATCTGGAATGCATCCCGCTTTGTCTTGATGAATCTGGAGGAGTATGATGCTCACCCGGGTGATACCACCACGTTTTCGCCCTCGCTGGTTGAGCGGTGGATTGTAAGTTGTCTCCATCGAGTAGTGAAAGAAGTGGAAGAGGCATTTCGTGAGTATAAATTTAATGAGTTGTCCCACCATATTTACCAGTTTATCTGGCATGAGTTCTGCGATTGGTATCTTGAGTTGATTAAGCCTGTCTTGTATCAGAAGGATGATACGGTAGCGAAAAGGTCAACCCAACACACCATGGTGGAGGTACTCGCTGCCTCTCTGCAACTGCTTCATCCCCTTATGCCCTTTATCACCGAGGAGATATGGCAGAAACTTCCCTCAACCCAGGGAAGTATCATGGTGTCCTCTTATCCTCGGTATAACCCGGAAAAGATTGATGAAGATGCTGAGGCTAAGATGTCGTTAATCATTGAAGTGGTGAATAGTGTACGTAACATTCGCTGGGAAATGAATGTTTCCCCTTCTCAAATGGTTGAGGTGGTCCTCCTTTCACACAATAGCAAGAGCCTTGAGATTCTCGCTCAGTATAAGATGTATATTGAGAATCTCGCGAGAGCTAATCGTATTACCATAACTCAGCGGGGAGAGAGACCGCGCGCCGCTGCTACTGCCGTTGCGCAGGATGTGGAAATATTTCTCCCCCTGGAAGGCATTATTGATTTTACCGAGGAGGAAAAGAGATTACAGAAAGAAATTGCTAAAATAGATGAGGAATTGGTCTTTCTCACTAAGAAACTTGCAAACGAGAATTTTCTGAGTAGGGCACCTGAGGCTATTATTGAGAAGGAGAGGCTTAAGACGAGGGAATTAAGGGAGAAACGAGACACGTTGGAAGAGGGGCTTAATCGGATTAAAAAATTCATCCTCGAAGCACGATGAATTGATTATTGAGAAGCCTTGCCTCCTTCGGAACTTACTCTGAGTAAATACTATATAAGGCGGTGGCTCTATGATAGAAGTAGATGAACTCATTGAAATGGCACTGAGAGAAGATATCGGTGATGGAGACATTACCACCTCGTCGATACTTAAGTCCTCACAGGAGGCAGTGGCTCACCTCATTGCCAAAGAGCATTTAATCCTTGCAGGTATCGATGTGTTCCATAAAGTCTATAAAAAGCTTGATTCAGGGCTGAAGCTGGTTAAACATTTTGAAGATGGAGAGCCTGTCACTCAGGGCAGTGTTATTGCTGAGATCAAGGGAGAAATCTCAACTATTTTGAAAGGGGAACGGGTTGCCCTTAATTTCTTGCAACATCTCAGTGGCATTGCGACCCATACCCATACATTTGTGGTGAAGGTAAAATCCTACCCGGTTAAGATACTTGATACCCGCAAGACCACGCCCGGGTGGAGAAGTTTGGAAAAGTATGCGGTGAAAATGGGTGGCGGGGAAAATCATCGCTTAGGATTATTTGATGCAGTGCTGATTAAAGACAATCATAGTACCTCTGCAGGAGGAATTAGTGAGGCGGTTCGAAGGGTCAGGGCTCAGGTGCCTAATGGATTCAAGATCGAAGTGGAGACAAAAAATCTCCAAGAAGTAAAGGAGGCTTTAGCCAGTGGTGTCAATACTATAATGCTTGATAATATGAGCGTAGAGATGGTGCGGGAGGCAGTGGCTCTGGTTGGTAAAAGGGCTCTCGTTGAGGCTTCAGGCAATGTCACTTTGGATACCGTTGAGGAGATAGCCGGTACCGGTGTTGATTTGATATCAATAGGTGCTCTCACCCACTCTGCACCCTCAGCAGACATAAGCTTGAAAATTGTTGAGAGCTCACAGAGTAGATTATGAGTGATGTGAGATGTGGGATTTGAAATTGGAAAATTGGGATATAGAATTTAGAATTTAGGAATTGAGGGATTGGGATAGAGATGTGAAATTACGACATTGGAAATTCCTACTGACAACCGACAACTTTCAACTAGCCATTGACTAGAAAGATGCATTTTTAATGAGGTTCATATGCTCCTCGCTGTTGATGTAGGAAACTCAAATATCCTTTTAGGCGTGTTCAAGGAAGATGTATTACTCCATGACTGGCGTCTCCTGACGGAGAAGGAAAAAACAGTTGATGAGTATGGCATTCTCTTCAAAAGTCTCTACCGTTCAGCCAAACTGCAGGTTGAGGAGACGGAGGCAATTGTCATCTCCTGCGTAGTGCCTCCGCTGTTAGGAACACTAGAAGAGCTCTGTGAGAAATATTTTCACCTCACTCCCTTGATGGTGGGACCTGGTATAACCACAGGTATTGCCGTTCTCTATGATAGCCCACGGGAGGTGGGTGCTGATCGTATTGTGAATGCGGTAGCGGCATATGAAAAACATAAAAAAAGCCTCATTATTATTGATTTTGGAACCGCAACCACCTTTGACTGTGTATCGTCTCAGGGAGACTATCTGGGTGGTGCGATTGCACCGGGCATTATGATTTCTACTGAAGCCCTGTTCCAAAAAACCTCAAGGCTTCCCCGGGTGGAGTTAATCAAACCTCAATCGGTAATTGGTAAAAATACCATAGCCAGCATGCAGGCAGGAATTGTCTATGGATACGTAGGATTAGTTGATGGCATAGTGACACGAATGAAACAGGAGATGGGAGACAATCCCCGGGTGGTTGCCACAGGGGGGTTGGCACCACTTATCGGCACAGAATCGGAGACTATTGATGAGGTTGATGAATTCTTAACCCTGGAGGGGTTAAGAATTATCTATAATAGGAATAAATAAAAAGGATGAACTATGTTTATCATTGTCAACTTACTTGATGCAATCGCGGTGATCATTCACTATATTCTCACCATCTATTTGTGGCTGATCGTTATCAGGGCGATACTCTCCTGGGTAAATCCGGATCCATATAATCCCATAGTGAACTTTTTATATCAGGTTACGGAACCGGTGCTTTACCGGGTTCGGCGATACCTTCCCTTAAGGGGTGTGGCTATCGATATTTCACCAATTGTGGTGTTCATTGTCATTATCTTTCTTGACAGGTTTCTGGTACAAACAATACAGGATATAGTACTCAGATTAAAATAAACACATGAATTAAAGAATTGGGGAATTGAGGAAAGAAGTATCCTTAATGTACTACGAGGAGAAAAGACATGAGACTTACGCCCCTTGATATTCAGCAACAAAAGTTTCGGGTGAAGTGGCGCGGTTACGATGAGCAAGAGGTGGAAACGTTTCTGGATCTGGTCTCTGGAGATACAGAGTCGCTCATGAGAGAGTATAATGTGCTCAAGGCAGAGATGCAAAAATGTGAAGCACAACTTGCTGAGTATCGGGAAAACGAACGCTCTATCCAGCAGACTATCATGACTACTCAGAAGGTATCTGATGATCTCAAGCGCAATGCCCAGAGAGAGTCAGAGCTTATTATTACTGAAGCGAAAGTGACCGCAGAGAAGATTATCAATGATGCGAAGCTGCAGGCAGAAAAGATAATTACTAATAGCCGGATTGAACTAGAGAAGATGAGACAGGACTATAACAACCTTAAGAGCAAAAAAATGGAGTGTGAACTTGCGCTCAAATCAATGCTTGAGTCTCACCTTCGCTTGTTGAGTGCTGAAATGGTAAAGAAAGAGTGAGTTTTAGAAGAGGGGTGTAGCCTTGTGGCTTGAGGATAAAGAGGGAGTGGTGATCCTTAAAGTTCTGGTCCAGCCCCGGGCATCCAAAAATGAATTGGTAGGGATTCAGGGCGATTGCTTAAAAATTAAGGTAACCTCTCCACCCATTGAAGATAGGGCAAACGAAAAACTATGCGAGTTCCTATCTCACATAATGGGTGTTAAAAAGAGTGGGATTGAAGTGATAGGAGGACATAAGGCACGGGTAAAAAGAGTAATGGTAGCTGGTTGCACACCAGAAGAGGCAAAAAGAAAGTTGATGATCTCGTAAAAAGTCAAAAATCAGACGACAAAGTAAAAAGTTTCAGATGCAAGGCGCGCGAATACGAAGGAATGAGGCGTACGTGCGTGTACGCCGCAATGACTGAGGATGCAGCGCAACACAGCAGATGGACTTTTTACTTTGTCGTCAAAGTTAAATCACCTTATTTAAGCTATATTCGATAATCCCTTCCGCTCCGCTCTTCCTGAGCTTGGGTATTAATTCCCTCACCGTTACTTCTGAAATCACCGTTTCAACTGAAAACCAGTCTTTTTGATAAAGGTTAGAAATCGTAGGTGCGGTAATACAGGGGAGAAGTTTAACTACCTCCTCCAGTTTATCCTTTGGCACATTCATCTTCAAGCCCACCATCCCATCTGCCTTAAGCGCACCTTGTAAGAGAAGGGATATCTGTTCAGTCTTTTCCCTCTTCCAGGGGTCTTGCCAGGATTTCTTGTTAGCAATAAGCTGAGTGTTAGTCTCCATGAGGTCCTGGACTATTCTGAGGCCATGGGCTCTAATGGTACTTCCGGTTTCAGTAACTTCAACAATGGCATCTGTCAGACCCTCTACCACCTTTGCTTCAGTCGCCCCCCAGGAAAATTCTACCTCAACCTCAATTTTTCTCTCAGCAAAATATTCCTTGGTAAAGTTTACCAGCTCGGTTGCGATCTTCTTTCCGCGTAAATCTTCTAATTTTTTGATGGGGGAGTTTTCCGGAACTGCCAGTACCCAGCGGGCAGGCCCCTGGCTGACCTTGGAATAGATGAGGTCTTGCACCACCACTATATCAGAGCTGTTTTCCTTGATCCAGTCTTTACCAGTGAGCCCTACATCCAGTGTTCCATTCTCTACATAGCGGGACATCTCCTGTGCCCTGATTAAGGTGCAGGAGAGCGTTTCATCGTCGATGTCAGGGAAATAGTTTCGAGAGCTTATTGATATTTTCCAGCCTGATTTTTTGAATAGCTCTATGGTGGCATTTTCAAGACTGCCCTTGGGAATACCAATCTTAAGTTTTTTCAATTCTGTTTCTCCTCTTGCGAAGCCACTTGTTTACCTATGATACACCATACGTGATTCAGGATGCATGATCCATGGAAATAAGCATTCAGTAGTCAGCACTCAAAACAGTAGGCTCGTTTTTATTCTGGTTTTAAACTTCTATATACTGTATTCCTTTATACTGCATCTTGCATTGTGCATCCTGCATCGTATGTTTTTTACTTATAACCCAAGGTATTTCAATAACATTTGATTGCATGACAGTCAAGATATAACTTATGAGTTTATTTTATGATTTAAATCATGTTTTTTTATTCTGTTTTATATTGTTATTGTCAATGGATAAGCTAAAATATTTTAGGAGTTAGGTATGGGAGCAGGGGGCATTCCACTTCACATTGAGAAGGAATTTTTTGGGAGGGCAAAGGGAAAATATAAAGTGCATGTTTATATAGCACCTGAGTCGTATGAGGGAGAGGATCGCATTGATGTGTCAACTTACGGTGGACAGTCCATCCTAGTCCCTCCAAGGCAGTTGCTGTTTGACTATAAGTTTGGGAATATCACTAAAGAATTGTTTCAAAAGGGATATTTTGAATATCTAGAACAAAGTTACATTGACCATCGGCATATCTGGGATACTCTGTTAAACAGGGACAGAATGATCTTGGTGTGCACATGCCGAGCACGAGGAAAAGACTGTCATCGGTATTTCATTATAGAATTTTTAAAGAAGCTCGGAGGAAAATATAAGGGAGAACTGCAGGAGAAATAGAGGGATCAGGAAATCAGAAAGCAATTCGTAATTCAAATGTATAGGAATTTCCTTTTTTGTGAATAATTGATGGGGGAGACAAACAGAAGGGAAAACAGGTAGATAAAGAAGACACATAGTAATATAATGAATCCAGGATGGGTTCATATAAGAAGTGGTTTGACCGGGACCGGCTGAAAGAGATATTCAGGGCTCACTGGGAGGGCTTCAAGAAACGACATACCCGGTATCGGGAAGAGAGATATGAAGAAGCTGTACAAAAGATGTTAGGCTGTGGGGATCCTGAGAATGGATTTGCGACGTATATATGCAGTAGATGCGGGCAGGAGGAAAGGAGGGTGCCGTTTTCGTGTAAGAGCTGTTTTTATTTGTCCTGCGGGAAGGTATATACGGATCAGTGGGCCCGGCGGATAGAAGCAATACTGTTTCCGGGAGTTGCGTACCGGCATGTGGTATTAACCATTCCTGATGAGCTGAGGGATTATTTTTATAGGAATGCTGAGTTGTTAGGCGAGTTAATGAGGGTAGGGATAGCGTGTCTGGAAGATACGCTGAGCACCGTGTTAAGACGAAGCGTGCGGGGGGGGATATATAGTGGTAGTGCAGACCAACGGGAGGTCGGGCAGTTATAATCCTCATGTGCATATCATCATGACTTCTGGAGGAGTGGCAGAGGGCAAGCGGGGAGAATACTGGGTAGGGCTGGACTATTTTCCTTATGAGGTGCTTCACAAGAAATGGCAGTATTATTTATTTGAGATGGTGAGAGAGAAAGAAGGGGGCAGGCAGATAAAAGAGGTGATAGACAGGCTGTACGGGAAATATCCCAAGGGGTTAGTGGCAAACATCCAGAAGGGGGAAGTACCGAAGCGGGTAAAGAGTCTGGCAAAATATCTGGCCAAATATGTGGTGAGTCCGCCGATATCGGTGAGGCGGATACTGAGCTATGATGGGCAGCGGGTAAGGTACTGGTACCATGATCATAAGAGCGGGAGACGCAAAGAGGAAGAAGTGGATGTAGATACATTTATAGGCCGGATGGTGCAGCATATAGTGCCCAAGGGGATGCAGCGGATACGGTATTACGGACTGCATGCGACGGCGGTCTATGAGAAGGTTTGGAGAAAGGTACAGGCTATAGTGCCTGCGGATGCGGCCCAATGTCTTAGAGACATTTACAATAGGGCGGAAGAGATACAGACAGATGGTGATGGAGACAAGCGGACGAGACCCGTTTATTTGTTCACGATGTGGGGCGGAGTTGATGCTATGGAAGATATGGCATCCCAAGTATGGAGTAATATATGACGAAGAAGAAAGACTCAAGTCGGGATATTATGAGCCCGTTGAGCGAGGAAGAGATCAGGATGTCGGGGATACGGGACACCCACTATTACAGTTATCGCTGCCGGGATTGTGGGCGTGAGGCTGAAATAGAGGATATCTTCGTTGATTCATTCCCTCCCTCACGAAGGTCTAAACACCGCATGCCTGAATTGCAATGTTTCTGCGGTGGTGATCTTTGTTATGTTGAAGATTTCTAAAGTCCGCCCGAAGGGCGTTAAGTTCTCTGAGAGAGGGAAATAAAAATTATAAAAAATCTAAGCTTATCTAAAATGATATCTTGAATATTTTTTTAACAAAAATACAGCATCAAAAGCTTATACATATCAAATGTATGTTATAGATTTGATATTTCTTTTATTTTTGCAAGTAGGGTTGACAAAATGGTTACAGAGACCATCCCCGAGGATATACTATATTTAGTTGAAAGTTGAAAAGTGGCTCCCCCCGTGGGATAATCCACGGGATTAAATATAAACCCTTAAAGAAAGGAGCCACTTATGAGAGTAAACACCAGAAAGAGGAGAAAT
>Ga0315285_10002211_pt1 | contig 20295 bp, 31 predicted proteins | sample YL17G09_36_MG_FD_203698 | JGI IMG/M metagenome (GOLD analysis project Ga0315285, IMG submission 203698) | Sediment microbial communities from Yellowstone Lake, YNP, Wyoming, USA - YL17G09_36 | ecosystem: Environmental > Aquatic > Freshwater > Lake > Sediment | place: USA: Wyoming | collected...
TACCGATGAGCAGCACGAACAGAGGACGCGGACGGAACACGCTCGACCAGTACGAGACGCCGTGGGAGGCGGTCGCGCCGCTGCTCCCGCACCTCCCCCGCTCGCGCTTCGTGCTCGACCCGTGCTGCGGCACCGGGGCGATGGTGGTGCGCGCTGCGCAGGCGCTCGGCGCGCTCCCGCTCGGCATCGAGGTGGACGGGACGCGACCGTTCGTGGACGGCATGACGACGGTGCAGGTGGCGGACGCGCTCACGGTGTCGTGGGCGCATGGGATTACCAGCGCACCATGCGACCTCATCCTGACGAACCCGCCGTACGTGCTCGCGGCCGAGTTCGTGCTGCGCGGCATCCGTGAGGCGGCGCGCGGCACGACGGTGGCCATGCTGCTCCGGCTCGCGTTCCTGGCGTCGCAGGCGCGGCACGCGCTGCACGCGCAGCACCCGGCTGACGTGTTCGTGTTGAGCAAGCGCCCGAGCTTCCTGGCGAGCGGCGCGAGCGACAGCGCCGACTACGCCTGGTTCGTGTGGGGACCGGGGCGTGGTGGGCGCTGGCGAGTGCTCGCGCCCCCCGCGGCTCCCCCGGCTCCCTCCGCCCCGCTGCGGCTCCCCGGCGTGTGACGGGGCGGGGGGAGGCTCAGAACTCGTGTTCTGACCGGCCCCGAATCAGCGGGATTCGTGGGGGTTGCGAGAAATCGTCCGGGGGCTCGGTCGATTTGCTTGCCGGGGGGCCGAGCATGGCCCATAGTTCTTTCACCGGGACAAACCCGGTCAACGAAAGGCAGAACGAAAATGATCCTCAACGGCAACACGACGGCAGCGGGCGAGCGGGACGATGCGGCGAAGGCGGTGTCGCTGTGAGCGCCGCGCCTTGCCTCTCGGACTACGACCGGCTGATGTTGGAGCGCGACGTGGCCGGGATGCGCCCCGAGTCGCGCGCCGCGATGCTGGAGGGCTTCGCCGCGCTGCTTCCAGGCGAGTCGCGCACGGTCGGCAAGCGGGCGTTCACGCGGCAGGCGGACGGCTCGCTCGCCACGATGGTCTGGTTCGGACGGCTCGGGTACTCGGTCACGCTCTCGCCCACGCAGGCGGTCGCGCTGTGCTGGAACTTCGCCCACTTCACCGGGCGCTCGGTCGCTCGCGGCGCGCGCCACGTCTCGCTCGTCCGGGGCAGCAAGTGAGGCGGGCGAGCGGGACGATGCGGCGCTACGCGGCGAAGGCGGTGTCGCTGTGAGCGGCGAGTGGGCGGTGATGGCGCGGCGCTACCCCGGCGTGGAAGCGGTCTGGTGCCGCGGCACCGATGGCGACCCGCTGCGGTTCGCGACGGAGGCGGAGGCTCGCGCGACTGCGGAGAAGTACCGCAACGAGATGCGCAACCTCCCCGGCGGGGCGCACTACTTCGCGGTGGCGCTGTGAGCGCCACGAGCGACCGCGCGGCGCGAGCGAAGGCGCGGCACCTCGCGGAGTGGCGGCGACGGCAGGCGCAGATCGTGGGGGATGCGGCGCGTGCGCAGGAACGACTCGGGGCGGTGGCCGCGGAAGATCTGGCGTGCGGGCTCCGCGCGCTCTGCGGGGTGGCGTCGTGACCTCCCGCTGGCGTGGCGAGTGGTACGAGGGGCAGAGCGCGGAGTTCACCGGACGCTCGGGCAACGTCGTGAGCGGGCTGCTCACCGACTTCTTGGGCAAGCACTGGACGCTTCGCACGACGGACGGCAAGACGTGGCGCGTGCCAGCGCGCCTGCTCCGCGCGTCCGCGGTCGTGCTCGACTCGCGCGCCAAGGTCGCGCTCGTGGCGGCGGAGCAGGCGCGCAAGGACGTGTGCGCCTCCAAGCGCGACGCGGCGACGGAGGAAGCGCACGCGACGCTCGCGCCCCGAGCCGCGGAGTTCCGGCGCGGCATGACGGTGGACGTGGTGCACCGCGGGCGGTGGGGCTGGACCGCGACGGTGGTGAAGGTCGATGGCGGCAAGGTCACGGTCACGAACCCCACGCGCGACCTGTTCGACCGCGCGGAGGCGTTCGGACTCGACGCTCACCGCGGGAGGCGCACGACCGCCACCGTCACGCTCTGGGCGAACCGGGTGCGGCTCCCCGGCTCCCCCCGAGACGACCTGTTCACGCTGTTCGGGTTCTAGCTTGGGCTCCCCGGCTCCCCCCGCTGGCCACGGGGGGCTCTCCGGGGGGCGCAACGAATCGAGCCTAATTAGGCTGAAACTCGTTTGGACGGGGTAGACGGTGGTAGGCCCATCCGGCGCGACGGACGCCGCTACGGGGCTGCTAGGGGCCGTAGTGGGGCTCCCCCCGCTCTGCCCCCGAGAACGCCCCGCTGGCCCGCCCCGCCCGCTCGGGCTCGTAGTCGCGGAAGTAACTGATAGGGCTCCGCCCGCTCCGCCCGCTCCGCCCGCTCGGGCTCGTAGTCGCGGAAGTAACTGATAGGGGCTGCTGGTGGCGGGCTCCCCGAGCGCCCCGGTGCAGTTTTCCGCCCACGGATTCCCAGGGAACTCGAACTATCTGCGGCCCCCCCGCAAATCGCCATTGCGAAGGGGGCCGACCTTGGGCCATAGTCTCACTTGTCAGGACGCTCTGACCAACGAACCAAGGAACCAAGCAGATGACCTCCACCGCCTCCGCCTACAACGCCTCCCGCGACCTCGCCACTGCCACCTTCATCGAGAACACGACTTTCGGCGTTGAGGTCGAGACGCACGGGCTCGGTGACGACCGCGCGGTGAAGGCGATTCAGAGCGTCATTGGCGGCGTCACCGGCCACCACAGCCGCGGGATGCAGGTCACGGCACCGGACGGTCGGGTGTGGGTTGCGATGCACGACGGCAGCATCCAGGGGAGCTACGGCAGCGAGGTCGTGACGCCCATCCTCAAGGGCGCGGCGGACCTTGAGACGCTGCAGCAGGTTGTTCGGGCGCTCCGCGCCGCGGGCGGCAAGTCGGACGCGGCGCATCAGTGCGGCGTCCACGTCCACGTCGGAACGCAAGGGCTCGACGCGGCGGCAATCGGTCGGGTGGTCAAGACGGTCGCGAAGTACGACGGCTTCATCCGCAAGGCTGCTGGGGTGAGCGCGGAGCGGGCACGCTGGTGCGCGCCGCTCACGACCCCCACGTGGGCCAACGGCCACGTCGCGAACATTCCGGCGCTTGGCCGTGCGCGGACGATGGACCAGCTTGCGCGCGCCTGGTACGGCACGGCGAACGAGGCGGGCGCGGCGTACTCGGACCACTACCAGGGGAGCCGGTACCACGGTCTGAACCTGCACTCGGTGTTCTACCGGAACCGCGGCACGGTTGAGTTCCGGTACTTCGACGGGACGATGCACGCGGGCAAGATCAAGAGCTACGTGCACCTCTGCTTGGCCATCGTGGCGAAGGCGGCGAGCACGAAGGCAGCGAGCGCGACTCCCGCGGTGTGCGAGACGGCGCAGCAGGCGAGCAACCTGCTCATCGGGCTCCACCTCAAGGGCGACGCCTTCAAGACCGCTCGCCACCACCTCACCGCGGCATGGAACCCCGAGCGCGTGGCCACGAGTGAGGCTGCGTGAGCCTCCGGGGCTCCGGCCCGAGCGGGACGGATGGCGAGCCTCACCCGCTCGCCATCTGGCGTTTCGACGGTGACCACAGGCGCATCATCGGGCGCACGAGCGCGGAGGTCGTGACGGTGTTGCGGCTGCGGTGCCAGGTCGGGTTTCCGCCGGAGATGGCAGCGGGACCGCTCGGACCGTTCTGCGCGCTGTTCGCGGAGCGGAGTGGGGCGGCGGAGGTGGACGCGGCGCTGCCGGACGAGGAAGCGGCGGAGGCGTTGCTGGTGGCGCTCGCGGAGGTCGGGCAAGCGGCACGAGTGCGCCCTGGCAGCCTGCGGCTCGTGGGCGGGTGAGAACGCGAGTTTTCACCGCTCGGTGAGCGGAGGCGTGGGGACGCGGGAGAGCAGCAGCGTTGAGGCGCGGAGGCGTTGAAGCGCGGGAGAGCAGTGGCGTTGAGGCGCGGGAGAGCAGCAGCGTTAAAGGCTCGGGAGAGCAGCACGCAGCGCCGACCGCGCGCCCCGCGCGCACGAGATCCGGGGCTCCGCCAGCGGCGTCGCAGAGCGCGAGCGCGCGGGAGATCTGGGGTGGAGGCGTGCGGCTCCGCGAGGCGTCACCGCGTCCCCTGGCAGGCTGACTGCGGGCTCCGCGCCGCAAGGGCGACCCGTCACCCGCTCGCGTGCTCGGGGCGCTCTGCGGGGCGCGGGCGGCACTCGCCTGGCACGAGTGTCGCGAGGGCTCGCGCCGCCCCGGCTGCAAGCGCGCCTCTGGCCACCGCCCGCTTCCCCGGCGATCCCCCGCACCACTCGTGCTCCGCCCCGCTCCGCCCCCTGGCAGCCTGCCTGCGGGCTCGCGCCTCGCGCCCCCAAGCCACCGCCCGCTCGCGTGCTCGGGCCGCTCTGCAGGGCGCAGAGCGGCGGGGGGCGGGGGGCTCCCCAGGGGGCCACCCTTGCGAGCCGGGGGGTGGGGGGGTCCGGGGAGGTCGCCGGGGGGTCCGGCGACGGGGTACCCCATGCCTCAGTGTGCACAGAATCCCGGCACACCGCCCCCCTATTCAAAAAAAACTGCGCGCGCGCCCGCCCCACGTTTCGCCATCGATTCACCACCGCGACGCGAACCGCCCAGGGATTCATGGGGCATCATCACTCTTGCGCTCTGGCCCTTGCATGGCCCATAGTCTCGGTGTGGCTCAGTGCCACCAACGAAAGGCAGAACGAAGATGGCAACCGGAACCGATACGACGGCAGCGGCGATGAAGGTGGCGGACGATGCGGCGCGGGCGGCGAATCGCGCGTTTGGTGCCACGCTCCCGCAGAAGGAGTGCCCGCGGTGCGGTGGCGAGGGGTACGGGTACTTCATGGGCGGCTCCCGCGCGCCTGGTACGTGCTTCCGCTGCTCGGGTAGCGGCAAGGTCTTCCGCACCCGCGACGCGGCAGCGGCAGCGCGGCGGCACGGTGCGGAGGTGGAGTTGGTGCGGCTGCGCGCGTGTTACGCGGCGGTGCGGACCCAGTTGCGGGCGGAGGAGGCGCGGCTGGCGGAGCTTGATGCGGACGACGACGGGGTGCCGTTCTGCCGGTGGATGGACGTTCACGACATCGCCGTGTTGCGGGACCGGCTGGCGGCATACCGGGCGGCGGGGGAAGCGGCAGCGCGGGACGTGCAGGCGGTGGCGCTGTGAGCCGCTTCGCCGTCCGGGCGGCGCTGGCGAGCGGCATCGGGCCGCGCGCCATCGTCAGCCGACACGACACGGCGGCGGAGGCTGCTCTCGCGGCAGTCGAGCTTCGCGTCACGCTCGGGGCGGGGTGGAACGTCTGGGCAGTCGAGGTGGCGCTGTGAGCGCGCACGCGCTGGACGCGCTGCTCGGGGGTGCGTCGTGAACGTCACGCACTTCGTGTCGTTCGCGGACGGCTCCGGCGCGGAGATGCTCGCGGAGGTCAACGGCTTCCGCTTCCAGGCAACCTTCGTTGCCGGACGGGTCGCGGTGCGCCCCCTCTCCAACGTCAACTTCCTGACTCGCACCTGGGGCTTCCTCGCGGCGCTCAAGTCGGTGGAGGTCGAGATGGCCGTGCGCATCGCGGCGCTCGGGTCGGCGTGGCTCGCTGCTCACCGCACGATGTACGGGGTGGCGTCGTGAACCGCGTCATGCCGAAGGGCTGCGAGTACCCGCTGCGGCTCGGGGACGGCGTGGCGGCACCGGGCGAGGACTGCTCCGGCGTCGTGCTCTCGCTGCACGGCGCGACCGCGCTCATCCTGTGGGAGAGCGGGGAGGTGCTGACCTATCTGGCGGAGGACGTGGTGCCGCTGGCGGGCGCTCGGGCGGGGACCAGCAACGCGCGCGGGCTCGCGCTGCGGTGCCTCTCGGTGCTGGCGACGCTGGTGGACGACGAGCAAGAGCGCGCGGGGAGGCGGTCGTGAGCACCGTCGAGCTTGACCGCGGCGCGCAAGCGCACGCGCTCCGGCAGGCGCGCGGGTGCTACCAGCGCGCCATCCTGCGGGGCGAGCAGCGCATCTCGGGCAGCGACCTTCGCGGGGAGGCGCGGCGGTGGAGCGGGCGGTACGCCGCGAGCGTGGCGAACCTGCTGGCGCGATGCGCGGCGGCGGGAGTCGTCTGCGGTGAGCAGCGCGGGCACGGTGGCCTGCGCGTGCTGACCCTGGCGTTCGCGGAGCCGGTGGCCATCGACGCCACCGCGAGCCTTGCCGCGGGCGTGCTGACGTGCGCGACGGACGATGACGCCGCGCGCTTCCTGGCGGACCTCGCGCCGCGCCTCGCGGTGTACGGTGGGGCGCTGACTCTCGCGCGCGACGGTGCGGTGCTCCGGTTCGAGGGGGACGCGGGCGAGGCAGTGGACGTGGTGCTCGACGCGCTGGACGCGGACGCCACGTTGCCGCGCGTGCGGCTCGGGGTGGCGGCGTGACTCGGGCGACCGCGGTGCTGGCGCTCGTGGTCTACGTCCACGCGCTCGCGGTGGACGAGCAGACGCGGCTGCGCGCCGCGGTGGCCAGTCTACGGCCCCCCGTCGCCCCGTAGCGGCGTCTGGGGGCCGGAGTCGGGGGGCAGGCTCGCGCCGTGCTCCCCGGCTCGCTTTGGGCGCAGGGCTCGCAACGGCTCGCGCTCTGCGGTAGGGTCGGCGCGGAGGCATTGAGCATGGCCAGTAGGCGTCGCGTTGCAGCAGAGTCAGAGCGTCAGGAACTCAAGGGCGGCACCGTCGTGGGGACGGTGGAGACGGTGGCACTCGACCGAGTGAAGCCGAACCCGTGGAACCCGAACCGGATGACGCCGCGGCAATTGGAGTCGCTGAAGCACGGGCTCAAGGAGGACGGGTGGCTCACGTCGCAGAGCATCCTCGTGTGGCGCACGGACGACACGGGGACGGCGAAGTACCTCATCATCGACGGTGAGCATCGTTGGCGCGCTGCAACGGCGCTCGGGTTCGTGGAGGGGCCGATGGTGTTCCTCGACGGCGTGACGGAGGCGCAGGCGAAGGCGCTGACCATCAAGCTCGACAACAAGCGCGGGAGCTTCGACCAGGAGATTCTGCGCGGGCTCTTGCGCGAGGTGCAGGAGCAGCTTGGGGACGAACCGGCGCTGGACCTTGGGTTCGAGGACGCTGCGTACCTCGCTCTCATCGCGGCACCGGGCAGCGACCTCGACGGCATCAGCAACCCACCGGGGCAATCCACGTTCGAGGGCGTCATCCCGACCATGACCACGCAGGTGAACATGGTTCAGATCTTCCTCACGAGCGACCAGAAGGCGCTGTGGGACGAGCGCGTGCGCACGCTCGCTGGACGCTTCGGAACGCGCAACGCGACGGACACGGTGATTGAGGCAATCCGACTTGCCGCAGAGGCGTCCACGGCAGCGGCATGAAGCCGCTCATCATCCAGCTTCGCACGCGCGTGCCGGAGGAACTGATCAAGGCGCGCGTCGGAGCGCGCGTGGTGGACGACGACATCGGCATCGAGCTACGCGGCGACTGCGACGTGTACGCAGCGTCGGGCGCGCTGGTGTGCAAGCTCCGCCGCGGGGCCATCGGCCAGGAGACGAGTGACCGTGCGTACCCGCACCTCGCGCATCTGGCGAGTCGCTACGGCTCGGTGAACCGCGGGCTCTACTCGGGGCTCCCGCGCGTGGCGAAGATCGGCAGCAAGGTCGGGATGACGGTGAACCCGGATGGCTCGCGCGCGACAATCAAGAGTTCCATTGGGGGGTACTTCGAGCCGCAAGGCGGGCGCTTCCCGTATTGCCGCACCACGATGTTCACATCAGCCGAGCCCGAGCGGTGGAACGAAGTGCTCCCGCTCATCCGAGAAGTCGGTGAGCACTTCGCGCGCGAGCTACCCGACCGCTGCAAGGTGCAGCGCGACTACGCGGAGAAGTGCTCGCCGTACTTCCGAATCGTCGGCACACCGTTCTCAACCATCACGGTGAACCAGAACATCGCGGGGACGATTCACCAGGACAAAGGCGACCTCAAGCAAGGGTTCGGCATCATCACGTGTCACCGCCGCGGGGCGTACACGGGAGGTCTGCTGACGTTCCCGCAGTACCGCATCGCGGTGGACCTGCGGGACCGCGACCTCATCTACTTTGACCCGCACGAGTGGCACGGCGTGACGGAGATGCAGAGCGCGGACCCGGACTACTCGCGCGTGACGGTCGTGTACTACTTCCGAGCGGGCATGACGAAGTGCGGCACGCCCGAAGAGGAAGTGGCGAAGGCGAAGCTGCGCGCCGCAGGGGCGAGTGTCGAGTGACGCTCCGCGACGACTTCTACGCGAGCGCGCGAGCGCAGATCGCATCGGGCGACATCGACCCGATGTACCCGGTGCTCCGGCGGTTCTACGAAGCGGAGCGGTGTGAGCGGGAGGTCGCGCTCTGGCGCACGCTGCTCTACGTCACGTGGTACCACGTGGGCTCCGCGTCGCTCGTGTGGCGTCGCATCCCCGAGCCGCGCCCGCTCACTGAGGGAGACGTGCGCGGGCTCTCCACTGGCACGGAGCGGCGGGGCTTCCGCGGCAACGTGATCGCGGCCACGCACGTCAACGCGCTGCTCGCGCTCGCGCAGAAGGCCGGGGGGCTCGCGCGCTTCGTGGACGGGCTCGTGGGCGACGGAGGCGAGACGGGTTGGGCACGCACGCGTGAGGCGTTGCAGGAGGTCGCGTGGCTCGGACCTTGGGCGAGCTACAAGTGGGCGGACCTTCTCAAGCACGTGCACGGCGCGCCCATCACGGCCAACGACATCGGCGTGGGCGGCAACAGCGAGACGGCTGGCCCCATCCCTGGGATGGTGCGGCTCACCGGAGAGAACTGGCGCGAGTGCGCCACGAACATCGGGTTGCAGAAGCGGCTGCTCGGGGAGGCGCGAGACGCGGGCGTTCCGTTCGACGGACTCGACCAGTTAGAGACGACGCTCTGCGACTTCAACAGTCTGTGCAAGGGCGGCTACTACATCGGTCACGACATCGACGCGCAGATGGACCACCTGAACGTCGCAACGGAACCGGGGCTGTGGGAGGCGCGCGCCACGTCGTTCGAGTCGCGCTACCTCGGTGAGCACCACGACTGGTTCGGCGTGCGCAAGAACCTACGGCCGGTGTACGCGAAGCATCAGAGGCTCGTCGTCCTGTGAGGGTGCATCTCGAAGGGATGGGCGTGCCTGGGTGCTTCCTCGCGTGGCACCTCGAACGCGCGGGAGTCGAGTGGACGTGGGACGACATCGACTCTCCGTTCAATGCGTGGAGCGCGTGCACGGGGGCCATCTACCCGAGCGGCGTGCCGTTCGACGTAGCCAATTACTCGCGTTGGCGCGCGTGGGTCGGGGGCTCTGCTCCGTGGCCAGCGTCGCTCACGCGCGAGTGCGTGGAGGAAGCTGGTTGGTGGTACTGCACGAAGGCGGCACCGCATGGCGGCAAGTACAAGACGGTCGCGACGGTGGGCGCGCTCAAGCGCGGTTCGGCAACGAGCCTGCACTACAACGCGCAGAAGTTCGTGCCAGCCACGCGCGAGGCGTTCGCGGAGCGGCGGCGCACATCGGCGGAGCCTGGTGCGCAGCGCGTCGTGACGCACGGCTTCGGGCGACGGAACCACCACGTGCTGTGGGGCTGGACGGTGCTCGTGAAGCTCGACATCGACCAGACGTTGCTCGCGCACGAGACGTGCGCGCGCCCGAGCCTCTACATGCGCAAGGGTCGGTTCGTGATGGCGTACGCCTACGCGGTGCCGGGGACGCCTTGGTGGTACTCGGGCTCGTCGCTCATCGTGCAGAAGGTTCCTAAGCAACTCGAAGTGCCGGAGAAGTTCGCGCGGTGGCGCATGAACTTCGAGGCGCTGGCGGGCGGGCTCGCGCGCGTGAGCGAGGTCGGGAGCGTCATCACGGGATGGCGACCCGCGGGAGCAGACGACAGTGCACCGCTCGTGTTGCGACTCGATGACGGCGCGCTGCACGTGCGTCCGTTTTGGAACAGCGGAGTGCGGCACTCGCCGGTACTCGTGGAGGCAGTGATGGACTCATTGGGTGTCGCGTGACGGTTCTGTTCGTGGTCGGTCCTCCGGGTGTCGGCAAGACGACGCTCGTGCGGCGCTTGCTCAACACCCCGAGCACGCTCATCGAGAGTCCTAAGTGGACGGTCGGTGAAGATGTTTGCGCGGCGGGGCACTACTCCGGCGGCACGTTCGATGGCGCGGACACGGTGCCGTACAACGGCGTGCAACTCGCGCTCGCGTATTGGGAGTCGTGTCTCACCGACCGCTCGCTCACGATCTTCGACGGCGACCGCTTCTCTCACGCGGGCACCATCGCGTGGTTCAACGCGCGCGGTGTTGAGCCGGTGTGCCTCGCGCTCACCGCACCCGACGACGCGCTGGCAGCGCGCCGCGCTGCTCGGGGCTCGAAGCAGAACCCCTCGTGGATGAAGGGGCGCGTCACCAAGGCGGCGCGCTTCGCAGACAGCTTCCCCACTCCACGAGTGCTCCGGCTGGACGCCGGGAACTCTACGGAATCACTGGAAGTTTCCCTGCGGGAATGGCTCGCCAGATAGTTCTTGTCGGTCGGGGCGGAATTGGTTTATGATGGGTTTCGGGTCGAGTTTGACCCCAACGAAAGGCCCCCCCAATGTCCTACGAAACCGCTCCCGCCACGCTGATGCTCGCGACCCGTTGTGCCTGCTGCTCGCGTCCCCTCTGCGACGCCATCAGCGTCGAGACTGGCGTTGGCCCCGAGTGCCGTCGCAAGCACGGGTTCAACGACGCGCAGGGTGAGCCGGACTGGTGCGCGGCGCTGGTCCTGCTGGACGGGCACGTGAGCACCGCCGACATGCACGCAGCCGCGATGGCGGGTGAGGGCGAGTACGACGCGCGAGCGGTGGCCAACCTGCTCGTGCACCGCATCGCCTGCCGGTCCTCCGCTCGGGTGGACGGCGCGGTGCTCGCGATGACTGCGGCCATCGGGGCGCTCGGGTTCGTCACCCTGGCGAACAAGATCGTGGAGCACGGCGCGGGCAAGGTCGAGGTTCACGCGGTGGGCGACCGCCTCGCGGTGACGACCCCGTACAATCAGGCGTTCGTCGCCGCGCTCAAGGCGGCGCGGGTCGGCGCGCGGTGGGACGGGGCGAGCAAGGTCTGGACGGTGCCCACGGACCCGAGCGCGCGCAAGGCGCTCTGGGGCGCGCTCCGCGGGAGCTTCGCGGGCGCGCTGCTCGTCACGGACGCGGGGACGACGACGGTGCCCGCTGCGGCGTGAGCCGCCTCCGCTGCGCGCCGATGGGGCGCTTGCCGGTTCGACTCCGGCGCAGCGGACCAGGGGAGAAGGTTCCCCGAGAAAGCAGGATGACAGCATGGCCAAGGTTTTCGTTTACGGGACGCTGCGAGCGGGAGGCGCGCTGCACGCGCACATGAAGGGCGCGGACCTCGTGTGCTCGGCGGGAGGCGTGCGCGGGTTCGCGATGTTCGACCTCGGGTTCTACCCGGCGGTGGAGCACATGCAGACGCCGCACGCGGTGGTCGTGGGCGAGGTGTACGAGGTGGACGCGGCGCACCTTGCGCGCCTCGACTGGGTGGAGGGCGTGCCGAGCCTCTACTACCGGACGCTCACGGACGTGGTGGTGGGCGGAGGCAGCGACGGTGAGGACACGGTGGAGGCGTTCATCTACGTGATGCGCGAGGGGCAGGCGCGCGGGGAGCGCGTGCGCGGCGGGGACTGGATGGCGCACACGGCGGGGCGGGTGGCGCTGTGAGCAGCGAGGGCAAGGCGGCGCGGCGACTGGTCGCGCGCGGCCCCGCGCCGCTGGCGCGCTCGCTGGTGTTCAGCTTCGGCTCGAACCTCCACGAGCCGCAGCTTCGGGAGCGGTGCCCCGACGCGATGCAGGTCGGTCCCGCGACGCTGCACGGGTTCCGCCTGGCGTTCGTCGGGCACTCCGCGCGATGGGGCGGGGCGGTGGCGACGGTGCGCCCGACCGCGAAGGCGGAGACGCCGGGGGAACTCGTGCTGCTCACGGACGCGGACCTCGCGCGCCTCGATGGCTTCGAGGGAGCGCCCACGGTCTACAAGCGGACGCGGGTGCAGGTGCGCACGCACACGGCGTCGGGTGCGCGGCGCGAGGTGAGCGCGTGGACGTACGTGCGGGACGGTGAGGAAGCGGACCCGAGCCCCACCTACGTCTCGCGCATCGCGTGCGGGTACGGGCGTCTCGGCTACGACGACGCGCCCATCGTGCGAGCGATCCACGCCGCGAGCAAGGCGCGGGCGCGGCGGTGGGAGGCGTTCAACGCGCAGGTGGAGCCCGCGACGCCGCGAGCCTCCGTGGGCGTCGTGCGCCGCAAGCGGGAGCGCATGAGCGACCACTTCGGGGATCTGTTCCCCAACGACGACCGGCGCAGCAACCCCGATGAGCACGACGCGGACGTGCTCGCGGACCTCTCCGACGTGCCCCCGTCCTGGTATCGCGGGAGGGCGTCGTGAAGCGCCGGGTGGAGATCCTGCTCACCGTGCCGGACGACGGCGCGGTGGAGCGGGTGCGCGCGCTCGCGGCGAAGCATGGGTGGGCGGTGGTGCAGGTGCACCGGGGGGAGAGCCAGCCGGGGGCGCGACCGATGGCGGAGCTTGCACCGGAGGCGGTGAGCAGGATCGTGGCGCTGCACGAGGCGGGGGGGCTCACGTACCAGGGCATCGCGGACGTGCTGAACGTGGCGGGCGTGCGGGGGGCCAAGGGCGGGCGGTGGTGGCCCAAGACCGTTGCCGCGGCGCTCCGGCAGGCGCGGGCGGCGGGGTTCCCGCAAGGGGCGGGGCGCAAGCCCGCCTAGCTGCCCCCCTGGCGCGCTTTGCCCCGCCGGGGGGGGGGCCAGCCCCTCCCGCCCCCTTGCGGCGCGCCGGGGGTTCCCTGGCGCGCCAGCGGGGGCTATCCTCCGCCGATGAGCGCGGCAGAGGACATCGACCTCGCGCACGCCGCGGTGCTCTGGCAGGCGGAGCAGGCGCGCGGGGACTCGAAGAAGTTTTTCGAGTTCGTCATGCGACGCGAGCATGACGGTGCGGTGGTGGATTGCGCGCCGCACCAGCGTGTGCTTCTCGACTTCGTGGAGGCGCACCCGATGTGCGTCATCAGGATGCCGGTCGGGACGAGCAAGACGTTCTGCATGGCGGCGATCACGTTGCACCTACTCGGGCGTGACCTTTCGTCTCGCGGTGCCATCGTGAGTGCGACGCAGGGGCAGGCGATGAAGCCGCTCTCGCTGGTGCGCGACACGATTGAATCGAGCGACGCGCTGCGCATGGTGTTCCCGGCGCTGCGGCGGAGCAGGCGCAAGACGGACTCGTGGACCATCAGCGAGATCACGGTGGACCGCCCGCCAGGTATCCGCGACCCGTCGCTCATCGCGGTGGGCATCGACGGCGCGCTTTCCGGTGCGCGCCTCTCGTGGGTGGTGGTGGACGACATCCTCGACCGCGAGAACACGGCGACGCCTGCGGGGCTACAGAAGGTGCACGAGTGGTTCGACAGCACGGTGCTCTCGCGCATCGACCCGGAGGGCGGGCGGTGCGTGGTGACGAACACGCCGTGGACTCCAGAGGACTTGACGTACCGCCTGGAGGCTGCGGGGTGGCCGACGCTGACGATGGACGTGGCGGGCAACCTGCGCATCACGAACGCGCCGGACTTCGACACCGACGACATCATGCCGAGCGCGCGCGAGGGGGAAGTGTACCGGCTGGCGGCACACGCGGAGCCGCTTAACGCGCGCGGGGAGGTGATGGAAGAAACGGTGCCGCTCTGGTCAGAGCGATACTCGTGGGAGCAGATCGAGGCGTTGCGCGGCAAGCATCTCCCGCACCGCTTCAATCAACTCTACCTCTGCATCTGTCGCGCTGACGACACGGCGCGGTGCAAGGCGGACTGGATCGACCGCTGCAAGGCGCAGGGGCGCGGCACCACGTTGCAGGGCGAGTACCTTGGGGGCAACACGACGTTCACCGGAGTGGACCTCGCGGTGGGCAAGGGGGCGAGCTACGACGCGACGGCGTTCTTCACGTTCGAGCATCTGCCGGACGGCAAGCGGAAGATCATCGACGTGGAGTTTGGGCAGTGGGACGCGCCCACCATCGTCGCCAAGCTCATCGACAAGGCGCAGCGGTACAAGAGCATCGTGCGAGTGGAGAACAACGCGGCGCAGGACTACATCAGGCAGTTCGCTCGCGCGCAGAACGCGAGCATCCCGATCCGCGCGCACGCGACGGGGCGCGGCAAGGCTCACCCGGAGTACGGGGTGGAGGGGCTGTTCATCGAGCTACAGAACGCGGCGTGGATCATCCCGTGCGACATCCACGGGCGGTGCCATCCCGCGGTGCAGCAGTGGGTGAACGACTGCCTCTACTACCAGCCGGACGCGCACACGGGCGACGTGCTGATGGCGGCGTACCTCGCGCGGGAGCAGGCGCGGGAGTTCGGCATGATGAGCGGCGTGACGACCATCGGCGCGGTGAACCACGCGGCGGGGCTGGCCACGTCGTTGCTGACACGGTAGGCTGCGCGCGGAGGTGCCCGATGAACTCAGTTGTGATTTTCGACCCCCACGGCGTCGAACCCGAAGGGGAGATCCTGACCGCGCAACGTCTCGCGGTCGCGCGCTCACACGGCGTGGTCGCGCTCCCGGTAGACGTGGACATGATGCGCGCCACGGCGCTCGGTGGGTACGCGAAGCGTTCGTATGGCAAGGGCTGGCGCTTCGACGCGCTCCGCGCGGGACGCGGGTGCCCGCTGGTGCTCTACGCCGCGGCGGCGCACCCGACGCTCCACTGGGCGGTGCGCCTAGTCGCCGATGGACCCGAGCGGCATGGGCAGCTTCGTGTCGCGGTGGACACCGGGCAACTCGGCGTGAACGCATCGGGGTTGAGCCCGGTGACGCCCCCGATCTTGCCAGCTGACCTCGGCGAACCCGATGCGGGCGGAGGGTGGACGTGCATCGGGCACGGCACGCTCTCGCTCCGCGACGACTCACTGGCGGGCTTCATGCTGTACGGCACGCTCACCGGGGTTCGAGTCGCGTGGTGGGCCGTCTCGCAGGGGAGCGCGGAGCAGTGACGCAGAAGCAGATGTTCGCGGAGTGCGTCGCGCTCGCGCCAGACTTCCGGCTCGGGCTCGCGTTCGTGGTGCTCGGGCGCTCCCTCGTCTGGTACGGAACGCCCCGCGCAACGGGCGTGGCCTTGACGGCTGGCGTGCAATTCCCGGCAGACAACCCCGCGGAGCCGCTGCTCGACTTCCTGCTTCAGCAGGCACTCGTCACGCTGACTCAAGCGGTGTAGGCTGACGGCGCGATGCGCAACCTCATCGATTCGCTCGTCCACAACGTACTCATCCACCCGTTGCTGTTCGTGCGCGACGTGGCGGAGCGGGCGGGCTTCATCGGCGTCGCGTTGCTGCTCTCGCGAGTACACGACGAGCACTGGGCGTGGGGGGAGTCAGAACACGAGTTATCACCGCCACCGCAGTACCCGTGGACGCCGGAGGCGGAGGCGATGGTGTACCGGGGGCGACCGGAGATGCCCCCGCCCGCAGACGCCGCGCCGCTGACGGGTAGCGTGGCCGACCGGATGCAGCGCGCGAGGGGTGCGCACTGATGGTCGCGCAGGTCATCCGGCTGACGGACAGGAGCATCGCGCTCGCGTCCAGCTTCGGCGTGGACGAGACGACGCTTGGCCCCCCGTTCCGCTCGAACGCGCTGCTCACGTCGGAGCGATACCGGCTGCTCGACCGGCGCAGTTCCTACTACTCGTGCACGCACCACGACTGGAAGCAGTACGACTTCGACGCGCGCTCCATCCCGGTCGGCAACCCGCTGCTCGGTCAGCCGCTCATGGCGAGCGAGCCCGCGAACTGGTACGTGCCGCTCCGCTGGCGACGCCCGAGCGCACCGTACCGTCTCGCGCGCGTGATCGTCGATTCGTTCACGAACCTCATCCTCGGCTACCAGCGGTGGCCAACGATCCGGTGCGCGGAGGACTCGGAGACCGAAGCGTTTGTGCGCGCGCTCGTGGACGCGACGCGGCTGCGCACGGTGCTCATTCGAGCGCGCTCCATCTGCGGGAGCGCGGGCACGGTGGGCATCTCGTGGGGCATCACGCGCGGGACGCCTCGCGTGCAGGTGCATCACCCGCGGACGCTGTACGTGCATCGGTGGGCGGACCGTGAGCGATTGATTCCCGCGCACGTCACGGAGATTTACAAGTTCCCTCGCGACGAGTGGGACGTCGAGAAGAAGCTGTTTCTGCGGAACTGGTACTGGTTCCGACGCGACTGGACGGAGACGAGTGACGTGGCGTTCCACGAGGTGCGCGCGGACCTTGCGGCGGAACCGTCGTGGGTCGTTGACGAGGAACTCAGCTACAAGCACGACGACGGTTTCGCGCACTTCGTGTGGTGGCCGAACCTCCCGAGCGACACGGACGACATCGACGGCGTGCCGGACTACGAGGGGCTGTACGAGAACTTCGAGGCGCTGGACTTGCTGAACAGCACGCTGGTTCGCGGCACTACGCTGAACCTCGACCCGACGCTCATCCTCAAGCTCGACCCGGAGATCGTGGCGCGCACGGGCGTGAAGAAGGGCAGCGACAACTCGCTGGTGGTCGGGCAGAGCGGCGACGCGCACTACATGGAGCTTCAAGGCACGAGCGTGCAGGTGGGCACGTCGTTGTTCACGAAGATGCGCGAGGCGGCGCTGGAGGTCGCGCAGTGCGTGGTGCCGGACCCGAATCAGATCGGAGCCGCGGGCACGTCGTCCGTCGCGCTCAAGGTCATCTACGCGCCGATGCTCGGGAAGGCGGACGTGCTGCGCGGGCAGGCGGAGCAGGCGCTCCACGACCTGCTCATGCAGATGGTGACGAGCGCGCGCAAGGCGATGGACGCGGTGCCGCTCGTGGTGGTGAAGGAGGACGGCAGCGAGGAAGAATCGGTGCCGTCCCTGAACCTTCCGCCGCGCATCGTGACGGAGGACGTGCTGGACCCGGACACGGGGGAGCCCACGGGGGAGCGGCGCGAGACGGTGGTGGAACTCAAGCCGGGGCGCGGCGAGACGCTGCGCTTCGATTGGGGCGACTACTTCCTACCCACGGCGCAGGACCAGCAACAGACGGCGGCGACGCTCACGCAGCTTGTCGCGGGCACGCTGCTCTCGCAGGAGAGCGGCGCGGACCTGGCGAGCCGCATCGTGCGCATCGACCCGCGCGCGGACTGGGATCGCATCGCCTCGGAGAAGAAGGCGAAGGACGCGGCGCAGGCTGCGATGATGGGCGGCGACATGGGTGGCGCGGTGGACGCGATGGGCGAGCTACCGCCGGGCGCGTCGGAAGGCGAGGCACCTGCGGAGGGCGAGGCGGTACCGGCTGCGGCGGCACCGGAGCAGACGACCCCCGCGGTGGGCGACAGCATCGGGAACTTCACGCTCGGCGTGTCGGACCTGGCGAGCATCGTCACGGTCAACGAAGGGCGCGCTACCAGCGGGCTTGGTGCGCTGCTCACCCCGGCTGGCCAGATCGACCCGGACGGCTACCTGACCATCGCGGAGTTCGGCGCGAAGCGGAAGGCGGACGCGGATGCGCGCGCGAAGATCGCGGTGGACGACGCGAAGGCGGGCAACGAAGCGGCGGCGGCGGGACCGGATGCGGCTGGCGCACCGCCCGTGAATCAGTACGGGACGCCCGATGGCCAACCGCCTTTCACCGGCTGATGTACTGCGGCTGAACCGGCAGCAAGCGCGGGCGCTCGCGGAGCGGGTGGGGACGGCTCCGATCCGCGCGCTGCTCACCGACGCGCACAACGACCTCCGCAAGCGCCTCGACGCCGCTACCCGAGGCTTCGACCCGGCGACGCCCACGGGGCTGCGGGAGATGCGGGTGACGCTGGCGCAGGTGGAGGACGTGACGCGCTCGCTGGCGAAGGACTTGGGGACGACGACGGCGCGCGCGGCGAAGCAGGTGGCGGAGGTGAGCGTGAGTGGGATGACGCGCTACCTGAGCGACGCGCAGAGGGCGTACGGGAGCAAGGCGCGCCCGCTGGCGCTGCGCGAGGGCGCGATGCTGCGGCGGGCGGTGCAGGGGGCGGAGAGCACGGTGCTGCGGCGGCTGGCGACGACGGAGAAGGCGCGGGAGGCGGAGCAGGAGGACGGCGGGGAGGCACCCGACACCGCGCCGCGCATCTCGCTGGACCGAGAGACGAGCGTGCTGTCCCGGTACTCCGTCGCCACCATTGGGGAGTTCGAGACGCAGCTATCGACGGCGGTGGCGGTGGGCAAGCCGTGGCTCGCCACGCGGGAGGCGCTGATTCAGCAGAGCCCGTTCTTGCAGGGCGCTCCGGTGTCGTGGGCGGAGCGCATCGCGCGGACGGAGACGATGGGGGCGTACAACCGGGCGGGGTGGGAGGGCATCCGAGCGGCGGACGATGACCTCGGAGACATGGTGAAGATTCTGTGCGCGAGCTTCGACGCGCGGACGGGGTGGGATTCGTACCAGGTGCACGGGCAGATCCGGTTGCCGGACGAGGCGTTCGAGTGGGCGGGCGGGCTGTACCAGCACCCGCCGAACCGACCGAACGACCGCGAGGTGGTGGTGCCGCACCGGAAGTCGTGGGCCATCCCGCCCGAGCTTGCGTGGCGCGGGGACGGGGAGGTGATGGCGGCGTGGCTGCGGGACCGGAGGAAGGGCGCACCGCCTGCTCGCCCCGACATGACCACGGTGCCACTCGACCAGTTCGGCAAGGGCTGATAGCATCCCGCCCATGTCTCGACCGGCAGAGAGTGTAGACGCCCCGCGAACGTCGCTCCATCTCGTCCAGAGCGAGTTCCGCGAACTCAAGCGCCCGACGACCGGAGTGCTACGCGGCGAAGGTCGCGCGGTCGCGGTCGCCAAGTTCCGCGAGCTAGCGCGGCGCATCGAGTCGGGGGAACTCGACGGTGCGCGGGTGCAGTGGCGTCAGGTCACTGAGGGGAACCCGGATGGGATCGAAGTCGTCGAACTCACCGACACCACCGTCCAGCTGATCGCGTACAGCATCGAGGCTTGAACCATGGCGCTCAATCCGAAAACTAGCATCGCGTCTCGCAACCTCGCACTCAACGCCGCGTTCGACATTCTGAACTCGGGACACCTGCTCATCTACGACGGGACGCAACCGACCGACGCGGACACGGCGCTCGGCGCGCAGGTGCTTCTGGCCGATCTGACCCTGAACGTGACGGCGTTCGCGGCGGCAGCGGCAGCGAGCAAGGCAGCCAACGCGATCACGACCGACTCCAGTGCGAACAACACGGGAACAGCCTCGTGGGGTACGCTGGTCGTCACGACGCGTGCCACCACGGGTACGCTTGATTTCTCGGTGGGCACGTCCGGCGCGAACATGAACCTGAACTCGGTCGCGATCTCGTCCGGCGCTGCCGTGTCGTGCACGGCTGCAACCATCACGCAGGCGGCATGACCATGAACGTCTACATCATCAGGCACCAGGCGGCCGGGTACATCCCCGAGTACATCTTCGCCGAGACTCCGAGTCAGCAGCAGATGGCGGCGGTCTACGCCATGTGCGATCAGCGGTACGGGCTCACGCATCCGAAGACGCAGGAGCGGTACTGGATTCGATGGGTCGCGATTCCGCTGCAAGATGCGAGCGACCTCCCGATGCCGGGCGACCAGGACACGGCGAACTTCGGCGGGAACGCCGTGGGCGCTGCCGTGCCTGGGCCGGTGATGAGCGCAACCGGCACCGTCACGAACCCGGAGTGATCTGACTCATGGCCATCGACGACAGCATCGCGGTCCAGGGGCAGGGCACGACCACGCCTGGCGCGCTGTCACTGATCAAGACTCTGGCGATCCCGGTCAAGACAGCATCGGGTCAAACCGTTGAGGTCCAGGGCGTGATCTTGGTCGATGAGTACGGTGGTGTCTCGTACCCGATGGGCGAGACGACCGGAATCAAGATTCTGGAGACACTGATCATTCTGAACAACAACATCGCCCTGCTGGGCGGCGGCATCGTGATCAAGACAGGAATGTAAGCACATGAGCAATCAACGAGTTCTCACCAGGCATCAGGTCTCCCGCGTCAAGCCGACGCTCACCCCGCAGAACACGGATGTCGATTCGCGTTGCATGGGTGACGGTGCAGCTTTCGTGCAGAATCTCATGTCGACCAAGCATTCGCTGGTCGATGAGGGGTCGTACTTCGTCACGACCAACCCGATCCCACAGACCGTCCTCGCATACGGATCTGCCGGTACGCAGGCGGC
>Ga0315285_10002212_pt1 | contig 20295 bp, 16 predicted proteins | sample YL17G09_36_MG_FD_203698 | JGI IMG/M metagenome (GOLD analysis project Ga0315285, IMG submission 203698) | Sediment microbial communities from Yellowstone Lake, YNP, Wyoming, USA - YL17G09_36 | ecosystem: Environmental > Aquatic > Freshwater > Lake > Sediment | place: USA: Wyoming | collected...
CAAAAATCGCATGTACAATAACATGAGGATTTGCTTTTCTTAATAATCTGGCAGTTGATAATATGTCCTTTCTTGTTTCATCAGGCATACCTATCATACAATAAGCTGAAGCAATAATATTATATTCTCTACAATTTTTAAAAGCTTCAATGATTTTTTCATCTGGCATTCTTCTTTTTAACATTTTAATTCTATATTCAGGGTTCCCACTTTCAACGCCTACTCCGATTTGAATGCAACCATTTTTTGCTAGAGTTTTTATATTTTCTTTGTTCATATGTTCAGGTCTACTATGACATAAAAACTTTAGATCCATTTCCTTTAAACCTTTTGTTACTTCTACTATTTTTTTACGACCAATTGCTAAAAAATCATCATCCCAAATTTTTATAGAATCTATATTATATTTATCTTTTAAATATCTTACTTCATCAAGCATCCGATCAACTGATTTTACACGCCAGAAATTATGAAATTGATCGTGAAAATGTTCATTAATACAATAGCTACAGCCAAAGGGACAACCTCTTGACATCTCAACATGTCCCATCCTTAAAATTTTACCTTCAAATGGGCGGAAAAAATTTCTTTTATCAAAATAATCCCAATTTAAGTATGGTATGCTCTCAAAATCACTGACAATATATTTACCTGAACTAATCCATTTATTCCCATTGCGATAAACAAAATTAGGAATTATTACATCTCTATCATTTTTATCATTACATAGAAAGTCGAGAGCATCAAGAAGAACATCTTCACATTCTCCTGGAATTATTGCATCAATTTTTTTATAAGTTTTAACACGGTCTAAATTTATATATGTATGAATTCCTCCAACTATCACTTTGCCATTAAAATCATCGTCAACAGCGTCAATAAGTGATAATGCTATTTTTTCATTAAACGTAGTAAAAATTGAAATTCCAATAAAATCAGGTTTAAAATTTTTAATTAAAACTTTAAAGTCTTTTATGTAATCTTCTTTCAAGTCATCCATCCCATAACCGTCCCAGTTCACTGGTTTAAAAATTCCAATTTTTATGGAATCGTCTGCCCAGCTATCATCCACTGGATGTTTGTAAAAAGTTGTATCAAAAAGTTTTATTTCATATCCTGCCTTCTCAAGAATTGCAATAATAATTGATATGTTGATAGGTAAAAAAGGTCCAAAATCAAGCATTGGACTGACAAGTAAAAATTTTCTTTTATTGGATTTTTTACTAAATTGTTTATTAATGATATTATCCCTCCTTTTTTCTACATAGAATAAATATTCTACTACCAAGGTCGTGTTCATATAAATATTTTGATGTTAAAAAATCAAGATTAAACGAGCTATCGCTAGTATATGGATCCTCATATGAAAGATAATTATTTATAGAGCCTAACTCTGAAATTACATTATCAACGACAAGAATTTCAAATTTATGCTTCTGTAATAATTTTGAAAGTGTATCAATACTAAAGAAATTTACATGAGTAAATCCTCCAAAAGTTCCTGATTTCTCATGTAAAATTCTAGTAACAAGAGCGCCAATATTAGGAACACAAACAAATAAGTGACCGCCTGGTTTTAGGATATTTCTTATCTTTTTAATAAATTCATTTGGATAATTGACATGTTCAAGTACTTCCCAAATGGTAACTACATCAACAGAATCAGGTGGATAAATTCCTTCTTCCAAAGGTTTATTAAAAACCTCAATTCCAAGTTTCTTAATATTATCGATTGATTTTTGGTTAAATTCAACCGCGCTTACTTTCCATCCTTTATCACGGGCAGTTTTTAAAAATAATCCAGAACCTGCCCCGATGTCGACCATAAAACCTTTGTTTTTCGTACTATCTACATTATTTTCAATGAATTCTAAACCATATCCAAATTTTTTAGAATCAATCAATACTTCTTCAGATGTTAATAAAACTTCGATCCAACTTTTATATATATCTCGGAAAAAAACATCTCTATATTTATCACTGGCTGTTGGATTTACAAATATAAAACCACATTTACAGTTAACATGAATAAAACCATCCTTAATAAAGAGAGTTTTAAAATTTCTTCTTCTGCATATGGGGCAATTTCTATTTTCAGCCATTTCTTCTTTTAAAAGTCCAGTTTTTTTATCAATAAAAAAGTCCCAAGCTAGTTTCTTATCGGAATCAATGTGTTTATTACGTTTGGTCTTTTTATTAAAAGTCTTGGTGCCAAATACAAAATAACCATCAAATTGGTTTTTTTTCTGTAATATTTCTTCACTCTGTTTAACTCTTTTAATAATGAACATCCTCCTTTATTCTAATTATTTAATTTTATTATTTTTTCTCTTTTGTATAATACCTTACAAATTTTAAATCTTCCTAATAAGTAATATCTAATCACAATTCTGGTTTGATTAATGATAGTTCTGCATCAAATCTTTTAACATGAAATAAATACTTTTTCTGTTAATTAATGTTTATGGTTTAGAATTTAAGATAATTGGAAATGGAAATAAAACATTTATATAATAAAAATATGAATTACAATAAATAGTAGCTATTTGATGAGAGCTTATGAATTATGTTTTCTGCGCAGGTTATAAGATGTTGCTTTTCGCTTTATATCTAAAAAATGTTTTAGATAAAGAAATAGTTATAGTTACATATAGCACAGATGTTGTAGAATTCTGCAGAGCTGAAAAAATAGACTATATACAAATTTACCAATTTAGACCTCACATTTCATCAATTTTAAAATTAATTGCTTTTAAGAAAATATTGGATGAAGTAATAATAAAAATTGATATGCATAAGGAAGATACTTTTTTTGTAACATCTAAAACAATTTCATATGAATTATTTTATTTAGTAAAAGAACTATCAAAAAAAGGTAATTTATATTTTGTACCTACTATGAGGGAACTAAAAATTTTTAAATCACCATATTATAAACCATTTATAAGAGGAATTATCTATAAACTCATAATAAAAATTATTTTGGGTTTAGATGTAATGTATTACGAATCAAATAAAGAACCTCGTATGGGAATTGATAATAATTTCATGAAAAAATATAATATAAAGGAATTTACTCTAGATTTACCATTTGAAGAACTTATTTTTGAGGCTGTGAAAAAAAATAAAATGAGATATAAATCCTATGATAATCTTTTTATTGATTCAGGTATAGTAGATGAAATTATCGTAGCAGATTCAGAAAAAAAACTGTATAAAAATTTATTTGAGTTATCTATAGAGTTTGCATTTAAAAAATGTCCAAAATCACATAAATATACTGAGGAAAGAGAGATGGCTGATTCCGCTTATTATGCACGTTTTAATAATTGTGAAGAACTACCCAGATATCTACCTGTTGAATTATTTTATAATAATATTAGAAAGAATGTAGTTTCAGCATTTTCAACAGCATTGATAACAGCGTCAAAATTTGATCATCTTAAGGCAATATCCTTGTTAGAACTTGTTGATTGGTATCATGAGTCATATAAAAAGGAATTTAAAGATCATTTAATAGAGGAATCTAAAAATAAAATAATTTTTCCAAAAAGTTTTAAAGAATTAAAAGAGATATTACTTAACGATATTGTGTTGAATTAAAAAAAATAAATATTCAGAAAGGTAGATATAAATGAAAATAATATTTTTATATCCAAAATGGACAAGTGATTATGGCTCAATTTCTCATTTTGCTAAAAAAACCGCTATTTATCCTCCTCTTAATTTAGCTTATTTAGCAGCTATTGCTGAAAAACAAGGTTATCAAGCAAAAATCATTGATGGTGAAGTTGAAAATATTTCATGTAATCAGATGATCGAAGAGACTATAAAATTTAATCCTGATCTTATAGGTATGACAGCTTGTACTCCTTTCTTCCATTTTGTTGAAGAAATTGCTATTAATTTAAAGAAAAAAATTCCAGAAGTTCCAATTATATTAGGTGGACCGCATATAACGGTTTTAAGAGAAGAGGCATTCAAAGATTTTTTTAATTATGGTTTTATTGGTGAAGCGGATATATCTTTTAGCAAATTTTTAGAAAGTTATAGAAAAAAACAAGATATTTCAGAAATTCCAGGAATTCTGTATAGAAAAGAAAAAGAGATAAAATATTCAGGAGATGTATCATTAATTGAAGATATGGATTCTTTGTTAACACCTGCGTTTCATTTATTAAAAATGGATAAATATAAAATGGGAACATTAGAAGGGATAAAAAATTTTGCACCAATAATGAGTATAAGAGGATGTCCATTCAAATGTATTTTTTGTAGTACAAAAATGTTTGGAAGAAATTTACGTAAAAGGTCTCCAGAATTAATATTAAAAGATATAAAATATTTAAAGGAGAAATTCAATATTAATCATTTTATTTTTCTAGATGATACTTTAACTTTGGATAGAAATCATATAATAAACATATGTAAATTAATAATTAAAGAAAATTTAAATATTACTTTTGAAGGAACTACTAGAGCGAATCTTATAGATGAAGAAATAACTTCAATAATGAAGAAAGCAGGTCTTATTAGATTGTCATTTGGTTTAGAATCTGTTGATAAAGAAATAAGAAAAACGATAAGAAAGGAAGTACCTTTAGAAAGTTATATTATAGCAAATAAACTTACAAATAAATACAAAATAGAAACTTTAAATTCTTGCATGATAGGTTTACCAGGTGAAACAAAAAACACAATTAAAAAAACGCTATCTTTCCTAAGAGATTCACATGAAATTAAACAAGCTAATATTAGTATTGCAGTACCTTATCCTGGAACAGAATTATATGAAATGGCGAAAAATGAACGTAATGATTTAAAGTTAATAACTAGTGATTTTTCAAAATTTAGAAGATATAATTGCGCAACAATGAAAGTAGGTGAGTTGACACCCGAAGATCTTATTAAATTACAAAATGATGCATTTGCAAGTATCTATCTTCCATATTGGCGATGGAAACCTGTTATAAGAAAATCTGGAGTTTATGGATTATTTCTTACTTTTAAAAGATTATTTAAAAGTATATCGTATGGACATGGTGAATTAATATTTATTAATAAAAATTATTGGAAAAAATAAATCAATTAATTTAGACCTAGCATTACATTAATTTTAAAATTAATTGATTTAATACCGAAATAATCTTTATTTATCGAATAAATTTATAAACCTTTTCAACAGCCTGTATTATATCGTCCATATCATCAATAGTATGTGGAAGGCGTACGTGCTCATTAATAATCATCTGCTCAAAATGTAATCTTTCTGCATTTGGACAAGCACCTTTGTAATAATTCGTTTTTATCTTTTTATTTTCTGGTGCACTAAATGGATAACCGTTTTTGAATGCAATTTTTCTTTGATATAGTGGTTGTAGGTATATCGGTCGTGCGTAACCCTGATAAAAACATATTCCTTCTGCATTAATCATTTTTATTAATTCTTCCCGTTTAATACCTAATTTATCACTTTGATATCTTAAAGGATAGACATAATATGTGCTATAACAATTTGATCTACCACTTGGGACAATAAAAAAATCGTATTTTGAAAGATGTTCATTTAAGTATTTTACTAATTCTAATCTCTTTTTATTGTATAAATTTAATTTTTTAAGTTGCTCTATTCCTATTGCTGCTTGTAGCTCTGTCATTCTATAATTAAAGCCTACAGTATTGACAATATTTTCATATCCAGATCCTACAACAGCTATTTCACCATGGTTTCTGATTAATGCTAGACGATATTTCAATTCCTCATCGTTAGTAAGGCAAACTCCACCTTCACCTGTTTGAATTGTTTTGTTTACATTCAAACTATGAACTGCAATATCTCCAAAAGTTCCAACAAATTTCCCTTTATATTTAGCTGCATGAGCTTGAGCGCAATCTTCTATTATCTTTAAATTATGTTTTTCAGCAATTTCCATTATTAGATCCATATCAGCTGGTATTCCAAACTGATGAATTAAGACAATAGCTTTTGTTCTTGGTGTTATTTTTTCTTCTATTGATCTTGGATCGAGGCAGCCTGTTTCTAGTTCAACATCAGCAAAAATTGGAATTGCACCATAAACTAATGCGCAGGTAGCACATGCTGACATAGTATATGGAGAAACAATTATCTCATCACCATAACCTAGATTCAATGCCCCTATTGCAGCATAAAGACCTGAAGTAGCGCTATTTACTGATACAGCAAACTTCATACCATAATATTTACACCATAATCGTTCTAGTTCTTGTACATATGGCCCGCCCCAAAAGCTGAACGGAGGATCAGGTTTATAAGAACCCTCAAATAGAGAAAGATGACCAGATTCAAGTACCTTTAAAACAGCTTCTTTTTCTTCCTTACCAGTAGTTATATTGTCCATCCATGGTTTATTTCTTATAGGCTTATTGTTATCACTTGCTAATTTTTTTCGCATTTGTTTTTACCTCTTTCTTAGTAGAGTTATCATATATCTCCCTTGCCTTCCAGAGAATATTCATGGTACTAGTTACTTCATCTAATAACACACCATGGCCGGATAATGGTACTTTATCTGCAAGATATTTACCAATTAGATCTACTGCATGAAGCAAGGGTGAATCAATTCCTTTCCAGGGGCTATCTGGTAATGGAACTAAAACCTTATCGTTTCTTTCATCTGACTTGGATTTTTCTACTACTATTTTTTTACCAAAATCTTGAAGGAAAATTCTACCTTTTTCAAATCTAAATTCGTTGTCATAGATCTGATAATAATTTTGATCGAAACTAATAATATCAACAGGCGCATTAAGAATTTTTAATTTGACATTGATACATGGATCATTTGGTTTACCAGGAGCTCCTTGATCAACAGATTCAATCATTGGGTCTGTATCAAACAACATTCTTAATGTATCAATTAAATGACAACCGTTATGCAACCATCCGCCATAATAGTCGCATCTTCCACAAATTAGTTTACCTAATTCTTGACTCTTAATAAATTGTCTTACTCTTTTATGACCAGGGTCATAGCGTCTCGTATGATTGACAATGATTTTACATTTCGTTTTATTAACAAGATTTTTTAATTCTTTTAATTCAGAAGGTTTTAGACATATTGGTTTTTCAGCAAAAATTACTTTTGGGCATGAGTCAGAAATTAGGATTTTTTTTATATGTTCATAATGAAATTCATTTGGAGAACACACACTTATTACATCTAATTTTTCATTCTCAAGCAATTCGTTAATATTAAAATATCCATTAGGCACACTCCAAATCTTCTGAAAAGTTTCTAAATTTTTAGAATCTACAGCCGTCTGAATATTAAATAATTTATTTCTATAATATGCCTGAGCATGTGTGCCAACAAAACCTGTTTTATGTGGCTTATCATAAATTCCAGCTATACGACCACAACCAATAATTCCTACATTAAATTTCATTCTCATCTATCCATTCTATATTTCTTCCATCTCCTTGGGATATTCCGGTTTTTTTCACTGAGTTCTTTGTGATTAGACATAAACTCAATTATCTGTGATAAACCAAAATGAGGGTTTTTTGGATATAATGCTTCGTAAATTGCTTTTATTACTTCAAAATCTTCTTGAGTGTCAACTTCTAAGTGCAAATCAGGATAGTTAAAATAAGATGGTGCCTCTATATTATATATTTTGTATCGCTCTGGATGTTGATACATATGAATCCCCACATGTTCACGTAACAAAGGATTGTCGACATGTTTTTCTGCATCATAAAGAATTTTTGAAGGATAGACACTTACTTCTAATCCCGGAGGATAAGTGGTTTTTAAACTATTTGTAATATAATCGTACTTATCTGAATTCTTTAAATAGAAACCAATAATAGAATCTATAATAAATGGATCAGGAACTGGATTATCTCCCATGAACTCAACATGCAGCTTTACATCATATTTTTTTAGAGTATTGACTATTCTATCTAAAACATCATTTTCGCTACCTCTAAAATAAGGAATTTTTAGCTTTTTAGCCAATGATACTATGGGGTCATCTTTTGGTGAGTTCGTAGTTGCAATAATAATCTCATCTATAAGGATACTTTGTTTGATACGCTCTATTTGTAACTCTAACATTGGTTTACCTAATATAGGTTTTAGAACCTTGTCTGGTAATCGTGTGGAACTCATTCTAGCTTGAATTGTTGCAGATATTCTCATAATTTTTACCAACCTTATTTTATAGCTAGATCTACAACTTTTTTAGACGCCTCTTTTTTTGCAAATGGATACCGATTTATATTTCTTTTCTTACGGTCGTATGGTTTATCAAATTGATTTCTTAACCATTGTTCAAGTTCTGATGGAGTTGATAATTTTTGTACTAAACCTAAAGAAACAGCTGTACATTTATCTTCGACCAATAAACCTGGCTGGTATGAAATAGTAGGTCGATTAAAGATAGTTGCTTCAAGAAGAGCCATTGAACGCATTCCTATTATAGCCTTGCTATGCCAAAATAAAGACCATAAATCTGTTTTTTTAATTGTTATCCATCTAATTATTTCATTGTATGTTAATTCTAAGTCTTCTTCTTTTGAACTTGGATGTAATTTTTCAACGACAATACATGGTCTGTTTATTTTTTTAAAAATTGCTAATATATCGTTTTTTACAGAATTCTCAGTGTATCCAAGATATTGGCCTAAAGGTCCATGTTCTCCTTCTTTTGAACCGTAATCTGCAGCATGAGTTTCTGATATAAAAGTAAATATTGGAAGCGATTGATTTGACTGTAAAAAATTAGGTAGATTGGGAGGGTTTTTAGCAAATTCTTCTGCGCGATTAGTAAGTTCAGCTAATGAGGGTGAGCCAGTTATGTAACATAAATGTTTAGGAATACCTTCCTTTATAGCATCTTCTTTTGCTTTTTTATCCATTGTCGCAATAGCATCTGGTAAATATGTAAGTTTATCATGTTCATCTACAAAACGAATACGATAATTAAACCACTCATCAAGTACCACAACTGTATTTATTCCTTTTTTCCGACCTGCAGCAATTAATAATCGATCAATACTAACATAACGAGTGGTCCCACAAATTATAGCTATTGGTTTAGTCTTTGTAAGAAAAAAACTTAATGTTGAAAAATCTTCGTTATCTGAGTCAATTACCTGAATATCTTGTAAATCAAATAGGTAAATTAGATCATTTGAAGTGATTAATATAGGTAATAATTTCTGTTTTTTAATTACTCTTAATAAAGGAGCAAGATTACGGGCTCCTCCAGCATCTGTAGCGCAAAGTAATATTTTATTCATCTATTCCATAAACTCCCTAATCTAAAATTAATTTATTTGAAATAATTTGAAATTACTTTAGAAATCTAGATCTAACAAATGATATAATTTTTTTCTCATCTTTAGTTGGCTTTTTCTCACCATCTCCAAGTAGAATTTCTATTTCTTCAATTTTTTTAATAAGTTCTTTTAATTCATTTGGATCTGCAGAAAGAATATGATCAGTTCCTGGTAAATTTTTATCTATTGTAAAATGCTTCTCAACTACTTTAGCTCCTAGTGCTACTGAAATGATAGCTGCTAGAATCCCGATCGTATGATCAGAATAACCTATTTTATACATTGGAAATGAATTTTTAAGAGTTGTAATGGCAAGTAAATTCGCATCCTCTGGTTTGGTAGGATACTGAGTGATACAATGGAGGAGATAAAGTTCTTCTACATTATTTAGATTTGATGATGCCTTTTTAATTTCGTTGATAGTTGACATTCCTGTCGAAAGAAAAACAGTTTCAGCATGTTTATTTACATATTTTAAAAGAGGTATATTTAACATTTCAGAAGATGCGATCTTAATCTTTTTTAATTCTAAGTTCTCACAAAGGAATTTTGCACGATTTAAACTAAATGGTGAACTTAAAAATTCAACTTTATTTTTTTCTGCTAGTTCTTTTAATTCATAATGAGCATCGTCAGATAATTGAACCTTAGAAAACCATTCTTTTTCCGGGTCTGTATCTTTTACTTCATCACTGAGATAAGACTGAAACTTAACAATATCTGCACCTGCTTTTGCTGCCTCTTTAATCATCTTTTTTGCTAGTTCCATATTACCTATATGGTTTTCACCGATTTCAGCAATTACAATAGTTTGTCTCATAATTTTTCACCTTTTAGAATTGGCTATATAATACTTTATGACCATATTTCCTTTATAACAATGAATGCTTCTGCTGCATTCAAGCCAGCTTCCATGCCTCTCTTTATTGAATAATTTCTTATTCCTTCTGGCGAGCGTGGGTTTGGAAAAATTCTAGATTCTCTATCATAACAACGTAATGCTTGTAATTTCTTTTCTAGGTAAGACTCTATATTTACATAGAAATTTGGAATAAATGACCAATGCAATATAGGTGGTGATTGATCTGTTGAAGATGGAACTTCATATGAGTACATTTTTTTAATTTTATGACTTGAAATTGTTCTACAGACAATCATACCTGCCTTAAAAACTGCCTGGTGATCCTGATTGACGTCACTATGATGGTTAATGTATACAATATCTGGTTTAAATTCTAGATAAACTTTCTCTAGTGGTACTATAATATCTATTATTTTATTATCTAGTTGTTCATCAGGTAAATCCAAGAATTTTAAATGTTGATAACCTAAAATTTTTTGGGCTTTTTTTGTTGATTTTTTTTCTTCTTCTATTTTTTTATTATCATATTTATGATCATAGGCACGGTTAGCTACAATGCAAACCTTTACTTCATCTCCTAAATCAACATGTCTTGCAATAGTCCCACCAACACCCAATACTTCGTCATCCATATGTGGTGCTATTATCAAAATCTTCATTTCAGTCTCCTTTCCTTTATATTATTGAATCCAGTTCTGCATTATTCCCATACTTTTTTAATTTATCTTTGCCCCATTTAGCGACAAGTTTTTTCCAACCTTCTAATCTTTTATTTGTTTTTGCTGTCATACTCATACTGTGTTCAGTATGATATAAAAGAGGAATTGATAAGAAAAATGGTTTTTTATCTGATTCTAATAATCTCAAATATAAATCATATTCTTCCCAGTATTGATCAGTATATCCACCTAATTCAATGATATGATCTTTTCTGAACATTGTTCCTCCTGCAACCCATGTAAACATGTTGTCAGGATCCACCTTTATATGTTTTGGTTTATAATGTGATTTTACTTGCCAATAATCCGGATGAACAAAAGATATTTTTGGATTATGGTCAAGTATCTTTGAGCAAAAAAGTAGTAAATCTGGGTCTGCAATATCATCTGAATCTAATCTGGTGATATATTCTCCGGTAGAATTTGTTAAACCTTCGTTGCAGGCAGCCGGTAATCCTTTATTTTCCATAAAATTATTTATTTTTATTAAATCCTTATATTGAATTTTATATTTTTCCAAAATTATTGCAGTGTTATCTGTGGATCCATCATTTACAATAATTATCTCATATTTTTGTTGTGATAACTTTTGATTTACCAAACTATCTAAACACTTTTTAATATATTTTGATTGATTATATGTTGCTACAATAACTGAGACTTTTATACCCATATTATCATCACCAACGAATCATAAATTCTTAATAAATATATTATTTTAATCCCCTATTTGTATAGTATCAACTATTTTTGTAATAGTTATATTTCTATTTTTTTCGTATAATTTTACTGCCTCTTCATTCATTTTATTAAGTAAATTTGGTACTTTATCTTTAGAACTTTGGTACAAAGTAGTAGATTTAAAATATTCCACATAATATTTAATTGTTGGAAAAATAACAGGATTTATAAATCTATAGAATTGACATTTTTTAAAATATTTTTTTGCTAAAGACTCATATTTTCTGACATCTGAGTAACCAGGTTTATAAACATCAGGCACATAATCTGTGATTTTTAGATACATATTCATTAATTCAACTGCATTTTCATCTGGAGAACCTGTTATAAAGCCCATCCTTGTTTTTTTGAGATGTTTTTTAATTAGAGAAAAAACCTTTTCTTCATTCATGTAATATATAGCAAAGTTACATAAAATTACATCAAATTTTTTATTTGGAAAAGAAAAATTGTCACCAGAATTATTAAAAAATGAAATATTATTTATTCCTAAGCTAGTTTGTTTTTCCTTGCAAGATTTTAAAAGATCTTCAGAAGTATCTATTCCAATCCCTTCATGTATATGTGGTGCGAGTTTTATTAAATGATTACCAACTCCACAACCAATGTCTAACAATATATCCTTTTTTTGGGGTTTGATTAAACAAATTAGCCATTCGTCAAAGTCATAAGAGCCGTATAAACTTTGTAAATTAACTCTGTTTTCCAGCTCATTACGTTTTTTGTATAATTCTTTTGTTTTCACGTTATTTTTTACCATAATTAAGTACCTACATAAAAAATTAAATAAAAAAAATCTTTCATTTAAAAACCTTTCTGGAAAGTATTTTTTTAATATCCTATTTTATTTGTATGTTGATTTAAATTGTAATATTTTGGGTCTTTAGGATTTTTTATTTTACCTAAGGTTATTGCTTTTGCAATTTCTTCTAAACTTTGTGTGACTGTCTTTTTTGGATTAAAATTAAGGTTATCTTTAATCTTTTCAAAAGAGACTTTATAGTTTCTTAGATCAAGTTTTCCTTCGACTGTTTCTTTATCTACATTTTTGACTTCAATATCTGGAAATACTTTCCTTACTAATTCCCCAAGATTTTTAATTTGATAATTCTGTGACTCATCTCCTACATTAAATATTTCTCCTCTAATACTATTAATTGGTGCTGATAAACATGCCACATAGGCATCAGCAGCATCTTCAACATTTAACAGAGGTCTCCATTGAGATCCACCAAAAATAGATATTTTTCCTTCTGTCACTGCTTTTAATGCAAATGTATTTACAACAAGATCAAACCTCATTCTATAAGACATCCCATAAAGAGTCCCCATTCTCATACTAACCGGGGAAAAATTTTCATCTGTCATTTCAAGAATTGCTTCTTCACTTTGTATCTTGCTTCTAGCATATAAAGACTGAGGATTTAATGGGGTTGTCTCATCTGCTAATCCATCACATTTTCCATATACGCTACAAGTAGAAGCAAAGATGAATCTATTAATCTGGTGATATTTACAAGCTTCTGCTATCATTTTAGTTGCTAAATAATTTGTTTCTATAGCTTCGACTGGTTGAGCAATAGATGCAGGATCTCCAACAATAGCAGCTAGTAATATCACTGCATCAACATCAATTAAAGCCTTTGTAATAGCTGTGATATTTCTCATATCTTCTTTAATTAGTTCAAAATTCTTATTTTTTTTAAGATCTTCTAAAGATTCTTCTCCAAATAGACAAATATCCATCACTCTTACTTTATAACCTTTGTTTAGTAATTTTCTACATAAAACAGAACCTAGATATCCTGCCCCACCGATAATAAGTACACGTTTCACAACATCATCTTGTCTTACGCCCTCGTTTAATAATTTGTATTTTTTATCTGAAAAAATAAAAAGAAGATTTGATACTTTTTTATTTTTATCTATTATAGGTATTATTGGAGGATCTGCTTGCCTTCTAAATGACTCTTCGATTTTTTGTTGAATTCCTCCCTTTTTATTAAGTTGCTCACTTCTCATAACGACAGGATTTCTATTAATTACTTTGGAAATGCTGTCATTTACATCTGTTCCACGTAGTATGGCCCTTCTAATATCACTATCTGCTATTAATCCTAAAAATTTCTCATTTTTATCTGTTGCAATCGCAATTGTATATCCTGCGTCATCAATTATTCTCATTGTTTCAATTAAAGAATTATCCTCTTTACATGTCATTTTTTTAATAATGTCAATATCTTTCATTTTTCTTGAACCATCCAATGTATTTTTTCATCGCTGTTTCGTAATTATATCTAGGCTCCCATTTTAAAAGTTTTTTTGCCTTTTCTGAATTAACAATTCTTCCTTTATAGTCACCTTCTCTTTTTTTAATAAATTCTATTTTCACTTCCTTATCAAGTAATTTTTTTATTGTTTCGGCAATCATTTTTATAGATATACTTTCTTTCCCCTCTAAATTTATTATTTGATTGATTGCTTCGGATTTTAAACAAGCAACACAACCTTCTGCTAAATCTTCTACATAAACAAATTGTCTAAATTGTTCACCTGAGCCATATATTGTTATTGGTTGCCCACTTAATGCTTTTTTAAGGAATTTATATGTTACTGTTGAAGGTCTAGCTCTTGGCCCAAAGGGGATTCCAAACCTCATGATTGTGTAATCAACACCATAAAGATCATGATAATTTTGAATATACATTTCAGCAGCAATTTTGGATGATGTATAAATATGATCTTGGTTTGGTGGGTATAACCTTGATTCTTCATCAACTGTCTCATCTTTACAAGAACCATATACCCATTCTGTAGAAGCAAAAATAACTCTCTTACATTTATTGATTCTTGCAGATTCTAAAACATTTAATGTGCCAATTGTATTTAGTGTCGTAGAAAATATTGGTGCTTTGTACATCCTCTCAACATCTGCTTCGGCAGCCAAATGATAAATAATATCGATTCCGTGAGTTGCTTCTTTTATTTGTTCTAAACTTAGTATATCTCCTTTTATAAAATGTGAATTACTTTCATATTTTGGTTCAGATATATCAAATATTATTACATCGTATTTTTTTTCAATTAATTTGTCTACCAAATGGCTTCCAATGAATCCACTTCCACCAGTGACCAATATTTTCATCTAAGTATCCCTTCATTTTTCTTAAACACAGATCATAATTTATGTTAATATTGTTTTAATAATTCTTTTAAACTATCAATAACATAATTAGCCTGTTCATTAGTCATAGTAGCAAAATTAGGTAAACATATCTGTCTACTACATAAATCCTCTGAAACTGGAAAATCTCCTTTTTTTGTCTTGCACACTTTTTTAAAAATAGGTTGAAGATGCAGAGGTACATCATATACTTCCCCACTTAATGATACATTAAATTTTTTCTTCAACTCTTTTTTTAAGCTTACTCGATCTATCCCCTTTTTAAGTACTGCTATATACTTATAATAGTTAGATTTCATGACCTCTTTAAGTTCTAAAACTTGTACATTTTTTATTTCCTTAAGTCTTCTATTATATATTTCAGCAATCCTTCTTCTATCTTCAATAAAAGAATCGAGACATTTTAAATGTTCAATCCCAATTACTGCATGTATCTCACTCATTCTCCAATTATAACCCATCTCAACAATTTTGTTACTAAAAAAACTTTCTTTTCCTTGATCCCTAAATTGACAAGCTTTTTCATATAGCTTTTTATCATCTGTTAAAATCATTCCACCCTCGCCAGAAGTTATAACTTTAGTTGGATAAAAAGAAAATGAACTTGCATATCCAAACGCTCCTGCTTTTATACCTTTAAAAGAAGAACCATGGGCATGCGCTGCATCCTCTATTAATATTATTTTATTGTCCTCACATTTTTCTTTAATTTCTTCAATATTATTACTTATATTTCCACCAATATGAACAAGAATTAATGCTTTAGTATCCTTTGTAATAACCTCATTTAATGAATCTGGATCTAGATTAAAATCATAAGCACAATCAGCAAATATTATTTTATTTTTAGAGTGATCTACTGCAAATGCTGTTGCTGCAAAAGTATTAGTTGGAACAACTACAGAAGAATCTTTGATTTTTAATGACCTCAATATTATTTCTATAGAGCTAGTTCCGCTACTGACGCCTACTGCATATTTCAAACCAATATATTCAGCGAACTTATTTTCAAAATCTTTAACATATTTACCTAATGTTAAATAACCCGAAGTTAATATTTCATCCATCTTTTTTAGTATTTCTTTCTTGTCAATATCACTAAAAACTATTTTAGCTGACGGAACATTCATAAAAACCCTCATTTAAAGATGGAATTGATTTATAAGATTTACTATTTTACATCTATTAATAAATCTAAATCTTCTCATTTCAAATCCCTATCTTATTTTAGTCTTTAATTAAAAATGAAATTACATTTCCAATTTTTTTATTTTTCTGGTTTGCATTGAAGTTTTATCAATGTTAATTTCATTTTTATCCACTATCTTCTCTCCTTTATATTTAGCAAACTCTTTGATTTGTTCAAGATCATGATTCATCAGCATTTGCCTTAAACCTAGTAGTTCTGCATCATTATATTTTGTTAAATTGACTACAAAATCTTTACTAATATCATCTTCACATTTAATAATAAAATTTTCAATAGATCCAAATCTTTTAACGATCTTATCTTTGTATTTTTCAAAAAGTCCGGTTTTAGGATAAGGAGTCATAAAAAAGGGACCACATTCAATTTCATTTTCAACTAAAAATTTTGTAGTATCATATACTGATTGAACACTTTCGTTAGGCAGGCCTATCATAAAATTTGTAAGTGGATAAAGGCCAACTTCAAGACATAGTCTAAATCCCCATTCATTTTTAGCAGGTGTTGCACCTTTTAATATGCCCTTTGACAATACTTCTGCATTCATGGATTCTAGTCCTAAATCAAGATAACTGCAACCAGTTTCTTTCATCCTTTGAAGCATTTCTTTATCTATTGTATTAACATGAGCTGCTACACCCCAATATAGAGGTGGATCTAAATCCACTAGTCCCTCCTTTTCAACCGCATCACAAAATTCCAAGACTTTCTTTTTATTTACTGTATAATTCTCACCAATAAAATAAATGAAATCTACAGCATATTTTATACGCACTTTTTTCATAAGACCTATTACCCATTTAGAATCAAAATATCTAACTTTCATTGAATCTCTTAGTGAATCAATGTAAAGAGATTTTTTATCTGAACATGATAAATCTCTTGGTATACCTGTTGATAAATCTATACAAAAGGAACATTTAAATGGACATCCTCTGGATGATTCCATTATAAATCCTCGTTTACTTAACAGTGATTGTGGACTAACTGGACTGCCACAATATTTAAAATATATTTCAAGAGGTAATAACTCATATTTTGGATAAGGTAATTTACTTAACTCTTCTTCAGTTAGTAGTTTTTGTGGAGGAGTTCTTATAACTTCTTCTTTTTTCCTATAATAAATTCCTCTTACTTTACTCCAATCTTTTGTATCGAAATTATCAAGTATCTGGGATACAGTTCGTTCTCCTTCACCGATACATAATATATCAATTTCTGGGATCTTTTCCATAAGATATTCTTGGAGACTTGAAGCAAGTCCTCCACCAATAATCAGAGTTGTATTTGGAAATTCCTCACGCAGCATTCTAAACATTTTTTTCTGCCAAGAGTAAGTAGTAACGATATTTCCAATTCCGATAATATCCCAAGATTCACCCCTGATTTCGTTTATAATTTCTTCATGTTTTAATTTATATGCGGTATTGTCAAAAATTGCAACATCATGCCCCTTATCTTCAATTACTGCAGCTATCTGAATCAATCCTAAAGGAACACTATCAGGTGGTTCTTTAGGTTTAATTGTTGGATTTATTAATAAAAACTTTACTCTACTCATATTTACTTAGTGCCTCTTCTAATTTCATACATGTAATACCTTCTCCATGAAGAACCCCACCTTCAGTGGCGTTAATAAGATTAATACCTTCTTTAAACATTTTTTTTGCTCGTTCTAATACATTATCTATCTGTGGTTTCCATGAAAGATCAGTATAGTACTTTACATTAAAGCCAGGATTGTATCCTTCGATTACAAATAAATCCATATATTTATCAATGTTCATACTTGGATCTTCTTGTTTTATATCTTGATAATGTGATGATTCTTTAATATCATTCTGAGTTGAATAACCTAAATTAAGACCGGTACATATGATATTTTTATATCCAAGATAATATGCAACATTAATACAAGTGATACCAACATTGCCTCCAGATTCTATTATTGATGTTTTTGTTAAATAACTAATTGCATTAGTAGCTGAGATTGGTTGATTAATATCATCAACCATTGGTGTATAGAAATATATCTCATTTGGAAATACAGTTGGAACACTAGGTGCTACAGTTACTGCAAATATTGCTTTTGTGGCAATTTTTTTATTTACTAAAGGGTTATCATAGAGTTCAGCGACCTTTTCAAGTCCATCTATACTTACTACAAAATCTGGTGTTATCCCTGCTTTCAAAAGAGGAATCAGCATTAAATCAGTTGATATAATTGTTTTACCTTTGGCTTTTTTCAATATTTCGATATGGTTCTTATCTCTGAAACTTGGACCTGCACCTACTACAATAGCAGTTTTTCTTATGGCTTTAGGAAGTTTAGATATACAGTTATTTCTTTTTATAATAGATATATTATCTGCTAGGTTATCTATCCACATTTTAAAATAAATTTCACCTGTTTTTTTGTTTATCTGCTCTGCAATACTTAAACCAGATTTAGAATAATCTTTTAATTCGGGTTTATCATCTAAATCTTTGAATATTCGGTCACTTTTAACGGTGACAAATGAACCTCTGGACCCCATTTTATCTAATACTTCTTTTGGAATTTCTAATTCTTTTTTTTCTTTTTTCCATGATGTTTTAATGTATTCCATATTTGTTCACCTTACTTTCTAGAAATATTTTTCCTGTTAAATTTTATTACAAGCCTAGGTTATCATTTGATATTTTTTAAATCTTTTTAACTTATTATTTATAATTAATCACTAATTTTATCTTATAATAATGATAGGTATCTTTATAGTTCTTAATCTATGTTAATGTTGGAGAATATTTTTATAAACGATGTCATTACTCTCATTTAGGAGAGAAGGATATATAGAACAGATAATGATAAAAAGACGAGAACGATTTTAATGAAAAAGGAGGATAATGTTCTAAATATTGTTTGGTTCTTCATAAAGCAAAGAACTATTCATTTTACCTTTTTAATGGTATTATCAATTTCTATTGGTATACTTGAATCGCTAAATGTGGCATTAATTTATCCTATATTGGCGGGTGGCTTAGGTATAGAAACTACTAGCAATCCATTTCTTGATTTTATCAATATATTTGCAAAATTAATTCCAATAAAAGATGCTCTAGTAGTATATTCTCTCTTATTTATCATACTTGCATTTATAGTTCTAATTGGAAAATTATTTTATTTTTATTTTTCTGAAAAACTTACGGCTACTATAGTAATTGATTCAAAGCAGAAAGTCTTTAACAAATGTATGAATTTAGATTACCAATTTTTCATTGACAACAAACAAGGAGAAATTTTATATAAAACGTCTATTGCACCAACTGATATAGCTACTCTACTTACCAGTATATCAAACATTCTTGTAGAATTGGTTTTGGCTGTATCTGTGTTTTCACTATTACTTTCAATGTCATGGAAAGCTACTAGTATAGTAATAATTGGAGGTATTGCATACTACTATTTGACCAAATATCTAAGCAAGCGAGTTTCTTATATGGTCGGTAAAAGAAAATTAGAATCTGGTCAGACAGAAACTGTTGTAATAAATGAATATACAACAGGTGTTAAACAAATAAAAGTATTCAACACATATCAATATTGGAAAGACCAATTTGACAATGCAATACATACGTATTGGAAATACCACAGAAAAGGTGTTTTTTGGTCACGAGTTCCTGAAGTTCTTCTTATATTTTTATTATATATCTGTATTGGAGGCGCAGTTATTTCTATAAAAATTAATGCACCTGGTAGTTTTCATAATACACTTCCACTTATTGGAACCTTTGGATTTGCATTATTTATAATTGTTCCAAAAATATCAGTGTTTGGACAATATAGAATGAATTTTATGAGTGTACTTCCAAATGTTGAAGCTGTTTATGAATTATTAAAAGACACTACTTATTGTCAAATTAAAAATGGAGATAAAAAATTCAAAGGGCTTAATTCAAGTATTGAAATGAGAAATGTTAAATTTACTCATAAAGAACGGGCGATCATTTTAAATGATGTCACACTTGAAATAAAGAAAAATAAGATAACAGCATTGGTTGGACCATCGGGTTCTGGAAAATCCACAGTTGTTAATTTATTATTAAGATTACATGATGTGGATTCTGGCGGAGTATTTATCGATGGTACAAATATTAAAGAATATGATATTTTTTCCTTTTTAAGTAGAGTTGGATTTGTTAGTCAGGAGACATTTATTCATAATGGTAATATAAAAGACAATATTGCATTTGGAGGAAAATATACTGATCAAG
>Ga0315285_10002213_pt1 | contig 20291 bp, 16 predicted proteins | sample YL17G09_36_MG_FD_203698 | JGI IMG/M metagenome (GOLD analysis project Ga0315285, IMG submission 203698) | Sediment microbial communities from Yellowstone Lake, YNP, Wyoming, USA - YL17G09_36 | ecosystem: Environmental > Aquatic > Freshwater > Lake > Sediment | place: USA: Wyoming | collected...
GCCCAAGATCGCCCAGCCCTGGCTCGATCAACTGGTGGAGGGCGGCCGCCTGGTGCTTCCGCTGGGAGATCGCTGGAGCCAAGTGCTGACCGTGGTCACGCAGCGCGAGGGCAAGGCCGAGCAGGAGAGCCACGGGGGCTGTGTGTTCGTCCCCCTCGTGGGCGAGCACGGATGGGAAAGCGGGTAGGGCCGCAGCGAGAAGCCAGGCCTGCACGGGGGGCCATCCCGCCGCCGGCGGGCGAGATGCCCGCCCTACAGAAGGCCCTCTTGGCGATCATTGCCGTGGCGCTGCTGGCGCCGATGCTGCTCTCTCCCTTCGGCCGCGACCAGGGAGTCTTCGCCTGCGCGGCCGATGTGCTGCGGCGGGGCGGCGCGCTCTACCGGGATTACTGGGATCTGAAACCCCCTGGCGTCTACTACCTCTACCTGCTCAGCTTCACTGCCTTCGGCCGGACGATGCTCGCCCCTCGCCTGCTCGATCTGATCTGGACGCTGAGCGCGGCCGGCGTGCTCGCCGCGGTCGGAGCGCGCCTCCTGTCGCCGCGAACCGGCCTGTCTGGGGCGCTCCTTTTCCTCGCCTGCTATGCGCTAGGCTATGGCTACTGGCACTCCGCGCAGGCCGACGGGTTCGCCTCTCTGCCGCTCGCGCTGGCCGTGCTGGCGATGTTGGCGGCAGAGCGGCGGCGGAGCTGGTGGCTGGCGGCCGGGTGCGGCGCCCTCATCGGGGCCGCCATAGTCCTTAAGCTCACCCTGGGGCTCTTCCTCGCGCTGCCGCTGATCGCGAGCGTGGTCAGCAGAGGTGAGCGCTGGCCCTTGCGCCTAGCGCGCGCCTCTGGCTATCTGGCAGGCTGCGCCGCGGTGGTGGCGGGAGTGGCGCTGCTCCTCTGGCGACAGGGGGCGCTGCGGGACCTGATCGAGATTCTGTTCGTCTGGAACTCGCACTACGCCACCATCCGATCGCCTGCGCCGGCGCTGCTGGTGGTCGCCTACCAGACCTGGACCTTCCTCTTCGGCGGTCAGTATCTCGCGCTCAAGCTGATCGGCCTGCTGGCGGCGATAGGCGCGGCCGACCTGGTGGTGAGGCGGGGTGCCGCTCCGGAGCCCCTGCGTCCATGGCTGCTGCCCGCCTGGCTGGCGGCGATGCTGGTTCAGGTGTGGATTCAGGGCAAGTACTTCCAGTACCACTGGCTGCCCGTGCTGCCGCCGTTGGGCCTGCTCGCCGCGCAGGGGATGGCTGCCCTTTGGAGGCTGCTGCGCCAGCATGTGGCGTCGGCCGCCGCCGAGCGCGCGGTGGCCGCCGGCGGCCTGGCCGTGCTGGTGCTGTCCGTGGCCGGCGCGTACTGGAACCACTTCCGCCCCGAGCTGCGGTACGCGGCCGGCCTGGTGCCAGCGTCCGAGTTCCTCGGCGAGTTCCGCGACCGCAGCGACTTCTCGATCAGCGCGGACCTGGCCGTGGCCTCCTATCTGACCGCTCACACCGCGCGGGGCACGCCGATCTTCATCTGGGGATTCGAGCCGATCGTGTACTTCCTGGCCGACCGTCCGCCTGCCAGCCGCTTCATCTCGCAGCAGCCGCTGGTGGCCCCGTGGTCCCCGCGGGAGTGGAGGCGCGAGCTGATCGCTGCCCTCGAGGAGAGAAGGCCGGCCTACGTGCTGGTGGTGCACAATGACGCCATGCCGTGGGTGACGATGCGGCCGTACGACTCGGCGACCGAGCTCGCCGCCTTCCCGGAGCTCGTGGCTCTCCTGGCGCGAGACTACCAGCCAGCCGTGAGGATCGAGGACTTCGACATCTGGCAGAGGCGGTGAGTTAGAGCACGAACGAGCCGCTCGCCCCGCGACCTGTGACGCTCGATACGCTGCGGCCGCGCCGTTGCTGAGCAGCCGGCACTGGGATGTGCTACAATGCCCGCGCAGGTTGGTCCGCCACTCCGGCGGCTCTGGTGACCCATGGCGCGCGAGCGTGCTGGCGCTTCCATTCTGGACGACCTGAACGAGGAGCAGCGGGAGGCGGTCACACATGGTGACGGCCCCCTGCTGGTGTTCGCGGGCGCGGGCAGCGGCAAGACCAGGGTGCTCACCTGCCGCGCGGCATACCTGATTCACGAGCGCGGGGTCGAGCCGTTCCGTATCCTCGCCGTGACCTTCACCAACAAGGCGGCGGACGAGATGCGGGCCCGCCTGCGCCGGTTGCTCGGCGGGCAGCACTGGGAGCTGTGGATCGGCACCTTCCACGCCGTCTGCGCCCGCATCCTGCGCGCGGACGGCGAGCTGGTCGGCGTGCCCTCCGGCTTCACCGTCTTCGACGAGTCCGACCAGAACGCGCTGATGAAGGATTGCGTGCGCGACCTGCAGCTGAACCCCGACCAGTTCCAGCCGCCCCGCATTCTCGGCGAGATCGGCCGTGCCAAGAACGAGCTGATCGGCCCCCGCGACTACTACAACTGGCGAGGGGGAAGCGCCTACGCAGAGATCGTGTCCCGCGCCTACCAGCTCTACCAGCAGCGGCTGGCGGAGAACAAGGCGCTCGATTTCGACGACCTCATCGTCTACGTGGTCTGGCTCTTCGAGCGGCACCCGGAGGTGCTGGAGCGCTATCAGGATCGCTTCCACTACGTGCTGGTGGACGAATACCAGGACATCAACTTCGCGCAATACCGCTTCATCTCCCAGCTCGCGGCCAAGCGCCGGAACCTAACGGTGGTCGGCGATGACGACCAGGCGATCTACGGCTGGCGCGGGGCCGATATGCGCATCATCATGCGCTTCGATGAGGACTACCCCGAGGCCCAGGTGATCAAGCTGGAGCAGAACTACCGTTCGACCCAGAACGTGCTCCGGGCGGCCTGGGAGGTGGTGCGCCGCAACCGGACCCGGCGCGAGAAGCGGCTTTGGACCCAGGCGCCGCCAGGCGAGCCGATCGCCTCCCACCGGGCGGCCGACGAACACGCTGAAGCGCTCTTCGTGGCCGACACCATCGAGCATCTGCGGCTGCACGAAGGCCGCTCCTATCGCGACTTCGCGGTGCTCTACCGCGTGAACGCCCAGTCCCGCGTCTTCGAGAAAGTGTTCGTCAGCCGGGGCCTCCCCTATCGCATCGTCGGCGGGCTGCGCTTCTACGACCGGGCCGAGATCAAGGACATGCTGGCCTATCTGCGCGTGCTCAACAATCCCGCGGACTCGGTCAGCGTGAAGCGCATCATCAACGCGCCCCCGCGCGGCATCGGCGCGACCACGCTCCAGCATCTCGAGCAGGCGGCGCGGGAGCGCAACATGTCGCTGCTCGAGGCCTGCCGCCATGCCGCGGCGATCCCCGAGCTTGGCCCGCGAGCCCAGCAGGCGGTGGGGCAGTTCGTGAGCCTGCTCGATCATCTCTTCGCACAGGCGGCGACCGCGAGCGTCACCGAGCTGACCGAGGCGGTGGTCGAGCAGTCAGGCTATCGCCTGGCGCTGGAAGGGGAAGGCACGATCAAGGCGCGCGGCCGGCTCGACAACGTCCGGGAGCTGTCGAGCGCGACCCGGGAGTACGAGGACAGCGTCGAAGAGCCTAGACTGGGCGGTTTCCTGGAGAATGTGGCTCTGCTAGCGAGCGTAGACATGCTCGAAGAGGGGGTCGAGGCGCTGCTCTTGATGACCCTGCATAGCGCGAAGGGGCTGGAGTTTCCCGTCGTTTTCGTGGTCGGGCTGGAAGAGGGGCTCTTCCCTCTGGCGCGGGCGACCTTCTCCGACAATCCCCTGGAACTGGAGGAGGAGCGGCGACTCTGTTACGTGGGACTGACCCGCGCGAAGGAACGGCTCTTTCTGACCTCGGCCGAGTCGCGGACTATCTTCGGAGCGACGGCCTACACGAAGGTCTCGCGATTCCTCGAGGATATTCCCAAGGAGCTGTGCGAGCCACTCGGCCCCACCTCTCCCAGGAGGATCACCTGGGAGACCGCGGACATCGCGCGCTCAACGGAGGCCCAGCAGATCCTGATCGAGGCGGGAGGCGGGGAGCCGCCATTCCGGGCGGGCGACCGCGTCCGCCACGAGAAGTTTGGCGACGGGATGGTGGTCTCGGTCTCTGCCAAGGATGGAGACGTGATGGTCTCCGTCGCCTTCCCCCAGAAGGGCATCAAGAAGCTCGATCTGCAGTACACGAGGCTGGAGAAGGTCTAGCCCGCCGGCTGGCGGGCCGTGGTCGGCGCGAGGGCGGCCGCGAGTGTGGTAGTATGCCGTGGGGGGACCTAGCGTCTCCCATCACTGTCAGCGCGGGAGGGGAGTGATGCGTGTCTGGGCCGGCGGTCTAGGTGTGCTGCTGCTATCTTTCCTCACGCCGGGGTGTGGCGCGAGCCGAGTGTTGACGGCGTTCCAGTACCATGCACAGCCGATCCCCAGCGGCAAGGAGGCTCGCACCCAGGCCGAAGTTCGCCAAGCAGTGTGGAGGTATGGCCAGCGTACGCTCTCCCAGGCCTACCAGCGACTGGGCAAGCACGATGCCCGGTGGGACAAAGCGGCCGTCAAGTACGCGGAACGGTCTGCTCTGTTCTTCGCCCAGATGCCAGGTGCGCCCGACCAGAGGGAGCTGCTGGCCCAGGGCAAGGCCCTGATTGGCCTCGGTTGCGACGACCCGCTGATGCTTTATCTCTACGGCGCAGCTCTCCAAGTCAATGACAAGGGAGCCGAATCGGAGCCGGTCCTCAAACGAGCCGTGCTTGGGTTCGAGAAGGCCGCCTATCGGCGGAGCCGGGCTTTCAGCGCAGCCCTCCGTTTGGCGAGATACTACCGCCAAGCCGGAGACGAGAGGAACGCGGATTTCGAGCGCACCCGCGACCTGGCGGTAAAGTGGGTGATCGAGTCCGCGGGGGACGGCAGCTATGAAGCAGGCGAGCAGCGGGTCTTCCTGCTGGGGCTCTCGGAGGACTGGGACGGGGTCCTCGGGGAGCGCTCGAAGGCGATCTACGACGGACTGCGGGCGAACTCGAGCCTTGATCCTTACATCACGAAGGTCATCGGCGGCTGGTACGAGATTGACAGGGCATGGGAGGCCCGGGGGAGCGACTGGGCGTCCAATGTGACGGAGGAGGGGTGGAAGGGGTTCGCCGAACACCTGGCAGAGGCGCGGAGGCTGCTCACCGAGGCCTGGAAGCTGCACCCCGAGTTCCCAGAGGCGCCCACGAGGATGATCAGAGTGGTGATGGGTGAGGGCAGAAGCTCCGGCGACACGCAGCGACTCTGGTTCGACCGCGCGGTGGCCGCCCAGATGGATTACGAGCCAGCGTACTACAACCTGCTGTGGGGGATGCGTCCCCGCTGGGGCGGAAGCTATGATGCGATGTACGAGTTCGGCCTCGATTGCCTGGCGACGAACCGCTTCGATACTCGTGTCCCGTGGCAGTTTTTCGCGGTCTTGGATATGGTCACGGAGGACCTCGAGGGCGAGAAGCGGTACTGGCTGGCGCCCGAAACCTACGATTACCTCGAGGCCCTTTTCTCAGGATATGAGGCTGCAACCGACGGTGAGTCGAGGAGCTACTACCGCTCGGTGTATGCGGTGGCGGCCTGGTATTGCGGCCATTACCCGGAGGCGCGGCGCCTGCTGGACGAGCTCGGAAACGGATTCGCGGAATCGGCGCTCTCGTGCTTCCCGCGGAAGTCCTTGGCAGAGGTCAAAGCTGAGGTCTGGGCGTTCACCGGCCCTCTGGGAGCCCGCGCCCAGGAGGCGGAAGCCCTCCACCAGCGCCAACAACTGCCCGAAGCCGCCTCGCGCTATGAGCAACTGGCCAGGGAGGGCTCCGGCGACCCCGTAGCTGAACCATTCCTGGCGACGCGGGCGGCGGTGGTGAGGCTCGAAGCCGGATTCGCCAGTGGGGAGTGGGTACCACTCCTCCGCGATCCGTCGTTCGCGGGATGGTCGAAGTCAGGCGGCAAATGGACGCTTGGCAGCGATGGCGCGGCGAGGGGGATCTGGCAGGACCACTACCCCTGGCTCGACTGCGGCGCGAACTTCGGGCGGCGCTTCGAGCTGCGAGGGGAGCTCGGGTTCGAGCCGGGCCCGGCCAAGCGCGCGGGGGAGGTGTGCTTTGCCCTGGCCCGGGCCACCTACCGGGAGGGCACGGACGAGGTGATGGTGTTCCTCTCTCCCGCCCACCAGACAGTGACGGTCAGGCATGACGAGATCGATTCTGAGAGCTCTACCCAGGCAGCGGAGATCAGGGAGAGGAACACCTTCGATATTCAGGTATGGGACGACGTCGTGAACGTCCACCTGAATGGTAAGCTGCTGCACCACGACGTCGCCATCGAGCGAGATACCGTCCCATCCGTGCTTACCATCGCCATGGGGATGTGGGCCGAGTCCCCTAAGGTCACGCTCATCTTCCGCAACCTGGAGATACGGCGGCTGACGAGCAGACCGGTGGCGTACGAGGCGGGAGGCAAGACGCGCTGAGCGACGACGGCGGGCTTACACGTTCTGCATTGGGCGCGGCGGTGGCCGGAGCAAGACCTTGTGGGGCGCGCCGGCGGCGAGCAGGACTCGCTCCGCCGCTGTGGGAACTCGCGGTGCAAGGGAGGGGACGATGATGCGTGTGCGGTTGGGCATCTCGGGTCTCGTGGCGGTCCTGCTGTTGTCTCTCCGACCTCTCGCGTTGGGGATGACGGAGGGGGCATCGTACAGGCCGCAGCCCATACCGACGGACGAAAAGGCCTATACCGATTTGGGCTTCCGCCAGGCGCTCTATGCCTATCACCAACGGACCATGGGCGAGGCCTATCCCCGGGTAGGCAAACGCAACCCGGCCTGGGATGAGCCCGCCCAGAAGCTCATGGAGGGGTTCGCGCGCTTCTTCACCAATGCGCCGGACTATCCAAGCAAGGAAGAGCTGCTCGCCCAGGGCAAGGCGCTCATGGATCTGGGCTGCGATGACGCGCTGGTGCTCTACCTCTATGCTGTGGCCCTCCAGCTCAATGGCAGGGGGCAGGAATCGGAGGGATTCCTGAAGAGGTCCACGACCGGGTTCGAGACTGGCGCATATGTGAAGGCAAAGGCAGCCTACGCACCGATCCGCCTTGCCAGGCTTTACCGGACGATGGGAGAGACGAAGAAGCAGGACTTCGAGCATTACCGCGACCTCGGGGTCAAGTGGCTGGTCGAGTCCACGCGGGATGGCAGCTATGCCCCTGGTGAGCAACGCATCTTCCTCACCCTCCTCGACGAGGACCTGACATCAACGTTCAACGGCCTCGAGCAGACCATCCTCGACGCGCTGAGAGAGAAGCGGGGCACCGATCCCTACATCATCGGAGTTGTGGGGGGAAAGGTTGAGATCGCGCTGGCGTGGGAGGCCCGGGGGAGCGACTGGGCGTCCAATGTGACTGAGGGGGGCTGGAAAGGATTCGAGCAGCACCTGGGGGAGGCGCGCAAGCTCCTCACGGAAGCGTGGAAGACGCATCCGCAGTTCCCAGAGGCACCGACCAAGATGATAACTGTGACGACGGGCGGAGGGGAAGCACCAGGTGAGACAGCGCGCATGTGGTTCGACCGCGCGGTGACCGCCCAGATGGATTACGACCTGGCCTACCGGACCCTCCTGTGGGCGCTCGAACCGCGCTGGGGTGGCAGCTACGACGCGATGTTCGACCTGGCGGTAGAATGCCTCCAGACCAAGCGCTTCGACACGCTGGCGCCGTGGGAGCTGTTCAGGACCTTGGACATGCTCACCGAAGACCTCAACGGCGACAAACGGTACTGGCTGAAGCCGGTGACGTACCATATGCTCGAGACCTTGTTTGCGGGATATGAGAAGCAGACCGCGGACGAGGACAGACTGTACAGGAAGTACCGTTCCCTGCACGCGCTCGCCTGCTGGTACTCGGGTCACTATGACGAGGCACGACGGCTGCTCGACAGTCTCGGGGATCGCTTCGTTCCAGAGGCGCTGGGCTATCTCTCCGCTCCTGTTCTGCCGAGCGTCAAGGCCGAGGTGTACGCGTTTACGGGGTCGCTCGCGCCTCGAGTGAAGGAAGCCGAAGCGCGCTATCAGGACGGGCGCGTGGCGGAGGCAGCCCAGCAGTACGAGCAGATCCTACGCGATCGCGACCAGGATCCAGTTGCGGCCCCTTACCTTGTGACGCGGACGGCCGTGCTGAAGCTGGAAGCTGCCTTCGCCAGCGGGGAGTGGGCGCCGCTGCGCCCTGACCCTTCGCTGGCGGGATGGAGCAAGTACAGCGGGGACTGGGTGGCGGGGGCGGATGGTTCACTCACCGGAACCTGGCGAAGCCCATCGCTCTGGATCAACTGTGAAGCTGACTTCGGCCGACGGCTCGAGCTGCGAGGGACTGTGGATTTCGTGTCACCCGACACAGCAGGCAACTTCTGCGTCTCGGTAGCGCGCGGCTCGGCGCGACGCACGGTGGACGACGTCTACTTGATCGGTGACCGTGCGAACCAGAAGGTCGTGGTCAGCCACGATGGCTCCGCGAGTGAGACCGTGACCAAGTCAGTTCAGGTCAAGAGCAGCAACGCGTTCTGCATACAGCTGTGGGACAATGTCGTGTACGCCTACCTGAACGGCGAGCTGATCTGCCACGATCTGGTGGTTGACTGGTACGTCATCCCACCTCGTCCAACGATAGCCCTAGGCGCGTCGCGCCAGTCAACGCCACTGACTCTCCGGTTTCGCAACCTGGAGATACGCCGGCTGACGAGCAAACCGGTGGCGTCGGAGGCGGGAGCCAAGACGCACTGAGCGACGGCGGCGGTGTTCAGGCATGCCGACGTTACCGACGCTGGGTCGGCCGCCCAGCTACTCCAACTCCAGGTAGCCGCGCGGTGGCATGAGACCGTGGCGCGCCAGCTCCTCCCCTACCCCCCGGGCCACATTCGACGGCAGTGCGCTTCCCGCGTGGAGCCGCGGCGGAGGGAGTTCGGCCGCCCGGAGATGGCGTCGGCCTCGGCCCGGTTCCCGGCCGCGCTGCTGGCGATCAGGGAATCCCCTCTGGGACCAGTCCGGCGACTACAGCGCATTTCACGACCCCAGACCTGCTCCCCGCACTGTCCGCCGGCATGAAATGCGCCAGCGCCCGCCCGCCGCTGCCGGCCGGCTGTTTCACAACCCCGCCGCAGGCGAGGCTATGAAACAGCTTGCAGCCGCGTTCGCTTCTCCGCGGTTGGCTTCGACACTGCGATGGCGTCCTGTGGCAGGAGAGGCAGTCCTGCCCTACGAATGCTACTCCGCGAAGTAGCCCTAAGGCTGCGACGTTGCTTCGCAGCCGTCGCTGGGCTACGCAGCACGAGTGACGCGAGCGGCGGGGGAACCCGGCAGGGCAGGTTTGAAACCTGCCCCAGTGAGGCTCGGGGTCCCCGACCTACATACGGCTGCGGTCCGCCGTGGCGGACTCTGCAGCCGCCGCGGTGGTGGTGGCGATGGCGGAGTCGGCCCGGAAGAAGGCGCGCGAGGTAGTAGGGCAGGTTTCAAACCTGCCCCACCGCGCGCGGGTGGAGGAGCTGAGGCGGAAGATCAACCGCGCCAACTACCGCTACTACGTACTCGACTCGCCCGAGATCAGCGATGCCGAGTACGATCGCTTGATGCGCGAGCTTCAGGAGCTGGAGGCCACGCACCCGGAGCTGGTGACACCCGACTCGCCGACTCAGCGCGTGGGCGCGCCCCCGCTGCAGGAGTTCGGCACGGTCCGCCACCGCGTGCCCATGCTGAGCCTGGGCAACGCCTTCGACGAGCAGGAGCTGCGGGCGTTCGACGAGCGGGCGAAGCGCCACCTGGGGCTCGACCAGGCCGAGCAGATCGCCTATGTCGCGGAGCTGAAGGTGGACGGGCTGGCGGTGTCACTGGTCTACGAGAACGGCGTCTTCGTGCGCGGCTCGACGCGAGGGGATGGGTTCACGGGTGAGGATGCTACCGTCAACCTGCGCACGATCAAAGCGATCCCGCTGCGCATGCTGAACGATGATCCCCCGCCGATGATCGAGGTGCGGGGCGAGGTCTATCTCGACAAGCGCGAGTTCGCCCGCATCAACAAGGAGCGCGAGGAGACGGGCGAGGCGCTCTTTGCCAACCCCAGGAATGCGGCCGCGGGGTCGGTAAGGCAGCTCGATTCCAGCATCACCGCGCGCCGGCGCCTCGACATCATCGTCTACGGGATCGGAGACGCGCAAGGCGTTTCATTCCAGAGGCACTGGGAGATCCTCGATTACCTCAGGCGCGCCGGGTTCAAGGCCAGCCCGCAGAGCCAGCTCTGCCACGGCATTGACGAGGCGTTCGCCTACTGCCAGGAGTGGCAGCAGAAGCGCGCCGACCTAAGCTATGGCACCGATGGCGTGGTAGTCAAGGTGGACTGGCTCGCCCTGCAAGATGAACTCGGCCAAGTGTCTCGCAGCCCGCGCTGGGCCGTCGCCTACAAGTTCCCGGCGGAGGAACAGGTGACGGTGGTGAAGGACATCTTCGTGTCTGTTGGGAGGACGGGCGCGCTCACCCCCGTGGCGGTGATGGAGCCAGTCGTGGTCTCCGGCTCGACGGTCCAGAACGCGGTGTTGCACAATGAAGATGAGGTGGCCCGCAAGGACGTGCGCATCGGGGACACGGTGGTGATCCGGAAGGCGGGGGACGTGATCCCCGAGGTAGTGAGCGTGATACTGAGCAAGCGGACAGGCAAGGAGAGGCCGTTCCGAATGCCGGACAAGTGTCCGGTCTGCGGCTCGGATGCGGTCCGGCCCGAGGGGGAGGCGGTCCGGCGCTGCACCGGCATCGCCTGCCCCGCGCAGATCGTGCAGCGGATGCTGCACTTCTTCTCCCGGGGAGCGCTGGACGCAGAGGGCGTGGGGCCGGCGCTGATCGCCCAGGTGGTGAACCGCAGCCTGGTCCACGATCCCGCCGACTTCTTCTTCCTGACCGAGGAGCAACTGCTGACGCTCGACCGGATGGGGAAGAAGCTGGCGCAGAACATCCTGGCGGCGATCGAGGGAAGCAAGCATCCGACGCTGGACCGGCTGATCTACGCCCTCGGCATCCGGCACGTGGGCGACCACGTGGCGGAGGTGCTGGCGCGCCGGTTCGGGTCGCTGGATCGGCTGGCCGCGGCGACGGAAGAGGAGCTGAGCCAGACGCCCGAGATCGGCCCGGTGATCGCGCAGGCGGTGGCGGTGTTCTTCCGGCAGAAGCAGACCAGGGAGCTGCTGGAGAAGCTGAAGCGGGCCGGCGTCGCCTCCCAGGCGCCGGCCGCAGCCGCTGTCACCGAGGGCCCGTTCACGGGCAAGACGGTGGTCTTCACCGGGGCCCTGAACATGCCGCGCTCGCAGGCCGAAGGGATCGTCGCGGCGCAAGGCGGGCGGGCGGCATCGTCCGTCAGCAAGAGCACGGACTACGTCGTGGTCGGCGGTTCGCCGGGATCGAAGTACGGTAAGGCGAAAGAGCTGGGCATCCCCATTCTGACCGAGGACGAATTCCGCCGCATGGTCGGGCAGACCTGAGAGGAGTGCGGATGCTTATCCCTGAGCAACGGGCCGCGCTGTTGAGGGTCGCTCGCGAATCCATCCAGGCTGCGACCCGAGAGTTGCCGTACGCCCCGAAGTCGGATGATCCTGCGCTCCGCCAATCCGGGGCGGCGTTCGTTACCCTGACCAAGCACGGAGAGCTGCGCGGCTGCATCGGGATGGTCGAGGCGAGGGAGCCGCTGATCGAGTGCGTGGCGAAAATGGCCCGCGCGGCGGCCTTGGAGGACTACCGCTTCCCGCCCGTCCGTCAGTCGGAGGTGGCGGAGCTGAGCATTGACATCTCCGTGCTCACCCCGGCCCAGCGCGTGACCGAGATAGACGAGATCGAGATCGGCAAGCACGGCCTGATCATCCAGGACGGACACTGCCGAGGTCTGCTGCTGCCGCAAGTGGCCACGGAATGGGGATGGAACTGCGAGCAATTCCTGGATCAGTGCTGCCTCAAGGCGGGAGTGCCGAAGGGACGATGGCGAGAGGGAGCAGAGATCTATTGCTTCGCGGCGGAGGTCTTTGGAGAGGAGGATCAGCTAACCCCATGATGGATCGCAGCATGGCACTGGAGCTACTCACATCCCAGGTCAAGACCAAGAACCTGGTCAAGCACTGCCTTGCGTGTGAGGCAGTGCTGGGGGCGCTGGCGCGCCGGCTGGGCGGAGATGAGGCGGGCTGGCGGCTGGCTGGACTGCTGCACGACCTGGACTACGACCAGACGGTTGACTCGCCTGACATTCACGGCCGCATCGGGGCCGAGAAGTTGGAGGCGAGCGGGCTGAGCGCCGATATCGTGCATGCGGTGCTGGCGCATGCCGACAAGGCCCCACGGGAGTCTGCCCTGGACAAGGCCCTCTGGTGCGTGGACCCGCTGACCGGGCTGATCGTGGCGGCGGCCCTGATCCGGCCGGAGAAGAAGTTGGCGGCGATAGACGCGCAGTTCGTGCTCAACCGGATGAAGGAGAAAGGGTTCGCGCGGGGCGCGAACCGGGAGCAGATCCGCGCCTGCGAGACGGAGCTGGGACTCCCGCTCGCCGAGTTCGTCGAGATCAGCGTGAAGGCGATGCAGGAGATCAGCGAAGACCTCGGGCTGTGACGGCGACAGACTCGCTTCAGTATCGCGTTCACCTGGCCGCGCGCCGGCCCAGGCAGGCCGCTCTGGTAGTCGCCATCATAGTAGCCGGCGCGGTGGCAACTGCGGTGGGGCTGCGCAGCTCCCCTCTTGGATTCCTGGCCGGCTGCGTGGTAATCGCGTCACTCAGCGACTTCTTCGTGCCCATACACTACCGGCTCGACGACGCGGGTGTGTCGGCGCGCGCTTTCTGGAACCGCCGCTATCTGAGATGGGAGCAAGTGCGGCGCGTGGCGCGCGATCACCTGGGGGTGAAGCTGAGCCCGCTGGCGCGGCCTTCGCGACTCGAGGCCTACCGTGGTATATACCTGTGGTTTGCGGGCAACGAGGCCGAGGTGATGGCGATGATTGCCCGGCACACCACGCGGGAGGCGGCTGGTGGAGGCGATCAGCCACCTGTTCAGCTTTCTCCGGGCCCGTCCTGAGCCGGAGACGGAGCAGGCCGAGCGCAGAACGGCTGCGGCGGAGATCATAGAGAAGCTGGCCCGTGCCATCGTGGCACGGCGCCTGGAGGCGCCGGCCGCGCTCTTCCTCGAGCTGAACCGGCCGCTGGGCTTCCTCATGAGCCAGGCGGCCTTTTTCGCGCGTCCCTTCCTCGCCTGCTTCCTGCCTCCGGTCGAGGTGGAGGCGGCGGCCGAGGTGCTCGGCGACCCGAAGGCGCTCGACGAGCTGATCAACCGCATTGGCGAGCTGAGCGCGGCGGAGTCTTCCTGACATGGGCACGCTGCTCCACGCCAACTGGTTCATGACAGGGCTCTTCGGCGGGATGAGCGCGATCATCGTGGCCAGCGTGCTGCTGGCCCAGCTGGGCCGGGCGATGTTCATCCGGCGGATCCCCGGGCTGACCGGAATCGAGGAGGCGGTCGGCCGGGCTACCGAGATGGGCAAGCCCATCTTTTTCTCGCCGGGCCTGGACGGCATCAGCATCGTCACCCTGCAAGCCCTCGCCATTCTCTCCCACATCGTGCGGCTGGCGGCCGAGCGGATGACGCGCATCATCGTCGGGATCTGCGATCCCACTGTCCTCCCGGTGGCCGAGGAGTCGGTGAGAGAAACCTACGATTCCGTCGGCCGGGCCGATGCGTACCGGCCCGAGGATGTCCGCTTCATCTCGGACCAGCAGTTCGCCTATGCCCTGGGCAGCGTCGGCCTGATGACTCGGGAACAGACGGCCACCTGCTTCTACTTCGGCTCGTTCTTCGCTGAGGCACTGATTCTTACGGAGAACGGCCGCGCGCTGGGCGCGCTGCAAGTCGCGGGCTGCCCCGAGCCGACCCAGATTCCGTTCTTCATCGCTACTTGCGACTATGTGGTGATCGGTGACGAGTACTACGCGGCGAGCGCCTACCTGACGCGGGAGCCCACCCTCACAGGGAGCCTGGTCGGTCAGGATATCGTCAAGGCGGTTCTCCTCGCGCTCATGCTGGCCGGCATCGTGCTGGTCAGCGTGCTGGGGCCGGCCGCACACTTGGGGCAGAACTTCCTGGTGGATCTGTTGGCCCAAGGGAGGTAGCGACTGCCGATCTTCCTCCGATCTCTGCTCCTGTTCCAGAGGGCGCCAGACACCACCGGCCTGATCGCCGATCTGGCGATCGCGGTGGCCGTCAGCGTGCTGCTTCTGTATGCCTTGCACCGTCTGCTGGGCCCGCGGGGCCGCCGCTGGCTGATCGCGCTGGTCACCTTCGTCGCCGGCCTCTTCTACGGCCTGGAGTACTTCTACCCGGCCAAGGGCAACCCGTCTGCGAACTTCCTGACGAAGTGGATCGAGCCAGTCAGCATCATGCTCGCCGTGATCGGCTTCTTCCTCGTTGGGCTGGGAGTCTACAGCCTCTGCCACGTCCACGGCCGGAATGTGGCCAAGCGGCGCCCGGGTTGGCACAACAGCCTGGCTTTTTTCGTCTCGATGATCGCGATGCTGGTCTTCGCACTTTGGGAGCACTATCTGCACCTGCGCGAGCCGACCCCCGCAGTGGTGCCCTGGCCGAAGGGCGTGTACGAGGTACTGTTCAACGGTCTGTTCGCGCCCCTCCAGGCAGCGACCTTCTCACTACTCGCTTTCTACATCGCCTCCGCCGCCTACCGCGCGTTCCGCATCCGCAGCGCGGAGGCCGCGCTGATGATGGGGGCGGCATTCATCGTCATGCTGGGGCAAGTGCCGGTCGGAATGTGGCTGACGAGCGGGATCCCGGCCAGCGGGCCCGCGGCCTTCTTCCGACTCGAGAAGCTCGGTGAATGGGTGATGAACTGGCTCAACACCCCCGCCCAGCGCGGCATCACGTTCGGCATCGCGGTGGGAGCGCTGGCGATGTCGCTGCGGGTCTGGCTCAGCCTGGAGCGGGGAACCTTCTTCTCGGAGCAGGCCTAGATGGAGCAGAGGCCTCCTTCCGATCTCTGGGAGCGCTTGCAGCAGGTCCCGCGCCACTACATCTACCTGCTGCTCTCGGGCGTGATCGTGTGGCAGCTGCTGGCGCCCATCAGGCTGCCCATTCTCCCGAGTCCTCCCACGCGGGGCGTGTACGATGCGATCCGCGCCGTGCCCGCCGGCAAGCTGATCGTCATCTCGACGGACTGGGACGCGAGCACACAGGCCGAGACCGGCCCGCAGACGCGGGCCGTGCTGGAGGCCTGCTTTCAGGCCGGGAAACCATTCGCGCTAATGAACCTGGCCTCGCCGATGGGGGCGAAGCTGGGCAACGACATCGCGGTCGAGGTGGGCAAGGAATACCATGCCGAGTACGGCATGGTGTGGTGCAACTGGGGATACAAGGCCGGCTTCACCAATGTGCTGCTGGCGATGGCGCGGAACATCCCGAAGACCATGGGTCAGGACTTCTACGGGAAGCCCGTCGCCGCGCTGCACATGATGCAGAAAGTGAGAACTATCAGAGACGTTGGGCTGGTGATTGAGATCACCGGCCTGGCAAACATGACCGAGGCCTGGGTCGGCCTCATCCAGGGCCCCTACCGGATACCGTTCGCGGCCGCCTACACCGCGGTGATGGCGCCTGGCTACTACCAGTTCCTCGACTCGGGCCAGTTGGAGGGCATGCTGGTGGGCGCGAAGGGTGCGGCCGAGATGGAATCTCTCGTCAACCGGCCCGGCGCCGGCACCGCCATCATGTCGGCCCAGTCGTGGGCGCACGTGCTGATCATCGCACTCATCATTTTCGGTAACCTCGGGTTCGTCCTCACCCGCGCGCGCGAGAAGGGGCGTGAGAGATGAACCCCGAGATCTACGTCCTCTGGGCCGCGGTCATCGCCACGCTCGCGGTCTACTCGATCCTCTATCGCGAGAACCCCGTCTCGCGTCTGTTCGAGCACGTCTTCGTGGGGCTCAGCGCGGGCTACATGCTGGCGATCACGTGGACCCAGAACCTGGAGGGACGCTGGTGGAACCCGATGGTCCACCAGCGCCTCTGGTATTGGATCTTCGCTCCGGTGGTCGGAGCGTTGTTCTACCTTATCTACAGCCGCCGGCTGGTCTGGCTGGCGCGCCTGGTGATGGGGTTATTCTTCGGGACTGCTGCGGGGACGTTCTTCCGCGAGTTCTTCCCCCTCTACTCGCCTCAGCTCTATCGGTCGTTCAAACCCCTCGTCGCCAGCCGCTCCGTTGGCTGGGGCGAGGTCATCCTGCACAACTGGATATTCGTGGTCATCCTGTTCACGGTGATGAGCTACTTCTTCTTCTCCATCCCGCACGAGGGCCGCGCCGGGCGGGTGCTGGCGCGGACCTCGCTCGTCGGCCGGTGGTTCCTGATGATCGCGTTCGGGGCCATGTTCGGGAACACGGTGATGGCCCGCCTCTCCCTGTTCATCGGGCGCCTGCAGTACCTGCTGTACGACTGGATCGGCAGGTACGTACCATGGGTGCTCCACCGGGGGATGTGAGAGGCGAGTTCCGCAGTTACGGAGCCCCGCCCGGCAGCGGCAGTTTCATTCCGTCCCGCGCTGCGACCACTTCGATTCCCGTCTCCTGGCTCAGTCTCTCGGCCACCAGCCACGGCTTCGCGCGCCAGATCGTCATGCCGAAATGGGTGATGACCGCCTTCTGCGGCCGGATCGCCTCGATCAGGCGTTTCGCATCCGGGATGGAGAGGTGGTAGATCTCGCTCTCCTCCAGGCGGACGGTGTGCATGATGATGACATCGGCCCGGTAGTGGTCGGCCAGCTCGGGGAAGTAGCGCGTGTCGGCGATGTAAGACCACCGGTATGCGGGTGACTCGAAGACCAGCCCGTAGACCTCCCCGGGATGGTCGTGCCGCACCGGCGCGCGGAAGCGAATATCGCCGACCTCGTACTCCCCGCCCTCCTCGATCACGTGCGTCTCCCTGACATAGCTGCGGAGGTAGCGCAGGATCACCGGGTCGTCCTCATAGGCATCCTTCGGAGCGAAGACCAGGCCCCGCCGGTTGAACCCGCCGGTGGTCATCGCCTCGATCATCACATTCACATCGGCGGAGTGATCGAGGTGCCGGTGGGAGAGCACGACCGCATCCAGCTTGGTCGGGTCGAGCTTCCGCTTGGTGGCCTGTACCAACGCACCAGGCCCGGGATCGAGATGAACACGGGTGTCGCCCATCTCGATCCAGAGGCCTCCGGAGGCGAGCAGTTGCTTGAACACCAACACCCGCGCCCCTCCGGTTCCGAGGAAGATGATCTGGTCTGACATCTCCGGCCTGCGAGCTCCTCACCTTGACAGCGGCAAGTGCGCCGGGCTACAGTAGCTGCGGACAGCTTTCCGCCAGCAGGTTGCCGATGGCAGGTCATGCTGATGCCCTGATCGTATACTATGAGGGCGGGTCGCCGACCTGCCTTACCGTGAGTCTGTTACTGCCCTCATGCTGAAGTTCAGACAGCCGCGCAACGCCTACGACCTTCTCGGTCTTCCCTGGACCGCCTCTCCGGTCCAGATTCGCGCACGCTACCGCCAGCTCGTCCGCCATTACCAGAAGGAGGCCGCGATAGCCGACCTGGTGAAGGACGAGCGGTATCGCCAGTGGGCGAACTCCTACCTCCTGCTGACCGGGTCCGAGCGGCGCGACTACGACGGCCGGCTGCGACAGACGCGAGGGATGGAGCAACCCCCCGATCTCCTGAGCCAATTGAGCGCGCCTCGGAGGCTGCTGATCGAGGCCGAGGTCGCCTTCGTCCGACGCCGTCTCAACGAGGCGGCGGAGCTGATCAAGGAAGTGGTGAAGCAGGATAACCGCAACGGCGACGCCTACGCGCTGCTCGGCGACATCTACCGCGAGCAGTCGAACTACCAGAATGCTCTCACCATGTACAACTATGCCATCCAGTTCGACCCGAACAACCGGCGCTACTGGCAGCTCCTGGAGGAGGTGAGCGCGCTGCGGGAGGGGAGAGCCATCTCCCGCCGTTACAGCCGGGAGAGGCCCACGGCCTTCAACCGACCGGCCTCGGCCTGGGTGGGGGTCGGCCTGGCGCTTATCTTCGTCGAGCTCAGCCTCGTCTATCTTCAGGGCAGATGGGGTCCGGCCGCGTTCTTCAACATCCCAGTCAACCTGATCTACGCCGCGCTGGGAGATGGTTTCCTGATGGGGTTGGTGCTGGCCGCGACCGCGATCATCGGCCCGATGGATGACGAGCTGCTCTGGTACCAGGTGGCAGGGATGGGAACCGAGACCACCCCGCTGGGCGTGTTCATCGCCTTGCCCGGAATCGTTTTCTTCTGGGCCGCGCCCATCTTCTACGCTTTCATCGGCTGGCTGGACGATTACTTCTCGCTATCGGTCGTGATCTCGCTGCTCGCGTGTGCATTGGTCACCGTGAGCCTGGGTCTGCTGTGCCCGGCGGAGAGCCGGACACCCGTCTTCCTGCTGGCGGGTGACTTCGTGTACTTCGGGTTTCTCTGGGGGTGGCTGGTGGGCAGCATCCGGCGGCGTGTTTTCGAGCACTAGCCCGCCAGACGGAGGGCGGGCTAGTCCCCCAGCAGGTGCCTGGGCTCGGCCTTGAGAGACAGCTCGCCTTCCCCTCCACCCGCGGTCTCCGATCCTCTGAGCTGCACCTCGCTGAAGTGGGCCAGCTCCCGCGACAGCACCGAAGGCTCTGCCCACAACTCGAACGAGCACCCGACGCCGCGCGGCGGAGAAAGGCGACGGGCCCCATCCTTCGCAGCCGCCTCGCAGGCGCGCAGGGCCTGCTGCCTGCTCGCGAACACGGTGATGTCCCCGATCTCTGCCGAGACGGACCCTGGGATCAGGGATGACGCGAACGCCCGGAACGGCCCCACGATCTGCTTGGAGGGGGCCGCGAGCACCACCGCAGGGCCCTCGCCTCTGGGTGGACCGATGAGCGCGACAAGCAGATCTCTGGGCATCACGGCGAGCGCCAGCCACGGGATCTGGGGACCCGCCAGGAGTGACGGCTTGGCTCTCTCTCCGCGGCGGCCCGATGAGTCCGCCGGCAGGCGTGGGAACACCCGCCCTGCAGGTTGGCTGAGGCCCAGGAGCGGCAGCCAGCCGCCGGCTGGCTCGTGCACCAGGGCGTAGGCGACGCACTCTCGCGGCAGAAGAGTGGCCAGCCTCTCCAGATGGGCCGAAGCAGGAGCGGTGCTGCTCGCGGATGCTCGCCAGTACGTGCCCCGGAGGCGGATGCCCCCGGCCTCCGGGATCACCCCGAACGCGAGCGCGCTGCCCGCTCCGGCGGGCTCAGGCACCCGCTCAATGCCGAGGCCGCTGCGAAGGTGCTCACGCAGGACCCCGGACCAGCCGCGGGTGATGGCCGGCAACAGATAGCGGGTCCCCCGGGAGACGGAGGCGAGGTCGAGATAGCACCAGAGCAGGCTCTCGCCGGCCAGGCCCTGTGTGGACTTCTGGAATGCCTGGGATGCTTCCAGCCGGGGCTTGAGGCCTCGCGCGGCAAGGACGCACTCGTCAATGGCCGCCGACCCGGGGCTGAGCAGCAGGCAGCCGTCCACCGTGGCATAGGCCATCTCCTCCTTCTGCGGAGAGGCACCCCACACTGTGATCTGGCCATAGTCGCGTTTCAGGACGGACGTCTGCCAGTGGAGATCGCGCGCCATGGGGGCCACCGCTCGGTCCAGACTGAGGCGGGCTCGGCGGAGGCTGGTGACTCGCGTGATGAGCACGAGAGATCGCGGGCCCAGGGGCTGGCCGGCCTCCCCGATCGCGGCCGCCGCCAGCTCGCCTCCGAACCACAAGGCCGCGTCTTTGCTGAGATCCAGCTTCAGCCCCGTCCAGTCGGTCAGCTCCTGACTCAGATCGGTGGCGCGCTCGGTCAGGTGTGCGATGTCAGCAGCCGGCCAGACCTCGCGCATCCTGCCTACCGATGCGCTGCCCGGGCTCAGGTCAGCGACGACCGCAACCCGCGTGGTGGCGGGCAGGAACTCCGCCGGCCCGCGGTTGATGCGGGGGTACAGCAGCGAGTGGACTACCACCACGCCGACGACCACTGCCACAAGAGCGATCGCACTGCCAGGGTAGCGCCAGTCGAGACCGCGCTTGGGCGAGTCGGGCGAGCGCTCGTCCGTGTTTCCCATGGTTCACCTCATTCTCGGGAGATGACCGACGCAAATGCCTCGTAAGCGTCCTGACCGAACAGGACGAATTCCACAACCTTGAGAGTAGAACCGCCCTTCGCGTGCTCCACGACGGCATCGTACATGATGCGTGCGCAGTCTCGCAGCGGGAAACC
>Ga0315285_10002214_pt1 | contig 20286 bp, 23 predicted proteins | sample YL17G09_36_MG_FD_203698 | JGI IMG/M metagenome (GOLD analysis project Ga0315285, IMG submission 203698) | Sediment microbial communities from Yellowstone Lake, YNP, Wyoming, USA - YL17G09_36 | ecosystem: Environmental > Aquatic > Freshwater > Lake > Sediment | place: USA: Wyoming | collected...
AAGGACCCTCGGTGGCGTCCTCGGTGGCAAAAATTTTCGCCGCGAATTCCAATTCCAGGTCCAGCGCCTCGGAAATAGGAAGCGAAAGGCCCCGGATCGCGCTCTCCTTGACCGCGCGCACCGCCAGTGGGCCGTTGGCCAATATCCGCTCGGCCATTTTTTCCGCGGCCTCCATCAGTTTTCCCTTGGGCACCACCTGGTTGACCAGGCCGATGGCATAAGCCTCCTGGGCCGAGATCGGGTCGCCGGTGAGCAAAATCTCCATGGCCCGGGCAAAGGGGATCTGGCGGGGGAGCCGCACGGTGGAGCCGCCGCCGGGGAAAAGCCCGCGCTTGACCTCGGCGATGGAGAAGGTGGCGTGCTCCGCGGCGACGCGGATGTCGGTGCCCTGGAGCATCTCCATGCCCCCGGCCGAGCAGATGCCGTTGACCGCGGCGATCACCGGCTTGTAGAGGTCGCCCTCCCGGAGCACGGCCAACAGCGGGGCGCGCGCGTCGAAGTCCTCGCCCAGGAGCGAGGTCTCCATGGTCGCCAGCGCCTCGATGTTCTCGGTCACCGCGGGCACGAACTCCTTGAGGTCCGCGCCCACGCAAAAGTCGCGCTCGCCGGCGCCGGTGAGGATGGCCACCCAGCATTCCGGGTCTTCCCGGAATTCCACCCAGGCCAGGTCGCGCATGGCCGGCAGGTTCAAAGAGTTCCTCCGCTCCGGCCGGTTGATGGTCACGTAAGCGATCCGGCCTTTCTTCTCGTAAAGCACCTCGTTGGCCATGTTCCTCCCCTTAGAGGCGTAAGGGCGACCGGCCGGTCGCCCCTACGTGCTAAAAATAAAGAGCGTCTTCCCGCAGGCCGACGTTGGTTTCGATCTTAAGGTAATCCACTTCGGCAAACCCTTGCGGGTCGAGGTTGCCGAAGTAATCCACCCGCAGGGGAAGCCCGGTTTCCGGAGCCAGGACCACGGCCATGTCCTGGATCTCGGCCGGCCGAGGTTGGCCCTTGCGCTTGAGGACCAGCCGGGGACAAACCCGGCCATGGTAATTCACCATTTCCGTGGCAACCTCTCCCTTTTCCGCATACCACTGGATCCGGTCCAGCAGGGCGAACAGGTTAAGCTGGTCCAGGCGTTCGCCGAACGGGAAGAAAGTCCGCGGGTCGCTCACGTTCATGGTCTGGACGCCCACCATGCGCATGGCGCCCCCGCCTTCCGCGGCCACTTCCTGCTCGCGGCGGTGAAAACAAATCCGGCCGCCGGGCGAGGTCAGGTGCAGGTGGTTGATGCGGAAGTCCGGGTCCAATTCGAAAGCGAAAAAGAACGGGTCCCGGATGACCGACGCCCGCATCCGGCCGCGGCTTTTTAACCGGAAGTATTTTTCCGAAAACACCATCTCGGCCCGGTAGTCCCGCACCTGGGCCAGGGCCTGGCTGAACTTCTCCACCAACTCCTGGAAAGAGGGCGGGGCTTCGTCGGAGGATGGCATCGGCGGCTGCCAGCGCAAGCTCTCCAGCCCCTTGGCGTTGGCCACGAACCGGGCCGGAAAGTTCCAGAGCTCGAGGCCCTCGAACTCGAGGTCTTCCCGTCGCAGGCCCACATTGGCCTCGAGCCGGGTGAGCTGGTAATCGAACACCGGCTCTTCCCGGCCCGGCACAAAGCCCTGGTAGCGCCGGGGCAAGTGGTCTTCGGGATCCACCCAGATCTCCAGCCGGTTGATTTCCGGCCGGCCGGCGAACGATTCCACCGGGTAGCTCAGTCTCAGGACCGAGTAAGGCTTGTTCTGCCAGGAGTCCTGGCGGAGGCTCATCTGGGCGGAGGGTTTGAGCGCCTGCCAGCGCTCGAGCCAGGCCCACAGCGCCTCGGTTTTCAGCTCTTCCCCGTTCAGCCAGCGGCACTTGACGTCCTCCGCGAAAATGTGGACCACGCCCAACAGCCGGCGGATTCCGGGCAGGAGCGCCAGGAGCTCATCGCTCTGGCCGTCGTAAATCAACTGCGTGCCCGGGGTGGTGGGATCGTGGAAGTTGTCCTGCATCTTGACAAACTTCTGCCAGGAGCGGGCCGGCTCTCTCAGGAACTTTCCCTGCGAAGTCCTCACGCCTTCGATCGAATGGCCCCCCACCGTGGCGCTGTAGTGAGACCACTCCGCCTGATAATCTTTCAGCGCCACAATGGCTGCCGCCATCCGGTCGAAGACCGCCTCGGCCTGGGTCCCGCCGTTCGCGGTCGGACCGGCCCCCACCACTTGCAGGGCGGCCAGAACCCCGAGCAGGCAGACGAGAATCTGTCTCCCCGGCCGGAGCCAAAATCTCCGCGCTGTCGGAATGATTGTTTTCACATCGCTAAACTTAAATGATCCCGAGCTTCTGCAGCTTGATCCCGGTATTCATGTCGCCCTTGAACTTGAGCTTGCCCGACATGAAGGCCTTCTGGCCCGAGAGCTCCCCGTTGACCAGCTTCAGGTAGTCCTCGTCCTTCATCTTCAAGGTGATCTTGGGGTTCTCGACGGTGCCGGCCTTGATCTCGGCCTTGTTGTCCTTGATGATCAGGACCCACTCCCCGCCTTTCTCGCCGGTGATGCTGAACTGCAGGGTCAGGTCCAGGCCGGCCAGTTTCTCCGGCGACAACTTGCCCGGCAAAACCGTTTCCATGAATTCCTTGGGCGAACTGACTGCCATTTTTCCTTACCTCCTCATTAAAAATCTAGTGGAACAGGTTTTAAACCGGTTCCCCTTTCCAATCCGTTCCTTTTAAAGTCCCAGCGACCTGGCAATCACCCAGCGCTGGATCTCCGAAGTCCCGCCGCCGATGCGGAGCAGGCGGGCCAGGCGGAACAGGCGCTCGACCGGCAGCTCCTTCATGTAGCCCATGCCGCCATGCACCTGGAGAATCCGGTCGGCGGCTTGGAAGGCCATCTCCGAGGCGAAGAGCTTGGCCATGGAGATTTCCCGCATCGCGCTCTGGCCCTGGTCAATCAGCCAGGCGCAATGGTAGGTAATCCAGCGGGCGGCGTAGATCTCGGTCGCCACGTCGGCCAGCATCCACTGGATGGCCTCAAAATTCTTGATCGGCTGGCCGAACTGCTCGCGCACCTTGGCGTAGTCCACGCCCAGGTCGAGGAGATATTGGGCGATGCCCACGCCGTTGATGGCCACGATCAGCCGCTCGGCGCTCAGCCACTTCATCGCCTCGACAAAGCCGAAGCCCTCGGTGCCCACCAGGTTCGCGGCCGGCACCGCGCAGTCCTCGAAGAAAAACTCGGCCTGGAAGTCGTCATCGCCCATGGACTTCTGCAGCCGCCGGGTGAAGCCGGGCGTGTCCGCGTCCACCAGGAACAGCGAGCAGCCGCCGTTCATGCCCTTGGCCGGGTCGGTCATGACAAAGACCTGGGCAAAGTCGCAATAGGGCCCGTTGGAGATGAAATGCTTTTGGCCGTTCAGGAGGTACTGGTCCCCTTTTTTCACGGCCCGGGTCTTGATCGCGGCCACGTCCGAGCCGGCGGCCGGCTCGGTCAGGGCAAAGCAGGTGGTCTTCTCGCCTTTCATCAGCGGCTCGAGGTATTTCTCTTTCTGAAACGGCGTGCAGGCGATTAGCATCCCGGTCGGGCCCATGGGCGGGTCCCCGAGGACATAGAGGCCGAGGATGACGGTGCCGGAGCTGGCGATCGCCTCCCGCACCGCGGTCAGGGCCACGTGGCTGAGGCCCCCGCCGCCCGCCGACTCCGGCAGGTGCAGGGTGTAGTAGCCCAGCTCCACCGACTTCTTGCGCACCTGGGCGCCCAGCGCCCGCACCTCCTCGGTGAACCGGCCTTCCCAGACCGCTTCCTTGTGCTTCTTCTCCAGGGGCAGCACCTCGCGCTCCATGAACTTCTGGACCGCGTCCCGGACCTGTTGCTCTTCCTCTGACAACCGAAAATCCATTTTTCAACTCCTTCAGGATTTAAACACAGAGCGCACAGAGAACACGGAGGATTTTATTTCCAAAAAATTTTATTTATCTTTCTTAACCCCAACATTCTCTTCTTTCTCTGTGCTCTCTGTGTGCTCTGTGTTGAAAAATTTTCTTATCTTGTCTTCCGGTATTCCCCCCAGTCGTAATCCTCGCGTTCGAGGATGGTGGCCCCGCCCTGGCCGTAGCCGCCGCAGATGGTGGCCAGGCCGAAGCGCGCTTTCCGCAGGTTCATCTCGTAGGCCAGGTGCCCGACCAGCCGCGCCCCGGTCGCGCCCACCGGGTGCCCGATGGCGCAGGCCCCGCCGTTCACGTTGATGCGCTCGGCCGATTCGATCCCGAACTCCTTCATGAACACGAGGGGCACGCAGGCAAAGGCCTCGTTGATCTCGATCACCTCCATCTGGTCAACGGTCATCCCGGCGCGCTGGAGCGCCTTGCGGGTGGCCGGCACCACCGACCAGCCCATGATGGTCGGGTCGCAACCCGCCACGGCCATGGCCCGGATGGTGGCGAAAGGCTTGAGCCCTTTCTTCCGGGCCATTTCCTTGCTCATCAGCATGCACACGGCCCCGCCGTCGGCCTGGCCGGAAGAGCTGGCCGCGGTGACGGTCCCGCCCTCGGGCATGAAGGGCGTGGGCAGCTTGGCGCACTTTTCGTAAGTGGTGTCGGCCCGCGGACTCTGGTCGTAGTCGAGCATGAACTCCTTGCCTTCCAGGTCATGGGCCGGGACCGGCATGATCTCTTGCTTGAGCTTGCCCGCTTTCTGCGCGGCCACCGCCCGGAGGTTGCTCATCACCGCCCAGTGGTCCATCTCCTCGCGGGTGATCTTGAACATCTGCACCAGCTTCTCGGCCGTGATCCCGCCCACCAGCTCGAGCGGGTTCAGGTCCTCATACATGCGGGGGTTGGGGTTCATGGAGCTGAGCATGGTGCCCGGCTCCTTCAAGAGCTCGTCAAAGTCGGTGTCCATCGTGACCACCGGCAGGGTGATATGGGTCATGCTGTCAATGCCGCCGGCCACGTAGATGTCGCCCAGCCCGGCCATGATGCTGAGCGCGGCCACGTGCACCGCGCTCATCGCGGTCACGCAGGCCCGCTCCACCGAGAGCCCGGCCACCTCGAAGGGGTAGTGGGCCAGCACCAGACAGTTGCGGGCCGGGTGGGCCTGCTCGCCAATCTGCTCGACCGCGCCCAGGATCACTTCCTCGATTTCGGCCGGGTCCACCCCGGTGCGCTTCACGATCTCCTGGAGCACCAAGACGCCCATGTCGTCCGAGCGCAGGTTACGAAGAAAGCCCTTCTGCTTGTGCCCGCGGCCGAACGGCGTGCGCACCGCGTCCACGATCACCACTTCTCTTAACTCCGTCATCTCTTCACCTCGAAGATCTTTTCCACCACAAAGACACTAAGACTCAAAGCTTAAGAAAATCTGTTATGCTCCTTGGTGTCTTTGTGCCTTGGTGGTTAATTCTTTCTAGTCCGCTAAGAGCACCGCTTCGCCGAGGAGTTTTTCCTCCCCTTCCCGGTTGGCGCCCTTCAGGTCCACGGTCACCAGGTTCTTTCCGCCCTCTTGCGACTTCTTGGTCACAGTGGCGACAAACCGCAGCGTCTCGCCCGGCCAGGTCTGCTTGCGGAAGCGCGAATGGATGCGCTGGATCGCGCCCACGCCGAAAAGGTCGGTCAGGTATTTGGCGGCAAAGGCCATGATCAACATGCCCTGGGCGAACACCCCCGGATAGCCCAGGTCGCGGGCGTATTCCTCGTCAGTATGCATGGGGTTGCCGTCGCCCGAGGCCTCGCCATAGGCCTGGAACAATTCAATGTTGAGATCCCCCCGCTCCCAGGCCGGGAACTCCTGGCCCTCCCGAACCTCGTCAAATTTCAATTTTGGCTTGACCATTTTTTTCTAACCCCGCTTGGAGATCAAAGTCATCCGGGCGGTGAAAACATGCTCCTTGCTTTTTTCTTCCAGGCCGGTCGCTTCAAAGGTAACAAAGTCCAGCACCCCGCTCTTGCCCTCTTTCTCCCAGATGTCGTGCACCTTGCCGGTGATCACGAACTTCTCGCCGGCTATAATCGGCCGCTGGTAGATGAACTCCTGCTCCGCGTGCACGATCCCGGCCAGGTTGAGGCCCAGCTCGAAGAAGAGGTCCGGGTCGAGCGCGTCAAACAGGAAGCGCATGGGAAAAGTGGGCGGCGCTGCCAGGCCCTGGAATCCGGCCCGCTTGGCTGCGGCCTCGTCCAGGTATTCCGGCTGAAGATCGCCCACCGCCTGGGCAAAGGCGATCATTTCCTCGGCCTTGGCCTCGGCCCGGCCCGGCGGGGTTTCCTTGCCGATCAAACTCTTATCCGCCATCTCTTCTCCTCGCGTTTTGTCGCCCACTCTTGCGAAGCAAGGGCGGGTCCCGATCAAGCCCAGTCTTTCAGCTTCTCAACCAGCTCGGCCGGGTTCCAGCGGCTCTCTTTGGAGAGGCTCTTTTTCACCTGCCAGACCTCATATTGGTCAATGTCGCCGCCGGAGATGCCGAAGACCTGGCCGGTCAGATGCGCCGCCGCGTCGCTGGCCAGGGACACCACCAGCGGCGCCACGTTGTCCGGGTGCATGGAGTCGAACTCGTCCTCGGCCGGCGCCTCAAGCTGGCCAAAGGCGGACTCGGTCATGCGGGTGCGGGCCGCGGGAGCGATCGCGTTCACGGTCACGTTATACTTCTCCATCTCCCGCGACCAGGTGAGGGTCAGGTTGGCGATCCCGGCCTTGGCCGCGCCGTAGTTGGACTGGCCCACGTTCCCGATCAGGCCGGCCGCGGAAGTGGTGTTGATGATGCGGCCGGCCTCGCCCTTTTCGCGGAAGTAGCGGCAGGCCCACTTGCCCAGGTTAAAGGTGCCCTTGAGATGCACCGCGATCACCGCGTCCCACATTTCCTCGTCGAGGTTGTAGATCATCTTGTCGCGCAAAAAGCCGGCATTGTTGACCAGGATGTCGAGCCGGCCGAACTGGGCGACGGCGGCGTCAATGATCCGCTTGGCCGCCTGGTGGTCGGCCACGCTCTCGAAGTTGGCCACCGCTTCCCCGCCCTCGGCCCGGATCTCTTCCACCACCCGGTCCGCCAGCTTCTGGTCCCGGCCCGAGCCGTCCAGCTCCACGCCCAGGTCGTTGACTAAAACTTTAGCGCCCTCGGCCGCGAGCAGGATGGCCTCGCCCCGGCCAATGCCCCGGCCGGCGCCGGTGACAATCGCCACTTTACCTTCCACCATTCCCATCAGAGTAACCCAAGAATTTTTTAACACAGAGACCACAGAGGACACGGAGTATTTAGGGAAAAAATAGTGCTGTTATTTAATTCTGAAACCCATAATGATCTTCCTCTGTGCTCTCTGTGAGCTCTGTGTTAAATTCTTCTCTTTTTCTTCACCAATTGGTGAAATTAGAGGTTCCGAGCGATAAGTCTCCGCATCTCCTCTTTACGCTTCTCCAGGTTCTCGGCGTCCAGGGGATCTGCGGTCCCGAGCCGGCGGAGCAAAGGCTCGATCATGAAATAAAGGAGGTTGGCGCCGCCGAAGCTGACCAGGAAATGGAGCAGTTGTTGCTCGGGTTTTTTCTGGCCCCGGAACATGTCCTTGAGGATCTGGTTCCCCACCTCGAACAGGGGCTGGAAGTAGCGCTTGGTGAGGAGGTCGAGGAAGGGGCCATCGTCCATGATTTCCCGGATCAGGATCCGGATCGGCTCCTGGTGCTGGGCCACAAAAGCCGTGAAATTATCGCTGAATTGGAGCAAGCTGAGCCAGGGATCGGCCGGCTGGTGTTCCGCCGGCGAAAAATTTTTCATCAGCGTTTCGATCCGGTGGAAAAAAACGGCCAGGGTTTGCAGATAGAGGTTCTCTTTGGTCTGGAAATGGTAAAAGACCAGGCGTTTGTCCACCCCGGCCTTATCCGCCACCTCCTGGGTGGTCACCGCGGCGAAACCCTTTCGCGAAAACAGGCTCCGCGCCGCCTGGAGGATCTTCTCCTCGTTGGACAGCCACTCCTCCGCAGCGACTTGATGATTTTTCACCGCTGGTCGCGATCGCACCATTTTTTTCACCACCCGGTGTAATTTAACCATTTCATAGCAACTTTACCTGATCCTGTCAAGAAAATTTTTCTTTGACCCAGACCTTAAGTTTAAGGTCGTTACATCGGGGCGCGGGTGACCGTTCGGCTGAGCTCACGGTCGAAAGCCTCACCCGCGCAACCTAACAATCATGCGGCAACAACCCGCTCTACCGCCACGCCCACTTGCCCGGCATCTCAAGACCGCGTAAAATACCAGACCGAAACCGTAAGCCTCCAGGAGAAAGACCATGTTGGATTTCCATACCCACCCCTTGCTGGTGCGGGAGCTGTTCGAGCGCGAGCCGGACCTGGCCCGCATTGCGCGGGACGTCTTCTTCATCCGCAACCATCCCCAGCCGCTGCGCACGTTCCTGCTGGAGCTCGATGTCGCCGGGCTTGAGCGGGCCGTGGTCCTGCCCATTGACGCCCGGACCAGCCGGGGCTGCCAGATTTGCTCCAACGAGCTGATTGCCGAGCTCTGCCGGATGAGCGACCGCTTCGTCGGCTTCGCCAGCGTGGACCCGCACCGCAAGAGCGCGGCCAAGGATCTGGAACAGGCGGTGAAAAAACTCAAGTTGCGCGGGCTCAAGCTCTCGCCGCCGACCCAGGAGTTCCTGCCCAATGACCGCAAGGCTTATCCCATCTACGAGGCGGCCCAGGCGCTCAAGATCCCGGTTCTGTTCCACGCCGGCATGAGCTGGGAGCCTAAAGCCAAGTGCTCTTTCGGCCAGCCCCTGCTCCTGGAAGACGTGGCCTTCGATTTCCCGGAAATGAACCTGGTGATCGCTCACCTGGGCTGGCCCTGGGTGCTGGAGTCGGTGATGCTGGCCCTGAAATACCCGAACGTTTATCTCGACACCTCCTGCCTTTACTTCGATAACCCCCAGGACTTCCTCGCCTTCGCGCTCACCCGGCAGGTGCCGCTGAGCGCGGTGGAAAAAAGCCTGCGGCACAAGCTGGTGTTCGGGTCCAATTATCCCCGGGTGGAGATCAAGAACATGGCCGCGGCAGTGCGGAGCCTGGGCTTGAGTCAAGAGTGCCTGGAGCTGATCTTTGCCGGCAACGGCCGCAAGCTATTGGGGGAAGCGGGATGAAAATTCACCTGGCCCAATTGGAGATCCAGACCACCCAGGACAAGCAACTCCTCGACATCACGCCCGAGGTGGAACGGGTGGTCAAGGAAAGCAAGGTCCAGCAGGGGATGGTCTATGTGCTCACCCTGCACACCTCTTCCGGCATCCTGGTCACCGAGGGCCTGGACTGCCTGGCCAAGGACGTGCTCAAGCACCTGGAAGCCGCGGCGCCGGACCAGGGCGATTACTTCCACAACCGTTACCTCGACATAGACGGCCGGGTGGCGTTTAACGCCGGCGCGCATCTCCAGAGCATCCTTACCGGTTATAACGCCTTCTTCCCCGTGGACCAGGGAAAAATTATCAAAGGCTCGCGCCAGCGCATCTTCTTCGCCGAGTTTGACGGCCCCCTCTGCCGCACCTACTGCGTCCAGGTGATGGGGGAGGGGAAGTGATGGCCATGAAGAAATGGCTGTGGCTCGGCTCGATGGCCATCGCGTTGGTCGGGCTCGCCGCCTGCCGCTCCGGCGCCCCGCCTCCCGGGCCTTTGCCGGCGGCCGCGGGTTGGAAAGCGCCCGTGATCCTGACCGACCGGGTCGGGACCGCCGCTGACCTGGCGGTGTCGCCGGAAGAAGTAGCCGCGGCCAAGGCCCATCTGGGTTCCGGCATCGTCGGCCTGATCCCCTGCACCATGGCCAATGAATATCACTCCGCGGTGGCAAAGGCGGCGCGGAAGGCGCTCTCCGATCAAGGTCTCAAGGCGCAACTGGTGGACCCGGAAGCCAGGTCCGAGCAGCAGATTTCCGCGATCGAGAATTTGACCGCGGCCGGGGCCAAGGCCATTGCCATCTGCGTGCTGGATCCGGCGGTGCTCCAGTCCGCTTTGCGGGAAGCCGCCAACGCCGGCGTCTTGCTCGTCCAGTTCGCCGGCCGCGAATCGGCTTTTAACGGCATCACCATCTCGATTGACGACGCCGAGCTGGGCCGGGCCGCGGGCGAGTATGCCGGAAAGTTAATCGTCCAGGAACTTTCCGGCCGGGCCCAGGCGGCGATCCTGGATTATCCGGACCTGCCCAACGCCGTGCTCCGCGCCAACGCTATCGAGCAGGCGCTCAAGGAGCAAGCGCCGCAAGCCGTGATCGTGGGCCGCTACCTGGGCGGCACCCAGGAGAACGGGCTGAAGTCTATGGAAGCGGCCTTGCAGGCGCATCCGGGGATCAACGTGGTGGTCAGCATCAACGATGCCGGCGCTTACGGCGCGCGCCAGGCGCTCCTGGCCGCGGGCAAAGACCCTCAGACCACCCTGGTGGTCGGCATTGACGCGGAGAAGAACGCGCTCGCGCTGATCGAGCAGGGCGGCATCTATCGCGGCACGGTGGACACCCAGCCCGCGAAGACCGGAGAGATGGTCGCCGCGGGGGTGGTGAAACTGCTCGCCGGCTCAAGGGTGCCCCGGGACATCAAAGTCCCGATCCAGGTCATCACCCGGGCCGACCTGGACTAGCCCGATCCAGGAACCACCAGCCCCGGCCATGAAACTCTCCCGCGCCCGCCTGCTCCAGTTCCTAAGCGAGAACGGCTTTATTGTCATCTTCCTCCTCTGGTGCCTGTTCCTGGCCCTCGCCACCGAAAATTTCCTCACCCTCCCCAACCTCATGACCGTGCTCCGTCAGGCCTCGATCGTGGGCATCGTGGCCATCGGCGAGGCGCTGATCGTGCTCCTGGGCGCGGGCATGGACGTGTCCCTGGCCGCGATCCTGGGACTGGCCGGGGTCCTGGTCGCGAGCGCGCTCACGGCGCTGGGACTCCCCGCGGCCCTGGCTATACTCATCGGATTGGCCGCGGGCGGAGCGGTGGGGTTGACCAACGGCATCCTGGTCACCCGCATGCGCATCAACGGCATTGTGGTCACCCTGGGCATGATGTATGCCCTGGAAGGAGTCGCGCTGGTCTATACCGGAGGCCAGACCATTTTCGGCCCGAGCCTGGCCGCGCTGGAGCCGCTCGCGCGCGGCTACCTGGGGCCGGTCCCGGTCCCGGTCATCGTCCTCTTCCTTTTCTATGCCGCGGCCTATTATTTCCTCAATTCCACCGTGTGGGGCGCTCACATTTACGCCGTGGGCAATAACGAGCGGGCAAGCTGGCTCTCCGGGATCCCGGTGGACCGGCTGCGGCTCTCTGGATACGTGGCCGCCGGCATCCTGGCCGGGTTCGGAGGAGCCATGCAAGCCGGCCGCCTGGGCTCGGCCACCGCGGCCATGGGCTCGGAATTCCTGTTTCCCATCCTGACCGCAGTGATCCTGGCCGGCTTCAGCCTGTCCGGCGGCAGGGGCAAGATCGAGCACGTGCTCATCGCCGCGGTGTTCCTGACCACCATCAACAACGGCCTGATCCTCCTCGGCGTGCCCCTCAATATTCAAAAAATCATCGCCGGCGCCATCCTGGTCCTGGCCCTTTCCCTGGACCGGCTGCGCGCCCGGAGCCGGCCATGAGCGCCAAGCTCGAATTCCACGGGATCAGCCGGGCCTTTCCCGGCGTGCAGGCCCTGGACCGGGTCTCGTTTGACCTCCAGGCCGGAGAAGTGCACGCGCTGGTGGGCGAGAACGGGGCCGGCAAGTCCACTTTGATCCGGATCCTGGCCGGCGCCGACCAGGCGACCTCCGGCTCGATGACCCTCGAGGGCCGGCCCTTCCAGCCGAAAAGCCCGCGCGAGGCCCTGCAACAAGGCATCGCCACCATCTACCAGGAAAAGAACTGGCTGCCCCTTCGCAACGCCCTGTTCAACCTCTGGCTCGGCCGCGAGCCGGCCGGGCGGGGAGCGCGCCTGAAATTTAAAGAAATGCGCGAGCAAAGCCGGAAGCTCCTGGCCTCGCTCCAGGCCGGGAACCTGCCGCTCGATCTCCCGGCCGAGCGGCTCAGCGCCGGGCGGCGGCAAATCCTGGAGATCGCCCGCGCCCTGGCCCGGGAAAGCTCGCTCCTGGTCATGGACGAGCCCACCTCCGCCTTGAACCCGCCGGAGCAAGAGGCCCTGTTTGCAATAGTGGATAATTTGCGCCGGCAAGGCTTGACCATCCTCTACGTCTCCCACCGGCTGGAAGAAATCTTCCGCCTGGCCGGCCGGGTGACCGTGCTCCGCGACGGCCGCCACGTGGCGACCGCGGCCATCGGCGACACCGACCGCGACGCGCTCATCCGCGCCATGATCGGCCGCGACTGGTCCGGCACGTTCCCGCCCAGGCGATCCGAGCTGGGCGAGGTGCTGCTCGAGGTCGAGGGATTGAGCAGCCCGGGCGCTTTCCAGGACGTCTCATTCACCCTGCGGCAGGGCGAAGTCCTGGGCGTGACCGGGCTTTCCGGCTCGGGCAAGGAAGAGTTGGGTCTGGCGCTCTTTGGCGCCTGGCCGGTCCGCGCCGGCCGGGTCAGCGTGAACGGCCGGCCCTTGAAACTTTCGCCCGGCGAAGCAATCCGGCGAGGTCTCGGTTATCTGCCCGCGGACCGCAAGACCGAAGGCATCATCCCGGAGCTCTCGGTCCGGCGGAACATCGCTTTGCCGGTGCTCAAGCGCCTGGCCGGAAGCTTCGGCCGCCTGTCCCGAAGCCGGGAAGAACAATTGGCCCGGGGCTGGGTGGAGCGGCTGAAGATCAAGACGCCTGGGCTGGGCGAGCTCTGCTCGAACCTGAGCGGCGGCAACCAGCAAAAGGTGGCGCTGGCCAAAGGCCTGGCTGCGGAGGCCCGGGTCCTTATCCTGGCCGAACCCACCCAGGAAGTGGACGTGGCGGTCAAGTTTGAGATCTACCGGCTGATCGCCGAACTCTCCGGCCAAGGGGTGGGGATCATCCTGGTTTCCGGGGAACTCAACGAAATGGTGGGCCTGTGCCATTCCGTCCTGGTCCTGCGCGAGGGCCGGGCCGCGGCGTTCCTGGACGGCCGAACCGCGGACCGCGAGACCATTTTGCGCTATGCCCTGGGCCAGACGGCGCCGCCGCCAAAATAAAATAAATGCCGATCCGGGCAGAGAAGGAGACGAGATCATGACTAAAAAAGCGAGTCGGACAAAAAAGAAAAAGCAGGGCGTGGAGCCGCGCAAGAAGTGGGAGTGGACCGGCGAGGCGGGCGAGCGGGCGGTGGAGGCGACCGGGGAGCTGCCGATCATGTATATCGCGCTGGGCACCAAGCCCCAGACCCGGCACCCGTTCAACCTTTATCGCGACATCCTGAGCATCCCCCGGGCGCTCCGCGACACGCTCCGGTCCATTCCCGGGCAAGTGCAAGCGGTCGCCGACCAGATCGTCCGGCGCCGGCTCCGCCGCGTCATTGGCGTGGGCCTGGGCACCTCCCAGTTCGTGGCCATCGGCGCCGCGGCCGCGCTCGCGAACTTCGCCGATTGCGACGCGGATGCCGCGGACTGCGCCGAGTTTTTGGTGAGCCGGCGCAACTGGGACCTGGCCCAGGCCGCGGTGATTGTTTTCTCCGGCAGCGGCCGCACGGTGGACGCGCTCCGCTGCGCGGAAAAGGCGCGCGATGCCGGGGCTTACACGGTGGCGGTGGGGACCGTGCCCTTCAGCCCGCTCACCCGGATCACCGATGCGGCCATCATCTGCCGGGGCGGCTTTGACACCGGCGGCTCCGACACTTTCCACTATGCCACCCGCCTGGCCGCGGGCATCCTCCTGGCTCTCGAACTGGGCCAGCGGACCGCGCCCAGGCGCTGCGACTTCCCGGCGCTGCGCCGGCAGCTCCAGGGCATCCCCGCCTGGCTGGAAAAGAACGAGAAAGCGCTCGACGGCCGCTGCCGCTCCATCGCACGCCAATATAAAAACGCCCGCAGCGTGCTCACGGTGGGAGGCGGAGCGAACCTGGCCACCGCGGAGGAGTTCGCGCTCAAGTTCGACGAGATGGCCCACATCCCGGGCAAGGCCATGTGCCCGACCCGCCACATCCACGGCGTGCTCGGCCTGACCGACGAGCGGATCGTGACCGCGATCATCGCTCCGCCCGGGCCGTCCTATCCCTGGCTCAAGCAGGTAGCTGAGGCCACGGTGGGGCTGAAGACGCCTTCGCTGGGCCTGGTCACCGAGAAGGACGAGGACCTTGCCCGGATGATGGACTACGTGGTGCGGCTGCCTGACGTGGATGAAACCATCTTCACGGTGCCGGCGACCTTCGCCGCGCAACTGATCCCTTATTACTGCGCGGTGGAGCAGGGCAATATCAACCCGGACTGCCAGCGCAGTAACCTCCCCAAGCACGCCAAGGTCTGGATGCGGCTCTTCCCGCCGGGGACGCATTAATGCTTTGCCCGTGCCCGTCGCGGTGTTAAGATAGCTGCGAAGGGATTTTGACCATGAGCGTGCCCAAGCCGGCGGAGCGGGCCAAGCTGTTCCTGAGCGCCATCTACGCGGACCGCGGCCGCTTCGAGCAATGCCAGGAGCGGCTGCAAGCGCGCTTCGGAGCGTGCGATTACCAGAGCAAGGAAGTCCCGTTCCAGCGGACGTCGTATTATCATGAAGAGATGGGCGCCCCGCTTTTTCGCCGGTTCCTGAGTTTCCGGGACCTGATCCGGCCGGAGGCGCTGCCTGAGATCAAGCAGTGGACCAACTGCTTGGAGCGGGAAGTGGCCGAAGCCGGGCAGCGGCGGGTGAACCTGGACCCGGGCTATCTCAACTTTCAGCATTTGATTTTGGCCACCGGGAAAGGGGCGGCGCACCGGCCTTACCTGGGCCAGGGGATTTACGCGGACCTGACCTTGATCTACGAGAGCGGGACCTTTAAAGCCCTGGCCTGGACTTATCCCGATTACGCGGAGGAGGCGGTGATCGGGATGCTCAACCGCTTGCGGGAAGCGTATAAAGAAAGTCTTCGCTTTTGGCACGAAGCGTGAATTTGGGAGAAACTCTTGGGCCCGCCTTCAAGGTCGGGGGAGAGAGGACCTTGGGTTTGACGCTTGCGACTTGACATCCACTACCGGTATGATAATCTAGCATACCGGAGGCAGGAAGATGAGCACGGCCAAGGTCGCGATCACGCTGGACGAGCAATTGCTGCGCACGGTGGACCGCTGGGTCAAGCAGGGGCGCTATCCCAACCGCAGCCAGGCCGTCGCGGCGGCGCTGCGGGAAAAGCTGGAGCGCTGGGAGCGGACCCGCCTGGCCGAGGAGCTCAATAAGCTGGACCTGGAGGAAGAGCGCGCCCTGGCCGAGGAAAGGCTTTTCGGCGAAGCATGGCCCGAATTCTGAGAGGCGACATTTACTGGGTCAAGCTATCGCCGGGCCGGGGCCGCGAACAAACCGGCCGCCGGCCGGTCCTGGTCCTCAGCCGGGAGATTTTCAACGAGCGCTCCGGCACCATCATGGCCTTGGCGATTACGAGTCAGCCCCAGCGGGCCGGCTTCCCCTTGACTTATCCTCTGCCCGAGCGCCTTTTCCCCAAACCCTCCTGGGTCAAGATCAGCCAGGTTCGCACCCTTTCCACCGAAAGACTCGGCAAAAAATTGGGCCGCCTGCCGGAAGCGGAGGTGAATCGCATCATCGAGGGCCTGCTCGACATCATCGGTCCCTGATGCAGCCAAGTGCACAGTAAACAGTGCACAGTGCTCAATGAGAGCGGGTCAATTTGACAAGGCCAACGTCCTCTGCTAAAGAGAGGACCAAAATCAGTGGCGCTGAAATGAAGAACTGGAGACAGGGATCCCGTTAGGCGTTATGGTAAGCGCTGCCCCTGATATCGCAGGTGGTCACCAATTGCGACCGCATAACTCTAACTGATTGATTTTTCAGCAGAAGCGAAAATGGAGCTGGTCACAATTTGTGACCTCAAAGGTTTTGGGGAAGAAAAATGACGGATCAAAGCGCGATCATACCGGTGAAGCCGATTGAAAGTCTAATCCTGATTATTCGGGGCCAGCGGGTCATGGTGGACGCCGATTTGGCGCAACTTTATGGTGTGCCGACCAAGGTTCTGAATCAGGCGATCAAACGCCATGGGGACCGGTTTCCGGAAGATTTCCTGTTTCGATTGACCGCGGCGGAGAAACAAGAGGTGGTCACAAATTGTGACCACCTCTCCCGGCTCAAATTCTCACCCGCTCTACCCTATGCCTTCAGCGAACACGGCGCCATCATGGCCGCCATGGTCTTGAACAGCCCCCGCGCCGTCCAGGCCAGCGTCTGGGTGGTCCGGGCCTTTGTTAAACTCCGGGAAACGATGTCCACCCACAAGGAACTGGTGCGCAAACTGGCGGAACTGGAACGCCGGCTGGATTATCACAATGATGATATCCGGGTTTTAATGGAGGCGATCAAGCAGTTGATGACCCCGGCCAAACCCTCTGAGCGCCTCCGCATCGGATTTAAGCCCAAGAAAAATGAATGCTGATACTCTCCTGTCCTGCCCCGGATCGAACTTGACAAGGCCATAGTCCGATGCTAAATAGAGGACCAGAATCAGGGGAGCGGAAAGTATAACCGTGACCGTGAAGGAAGAAGGAGTTTCCGCAGATGACGCAGATTTCGCAGATTTTTCGGCTCAGCCGCGACCGTCCCGCCTTTGAGCGGGATCGCGGAAGGCAACCGGAATTAAGTATGGTGTCCCCTGAATTCAATTCCGAATTCCTGAATTCGCGAATTCGAATTCAATTGAATTGAATTCCGAGGTGCTAATATGGCGGAAGAAGAACGTATAAGTGACATTATCACTGATATTAACAATCTACAATTCGGTGATGACATTAAAAAGGATAAGATACTATTTAGCGTTAGATTACTTCTCTCAAATCTCCCCAATGAGAATATTTATCTCGATGAACTGCAAAGCATTAATTTTTTTGAACCAATTTTCAGGGATGTGTTTTCAGGAGACAATAATGCCTATTATGAGAGCCTAGACAGGCAAGCTTGGGAGAAGGGCAAGCAAAGGCTTGTGAATTTGCTTGAAGAGGTTAAGAGAAGTTTCGCAAATACACGGCCTAGCACCGTTGAACCTGTCGGCGAAAAAATAAATGGTGCAAATCTCAACAAACCTCTCGATACTACAACAAAAGGAATAATAGATGATGCACTCTCAATTTTAAAGAAAGAACTAAAGGAGGATAGGCCAAATATAAAAACAATTAAGCAAAATTTTGATATTCTGCTTAAATATGGCACTGGTAGAGATGATACTTTCGATGAACTCCTTCCTTTTGTGAAGCCTTTTCTAAAAATGAAAAAAGAATCGGACTCATAGCTTTACGTAACAGAGCTTCACATAACACATAAGGCTTGACAGGGGTTAAAGGATGACAGACAAGAGAGACTGCGCCGAAGCGCTTCGTCCTCCGCGAAGGCGGAATGTCTGTCCCCCGGAGATAGTAGTCAGTGGTCAGTAGTCTGAATGCAGGAGCAGCTCCCATCTCCTTATCCCTGCCTACTGCCTGCTTGATGCGGAGGAAAATGCTCAGCCGGCCTTAAGCCAGGATTCCCGGCTGATCCCGAAGCGGCGCAGGACGGCCTGAAGATAGCAAACGCGGACGTCCTCGCCTGGCTTGAGATGGGGGAGCGTAAAGATGATTCCGGTTTCCGAACAGCGGACGATAAACTCTCCACCCTTGCCTCGGCCTGGGACTTCGAAGATTCCAAAGTGTTTTAGTTTTTGGAGGAATTTGCGCCGGGGAAGGGGGCTTAACTTTCTGGACATCTGGCCGCGGATATGGTTTAATGAAAGCTTTGATGCTCGATATGGATTCGGGCCGTTTCGCGGATGGGGGGCACGGACTTTTTGAGAATCTGTTCGAGCTGGGCGGAGCTGGTAATCTGGTTGAGATGGATGATACCCAGGGGCTTGGCGTTTCGGAGCATGGCCCAATAGTGCTTGGGCGCCGGGTGGTGCAACTGTTCGAGGCGATCGTTCTCCGCCAAGTATTTGATATGGGTGGAGATGACCCCGATCAGACGGCCGATGGCCTCGCGCGAACGGCGGCCGTGGGCCAGAAGGTCATACTCGAGGCAATGGGCAATCCACCCGCCCGCTTCCGGGTCCGGGTAGATCAAGATGGTAATGCACTCGATCCTGGACGAACCCTTCACACCTTTTTCCTTCTTGTCTTGGATGCCTGTGGACGGGAGATAGGTTCCCATTGGTCTTCATGATGGCATATCCGACCTGCGGTGTCAAGTCGGTCCGATCTCCCTTGGACGCAGAGGTCGAGGTCAGAGCTTCACATAATCCATAAGGCTTGACAGGGGTTAAAGGTTGACAGACAAGAGAGACTGCGCCGAAGCGCTTCGTCCTCCGCGAAGGCGGAATGTCTGTCCCCCTATCCTGACACCTGACACCCCTCGATTGCGACTCGGGGCAAGCCCTGGCACCTTGACACTTTAGAAAGGATTGCATTGGAGGTTAGATGCCGAACAGCATGACGGGTTTTGGCCGGGCCGAGGGCGAGATGCTCGGCCGGAAGCTCGTGGTGGAGGCCCGGTCGGTGAACCACCGGTTCCTGGACGCGCGGCTTTTTCTGCCGGCGGAAATGCAGGCGCTGGAATCCGAGGTCCAAGGTTTGATCAAGAGCCGGCTCAATCGGGGCCGGGTGGAGCTGACTGTAACCCTGGGCCCGGCGACTGCTCCGGCCGAGCTCTCCTGGAACCGGAGCCTGGCCCAGGGCTACCTGTCCCTGATGCGGCAGATGCAGGCGGAGCTTGGGCTTTCCGGCCAGCCGGACCTGGCGTTGCTCCTCCAACAAAAAGATGTTATTATGAATCTAGAGCTGGAGTCCTTCTCGGCCGCGGCCTGGGAAGCGGCAAGAGAGACCTTTAGCCTTTGCCTGGCCGCGCTCTCGTCCAGCCGGGCCGCGGAAGGCGAAGCCCTGGCCCGGGATCTGGCCGAGCGGCTGAAGCTGTTGCAGGAGCGGGTCGGGTATGTGGAGGCTCATGCCCGGCGGGGAGTGGAAGCCTTTCGGGAGCGGCTCATGCGGAGGCTGAAAGACCTGGCGGTGGAGGCGGACCCGATCCGGCTGGCGCAGGAAGTGGTGCTGGTGGCCGAGCGCTCGGACGTGAGCGAAGAGTTGGTGCGGCTCCGGACCCACGCGGCCAAGTTCGGGGAGATCCTGGCCGACCGGGAGCCGGTGGGACGGCGCCTGGATTTCCTGCTCCAGGAGATGAACCGGGAGGCCAACACCGTGGGCGCCAAGGTCCAGGACGCGGAGTTGTCCCAGGTGGTGGTGGAAATCAAGGCGGAGTTGGAACGGATGCGGGAGCAGGTGCAGAATCTCGAATAGTAGGCAGCAGTCAGTAGTCGGTAGTCAGGGTAGGAGAAGAAGGAAGGGACCAGGGAAAGTGGAGGTGGCAAAGGCGAAAAATTTCTGGGACTTGATCGTCTGGCAGAAAGCCCATGCGCTGGTGATTAAAGTTTATGAGGTTACCAAAGGTTTTCCGCCCGAAGAACGATTTGGCCTTGTTCCGCAGATGAGACGGGCGGCCGTTTCGGTTGCGGCCAATATCGCCGAAGGATTTAAGCGGCATGGCAACAAGAATAAAATTCAGTTTTATAACATGGGTCAAACTTCGTTGGAGGAGGTGCGTTATTATTTAATCCTGGCCCGTGACCTCAAGTATGTGCGCAACACGGACGAGCTAACCGCGATGGGTAATGAGGTAGCGCGGCTCTTGCAGGGCCTAGTCAATTCGATTAAGAAGTTTTCTGAACCCTGACTACTGACTACCGAACACGGTTTACGAAAAATGATTCCGAACTCTGACTACCGACTACTGACTACTGACTACTGATGGACGCGAAGGGCATTCTCTTTATCGTCTCGGCTCCCTCCGGGGCCGGCAAAACCAGCCTCTGTAAGGAGGTTCTCGGCCGGGTTCAAGCGGATGGCGCTCGACCTTTACGCTGGTCTTGCTCTTATACCACCCGGCCGCCCCGGAGCGGAGAGGTCCACGGCAAGGATTACTTCTTCGTCTCCGAAGCCGAGTTTGACCGGATGGTCCGGGCCGGCGAGTTTGCGGAATGGGCCCGGGTGCATGGCCGCAAGTATGGCACCTCGCAGCGCTATTTGGAGGAAGCCGAGGCCGAGGGGATTGACCTGCTCCTGGAGATTGACTGCCAGGGCGCCCGGCAGTTGCGGGAGAAATACCCGCGCGGACGCTTTATCTTTGTGTTGCCGCCTTCCTGGCAGGCGCTCCAGGAGAGGCTTTTGGGCCGGG
>Ga0315285_10002215_pt1 | contig 20284 bp, 20 predicted proteins | sample YL17G09_36_MG_FD_203698 | JGI IMG/M metagenome (GOLD analysis project Ga0315285, IMG submission 203698) | Sediment microbial communities from Yellowstone Lake, YNP, Wyoming, USA - YL17G09_36 | ecosystem: Environmental > Aquatic > Freshwater > Lake > Sediment | place: USA: Wyoming | collected...
GAGGCGGATTGACCAGAAAGATTGGATAGGTTCAGTTCCATGGTGCTATTCCTTTACAATCGCGAGAAAATTGGTAGCTTCGATATATCAGATGCCCAAGGTGCACAAAAGTTGCATTTTTTAACCTAGATAGCCAAGTCAAAAGGAAGGTCGCTAATATCCCGCAGTCGTCGACCTCCTATCAAGGTTTCTAGCATATCATATTGATCATCATTATTTGTTTCTATCACCGCGTCTTTTAATTCATTTAACGCAAAATGATATACACAATCAAGATCACCTGTGCCTATCGCCAGTGATGCAAGACGTGTAGGTAAAGGCTCAGCAGTTACAGCGACTATATGAGGTAGATGTCCTTTGCGATGGCGAATTAGGTTGAGTGCTTCCGTTCTAGCATTTTGTCCACGATCACTACGTAATGTCCATTTACAAGATATACTGGCATGCAGAAAATAACGAGAAGATTCTGCATCTAAGTTTCGAAAAGGGGTCAACAATGCTGTACCATCAGATGCTAAAACAACACTTTCGTTTATGTTAATTTCATCGTCTGAAACAGCGTAACGTCCGACAATAATATCTGGAGTAATAATATATTCTTTTCCTAAGGCCGCAGAAAGTTCATCACTCCGCTTTATCAATGCTTCTAAATCAGCCAAATGTTGGTATTGATCAAAATCAGAAATAGGAATGCCTGTGCCATAGCGCCATTTTCCTGGTCGCAAGTGATGCAATTTGCTAAAAGATGCTTCAAGAAATGCACAGGTAATTACCTCGAATCGTCCACCTGTAGTCTGGCCTTTCAAATTCTCATCAGGTATAGGAAATCCCAAACGTTTCACTATTCCCTAGGCAATTTGTACGCTGGCTTTGCTACTTTTGTCTGCAAAGTTTGGATATGCAGGATTACCTGGTTGAATTCTGATGATTTCCTTGCAGGCTCTTTGATGATATTTTTTTCGCAGGTCTGCTATTGTCATATCTCCTCCTACTAAGACCGCATATTATTCTTCAGGTTTATAAAAGCCGATTGCGTATTCTTCGTACATTCGTTGCTGAATTTGAGATTTCAAATTTTGATTCAACCCAGCTGGTAACATCCGGCGATTGCGATCCAGTTTCCTTATCCCGATTTTAGGAACTTCAAAACCTGCTTCACGACCAATATGGGCTAGACAGTTCTGAGTCTCAATATCAACACCTCGAATTATTGAACTACCCACGACGACTATAGCGGCTTTACCGGGTTTTAAAACTCGATACATTTCCTTTAAAACCCGAGCCATCTCTGAGTAATAACGATATAAAACAAACATTTTCTTCCTATCAAATTGAGAGAATGTATGAATAATTTTTTCTACGTAAGGAGGTACCGACTCGAAAACTACTCCCGAAGTAGATTCACCACCAATGTATTCTTTTCTCTTTTTACTTAAATCAGATAAATCATACCCCAACCAAACAAGGGCAAATTTATGTGCGCGCATATAGTCGATAGCATTGGATGCGTAAGGAGGGGAAGTTATTATCAAGTCAATAGAGGCGTTATTCAGGGGAAGATTTTGTGCATCTCCCCATGAGATATTTGTGTAATAACTGTCACTAGAACGGGAGCTAATACCTTTCAGGTTATTCTTGTAGCGCTTTTCAAATTCGTTTATTGGAGAACGCATGAGTTTCGTTAATAATTTCAAGTACTTCGGGGTCTTCCCACTTAAATTTCCGCGAAATACTTCTTGCCCATTTTGAGCAAGAATGATTTTAGCTCGATGTGGCCTTGTATGTGCTAAATCTAATGCTAGAGATACACCGCCGGATTTTGTAATAATAATCGAGGAAAAAGCAACTTTTAGGAATAGCTTAATATCCGTATCTTCTACCTGTTCAATTTCCGAAATCAAAGCAATTAATTCCAATTGAGTGTCATACATAAACCAGTAATCTATAAATTTTTTTGTCTCATCATTCCAGCGTACCAGCCTGTTTTGCTCTAATTTTGAACGGTCTTTCTGTATTTTCTGCTTCGCTCCTGTTATCACTTGATGGAAAGCTCTGTCAACTTTTTCTATATTCAGGGGGGAGATTTTCACCTTTCCAATCATCAGAGCAAGAGGATCAATATCGAGTCCAACACCACAGCGATTTGCTAGTAATGTCTCCAATATCGTTGTGCCTGAACCCATCATCGGATCCAATACCACATCACCCGGAGAAGTTAAGCTATTAATAAACTTTCTTGGGAGCTGAGGAGGAAATTTCGCCGGAAACGAATGAAAATTATGCGATGCATATCCACTTCGTTCATTATGAAAATCCAAATCACTATTAAGTAGTGATATTAACCTATCCCTATAAGCAAGGTGGGATAATGATTGATTTTCTTCGATATCCAACTGTAAAGCTAATTGTTCAGATACTTTACGCATGTTTTATCCTAAATAGAGACTTAATTCTAATTCTAGACGAATAATCCTCCTCCAGCGACAAATTTTGCTTAATGGTTGGTGCTTTTATCTGTGATCTCCAGGGCTTCATCGATCAACTTTATACCTTCAGCCAGTTGTTCCTCGGTAATGACCAGGGGCGGGATGATCAAAATTGTGTGCCAGTGCGTGTATAAAAACAGGCCATGGTCGGTCAGATACTTGCGTAAAGCGACCATCTCTGGACTGCTGCCATTAAACGGTGCCATTGGCTCTTTCGTCTTGCGATCTTTGACCAGCTCAATGATCCCGAACAGACCAATCGAACGCACCTCCCCCACCGATGGGTGCTTTTCACCCAGGTCGGTCAGCATCCGGTGCAGGATCGGACCCATGGCTGCGGCATGTTCGACGATATGATCCTCCTGCAGGACGCGAATATTCGCAATCGCGGCTGCCAGTGAAACCGGATGGGCAGTATACGTCAGACCCGATTCAAAGACGCGCTCCTTGAAGAACCCGGCGATCTCGTCCTTCATCCCGACCGCGCCGAGCGGTGCATATGCCGAGGTCAAGCCCTTTGCCATGGTCATCAGGTCGGGCTCCACGTTCCAATGATTGACCGCGAACCATTTCCCCGTGCGCCCGAAACCGCTCATGATCTCGTCGGCGATCAGCAGGATAGCATATCTATCGCAAAGCGCACGCACACCCTGCATGTACCCTGCCGGCGGGATGATGATCCCATTCGTACCGGTGACCGGTTCGACCAGGATCGCGGCGATGGTCTCCGCTCCTTCATACTGGATGATCTCTTCAAGGTGGTTGAGATAATCTGTGGCAAAATCGGTTTCAGAGATATCCGGATTGTTACGGTGAAAGGTCGAGCGGTAGCGGTAGGGATCAAGGAAGTGCACCACTCCGCTCATCAAGTTTGGTTCCCAGGCTGTGCGGCGCGGGTCACCGGTCAAGGCCATCGCACCCGCCGTCGCGCCGTGATAGGATCGGTAGCGGGCAAGGATCTTGTGCCGGCCTGTGAAAGCACGCGCCAGCTTGACCGCGTTCTCGTTGGCATCCGCACCACCCAGGGTAAAAAGGAAGCGGTTGATTTTTCCAGGGCTGATCTCCGCCAGCAATTTACCCGCCAATGCCCGTACTTTCGTCGCCATACCCGGTGCAGCGTATGGGAGTTCGCGCACCTGCCGGATCATGGCATCGATGACACGCTCATCGCCATGACCGATATTGACGCACATGGTCATCGAGTTGAAGTCCAGATAGCGCTTTTCGTGTATATCCCAGAAATAGACGCCCTTTGCGCGTTTGACCGGGATCGGGCTGACCCTGGCTTGCGCGGACCAGGTCCAGAAACCGTGCTGCATTGTGGTCGAAACGATATCATCATCGGGAATATCGAACATACAAGCCTCGCTTAACAAAGTTGACTTTCAGAGAAACCAATTATATTCCACCACGCTTTATCCATGAAACCATCTGGCTGACACCCCAGGCAGCAACGATTGCCAGGAGTATTCCCCATTCAAGCGTAAACCGCACCTGAACCACCATCACTAAGGTACCAAGCAGTGTACCGATAACAGCCACGATCGTTACCCGTGCCAGGTGCCTTCGTTCCAATCCGCGTATATCATCATCAGCAGCCGCATAAGCCAGGCGGTGACGGAACTCGCCCAGGTCCCAGGTTAACAGCCCGCCAACTACACCCACCACCATCCAACCTATTGCCGCACCTATCCATTGACCAACTGCAGCAGCCAGGAGCGTGATCAGAAAGCCTGCCCCGGAAAACCATCTCCAGCGACGAAACTGGGTCACGAGCCACAGCAAGCCAAAGCCTGCCAGCAGTCTTGCAATGAGTGGATAGCCTGCTTCATAATATCCCCACGCCAGGGAAATGATACCCACGACCAGGGTGGCAAACTGCGCGATCGTTGTCAAGGTTTACCTACCCACTGCCCGTAACCAGCCCGGGATCTGTCTCAACTCACTCTGGACAACTTTGTCGAACGGCTGCCTCACATCCCAGTCCAGCACCTGGATCCCAGCCCGCTGCAAATTCTTGATGAATATATCACGCTCCAGGCATACGATGCGGGATGCCTGGAGAATAGCCGTCTGCTGTGGCAGATATGATCGTTCGAATGCCACCGGGTCAGGACTGATGACCATCACCTGGTATCCACGCGACCGTAATTGTATCAGTACACTCAGGTCATCCGGTGACAATGGACTGATCAGAACCACCTGATAATGCGCCGGAAAGAGCCTAGTTGGAATATGCGCCAGGTCAGAAAAGACCAGGCTGTCGCCAGGAGTGGCATGTGAGAGCGCGTGTAAGAGACGCTCCCGTTGGATCCTGCTGTATCCCGGCAGGGTCCAGTCCAGATAATGTCCATACAACAATAAACTGACGCGGTTCCCCTGGGTCAGAAAAGAATCAGCCAGGGCTGCGGCTGCCAGTACGGAATATTCGAATAGCGAACGACCGTCATTAAATAAGTTTGTGTGCTGCCGCCCATCCAGTACGATACCGACGTCCACAACCCGTTCCTGTTCGAACTCATTCGAGAAAAGCGCTTGAGGATGCCGTGCGCTCGCCCGCCAGTTGATCCACTGGGTCCGGTCTCCACTCTGGTATTCACGGACACCAAAAAATTCCACACCGGGACCACCCTGGCGGGCAGGTATCATGCCGGCATATACCCGGGTCCGTCTCGGTCGTATTGCCACATGCCTCAGACGCATGACAACAGGAAGGATGAGCAGATAGCCACCGGTCGAAATGGTTCGCTTACGGATCATGACCCCAAAATGGTCACAGCAGGTCACACGAATGGAAGCAAACACATAATAGCCGCGTGGACCTTTCACGGTATATTCCCACGAGGCCGATTCATCCTTATATAGCTTCAACACATGGCTGGCAGAACCTTTAATTACCTCCAATCCCGGAGGGAGGATATCTTCCACGATCGCTTCTTCCAATGCAGAGCCCTGGTTGGTCACCTGAACCTGAATCACTACAGGCATGTCGGGTGAAGTGCGTTGCGTACTGATCGAGCGTTCGACCTCCAGGGACACATCATCCGGCCCACGCCACAATCCCAGTAACAAATAGGACATGACGGGTAGAGCCAACGCAAGAACCCCGCCATTCACTGTTGCCAATCCGGCTAGTATCAAAGCGCATACAAGGAGAACCAGCAGCAGCGACCGCCCCATTTACACTCCGGGCACTACTGGAACAGGCACTTTCGCAAACACATCCGTAATCACCTCACCACAGACCTGGTGAGCCAGCCAGAATTCAGGCTGGAGGATCAAGCGATGGCTCAGGACAGGCTCACCAAAGCGCTTGATATCGTCAGGGAGAACGTAGTCTCTCCCTTCCAACGCGGCATGCGCCCGTCCCATTTTCAAAAAGGCCAGCGAACCGCGCGGGCTGGCTCCTACTGCCACCCGTCGATCCTTGCGTGTTTCATGGACCAGGTCAACGATATATTCCTCCAGATCCTCATCCACGTGAACGGCTTCCACCACCTTCCGCATTTCCAGGATCTGCCCTGCATTTGTAATCTGCCGGAACATGACCTCATCCTGCATCCGTTCTTTGCGGCGGTGCAGGATCTCCTTTTCTTCTTCCAGGTTGGGATAACCGACTTGAAGTTTGAGCATAAAGCGGTCCAGCTGTGCTTCAGGCAGCGGGAAGGTGCCTTCATACTCAATCGGATTCTGGGTTGCCAGTACCATGAATGGCTCTGGCAAGGGCAGCGTCTCACCTTCGAGGGTGACCTGCCTCTCCTGCATCGCCTCCAGCAGTGCTGACTGGGTTTTCGGTGAAGCCCGGTTGATCTCATCTGCCAGGATGATATTGGCAAAGACCGGTCCCTTGCGCAGTTCAAAGCGATTCGCCGTCCGGTTGTAGATGTAACCACCGGTAATATCACCTGGCAGCAGGTCTGGAGTGAATTGGATGCGCTTGAAGTCAAGTCCCAGGACTGTGGAGAAACTGCGGGCGATCAGGGTCTTGCCCAGGCCGGGATAATCTTCCAGCAGCACGTGCCCACCTGCCAGCGCTGCTGCCGTTATCGTTTCCAACAGGGTGCGCTTTCCGACGACCGCCCGTTCCACTTCACCAATTACCTGCCTGCATAATGTGGATAATTCATGGATGTCTGTGATCATGATGTTTCTCCAGTTGGGATTCGAGGAAAGTTATGACTTCTTCCAGGTTGAGATCGAAAGGTGTTGGTTTATGCCCCCGGAACGGGGACGGTAATGGATAATCCGCGAAGGTTGTATTCAGAGACGCCTCCAGATAGTCCCGGACATCCTGGGATGGTTCTGGCCTTCCACTCCAGTTGAGCCGGTTCGAGTGTTCAGGGAGGCCGAGCAGGCGGCTGGCTGCTTCACCCAGCAGGCGGGCGACCCGCCATTTGAAATACATACCGCGGCCCGGTTGAGAGATCCAGCCAGCCAGCATCTCGATCTGTCCCATTTTCGGTTTTTTCTTCACCTGGCTGCGCTCTTCCATGTGCCAGGTACCTGCGTAACTGCCTGCAAAAATGGATAGGACAATGACCAGCAAGATAATCCAGACCACGACATTTGGGATGGCTCTGTAATACAAGCCGCCAATCCAAAAAAGGTGGGTCAGCGGACTGATGAAAAGCTCATTGACCAGGTCTCGCAGCGGAAATGCCATGATGCTCGCAATGATAAGCGCAGCTCCGATGAGCAATATTTGACGGTGTTTCATCATCTCCCCTCACAGGCCTGAACGATACTGCTCAGGCACGCTTTTGCGTCGCGCAAATCATCCAGCGTTGATGCTTTCCCCCCATAGCGGATGCGCTCGAAGAGGGTTGTCAGGCGGTGCACAGCCGTAGCGGGTAGTCCCATCGATTCAAGCCGCCTGGCGAACTCGGTCGGTGTCATACCCAGCGCACGCCGTAAACCCCGCCGGGTATTTACTGTCTCATTCATACGCACATAACACTCAATGATGGCGTCTTCCAGGTTCTGACCTCTGGATAGATGCTGCATGGTGTCCCTGGCGATATCCGCAATTTCCCGCGCCGCTGAAATCTTTGGATGAAGCTGCAGGTTCCATTGCCACAAGCGCCAGAACAGGAAAACCAGCCCCAGAGCCAGCAATAAACTGAGAAGATAAGACACCAACGGAGGTACACTGGGTGGTGTATAGATGGGGGCTGGAACCTCACCCAACTCCCCTACTACAGACGGGCTGGCAGGTTCTAATAAAGCTGTAAAAGGTAATAGTTTTTTACCATAGTTCTTCATGAACCATACCAGGGCAAAGAGCGTAACAGTGGTACGAATTACTACCGCAATTACCCATTTTCTGGTTTCCGGATTTAATAGGAGAAGCAGGATCACGAATAATAAAGCAATAAGCGATAGAAAGGTGATTTTCTCCCATAGCGGTGTCTCATTAAAACCTACGGCGATCGAAGTCAATATGGTTGGCACAGCTGTCGCTGCCCCGGATTTCTCATGCCAGAGCGGCTGAGGTGGCTGGAAGTGCATTTCATTTATTCCTGCGGCCGTGAAAAATAGCACCGCCATACCAAGAATGCCGGCGAGCAGCACGAAGGTTTTGCTATGTTTTAAACCTTTCACGGTTTTCATTTTACCATGCCAGGATTTGGTTCACTTCATCTGCATCATCCTGGGTGATGAGAAATTCCTATATAATATGCTGACTTCAGCGTCACAGTTTTCCAAATACGGCTTAATTCATTTCCTTGTTATGTGTAAATTCACCCGGATGTAAAAATATGAGCGAGAACCTGCCTTTTAAAGACAAGATCGTCCTGGTTACAGGCTCTGGCCGCGGCATCGGCCGTACAATCGCCCTGCACTTTGCAGGCTGCGGTGCGGACGTGGTGGTCAACTTCTTCCGCAACCGACCCCCTGCCGAGGCAACAGCCAGGGAGATTAAAGACCTTGGCCGCCGCTCCCTTTTAGTGAAAGCCAATATCGGCGAGATTGGGGATATCGTCCGCCTGTTTGATGAGGTCCAAAAAGCCTTTGGCGGGCTAGATATCTTCGTTCACAATGCCGCCTCGGGCTATAACCGCCCTGTCATGGAACAGAAACCCAAAGGCTGGGACTGGACGATGAATATTAACGCCCGTTCACTGCTCTTCGCGGCTCAACGGGCTGCCCCCATGATGGAAATACGAGGAGGCGGATATATCGTCAGTGTCTCCAGCCCCGGCTCAACGCATGTGCTGCCAGACTATGTTGTCACCGGTGCAAGCAAAGCGGCCCTGGAGGCATTGACCCGCTACCTGGCGGTGGAACTGTCCTCAAAGAATATCGTGGTCAATGCTGTCTCGCCTGGTGTGGTCGAGACGGATGCCCTGCGGCATTTTGCTGTTTTCCAGGCTGACGGATTGATGGAAGGCATCATCACGGCCACACCTGCCAGGCGGCTGGTCACACCACAGGATGTGGCTGAGGTCGTCGCCTTCCTTTGCACCCCAGCCGCCGGCATGATCCGCGGGCAGACCATCCTGGTGGATGGAGGCCTCACGCTGCCAATGGATAGGTGACGACCATATTTATAATTCGACGCTACTTTGCCAATACTACGGACAAAATCACAAACTTAAAGGCATGGCTGCGAACTGAACATTAATCAAATTACTGTCGATACTTGCAGTCCCTGGTTCCTTTTGAATACCAGGGACTGCATTCTTTTAACCCTCCTTTTCAATAAGCATGTGTTCGGGTTATTTCTATTCGGTTCAATTTTCATTCCTTTGATTCTCTTGAATAGTCTTTACATTCACAACCTAACCTTGCTGTCAACCCCTTGGGTCCTGGAGGCTATTGGCTATGCGTATTGTATTGGAGAGGATTTTATACTATAATGATACTAATCGTAATCGTTGATTGAACATGGGGTAAATAATTTATTATGAGGAGGTGATGTTCCTAATTTGGAAAAGTAACCACCAGATTGATAGCAGGTCCACGAAGCATTCCTGACATCTTTATGAAAGTTCAAAATGTGGATATGTTCCAAACAGGGAAGAAGGTTGATCGGTTTAATCCTTTTTCCGACAAATTCCACCTGGTCTTCCTGGTGGAACGAGTTAATTTTTCTACCAAACTAAAAGAAAGGAAAATATCATGAATTACCGTATGATCGCCTCACTGTTTCTGCTCTTGCCGCTACTTTTTGGTAGCAGCAATGCTCCTCAGGCTGCACCAGAATATTCACACCCGCCTATTTCACCACCAAGTACCGGTACGATCACGGATGGCACACCTCCTCCACCTCCAGCTACACCGTTTACCGATGTCACCATCCATGGGACGATGTGGCAGCCAGAGAGGCGTGGCCAATTCCTTGTCTGGTCACCAAAAGGCTGGGCTACCCAGGCCATCCGTAAAGCTTCTGGCAACGAGTGGGTGCATATTTCCGTCCCGATCATGTCCGTGATGGAAAGCCGGGCGCAATATGTTGATTCATTTGAATTCTGCGCAAGATCCACCAATCCGACTGTCTCTTATCCTAAACATGTAGATACATATACAGGAAACACAGTTTTCTTTTCATACGATATTACCTGGCCGAATGATACTTCTGTTCGCTGCTTTAGCGGGAATATAGGTCATAATTGGAAGGCAGATTTTGGGATCAGCGTCCAGCTGCATTTTGGTAACGCCACCGATAGTATCTTCCTATATAAGGCCTGGACACGTTCATCGGATTAGATTGATTGAAGCCTGATCTTAAAGTCCCTGGTGCTTTAGAAAAACCAGGGACTGTTTATTTATTAGAAGATATTAATTCTTCAAGCACATTTTTGAATACAAAAAACCAGGGGACTACTCAGCACGACATAGAGACGCCGTGTTTTTGGTAAGGAAGCCTCTCATCGACGACCGTGAGGAGATTCTTACCACAGGCATGCTTCGCGGTCGCCACTGCAAAGAGCGCACCGGTTCCGAATGACACCGGGCTCAGTAATAACAAAACTAGAATAAAAATGGAATGAACATGCGCGTTTCTTTCATATATTTGGTATATACGGTCCCAAACTTATCCAGATTCTCGGCTTCTTCCACACGCCCGGTCGCATATAGGAATGCTGAAGCGACCGCTACGATCAGCCCATCCAGCAGTGACGGGGACTTAAAGAAAACGCCCCAGGTAAAATACAACAACGATGCATACATCGGATGGCGGATATAAGTATAAACCCCTGTTTTCACCAGCCGGGTGGTCTGCTCGAACGATCCTTGTGGCTGACCGATGCGATGTAATAAGGTTAATGGGTGAATGACCAGGAAAAGAGAGCCAGCCAGCAGGATCCAGGAAATGATCTGGTGCGCGGAGAAAGGATCACGAAACCAGCTGCGCAGGTTCAGCAATAGCAATCCCAGGATGGCTTCGAAAGCGAAGAAACGATAGAAACCATACACCCGCGGGTTCCGCAGATAAGGAAATGAATACCAGATTATTCCGATTGATAACAGGAGAAAAACAATTATTTCGATCATATGATACCCTCCAACCACTTACTTGGTTGTGTCCGGCTGCAAACGTGTATACAGCTTGGGGTTGGTGATTGCATGATGATGAAATCCAAACGGTTTTTATAATCCGCAATGTGTATTATCCCCAATCAATAAATTCACTGGTCCATCCTTTCATCTTGATTTAATTCACCTTTTGGCTATTTCTCACCGCTTTCCTGCTTGATAATAGCCGTACCAACCCTGCACCATTATACATTGTTATGAAAATCCCCCCCTCCATGCCCTTCTCCAATCATTCGATTGACGATCATGGCAGTTTCAGTTGACTACCACTTCAGTCATCATTTTATCCGATTGATCATTACAGTACAGGCATGGATGCTTCTGCTTTTTACTTCTAGTTATATAATCTAATAAGAAAAAATCCATCCCAAAATAAAATCGAAAGGATAACTCTATGCTATGGATCACCCGTTCGCATGTGCACGTTGACCGCGTCGCCTGTCCCTGGCTGATCACTCGCTTTGTGGACAATGACGCCGAGTTCCTGTTCGTCCCCAAGACCCAAATTAAGAAAGTTGTAAAAGAGACTGACGCCATTCCATTCGATGCCCCCGGAGTCGAACTTGGGCATAAAGATGGGCGATGCTCGTTCGAGTCTATCTTGCTCAAGTATGAACTGAAAGAGGCGGGATTGGTACGGTTGGCGCAGATTGTCCATGCTGCCGATGTGTCTGAGGATATAGACAAGGATCCGATCGCTCGCGGCTTGGAAGCCATTGCTTCTGGTTTCAGCATCCGCTACCCCGATGACGAGGAGAACTTGATGAACCAGTTCGAAGTCTACGATGCGCTTTACGCCTGGTGCCGATTGGAGGTTGCGAAGGGAAAATAATCAATGCGCCGCTCGCAGTCTGATATAGCCATCCTCTTCATCACGCGCATCATCCGCCTTTTCGCCTATGGCTTGATCTCTGTCATCCTAGTTCTTTACCTGATACACGTTGGTCTCGATGAAAAACAGATCGGCTTGCTGTTGAGCCTGACCCTGGCTGGCGATGCAGCGATTTCACTATGGATCACCACTTCCGCAGACCGGGCTGGTAGACGGCGAATGCTCATTCTTGGTGCAGGTTTAATGATCCTGGCTGGGGTGGTATTTCTCGCGACGAATAATCCCATCCTGCTTATGGCAGCTGCCATTATCGGGGTCATAAGCCCCAGCGGCAACGAAATTGGACCATTCCTTTCCATTGAACAAGCAGCACTCTCGCAACTCCTGGCAGATCAAAAGCGCACCCAGGTCTTTGCCTGGTATAACCTGGCTGGCTCATTTGCCACGGCCACAGGGGCGCTCGCCAGCGGCTGGCTGGCGCAGGGTCTCCAAGCGTCAGGATTGAAGGCACTGGAATCTTACCGGGTGCTCCTTTTGGGGTATACGGGTGCAGGTGCCCTGCTGATACTACTGTTCTTGTGCCTGTCCTCCTCGGTTGAGGTTACCAAAAAGCAACATACTAAAAGCTCCCCACTGGGACTTCACCGTTCAAGGCCTGTGATCTTCAGGTTGAGCCTCCTGTTTTCACTGGATTCCTTTGCCGGCGGGCTTATCATCCAGAGCATCGTGGCTTATTGGTTTCATATCAAGTTTGGAGTTGCGGAAGGGATTTTGGTGAGCATCTTCTTCGGTGCGAACCTCCTAGCCGGATTTTCTGCATTGCTGGCAGCCCGCATCGCAGCCAGGATTGGATTGATCAACACCATGGTCTTCACGCACATCCCCTCGAATATTCTCCTGATGCTCGTCCCGCTCATGCCGAGCCTGCCGTTGGCAATCGGCTTGTTGCTGATGCGCTTCAGCATCTCGCAGATGGACGTACCAACGAGGCAGTCCTATACCATGGCTGTTGTCTCACCTGACGAGCGTTCCGCCGCCTCAGGTGTGACCACTATTGCCCGTTCAGTGGGCGCTTCGCTCTCTCCAGTCTTGACGGGACTACTACTCGCCAACCCTGCCTTTCTCGGTACCCCATTTTTCCTTGCTGGTGGATTGAAGATTATCTATGACCTGCTTCTCTATCGAAGCTTTCGCATACTAAAGCCGCCTGAGGAAATGCAAATAAGTAATAACTAACCATCCTTTTACAACTTCTAGGTATATTTGCCCTTATCGTTGAACACAGGTCAGCAGTTCTATGATCACCCCCGACGGTTCTGACCGTGAGACTGCCAGAACGGGTATAGACGCAATTGAGTACACAGATTTTATAGTCTCGTCCACCAAGGTCTTTGGCAGCAAGCCAACGGCATGCGTATCATCAGCAATCCCGCTCGTCATTTCCCGCGGGCTGGTCGCCAACCGCGCTAGCGAGAATACGGACGTACCTCCCAGGACAGAGCTGTTAAAAATCTGCTGGATATCTTCCCCAACACCGTAAACCCATACTTGGACCATCGCGTCCCTTCCACCGATCTCCTGCCAGTTTCGTATCTGTCCAGTGAACAAGCCAAACACCTCTGCACGTCTCAGGTTGGTGATTGGATTTCCTTGATTGACGACCACCACAATCTCCTCCCGCGTGATTTCATAAGCAGGAGTTGCCAGCAGCAACGGCTCACCCAGGCGCAGGCTGATCTCCGCCTCCTGGGGATTGGGGACCAGCAATAAAACCGCTGCGGAACCGGCGCAATCGTACAGGTCGGCAAGCCAGGGTTGGGCTGCAGCTGTGGTGTAAACGCTTACCACCTGTGGGGTGACGGCAGGTGCAGCCGGTGTACAGGCCGGCAGGAGCAGCAGCGTAATGACCAGAAATCGTTTCATTGTTCATCTACCAGTCTCGTATCAGCGCATCTACCAACCTGGACCGCTCAAGCAGGCTGCAGGCTAAAATATACTCCCGCTCTGAGTGCAAACCCTCACCGATAGCTCCCACCCCATCCAGCACCGGAACACCTAATGGTGCCACAAAGTTTGCATCCGAGGCTCCACCTGAACCGCCCGCTTTGAGTTTAATCCCTATCCTTGCGGCGATCCCTTGCGCTTTCTCGAAGGTGGCTTTCATCGTATCATCAAATGGCATCGGTGGTCGGTTGAATTCGCCGCTCACTTCAATGGATGTGCCCTCCAACACAGGATTGAGCGCAGACATAGCTGCCGTGATGCGCTTATCCTCACCTGGCTGCATCACGCGCAGGTCCACCCTGGCTTCTGCTTCGTCCGGGACAACATTAACTACCGTCCCGCCCCGCACGACGCCAACATTGAGCGTGGTCCCCTTGCTGTAGTCGGTCATCTTCTGTATCGCAATAATCTGGTAGGCAAGTTCTTCGATCGCATTGAGTCCCTTTTCATGGTCGCTGCCTGCATGCGCCGCACGTCCCCTGACCTTGACCTTGAAGTCACCGGTCCCCTTGCGCCAGGTCTTGAGGGAACCATCCAGCAGACCGGGTTCGAGTACCAGCACCAGGTAGGTATCCTTCGCCAGACCCTCGATCAAGGCACGCGAGGTATGGCTTCCAATCTCCTCGTCCGACGTGAACAACGCCGTGATCGGTCGATGCGGCATCTGCTCAGAAGTGCGCAATCCCGCGATGGCGTTCAGGGCGATGACAATGCCGCCTTTCATGTCCAGTGTACCGGGACCGAAGATCTTGCCATCCTTCTCGTAGAATGGCATTTTTACCAGTGTACCAATTGGAAAGACGGTGTCCATGTGACTTATCAGCAGGATGCCGCCCTTTCCCTCACCCCAACGGGCCAGGATGTGGTCACCGGTTTTGGTCTGGTGCTGTACCTCAACCATGGCACCTATGCGTGATGCTTCCTCCGCCACCAGGTCGCCCATCCGGTCCACGGCAGCCTTATCACCCGAGGGAGACTCGCACTCCACCAGCCGCTTGAGCAGGTTGGTCGTATCCATTGTAGATGCGTAATTTATTATCATAATCAACCCTGAAATAGAACGAACAACAGGCAGATCATTCCCACCACGGCGCAGTATACAGCGAACACATACAAGGAGTGTTTATTTATATAGTTTAATAGCCACTTGATTGCCAGCCAGCCGACAGCAGCCGCCGAAACGAATCCGACCGCCAGCCCAGGTAAAAACCCACCCAGATTAGGCATAGTTAGCAGATCCAGCGACTGGTATGCCCCTGCAACCAGCATTACTGGTATGGACATCAGGAATGCGAACCGCGCCGCGGCTGCCCGGTTAAAACCGCGGAACATGCCTGCCGAGATGGTCGTCCCCGAACGAGAGGCTCCGGGGAATACAGATATTATCTGCATTGCTCCAATGAATAGTGCATCCAGCCAGGTAATGCTCTCAAGCTGTCGTGTCCTTTTACCCAGCCATTCAGCCAGTGCGAGTAGAACCGCGGCTGTGAACAAACGTATCGTCGCTTCCACCAATGGCGTTGTGAACAGGGTTTGCACCAAGTCCTTGAGGAAATAACCCGCGATGAGCGCCGGGATGGTGGCAAGGATAATGTACCAACCCAGGCGGGAGAGGGATCCAGGTTTTTCAGTGAATGGACTTTTTATCATCGCCGCGGCAATTGCCACCAGGTCTTTCCAAAAATGCATTACCAGCGAGATTATTGTCCCCATCTGTACCAATACAAGCAGGGTGAACATGGAGTTATCCGGCTCAAGACCCAGGTATTTCTGGAAAATCAGGAGATGGGCGGTGCTGGAGACAGGGATAAATTCTGTTAATCCCTGGATGATCCCAAAAATGAAAGATTGGAGGAGATTCATTCGGTGTGGTCCTTTGGCGGATCATTTTGATGCATTATTTGCCCAACGGGTGAGCAGGGATGGTGCCAGACGGTCAAATTTTTCCTCAATGATAGATTCCCGGATATCACTCACCATCTGGATCAGGGCGTGCAGGTTGTGGATGGATAAGAGCGTTCCTGCCAGCAGCTCCTTCGCGGCTATCAGGTGCCGCAGGTAGGCACGCGAGAAAGTTCGACATGTATAGCAGGAACATTTATCGTCTATAGGCTGCCTGTCACGGGCAAAGGCAGCGTTCATCAGATTCAGCCGTCCTTCGGATGAGAAGGCGCTGTGATGGCGTGCCAGGCGCGTGGGCAGCACGCAGTCAAAGATGTCCACGCCCCGACTGATCCCGTCGATCAGGTCCTCGGGTGTGCCGACCCCCATCAGGTAACGCGGCTTATTCTCGGGCAGGATGCCCATCACGATATCCAGCATGGCATGCATCTCATCCTTGGATTCACCAACTGACAGGCCACCGATGGCGTGACCAGGGAAATCGAGCGCGGAGATAAACCTGGTAGATTCCTGCCGCAGGTCTGGGAAAATCCCGCCCTGGACGATACCGAAAAGCGCCTGGTCAGACCTGTTATGTGCCTGCCGGCTGCGTTCCGCCCAGCGGTGGGTGCGTTCCATTGCTTTTTCGATGTATACACGCGCGTATGGCTCAGCACATTCATCGAAAGCCATGATGATGTCCGCACCCAGGTGTTCCTGGATGGCAATGGACTTCTCGGGTGTGAAGCGGTGTGTCGAGCCATCGATGTGGCTCCTGAACGTCACGCCGTCCTCGTCCACCTGACGGCTTTCAGCCAGCGAAAAAACCTGGTAACCACCCGAATCGGTCAACAGTGGACCCTGCCATTGCATGAATTGATGCAACCCCCCCATTTCAGCGATCAGCTCATCGCCCGGACGCAGGTATAAATGGTAGGTATTGGATAACACCAGGGTGGCGCCGAGTTCCTCCAGTTGCATTGGGGTGAGTGCCTTGACGACCGCCTGGGTACCTACCGGTGCGAAGACCGGTGTCTGCACTTCGCCATGCGGTGTGTGGAAAATGCCGGCTCGCGCCTGCCCTTGCCGGGAAACGACGTCAAAAGTGAACATTGGGCTGATTATACAGGTGATGAGGGGCATGGGAAAGGGCAGCTTATCATGCGTGTCGATCTCTCGAGTGATTTGTAATCGCAATCCTTATGCACAGCGCGGCTTCCAGCCGGAACTTGAAGATTAACCACAGAGGACACCAAGGAAAACGAAGAAAACCTTAAAAACCTGGCGTTGTTCGCGCCCTGCGCGTTAAAAATCCAAATTTTTCGCGGATAGCGCAAATGCTGAACGGTATGACTTTTGTGTGATATCGAACTGGATCTTCGATGCCGACATAAAGCAATATCCTTGCCCATCCACTCATGAACGTTTATACTCAAACCACCTCCCAAATTAAGGATATCCACCTCTAATGCACCCCCAACGTTGGCTTATTAATCTTGAGAAAGGCAAGAAGCACCCCAAACGCTGGCAGATTAATCCACCCCTGACCCCCATCGCAGATGGAGCCTTGAGCGCCTTCCATCCCATTTTGCGGCAGATTCTATTCAATCGGGGCTACCCCACATTCGCCGAGGCTCAGAATTATCTGGCTGTCCGGTTGCCCTTCGATACCTCCCCCTGGCAGTTGACCGGTATCGGACCAGCCATCGAGCGTCTCGAATATGCTATCGATCATACTGAGGCTGTTTCAATCTATGGTGACTACGACGTGGACGGTGTTACCGCCACAGCCCTGCTCGTGCAGACGCTTCAGGCGCTTGGTGCGAACGTGCATGGTTACATTCCCAACCGCTTTGACGAAGGTTACGGCTTAAATCAGGATGCCCTCGAGAGCCTTGCAGCGCAGGATGTTAAAGTAGTCGTCACTGTTGACTGCGGCATCCGTTCTCCGTCTGAGGTGGCTCATGCCAGGGCAGTAGGATTGGACCTCATCATCACCGACCATCACCAGCCCTCAGGCGAACTTCCGCAAGCCTATGCGATCATCAATCCAAAACAAGCCGGCGATATGTATCCCGATAAAGACCTGGCAGGTGTGGGAATTGCCTATAAGATCGCTGAAGCGCTGCTGGAAAAGAGACCATCCGATCGATTAATACCTGAAGACCTTTTAGACCTGGTTGCCCTCGGAACCGTTGCCGACCTTGTCCCGCTTACCGGCGAAAACCGCTCCCTCGTGCGCAAGGGGCTGCAGCATATCCGCGAGACGCAGCGCCAGGGACTCTTCTCGCTGGCGAATGTGGCTGACCTGGATATCAAGCGAACTACTGCAACAAATATCGGTTATATCCTTGGTCCTCGCCTGAACGCTGCCGGACGGTTGGAATCTGCGCTGAGTGCTTTGGAATTGCTGACGACGAAAGACGTCCAGACTGCCGGCAGGCTGGCTCAACAATTGAACGCGCAGAACCGGGTGCGCCAGGAACTCACCCGTTCGATGCAGGAACAGGCTGAGGCGATTATTTTAATGAAAGACCCTGGTGCGCTTGTGTTATTTGCTGTTGATCCCGGGTTTAATACTGGTGTGGTTGGATTGGTGGCATCCCGCTTGACTGACACATTCTATCGTCCCGCCATCGTTGGGCAGCGGAGTGACGAGACCACGCGCTGCTCCTGCCGCAGCATCCCGGAGTTCCACATCACCCAGGCTCTTGACCAATGCGCTGACCTCCTTGTACGTCATGGCGGGCATGCCGCCGCGGCCGGGTTTACGGTTCGCAATGAAAATTATAATGAGCTGGTAATCCGCATGGAGACGATCGCCAGCGAAAAACTGGCTGGTCACGACCTCCGTCCCACTCTCATGGCCGATGCCGAGGTTTCGCTCTACGATTTGAAGCCTCAACTGCTCGATGATCTCGAACTACTCCAGCCAACCGGCTACGGCAACCCGGAAGCCATCTTTGTCTCGCGCAAGCTGCGTATCTCGAATGCGCGTACGGTCGGTGCAGACGGTCAGCATCTTAAGCTGACCGTCACAGATGGCAAGCTCACATTTGATGCCATCGCCTTCCGGCTTGGTCATCTGCAGCCAGGATTGCCAACACATGTCGATTTGCTTTATACTTTCGAAGTTAATGAATACAACGGGCGCAAGACTCTGCAGCTAAATGTACGCGACCTGAAACCGAGCGGCGGGTTGGATTAACTTTCGATTATACTTATCGAATAGGAGTCGGCATGGTGAAAACATTTTTGGAGCGCTTGCAGGCTGGTGACATCCTGGTTGCCGATGGCGCAACCGGTACGAACCTGCAGGCTGAAGGATTAAAACCCGGCGTGCACCCCGAGGCCTGGGTGTTTGACCAGTCCGAAAAGATCCTGGGTTTGCACAAGGCTTTCGTCGCGGCTGGCGCGGACATCATACTGACTTGCACCTTCGGCGGGACATCTATACGTCTGAAAGATACCAGCCTCGCTGGTCGCGTAAAAGAACTCAATCAGAGGGCGGCTGAACTGGCGCGTCAGGCAGCCGGAGGGCGCGACGGCGTCCTCGTTGCCGGATCGATGGGACCGACCGGTTCGCTGCTTAAACCCTTTGGTCCGCTCTTCTCCGAGGAAGTGGTCGAGGCTTATGCCGAGCAGGCGCTCGGTTTAACCGCCGGCGGCGTGGACCTGTTACTGGTTGAGACCCAATTTTCGATTGACGAAGCCAGGTCTGCAGTCGAAGGTGCACACCGGTCCAGCACTCTACCCATCGTGGTCTCTTTCAGCTATGACCGCGGCCTGCATACGATGATGGGTGTCAAGCCTTCCCAGGTTTTGCAGACCTTCAAACCCATGGGGGTTGCTGCCATCGGAGCCAACTGCGGGACTACCCTTGAAAACATGGAGCTGCTTGTCCAGGAATATCGCACCATCGATCCCGGTCTCATCATCTGGGCTAAACCGAATGCGGGATTGCCGGTCATGAATGCTGCCAATGAAACCATTTTCAATATCACCCCTGAGCAAATGGCTTCGTTCGCGCAACGCTATGTCCAGGCTGGCGCCCGCATCGTCGGAGGCTGCTGCGGCTCAACTCCCGCCCACGTCGCAGCCATTGCAAAGACGGTCAAAAAGGGATAGCATCTTCTTCCCCTCTATCAAATAAATCCAGAGCGTATCCTCTCCTGGAATTCCTCTCCCTCCGAATAGGATGGGATTGATTTCCACCGAAAGAGCCTCACACCATCCCCGCGGGGATTTTGACCTCTCTATCAAGAAAAGTTGCCTCAGGTTAGTCTATAAGCCGCATTCTGTCCAACAGAGGAAGCCAGTTTACACCCGCAGGCTTCTTCCCGGCGCTCTGCCTGGGCGATCATCTTTCTGTGCAGTCTACCCGGAACTCAAGGAAGGCGAGCAGCCTCCCGTCTGCCGAAGCAGACATCATCCCTGCTTGGCCTTGCTCCCGGTGGGGGTTGCCTGGCCGCCTGCATTGCTGCAAACGCCGGTGGTCTCTTACACCACCTTTTCACCCTTGCCACTTGCGTGGCGGTCT
>Ga0315285_10002218_pt1 | contig 20280 bp, 16 predicted proteins | sample YL17G09_36_MG_FD_203698 | JGI IMG/M metagenome (GOLD analysis project Ga0315285, IMG submission 203698) | Sediment microbial communities from Yellowstone Lake, YNP, Wyoming, USA - YL17G09_36 | ecosystem: Environmental > Aquatic > Freshwater > Lake > Sediment | place: USA: Wyoming | collected...
CGTACTCCTCAAATAAGAGCGCAAAGGGCATAGAGCATAGCGCAAAGCGTACGAAGCTCAAAGCCAAAAGTTCAAAGCTGAAACCTAACCACTTTGAGCTTTGAGCCTTCAGCTTTCAGCCTATAACACTATGCCCTTTGCACCATGCGCTATGCGGTTTTATTCTTCCAGGAAGTCAAGGATAGCCTGATTGATCTCTTCCGGTGTTTCCCACATAGGGATATGGCCGCTCTTTTCAATCATCTGAAATTTCGAACCTCTGATGGCTTGATGGAGGCTCTCTCCTACGGAGGGAGGGAAGATGAGATCTCTTTCTCCCCAGATGAGGAAGGTAGGTTGATCAATACGGGAAAGGTTGTCCTTCAGCCTTGAGGCTTTTTCAGCGTTTTTGAAAGTTGAATAAAGAACCCAGGTCGTCCCTCTGATTTTGGAAAGTTGATATTGCCGATTCACAATCTCTGGGGTGATGAGTTTGATATCAGAAACACACTCTTGAAGGATCCACTTTATCGATTTCTTGTTTCGACTTGCAATGACCAGATAGGGGAGAAGAGGGATATCCTTGATGGCCACCAATGTTCTAAAAGAGTCGTTTCTGACTTGGTCAAGGACATCCGGTGGAACGCAATTGATCAATATTAACCTCTCGACTCGTTCTGGAAAGAGAGCAGCCACCGCCCAGGCAATCCCTCCACCCATCGAATTCCCGATCAGGATTGCTTTCTCAATTCCAACCCCATCCATGAAGTCCTTCAAAAAATGAATATAGGCTTCAGGCGTATAGTCAATCTTTGGTCTGTCTGAGAAACCATGGCCGATGAGATCCAAGGCATAGACTCTGTAGAATTGTGAGAGGAAATCAATCTGCTTCTCCCATACCCACATCCCGGCTCCATAGCCGTGAATCAATATGAGAGGCTTCCCTTCTCCTTTAACAATATACAAGATGGTATATTCTTTAATCTGAACAGTCTGAGGAGTAAGGGAAGGGTTCCATTCGATCCGGTTCGGTCGAACTAAGGGAATGCTGCATCCTCGTAAAAAAGGCATCAATAGAAGGGAAATAATCCATCGGAACTGAATCATTGCTCATTGACCATTGCTCAATGACCATTGATCATTGAATTTAAAACTCCGTGACTTCTCCTCCAGAGATGGACCTTTGGGTTTGGGTATTGATATCCAAAGTAAAACCAGGTTCGATCATACCCGAACGGGTATATCCTCTATCCTCCCAGTATCCTCCCTCCATGTGATCGATTAAATCGATCTTCCCCAGCCATTTACAACTCTTATATCCCCAGAGGTTCGGGATAACCATCCTCAACGGTCCTCCATAGTCCGGTTCGATAGGTTCTCCATTCACGCCATAAGCTAAAAGGATTCTTGGGTTTTCCAAATCTTTACAACTGACGACTGTCGTATAACCTCCTCCAACCGTCGCGAATCGGAGATGATTTGCTTTTGCATCGACCGCGATCTTTCTAAGAAAATCACTCCATTTTATTCCTTCCCAATCGGCTCGAACCGACCAGCCGGATACGGAAGTGAGGCGGCAGTTCACCCTGCTCTTCGGCATTGCTAAAATCTCTTCCCATGAAAAATGTCTTTCCTCCTTCACTAAACCTCCCACTGAAAGTACATAAGTTTGTAGGTCAATCGTTGGCATCCCGCCGGCCTTAAAAGCAGGAACTCCGAGATCTTTAAGAATGCTCACCTCTTTTCCTCCTTCTTTCTTTTGAACAGTTTCTCAATCGACTTCAACCCCTCTATCAATCCTTCAGCTCCTTTTCCAGTACCTCCGATAATTGTTTCGCCTACCACCTTGATTGGAATACCCAAGGTCTCTGCCAGAGAAACAGCCACCCTTGTTAAGAAGGTTTCCTGAAGGCTAAACTGGGGATCATCCATATTCCCTTTCATATGGAATTGGATTTGAATTCGATTCCCTTTATCCTTTAAGAGAGAAACGAGGATTTTTGCTGGAATCCAAAGGATTGTTCCTCCTCCTTTAATATGAAGATCGACCAGTTCCAACTGCCCAGGGGCATCGATCATTCTTTTCTTTACACCGATCTTCGCCTCCATATTGATATGACCCGCCTCAATCTCTGCCGAAACCCTCTTTCGGTAGTAAGGTTCAAGGATCTTTATATCGATTTCCTGAACTTTGAAGGAGGTCTCCATATCCATGTTTTTAAGGTCAATCCATCCCTTAGTATCAATGTTCCCCTCCCTCTTTCTCCCTTTTATTTTCCCTTTCAATTCGATGAAAGAACGAGATGAAATGAAGGGATATTGAACATTTTTTAATTCCAAATCCAACTCTCTCAAGCGGATTTCTGCTGGAGCTCCCTCAGGTTTCATATCCTCAAAATCGACTGAGCCTTTCCGGATTCGAAACAGATCGATCTTAACAAGAATGGACTCTTTTTCCTTTCTCTCTTTCTCATCAGAAATCTCTTTGCCCTCTTCTTTCTTTCCCAGTGTTGCCCAGGGACCGATGAAGCGCCCCTCCCGAGATCGATAGAAGAAGAAGGAAGGCTGTAAGATCATCCATTCCCGAATTCTTAAGGTTCCTTTTAAAAAAGAGTAGAGATCAGGATAAACTCTCATCTCTTCGATTAGAAAAATTCTCCTTTTTGAAAGGGGGTCTTCATATTGAATCCCTTTGGCGGAGAGGTAGGTGGGTTTGATCTCGATCTCGGCAATGGTTAATCCAGGGCCTAACACCTGTTGAAGTCGGGCCTGAATAAATTTGACCGCATAATAGGATGCGATGAAATATGCTCCAATGAGGAGTATCACAATGATCCCAATGATGACAAACCACTTCTTCATGCGACTCACTCCTATAAAAACCGCAGAGCGCATAGCGCTAAGCGCAAAGTGTAAAAATTAAAAATTTTATAATATTCTCAATACGCTATGCTCTATGCCCCATGCGCTATGCCTTTTTTACGGTTTTACAATCAGAGAGGGTTCTTTCACCTTCTTCTCATAGGCTTCTTTTAAAAGAGTGAAAATGGACTTGATCACCAGCTGAAAGAGGAAAGGATTGGGTTGAATCGGATTCACTGGTTTTTGGAGATCGATCGCTACAGTCAGGGAAATCTTCGCTTCCTCTTCTCTTCCCAATTTAAAAAAAATATAGGCCATCTCCTCCAACCTTCGTTGATAGAGGAATCTCCTCTCACTCGTGAAGAGCTCGGACAATGCCTTTTGATAGATTCCTTGGAATCGAGCTTCCTTCTGAGTTTGAGCGAGAACGATCTTCGACTCCTCTGCTTCCCATACCTCATCTGCGTAGGGTCGGACCTGATCCTCCTCAATCTTCCAACTGTAAATCACATCCGCTTTGAGAAGTTCTCCTCCCCTTTGCAAAATCCGATCGTCTCCTGCAATTTCATCGGCTTGAAGAAAGGAATAGATCAGCGGCCTTTCGTAACCCTTTTTTACACCCTCTATCTCATTTTTGAAGCGGAGGTAGTCCTGAGGGAGAGCTCTTTTTTTCTCGAGAGTTAAATGATAGGCCCGGAAGAAAAGGAATCCCACATAGGAGGCTTCCATCTCAACCAATGGGAATGGGCTTTTTCCCTGAATCTCTTCAAAAAAACCCCTAAACCCTTTCCGCGTCATCTCCTCTCCAGAAAAATCGATCAACCCCTGTGTATCACTGATCACCCCATGCATCACTGTCCACCCTCGACCCGTGTGAGGAATAACCAGCAAAAGGAAGCGTTGACCAAGAAAATCGAAACCACCTCCAAACCCTTTCGGTGATTCCGTTTGTAATGGACGGAGAATGGAGCTCTTCTTTTCGGGGAGAACCTCCTCTACGGGAATCCCTTTGCTCTTCAGCCGATAGAGGGATCGTTTGATGATTTTTCGAACCTTTTTCTCTTTGGAAACCTGCAGCATTCGATGGAGGACATTGGCAATCTTCACGTGGGGAATGGCCGCCATTAATCCGACCATTTGACGATCGGTCTCTGGATCCCTTCCGAAAAGATGAAGGGTGGTTTGAAAGATCTCCTCATCTGATTTTCCATCCTGAAGATCCGTCTTCACCTTTTCAATGATCGTCTGAAGACCTTCCATCTCTACCCCTATATGGACTCTTCCGTGTTTAAGTCTGAGGATTTGGGTCTAACATCAAAAATCTCGTTGGGCTTTACTTCATACTTTAACCTTAACCTCAACCTTAACCTTGTTTTATAAGATAAAGGTCTGTTGAATCGTTAAGATCATGGTTATCGAGAGATTGATGAAGAGAGTATTTCGGCAGAGAGATTCGAGTCTTTTCGAATCCCGATAATCTCCTCGCCAAACCTGGACGAGATCCCAAAGAATGAGCAGGAGTGGGATTCCTGAAAGAGTAAAGAGCCAGGGTGGAGTTTGGCCAAAAATCTTCAATACCTTAACGAAAGAGAGGCCGATCAATATGGAGAGCCCGATGTAAAGATCTCCCATCCTCTCTTTGCCAAACCGGACGACCAAGTTCTTTTTCCCGACGGCCCGATCCGCCTCTTCATCAGGAAACTCATTGATCAGGATCACGTTGAATATGGAGAGACCGATTGGAACGGAGAGCAATAAAATTTGGTAGCTAAAGAAACCGGTAAAAAGATAAAACCCAGTCGCGATCGGTAACCATCCATAACAGAACCCAATGAGAATTTCTCCCACTCCGCGGTATGACCATCGAAAGGGTCTGCCTGAATAGAAAAAACCAGAAAAGATACCAATCCCTCCCAAGAGAAGGGTCCAGGAACCCGTTTGATATCGAAGATAGATGTATAATCCAGTGAGCATCGCACCAACCAAACATCCGTATCCAAACAGGAGCGAAACCCAGATGGGAAGAAGCCCCTTGGCCAAGATTCTTGAACCGCCTGAAAACCGGTTAAAATCTTGATTGAGTTGATCCCCCTCCAAATCGTTCCACTCGCCAAGATAATAGGTCATCCACATAATGAGGATGACTGCCATCGATGAAAGCAGGTAGAGTCCGAACGGACCTTTGTAACCCCATCGCCATGCCAGTACAAATCCTAAAATCAAGGGAAGAATCCCTACCAAAAGAAAAGGGACTCGAGAAAGTCTCCACCAGGCTAATAGATAAGAATCCCACTTTTTCAATTTAGATTCCTCTTCTGAAAATCAGTAGGCAGAAGGCAGTATGCAGCAAGCAGTAAACATTAAAAACTCGCCCATGCCTTCTATCTTCTGATCGCTATAAACTGATCACTGGCCACTGATGACTAATACAAACGCATTAAATGAGATGCTGAAACGAGTTCAGCATGACAGGAAAAAATATGTCATTCCGAACTTGTTTCGGAATCTCGAATCTATCACTGGTTACTGATGACTGATCACTCATTTCTGCCTTCTGCCTACTGCCTTCTGCTTTCTATGAATCTATCGCACCACTCCCTAGCATTTTGGAACATTTGAATCCATGGGGATTCCTTAAGCCCATCGCTCAGATAACCCGGCATCCATGGCCATTGCCATTTCAGAAAAGATCGCTCCGGATGTGGCATCATGGCCAGATGTCGTCCATCACGCGTACAGAGTCCCGTAATCCCGGAAGGTGACCCGTTCGGATTAAAAGGATAGCTTTCCGAAATTTTTCCATCAACTTGTCCCTCATCGTCCACGAAGACTACCGAAACAAGTTTTTTGATGATGAGCTCGTCCATCAGTGTTGGGTCGGGGAATTCAAGTTTACCTTCGCCATGAGCCACCCAAATGCCGAGTGTTGAATCGGTCATGCCTTTGAACATGATCGCCGGACTTTCTAAAATCTTGACAGTAACCCAGCGAGACTCAAAACGTCCAGACAAATTTTGAACGAACCTGGGTTGCTTATCATCAGGGATTCCCAACCACGGTACCCATCCGAGAAGTGCGAAGAGTTGGCAACCGTTGCACACACCCAAAGAAAATGTATCGGAACGATTATAAAAATCGTCAAACATTTTCCTTAGCCTTTCATTAAATCTGATAGCTGCAGCCCACCCTTTGGCACTTTCTGGAACATCGGCGTAAGAGAATCCTCCGACAGCAACGAGTCCTCTGAAACGCTCCAGCGTCATTCGTCCACTGATCAGGTCGGTCATAGTGATATCCCACGGGCTGAACCCCGCTTGATAGAAAGCAGATGTCATCTCGCGATCGCCGTTACTTCCCTCTTCTCGGAGAATGGCAACCTCCGGTTTGTCTTTAACTTCGAAAATATGTGCCGGTGTAGGTTTGGGTTTAAAAGGAATGATATAGCTTGGACCTTTGCGATCAAAGATATTTTTTCTCTCCGTATCAGCACATTCGGAATTCATCTGAAGGCGCTCGATTTGATAGGAAGTTTCCTCCCACCATTCGCGAATAACACACATGCCAGATTCAAGAACCTTTTGCAAATTATAGGTTACAAGAATTTTCTTTTCCTCTGTCGTCTCCCCGATCATGTTTGAGCTTAGACGAAAAGAATCAAAAATCTCCAAGACATTCCGAACATCACTCGTTTTACACTCGATGACTACTCCTAATTCTTCAGCAAAAAGCCTTTCTATAGGGCTCCATGAACCGCTCATTCGAATATCCAAACCGCAGTTTCCGGCAAAGGCCATTTCCAGAATCGTCGTGATGAGGCCCCCATCGCTTATGTCATGTCCTGCGAGGATTAAATTCTCTGACATTAACTTTTGGATTGCCTGGAATGCACGTTTAAGCATTTCGGGATCATCCACGTCAGGAGATTCGTTTCCGATTTGTCCGTAAACCTGTGCTAAGGCCGAACCTCCAAGCCGAGCCTTATGCTTAGAGATTTCAATGAAGATGAGCTGGCTGTGTCCAGGGTTTTTTATATCAGGAGTCACCACCTTCGTGATATCAGACATCGTTGTGTAAGCAGAAATAACAAGCTCACGGGGAGATTTCACGATTTCGTCTCCGACTCGAGCAGCCATGGAAAGACTATCTTTTCCGCCATCAACCGCAAGACCCAGCTGGATCATGAGATCCCGCATAGCGCAAACTGCATCGTAAAGGGCCGCACCTTCGCCAGGAAGTTTGGGTGCCCACATCCAATTGGCTGAACACTTTATATCGTCCAAGCGGCTGATTTGCGCCCACACGATATTGGTCAGCGCTTCACCCACTGCCATCCGAGCCCCCGCCTTTGGATTGACCAGCATTTTAATCGGCTGCTCGCCAATCGACGTGGCTGCTCCGGTTAATCCGAAATGGCTCTGGGCGATCACCGCCACATCGCCTACCGTGAGTTGAAGGGGGCCGCAACATTGTTGCTGCGCAATCAATCCGGTTACACTTCGATCAACCTTATTGGTAAGAAATCTCTTTGAACCGACTGCAAGGTTGCGAAGCACACGAGATAACGCAACCTCCACAGACAAATCATCAGGCAATTCAAGGGATTTGAGTGAAACTTCAGACCTCTCATCCCTGAACGTTTTCTGTGGCATATTGCCCAGAACCTTTGCGAGATTGAGTTTTACAGGCGTTGAATTATCTTGCTCATCATGCACAACGAAGCGACCCTCTCCTGTCACTTCTCCAAGGATTTCGCAATTTACTTTTTCCCTTTCGCAGATTGATTTGAATTCCTCAATTCTCTCAGGGTTAATCAAGAAACCGCATCGTTCTTGATATTCGGCAATCCAGATTTTAAGCACAGACAGAGTTTGGTCTCCTAACTTGATATGCCTTAGCTCTATTTTGCCTCCGGCTTTTTCGACAAGCTCCTTAAGAACATTGGCAGGTCCGCCAGCTCCTTGGTCATGGATACTTAAAATAGGATTGTTTGCTCCCATCTCAATGCAAGCCCTGATGACGCGGTTCATCTTTTGTTCCATTTCTGCATCGCCACGCTGGACCGCATTAAAATCAAGCTCTTCCTCATTCTCGCCTTGCAATTTGCTGGAGGCCGAACCTCCGCTCACACCAATACCATAAGCGGGGCCACCTACTTGGACAATCAGCATTCCTATTTTAGCTTCATCCTTTTCAACATGCCTGGCATCGATTTGTCCGATGCCGCCCGTAAACATTATTTTTTTAATCCATCCCCAACGTTCACCGCTGGGAAGCTTTTGGTCGAAAGACCGCGTAAAACCAAGCACAACCGGCTCGCCAAACTTATTCCCGTAATCGCTGGCGCCATCGCTTGCCCTTATCTCAACGTCTAAAGAAGGGGCCAGACTCGATGGATAGGCAAAAGATTTAGTTTCCCATGGCAAGTCATATCCAGGGATAAGCAAATTTGCAACGCAGTATCCCGCTGTTCCGGCAACCACCAAGCCTCCTTTTCCTGTCGCCTGGACATCGCGGATGCGTCCGCCGGTGCCTGTTTCAGCACCAGGGAAAGGAGCAACTCCGGTCGGAAAATTGTGCGTCTCCGCAGTAAAAATGATATGGTACTGTACCTTCTGCTTATTGAAAGGCGCTGGTTTTCCGGGTTGTTCGGGGACAATCGTCCAGCAGTCATATCCTTTAATCCCGCTCGAATTGTCCTTAAACGCGATGATGCTGTTTGATGGATTCGCTTTTAAAGTCGACCTTACGATATCCATAAGCGTTTCTGGCATAACAACACCGTTGATAATCTGTTTCCCTTTAAAATAGCCATGCCGCGAGTGCTCGCTGTTGGCGTTGTCCAGATCCCTTATTTCAACGATAGTCGGATTTCTTCCCTCTTCCTTCACGAAGTAATCATAGTAGAGATTTCTGTCCCATTCATCCATGGCAAGACCCGGTATTTCCAAAAGAGCGTCCGGACCCTTTTCCAACATAGGGATCTCGAAAACAGGTTCCGGGAGAATTCCAGTTTCGAAAGTCTGCAAGGGTTGATCATACAAGCATTCAGTCATTCGGTCGTGATGTTCTTGAATAAAGCGGCCCTTATCAACCTCTGAAGGAAGGTGATATCGCCGGGAACGTTCTATGCGAGTGACCTTTTCGAGCCCGCAAGTTTGACAAATGGCGACGATATTTGTTGAATAGGCTGTCGCAAAATTCATACGTGGACCAAGTTCCACCACATCGTGTCCGTCAGGATTGATCGGTTTCGTAGATATACTTTCCGATACAAAGCCGTCGGCTAAGAGCTGCCTTAAAATCGAAAGCTCATTGGAATTCAACGGGGCGGAAGTTTCTACATTGAAGCAGTATTCCATTTTTTCATTTCTGCGCAAGAAAAAGTGTAACATCCTTCTCATCCTTTCTTAGTAAAGAAAGTTGCCCCGTGAGACCTATCCCCGCCTACAAGGCGGGGCTTTACGGCCTCACGGAAAACCGGCAACTTTCAAATTCTAATCCAAAGCCGCCATTCATCCCCGTTCACAGAACGGGGCATTCTGGCTGTTTTAGTAAAAAATATATCCGAATAACACGAATGGAAGCGAATGAAACGAATATTCCCGATATCATCCGCTCAATTCTGCCCGATTCGAGTCATTCGTTATCATTCGCACAATTCGCCCAATGGGGCATTAATAAAAAAGTCTTTTAGGCGCATCGCCTTTGTAAAAGACCTGTCCGTTGCTGAGGTAAATATGCCGATGGACTACCAAGTTTAAAATATAACTTTGCCAAGCACGTTCTTTCTCGTTTACTCTTTTAGCCAGTGTCCCGGCATCATCGTCAGGTCTAATCAGTACCGGCATTTGGAAGATAATCGGACCATTATCATAGGCGATGTCGTCAACAAAATGCATTGTCACTGCGCTCTGGGTTATTTCCCCTCGATGATAAGCTGCCATTACTGCTTCGTGTACATAATGCCCGTACTTTCCTGGTCCGCCAAACCGTGGCAGGGGTCCCGGGTGTATATTTACTGTTTTTGCAGGATCGAGTCCTCTCATAAACTTTAACCACCCGGAGCACATGACAAAGTCGGGCTGGTATTTATCAACGAATGCTCGGTAACCTTTGGCATCAAATGGTCCGGGCCAATACTCAAAAGGGATATGAAGTGCGTCCGCTCTTCTACGAACCCCTCCATTTTGATGGTTGGAAATGACTCCGATGATTTGAGCGTCAAGGACCGGCGGATTCGTTCGGGAAAATTCGACCAATTCTTGAAAACCAGATCCTCCCCCCTTTTCATCGCCACTCGCAAAAACAAGAACCCTGATCCTTCCGCCGTTTGACTCCATCTCTATCTCCTCATTTAAGCATTTGGATTTTATTACCATCCATTAACGTTTCTAATGTTTTAAGAACAAAAAGGCTGACTTCCCTTATCACTGATTAGCTACCCTTATATGCAGAGTAAATTATTTGTAAAAAAAGTCAATAAAGAAAATCCGGTAGTTTTACCTACCGAATGAAGCACTCATTTCTGTAGATCGTTACCTGGTAACAATATGATCAGGTCGTCATTAAACTTAGATCTTATAATAACCCATGTGTGCTGATGGTTTTAACTATTGATTTTCACATAAATAATGGAACGAAGATTGCCATCGCATTAGACCCCCTCACCTTTATCCTCTCCCCCGACTACGGGGGAGAGTGGATAGCGATGGGGACGTTCGTGCAGAGCGTGCTTAACATCTCCCCTGTAAAAACAGAGGATGCTGGTTCAAATGAGGGGTTGGAGCGCAAGTTTATCGCTAATGGAAAGGTAGACCATTCGGAATAAATGCCCAATAAAGATCAAATTTTTCCAAAGAAATTCTCTAAATCTTCTTTTCTTGGATAACAATCCCGGCCATATCCTGTGACACTCTTCGCAGCAATCTTTGTCGCAAAAAGGGCGCTCTCCTCCAAAGACTTTCCTAAAAAGACTCCGGCTAAAAATCCGGCATTGTAAACATCCCCAGCTCCGGTATTATCCACCACTTCTACCTGAGGGGCGGGAACTTCAAAGTCTCCCTGTTGGGTGAAGACATGAGATCCCTGTTTGCCTTTTTTGCACACTAACACAGAAGGCCCGACTTCCATCAATCGTCTTGTTCCAGGGGAAAAATCTTGACCGGTCAGAAGCCTGATCTCCCTCTCTGTAACAAAAAGGATGTGAGATCGCTTGATGAGGGAACCAATCTTCTCCAATCCCTTCTTCGCATAGATTTCTCCCGGATCTAACGATACTTTTACGGATGTACTGAGATTACTTAATAAAAACTTTTGTGCTTCGAAAGGAGATTCACCGATAAAAGAAGTAAGATGTATCCAGGAAATATCTTTGAGGGCATTGAGATCGATCTCGTCAATTCCCAAACTGCTGTTTGCATTGCCTTGGACGAATAGAAAGCGATCCTGACGACGGTCCAAAACTACCAAACAGATACCACTTCTCTGACCCCGATGTATCCAGTCGGTTTGGACCGGTTTCAAATTTTCCAAAAGGAAATCTCCTTCTTCATCTTCACCTACTTTTCCAATAAATTTCGTTTGGAATCCCATACGGGCTAAGGCAACGACCGTATTGGCTGCTGAACCTCCTCCGCTCTTTGATTTCAGAGTTCCAAATCGATTCAACTGTTCTAAGAGGTGCTGAAAGTCTTCATCCGACCCGAAGACCTCTTTCCCTGGTTCCAATCGACCCTTATTGGATGAAATCGATTTGAAATCCTTCACTTCAAAAATCAGGTCCAGATTGAGGGCACCGAACCCAACAATGATCTTCATCCCTTTAAATCCAATTGCGAATTCAGGTATTGTGGGATTACGAATTTGAAATCCCTAAATTCCTTAATTCCTAAATCGAGGAATATAAAAAATAAAAAATGGGTTACCCCTTCGCCTTACAAATAGAACAAATCGATTTAAAATTCAACCCAAAAGTTCAGTTGTGGGAGATGCTATTTGCTCAAGGAAGAAATTCAATCGGGAGATAGGCCTAAGGGGATGAAAAAAAATGGGCGATGATCTCGACCACCGAGATCATCGCCCTTCCTTGGGTGAAGGAGGTTGGGATGGAGGAGTTTGCTCGTTTATCTAAACAATTGAAAATCCATTCTTTCTATTGCAACAGTCTTCCAAAGAAATAAGAAATGAAGAATGCATTGGTAAAGATCAGTGTCCAAATAATCACTCTTTTGAAGCTAATTTCAATCCTTCTTACCCCTTCTGTTTCGCAAATACCAAGGATTTGATTCCCATCCATCTCTTCTTCTACCAACAATTAATAATAATGTTCGAATTTGTTTCAGGTCCTAAATTTAGTCTTCGTATCTTTTTTTCACTATTTTAATAATTCCAAAACCAACCATAATAATTATAAAAATCAAAAATAGGTTGACGGATGCCAAATCTTTTATCATTAATAGTCGTTGAATGCTTTTCCCTTAGTGTTAATAAAAACTAGCAAGTCTTATGCCAAAATGAAAAAGGTTGGTTCTAATTTTATAACCTACTGAAATTAAAAGGAATTATCAGTTTTTAGATAATTTTATTTTTTTACCGGATGGCAATAAATGTCACATTTTTGTAAAAAGTTTGATTAAATTGTGGGAATCTGTAAGAAAATGAACAAGCCTCTGATCAGCTTAAGCAATGAAGGAGTGATTTTGGAGTGGCAGGCATTCCTCCAGGAGTTCCAAGAACAAACTGGAAGTGAAGGAGTGATTTAAGAAGACCTTTTTCCAGTTACCTAAGACAGGTGTAGACCATTACCCTGTGGAGTATGTTTCTTTACTCCACAGAGCAACCCCTCCCCCGTTGAGGGGGAGGGGATTGGTTGGGATTTTCATTGATTATTGACCATTGAATGATTGATCATTAAATTATGGATAAATCCCTCTGAGTCTCGTGGCCTCAGCCACCCTTCCGATCCCAAGCACAAGGGCTGCTGTTCTCATGGGGATCTTCTTTGAAAGGGAAATTTCTAAAACCTCTTTGAAACTTCGCTGCATGATCCGGGTCAATCGATCCAATACCTCCTCTTCACTCCAGAGGAGTTCCTGAAGGTTCTGAACCCATTCAAAATAGGAGACCGTCACCCCTCCTGCATTGGCCAGAATATCAGGAACGATGAAAATTCCCTTCTCATTCAAAATCTCATCCGCCTCTGTTGTCGTGGGGCCATTGGCCCCCTCAGCGATAATCTTGGCCCTGATTCGAGGGGCATTCTTCTCTGTAATCTGATTTTCCAAGGCAGCCGGAATTAAGATATCACAATCCAATTCTAACAATTCCTCATTACTGATCTCCGTCTCCTCCTTTTTCTCACAAACAAAACAGGCATATCGAGCCTTGCAATCCAGGACCCTCTCCAAATCAAGCCCCTTCTCGTTATAGAGCCCACCTTTCGAATCGCTGATGGCAATGACCTTCGCCCCCAAACGATCGAAGTGTTTTGCAGTAACGCCTCCCACATTACCACAACCCTGAACGGCCACCTTAGCCCCTTCAATGGGTTTCTTTAAATATTTCAATGCCTCGAGAGAGGTGATCACTACCCCCCGACCAGTAGCCTCAAATCTTCCCAATGACCCTCCTAACTCAATCGGTTTGCCCGTGACCACACCCGGTACAGAGTAGCCTTTCAGAATGCTAAAGGTATCCATAATCCAGGCCATCACCTGAGGATTTGTATAGACATCCGGAGCCGGAATATCCTGTTCCGGGCCTAACATCATGGAGATCTCCCAAGTAAATCTTCGGGTCATATGTTCTATTTCGTGGAGCGACATCTCCTTGGGATTGCATTGCACTCCACCTTTTGCCCCTCCAAAGGGAATGTTGACAACAGCTGACTTCCAGGTCATCCACATGGCCAAGGCCCTCACCTCGTCGAGATCGACATCGGGATGGTATCGGATTCCCCCTTTGGCAGGTCCTCTTGAAACATCGTGCTGAACCCGATATCCTGTGAAGACCTTCACTGTCCCATCGTCCATCTTAACAGGAAAGTGGACGATCAACTCCCTCTTCGTGTGCTTCAATTTCTCTAACAATCCAGGGTCTACGTCTAAATATTTTGCAGCGATATCAATTTGCTTTTTCGCCACCTCAAAAGAATTAATCTTCTCATCTTCTGTCTTCATGGAGAAACCTCCTCACATTTTTCTTCCCTCAATTCCCTTCTCACACCATTTTTTCTACCTTTTTTCTTTCACTTTTTCAAGCAAAAATTGAGAGCTCTGATAAAATCTTAAAAATCGAGAGCTCTCTGATCAGAGGACTCTTATATAATTTTAACAACTTTCTCAGAAACCTCAATGGAGTCCTATAGGAAATTCTTGTCGAATCGATCGTCAAAATTGTCGAAACAGATTATTTATCGAAATCTAAGAAGAAATCTTATTCTCATGGAGGATAATCGACAAACCTTTCCTCTCCGAAACGATATATTCGGAAATCTTTTTAAGAGAGAGCGAATTTATTCTGTTCCTCAAAAAGTCATCAACCTATTGAAAATTCTAGATAAATCAATGCAAGGATGTTGAAACATAGCTCTCAATTCTTAGATTGGCATAGCTCTTGCTTTTAATAGAGTTAAACAGAATCAAAAGAAAGGAGGTGAGACGAATGAAAAAGACGATTATTACCTTAGGTCTGGTAGCCTTGATGCTTCTCGGTGTCACATACGTCTATGCCAAAGGCAAAGGTTTTGGCTCAGGACATAAAGGGGAAACATGCTGGGAGTCTTCGAATCCTGGAAAATGGTCTACCCTGACTCCAGAGCAGAAGACTAAGTTTCAAGAATTGCGCCAGAAGTTTAATGAAGAGACAGCTCAATTAAGAGGAAATATCCTCGCCAAAAGGCTGGAGCTCCAATCTCTCTGGACAAATCCAAAGGCTGACTCCAAGGCTATTCTGGATAAGGAAAAGGAATTGAGAGACCTTCAAAATCAGATGAGCGATAAAGTTGTCCAATTAAAGTTGGAGGCTCGCAAGATCCTTTCACCGGAGCAAATCGCCGAATTTGGACCCGGTTGCGGAATGGGTCCTGGCTTTGGTCGTGGCCACATGATGATGGGCCATGGTCAAGGAAAAGGCTATCGTGGTGGTATGGGAATGTGGCAATAACCACAGCTAACCAATAAACTAAAAAGGGGAAGGAGGTCTCCTCCTTCCCCTTTTATTTTGACCCTTCGACCCCGCCTTGGTCCTGCTTCTTCCTAACAGGAATAAAGGCGCGCTCAGAGCTTGCCCTGAGCCCAGGCCAAAGGGTTGACTTTTTACAACCATTTCGATATGTTTTAAAATATTCCCTCACCGTTCGGCTGAACGTTCGACTGAGATCCTCGGCTGAGCTCAGACGAAGCCCTCACGACGAAGCCCTCCCTTTAAGGGGGAGGGATGGGTGGTAGAACTTCATAGGCTGATGAAATTTAAAAAATATATATTAATTTTCTGTTTCCCTTTTATCCTCACTGCTTTTCCTGCCTTTTCACAACCTTCAGGAATGAGAATGGGGCCCGGAATGGGAATGACACACTGGAGGGGAGAAAATCGGGGTTGGAGAGCATCGGAACTCAACCTCTCTTCAGACCAGGCAAAAGAATTAGACCTCATTCAGCAGACCTACTTTCGAGAAACGCAACTTCTGCGGGCTCAGCTTTTTTCGAAACGGCTGGAACTCCGGGAGATTCTTACGAATCCAACTGTGAAAATAGAGTCCATCCGTTCTAAATACTCTGAAATCAACGAAATACAATCCAGATTCGAGGAGAAGGCTGTCGAATATCTGATCAAGGTGAGGAATCTCCTCACACCTGAGCAACTAAAAAGTTGGAACCCAGAGGAGGAGTTTCCCATCTTTCGGCGAATGATGCACGGACCTGACCCAATGGGACCCATGCGTCCAAGAAAGAACCTTCCATAAAAGGAGAGATCCAGAGAGAGGTAAACGCCGTTAGAAAGCTTGGGTGGAGCTTTAAACCCCACCCTCGGCCCGTTAGAAATTACTGAGTTTGTAAAGCCATAATGATTAAAAGTCATTTGATTTCTAACGGGTCTCGCTATGGAGCTTTTTTTTACTCCGCCCAAAGGACGGGCCTTTCTTTCTAACGGGGTAAAGGCGGGGGCTATTTTGTCCAGACATAAGAAAAATAAGATTAAACGAAGTTTTTCACCCATCTATCTTGCGATCTTCTCTGGAATCATCCTCATCATCCTCATTATCAACGGACTTTTGGAAATCAACCGAACTAAAAATGGTTTCTATCGGTTATTGGAGAGGGAGGCGATCGTCCTCATACAACACTTCGAGAAGAATATCCAGGAAACCCTCACCTCACTTCAGTTGATGGAAAGTGCTCCGGGGAGGTACCTGCTCAGTTCACCTATCTCCGGATTTTTTTTCGGCCTTGAGGAATCCGTTGCAGAGTACCTTGTAGAGACCGCCCATCTGCTGGATCAATTCGATAAAGAAAAACCTTTGAATTCCTCTGATTTCCAGGCTCTCATTGACCAGTATCTTGTCACCTCGATCGAAATCTACGATTCCAAAGGAAACCTCCTCAGGAGTTGGCCTTCTCCAATTCCTTCCATTGAAAGAAGGACACTTCTACAAGACCTTATTGAAAAGAAACGTTCAGTGGTGATCGACCTTTTCGGCAAACCACTGTCAGAAGATCATTGGTTCTCTATTGCAATCTTGCGAAAGACGATTCCAGGAATCATTGCTCTTCATTTCAATGGAGAACAGATCAAAAGGCTCTTTCGCCAATTTGCGATTCAAAGGGCGATCTCTGATATCGGTCTCAGAGAAGGCATCCTCTATATCTCCGTTCAGGATGCCCAATTCGACATCCTCGCCCATACTGACCCCGCTTTTTCGGGGAAAATGGAAGAAGATTCTTTCTTAAAAGGTTCCCTTCAAAGTAACCAACCTCTTTCTCGTCTTCTCCAGTCCACAAAAGGCGAAGAGGTCTTTGAAGTGGTGAAATCTTTCTCCCTCAAGGATAAACCCATGGGTCTGATCCGTATTGGATATTCCTCAAAAGAAATCTCTCCTCTGCTCAGTCAGGTCAAAAAGAATGTCGCCCTTTCGATCTTCTTCTTCCTTATCTTGGGGGTTTCGGCGATCACTTTGATCTGGGTGAACCAGAACCGGCATCTCAGAAAGGTGAAAGAGATGGAAGATCGAATCCAATTGGCAGAGAGGCTCTCCTCCCTCGGCCACTTAGCTGCAGGAGTTGCTCATGAGATTCGCAACCCTCTCAATGCCATTGGCATGGGGTTGCAGAGACTCAAGAAGGAATTTCTCCCCCAGGAAGAATCTAAAAGGGAAGAGTATCTCTCCTTCACGGAGTTGATCTTCAAAGAGATCAGAAGGGTCAACGAGATCATCGAACAGTTTCTCACTCTCTCTCGACCTTTTGAGCTCAACTTGAAACACTCCTCCCTCCAAGAGCTTCTCAAAAATTTGGTCACCCTTCTTAAGGAAGAGGCCTCCTCCCAAGGCATTCAGATTCGAGCAGAAACACACTCTGATCTTCCTCTCATCAAAATGGACAATGAGAAGTTGACACAGGCCTTCCTGAATATTATGAAGAATGGGATGCAGGCGATAGAAAAGGGAGGGGTTCTCCGTGTTGAAACTCAATCCTTTAAAGATCGGGTGGAGGTGTCATTCTCCGATTCAGGTTCTGGGATCCCACCAGAACAGATGGAGAAAATCTTTAACTATTACTACACCACAAAAGAAAAAGGAGTTGGGTTAGGGCTTCCCATTGCCCATCGAATCATTGAAGCTCATGGGGGCCAATTGAAAGTGGAAAGCAAGGTGGGATTCGGAACAAAGGTGACGATATTACTGCCAGTGATCAGTAATCAGTAAGCAGTAGGCAGAATGCAGTTATTAAAACCACGGACAAAAGACTACTGACAGTAAATAAATGGAAAAAGCCAAGATTTTGATTACTGAGGATGAGAAATCCCAGAGGGATCTTCTGGAGGGTTTTTTGAAAAAGGAGGGATTCTTCGTCGATGCGGTGACCAATGGTCGAGAAGCCCTTCAAAAACTCGAAGGAAATTTTTACGATATCGCGCTGATCGACTATAAAATGCCCGAACTCGATGGACACCAAACACTCCAGGAGATTCGAAGACTTTATCCCGAGCTTCCCGTAGTGATGATGACGGCCTATGGAACGGTGGAGACCGCCGTGGCCTCAATGAAGGAGGGAGCCCTGGACTATCTCACCAAGCCTATCGATTTGGATGAACTCCTCCTCATTTTCCAAAAAGTGATCGAGCGTTCCAATCTGATCCGAGAGAATAAAGAGTTAAGGGCGCAACTTCAAGAACGCTATACGTTTCATAACATCGTTTATGGAAGCCCTAAGATGGAAGAGGTGATGGGACTCGTTGCTCGTGTGGCACCCAGTCAGGCCACGGTTCTCATCCGTGGCGAGAGTGGGACAGGAAAAGAACTGATCGCTCATGCGATCCATTATGCGAGCCCTCGTTCGGGAAGACCCTTGGTCAAAGTGAACTGTTCTGCCATCCCTGAGACCCTGCTCGAAAGCGAACTCTTCGGTCATGAGAAAGGTGCCTTCACAGGAGCAGCCCAGAAGAGGATTGGTCGATTTGAAGAAGCAGGCGGTGGGAGCATCTTCCTTGATGAGATCGGAGATCTTGCCCCGGGCACTCAAATCAAACTCCTTAGAATTCTTCAAGAGAAGGAGTTTCAACGGGTGGGATCAAACTTCAATCTCAAGACAGATGTGAGGGTGATCACTGCGACTCACCGAGATCTTGAGGAAGCGATGAAGAAAGGGGAATTTAGAGAGGATCTCTACTACCGACTCAATGTGATCTCCATTCACCTTCCGCCTTTAAGAGAGAGAAAGGAGGATATTCCTCTTCTGATCGACTATTTTTTAAAAAAATATTCAAAACAGAATCAGAAAGCGATCTCCGATATATCGAAAGAGGCCAGAAACCTCCTCCTCCATTATCCCTACCCAGGAAATGTCAGGGAACTGGAGAATTTTATTGAAAGGGCTGTGGTGCTCTGCCGAGGAGAGATCATCACCACACAGGATCTTCCTTTTCACTTACAGGAAGGAAAAACCGAAAGAGAATGGGAGTTCCAAAAAAGAGTGAAGAGTCTGCCTGAATCCTTGGAAGAGGTTGAAAGGGATTTAATTGTCAAGGCCCTCCATCAACATCAGGGAATTCAGACCAAGGCAGCCGAGAGCCTCGGCATCAGTGAAAGGGTGCTTCGATACAAAATGAAGAAATATAGAATCCGTCTTAATCCCCCCCAACCCCCCTTTACTAAAGGGGGGTTGGGGGGGATTAAGTGATGAGGGACTGAAATGAGTTATTACCGTTATCGTTTCTCGTTTGGATATGGTTTGACACCCATTATTAAAAAGCTGATGATCGTCATGGGTGCTGTCTTTCTCCTTCAAATGGTTATGAGCAGCCATATCAGCTTCTACCTTGGGCTCGTCCCCATTCTGGTTTGGAAAAAGTATTTTCTTTGGCAACTGGCCACTTACATCTTTCTCCACGGAGGGATCACCCATCTTCTCTTCAATCTCTTAGCCCTTTGGATGTTTGGTGGAGAGTTAGAAAGCTATTGGGGATCGAGAAAATTCTTACGATACTTTCTCTTCTGCGGAATCGGCGCTGGTATCTGTACGGTCATCTTTACTCCGTATCAGTTCATCCCTGTGATTGGAGCTTCTGGAGCGATCTATGGAATACTCCTGGCCTTCGGTTGGCTCTTCCCTAATCGTCTCATCTACATCTACCTCCTCTTCCCTATCCCCGCTAAATATATGGTGATCATTTTCGGTCTTATCGAACTCTTCTCTTCAATGGAGGGGACAGGGGGCGGCGTCGCTCACCTCACCCATCTGGGCGGTCTTCTCTTCGGCCTTTCCTATATGGCCTACCCCGCGATCCGACAGAAAATTCGACGTGAATATTACAAACGGAAGTGGTCTCAGAGAGGCCCTAACGGCGGGGATTATTATCATTAATGGAGGATCAATCCTAAAGGATTGAGTTACAAATCCATAAGACTTTGTAACTCAAGGCTTCAGCCTTGATTCATCATTCATATGATCCTTATCGGAACAAGCGGTTATAATTATCCCCATTGGTGGAATGGTGTCTTTTTTCCCTCTGATCTTCCGCAGAGAAAGTGGCTCGAATTCTATGCCGAATATTTTGATACAGTAGAGTTAAACGTTTCCTTTTATCGCTTGCCGAATAAAGAGGTTTTTGAGGGCTGGTATAAAAGGACACCGAAGAGGTTTTCCTTTGCCATCAAGGGAAGCCGGTTTATCACTCATATCAAACGATTAAAGGATTGCAGAGAGCCTCTCTCCCTCCTTTTAG